>Ga0193716_1001344_pt1 | contig 14385 bp, 8 predicted proteins | sample U2c1metaG_FD_145901 | JGI IMG/M metagenome (GOLD analysis project Ga0193716, IMG submission 145901) | Soil microbial communities from a riparian zone of the East river system, Colorado, United States - U2c1 | ecosystem: Environmental > Terrestrial > Soil > Riparian zone | place: USA: East River...
CATGAGCAAAACGTCTACGAATAAGGTAAAGGGCAAGAAGAACCGACCCAAAACCAAGCTCGGCATACCGGATCTGGGCCAAAAAAGTTCGTGTAGATGGACCTGCTTCCGCCGCAGGCGCTCATGAGGATGCTCAGGGGTATGAGAGCGAACCGTGAACCCTATGACAATGCCTACAAGCTTCAAGGCTGTGGCTTCGCCGGCGACCGGTCCGGCTAACCCACGTCGTTGACGACGATGAAACATAGCCAGTATCAATCTGCGATTCACCGCGGAAACGGTCCAAATGAAGCCTTCAGCGCGGACTCCTACACGATAGTCCCTCTTCAAAACTGCGTACTTGTGAGGTGACAGCACGGTGGGGAAGATGCAGCTCCTCCGCAGCCTTTGCTGAAGTTGAGTGTGTCCGCGACAACCCGGAAACATGGAGTTTGAAGTTCTCGATCATGGCTGGACGCCCGTCTGGAAGTTGATCGTTGAGATTGCGAAATTGTATTGGGATCTCGCATTGGCATTGCCGATCGCTGCTTCCGTCTGTTGCAACTCCGCCTGGTTCAATTCCACAATGGAGCTGAGGCCAAGATCGTATCGGGTTTTGGCCAGATCCAACGCGGTGTTTGCCTGTTTCAACAACTCCGCCGTCACGGTTACCCGCTGCATTGCTGTATTCGCGTTGAGCCACGCTGTACGGACATCACGGACAATCTGGTCTCGCAACGCACGTGTCTGCTCAGTTGCGGCCTTCGATTGGAGCGCGGCTTCAGAGGCCTGTGCCGTGAGGCGAAATCCATTGAACATCGGGATGCTCATGTTCCCGCCCACGGCTCCATACCAGTTTGTCGTGAAGTATTGCGAAGAGCCGACCGGAGTTCCTCCAACGACTCCGAGAGCACTAATAGTCGGGAGCAATTGTTCGTGCTGTGCCTTGCTGAACTTCTGGGCGGCCTGTTCGCTATAGTTCAACGCCTGGAGGTCAGGCCTATTCTGTATGGCCTGAGCAATGAGCGCACCCGCATCAGGAGGAACTGGGGGGAGAGAGCCTGAATCGTCAACAAGTTGAAAGTTCATCTCCTTGTCATAACCGAGCACGGCGCTGAAGGCAGCTTTAGCGGCGTCCAGATTGTTTTGCGCATCCAGTTGCAGGAGCTTTGCCTGAGACAAATTCACTTGAGCGAAACTATTGTCTAAATCTGACTTCAGCTTTGCCTTCGTGAGCGCACTTACCTGGTCTGCGAGTGCTTGTCTAGCGTCAACGGTCTGTTTCGCAACTTTGAGTGTCTCCTGTGACTCGATAACTGCGAAGAACACCTGATCGATAGCCAACACTATATCCAGGCGGCTTGCCTCGGCGTCCGCCAATCGCGCCTTCTCTTGCAGCTTTGCTGAGGCCACTAGATTCCGGGTGTGCCCGAAGTCGGTGATGAGTTGGCTGAGCTGGACTCCCATCCCAGCGTGTTCAAGCAGCCGCGATGCTGTCAGTGAACCGCTGGAGATGCGGCTTCCGTCGTTCGCCTCCACCGCAGTCAGGTTTCCGTTCAAGTTGGGGAGCTCATCGGCTCGGCGTTCTCTGACGACCTGATGCTGAACGCGGGCGATCAATGCAGTGATGCGAATGCGAGGATTGTTAGCCAGTGCGAGCTTTTCAGCCTCTTGCCGGGTGAGAGGTGTAGAAGTCCCTTCCGTCCGGGCAGGAGCTGGAGAGGTTGTAACTGTTCCAGCTTGTGCTGACCCGATATACGATTGCGTCATCGGTGCATCCGGGAGAGCTGTCGAGGTGCTCTGTGCAAGCAGTCCCGAAACCCCCAGAACAAATGGAAGGAGCGCGCTGGAGATGATTGGATTCGCTTGCATGGCTAAACCTCCCCAGCTATGGCGCTGTGCTCTTCATTGCGGTGGATGAGCAGATAAGCCGTGGGCACGAGAAATACAGTGACAAGTCCCGATACCGACAATCCTCCGAGGATGGCACGAGCGAGTGGTGCATATTGCTCACTACCGGGTTCGAGTGCAAGCGCCATCGGGATGAGACCAAGAATCGTGGCCATCGTCGTCATAAGGATCGGACGCAAACGCACTTTGCAGGCTTCCGATAGAGCCTGTTTCAGCGCCATCCCTTCGTGCCGCAATGTTCCAACGAACTCAACAATCAAAATGCTGTCTGACACGGCGATACCCGTCATCATGACAACTCCCATCAGGGACATGACATTGAGGGTGGTGCTGGTGAGCAAAAGGAAGATCAGCACTCCTGACAGACCGGGTGGGACAGCCAGCAGGATGATGAACGGATCGGAAAAGGACGCAAACTGTGCCATCAGGATCAGGTAGACCAGGACCACGGCAAGAATGAGACCGATTCCGAAACTGGAAAAGGAGTTATCCATATCGCGAACGGAGCCGCGGACCCTGACCGTTACGCCATGTGGCTTCTGAATCTGGCCCACGATTGACTCGACTTCTCTGTTGACTTCGCTGAGGTCTTCCTTCTTCGGCATGACATAGATGTCGAACTCACGCCGTAGCTGGTAATGGTCCACTTCCGTTGGTGTGTTGATTTGCTTGATGCCGGCAACCGACTGGAGCGGAGTCGTATTCGCTCCATTCGGAGATCGGAGAGGAATCTGCTTGAAGTCGGTCATTGTTTTGATCAGGTTCTCGGGGTACTGAACCGTCAACATATAGCTGTTGCCCGTCTTCGGATCGACCCAGAAACTTGGCGAGATGACGCCGTTAGAGGTAAGTGCTGTGATGACGTTGTCGACGATATTCTTCGGTGACACGCCGAGCAGACCAGCCTGGACGCGGTTGATGTTGAGCTCGAGTCCCGGATAGTCCAGGTCCTGTGGGATCAGCACGTCATTGACCGAGCCGAGCTTCTTGAGCCTGGCTGCTGTCGCCTGGGCGATGTCGTAGGCCTGCTGTAGATCGTTGCCGCCGATCTGGATATCGATCGGCGCGGGTTTTCCCTGATTGACCACCGAATCGACGAGACCACCGGCCTGGAAGTACGTGGCAACATCGGGAAAGTCTTCGGTCAGCTTTTCGCGAACCTTCTGCATATAGGCGTAGCTGCCAGTTTTGTGCTCCTCTTTTAAACTGACTTGAATGAACGCAGTGTGCATTCCGGAGTTCGAGGTATAGATCGCGGAGAGATCGGGGGCAATGCCGATGTTGGACACGATCATATTCAGGTCTTCCGGCGAAACCACACTGCGGATGTCCTGCTCCATCTTCGCGATGTAGTCGTCTGTCACCTCGATTCTCGTTCCAGCCGGCACCTTCACATTGACAACGAATTGGCCGGGGTCAGTACGAGGGAAGAACGCTCTACCAAGGAATGGATATAAAGCGAAGCTGCACACGACAAATAGGCTGAAGACAACTACGACGAGGACAGGACGGTCTAGACAGATAGCGATTGCCTTCTCATACTTAACCTGCAGCTTGTGGAAGCCCAGATTGAATTTATCGATGATGACGCGAAAGAAGTTGATCTTCATCTTCTTACGTATGCTCGAATCGAGATCTTCCTCAATCGCCGCTGCGCCGTGATGAATATGGTCCGGATCGACCGTGATGAACTTCGCGCAGAAAAGAGGCACGACGGTCATTGCGACGACATAGGATGCGAAGAGAGCAAGCACCACAGCCAGGGCAAGCGCCGTGAACAGGTATTTGCTGACGCCAACGAGCAGAATGACAGGAAAGAAGACGATACAGGTGCTGAATGTGGCTGCAAGCACAGCGAGTTGTACCTCTTTACCTCCCTTGACGGCAGCTTCCTCTGGAGACTCGCCCATCTCCATGTGACGGAAGATGTTCTCCAGCACGACGACGGAGTTGTCGATCAGACGGGAGAGCGCGAGCGCCAACCCTCCCAGCACCATCGTGTTGATCGAGCTGCCCCCTAGATTCAGCCCGAGAAACGTGGCGAGACACGAGATCGGGATCGAGATAAGAACGGCAACTGTGGCGCGAATATTGCCCAGAAAGAGCAAGATCATCAATGCCGTCAGGCAGAGCCCAATAGTGCCTTCGTTGATGACGTTCTTGACCGCAATCTTTACGAAGACCGACTGGTCGAAGACGACGCTTGTCTTCAAGACCGAAGGAATGTCCAGCAGGGTTTCGACTGCTTTCTTGACGCCATTCACGATGGTGATCGTGTTGGAGTTGCCGCCCTGTTTCAGTACGGGTATATATACGGAGTGCTGGCCGTCAACTCGAACGATGTTGGTCTGGAGTTGCCCTCCATCCTTTGCCCGCCCAATATCAGCGACCATGACCGAGGCATTGCCGGCTGTCTTCAAAGGCAGATCGTTGATCTGATCCACGACAGGAACCTGGCTGTTCGCATAGATGTTGTAATCCTTCATGCCGATGCGCACGTCACCCGCAGGAAGAATCAAATTAGACGTGTTCAAAGAGTCCACTACGTCTGTAACGCTCATCTGGTGCGCTTCGAGCTTCACCGGATCGACGTACACCATGATCTGGCGATAACGCCCGCCATAGGGTTGCGGGACCGATGCTCCGGGAACGTTCGCAACCTGGTTGCGAACGGTGAACTGGGCGAGATCCTTGAGCTGTGTTTCGTTGAGCCCTTCACCCTTCAAGGTGATGAGGCAGACCGGCAGGTTGGCGGCGTCGAACTTTAGAACAACGGGCGGGAGGGTTCCGGGAGGGAGACGACGTAGGTTTGCCATCGCCAAGTTCGAGATATTGCTGACGGCTGCATTTGCGTCGGTTCCGGGTTGAAAGTAAATCTTGATGAGGCTGACACCGGGCAGAGAGCGGGACTCGATATGGTCGATTCCACTACCCAGGGTGAAGAATCGTTCGTAACTGTTCGTGATGTCGGATTCAATCTGTTGCGGCGGCATACCCGCATAAAAGGTCGCAACGACGACGACAGGGATATTCACCTCCGGAAAGAGGTCTACGGGCATACTGGTCACCGTCGTGATGCCGACTACCATCACGAAGAGACACATCATGAGGACGAAGAAGGGATACTTGATGGCGAAGGATGACATTACTGGTCGTCCCCCTGCTTTGGCATCGAGATGGTGCTCAGTTGGGGGCGCACAACCTGACCGGGTTGGTAGTTCGTCTGTCCGGAGACGATGACTGACTGATGTTCGGAAAGTCCTTGCGTGATCTCGATCCGGTTCGGGCTCTGAATCCCGAGAGTGACCGGCACCTTCTGCACTTTGTTGTCGGTATCCACTACCAGCACCGAGGCTTGACCCTCTCCCTTGAGTACGGCACCGGCAGGAACTGTAAGAACGTTCTTTTGCGCCTGGAGGACAATGGTTGTCTGGGCCGTCATTCCTGTGCTGAGGGTGAGATCTGGATTGGGCACATCAACCTCGGCTAGCATCGTGCGGGTTGATGTCGTGAGTTCCCGAGTGAAACGGATGAACTTCCCAGTAAACGTCTTGCCCGTCGCCTGCAACTTTATCGAGACATCTCCACCTATCTTGATGAAGGGAACCTCTTCTTCGGGCACAGGCATACGCAGACGGAGAAGGTCGCTCTGCGCCACCTTAACCACTGGCATTGACTGTGTGTTCGACGCGGTTCCAGCCTGGATGAGCGAGCCAAGATCGGCGTAACGCATGGTGATGACGCCGCTAAATGGCGCGGTCACCACGGAGTAGTCCTTGAGGGATTGAACGCGCTGATTGTCGGCTTGCGAGACCCCAAGCTGTTCTTTGGTGGCTTCGAGAGCTGACTTAGCGACGTTGATCTTGGCCTGAGCGTCCAGATCCCTTGCCCGCGAATCGTCGAGCTCCTGCTCTGCAACCAAGCCTGGTCTTTGCTTCGATGCTTCGGACAATCGGGTATATGCTGCGTGAACCGCAGCATAATTCGCCTCGGCAAGCGCAACCCCACTTTGTGCGCGCGCAATCTCAGACTGACTGTGCCGCACCTCCGCCTGTGATCCTGCCACCTGAGCAGTCAGTTCAGGAACTTCGAGTGTTGCTATGACCTGCCCGCTTTTTACGCGATCCCCTATATCGACGTTGATTTTTCGGATGTAGCCGGAGACCTTTGCGTGCAGTTCCACCTCCTGGTATGGCTGGAACTCGCCAGCGACAGTCAGCGTGCTCGAAAGATCTCCGCGCGTCACAGGAGCTATCGAAGCAGTCGCAATGGGTACAGAATCTGCCTGTTTTTCCCTGCAGCCAGTGAAGACAAAACATGGAAGCGCCATGAGAAGCGCACCCCTGAAAACGATCGAAGCAGATCGCATAGACATGGTGAAGGCACCTATCGCAGTACAGGAGGGTATAAGGAGTCTACAAACCCTTCAAGGAGCACTGACCTGCCAAATGCGAGGGGCGGACAAGCTGCCTGAAAGGGAACTTCGCCTAATTGGAGGGGAGCAATGCAGGTGGGGGGCGAAACGAGAAAAAGCTCGAATGAACGGATCGCTGCGCGAGCAAATCGTGATCTGTCGGCACTGGTCCCCAGGTAGATATGAGGAGTCGCAGACTAAACATGAGAGCGACAATGACGATCGCTGGGTAATACTTAGTAGTCTCTTGAGCCGGAGTTGCGGGAAGCAGCTGAGTGGCGACCTTTGCAGTCGACGATCGTTTCTTCTGTGAGAGAAGTTTCGCCGCAGGAATTATGGTCGACGGACTCCCGGGCGGGTCATAGAGTGAGAGTTTGTATCCAGTACCCCAACCGAATACTGTGAACGCCAAAAACAGAATAGCGAACACTGTGACAGCGGATGCACGTCGATAGGGAGAAATTATCTGCATGGATCAGAGTCAATCATGGCAGATCAGTCTGTCCGGCGGGATTCAGACTCGGCCAACTTTCAGTATCAGGATATGTGACAACTTTCGCAAAGGCAAATCTTCTAATGAGAGATAAGCTTCTTTAAGATCGGCGACGGCCTAAACGACATTTGAAGGGATAATCCGATCTCTTGTGCTTGCCGTCCCTGCCAAGCCGAAGCATTGTTGTGAAGAAACACAGTAAAGGCACCGTCCCATTGCGCAAGTTCTAGCCAGTAACCGAAGGATCGCTAGCACTACTGCGTACCCGTTGGGCAAGTGGTATTGGCGGGCCTTGTTCTCGCGATGTCGTTGCGCTGTCGATTGATCCCTGAAGAATGCTGCGCGAGGAGTGAACCGGTTTATCGAAAGGCTGATCGTCGGGCTAGAGAGAGCCCTAACACTCATAAGTCGGACTCCTCGAAGTGACATCAACCACATTCCCTTTAGCGAGGCCCCTTGGTTGCGCCGGATGACGGGCAAACCGGAAGTTATTCACTTGGACGTAAAACCGGCTACACGGAGATTTGCTTTCCTACATTTCTGGCTGGCTATCAGGTGTCCGAGATGGCGACTACACGGCCATGTGACTTGCTGGCATTTGACGCTGAGTGCTCATGGCGATGACCTGACCCCGTTCTTCGTCCGAATCAGCGTATGAAATCATAGCCTGTGACCCGCCCTGGGAAACTTAGCCGCAGGAGGTTGGAGATTTCGGCCTGCGCCCAGGGAGTTTTTTCGGATCACCAACCGCAGCATGTCCTTATCCAGACTCAAGTCGTCCACCAGCTACTTCAGCCTTGCGTTCTCATCACGCAGATGCTTGACCTCTTCGGCCTCGCTCACTTCCATGCCGCCACACCTCGCCTTCCAGGCATAGATGGTGCGCTTGCTGACTCCTTGCTCGCGCGCCACATCCTCCAACGTGCGACCTGCCTCGATCTGCTTCAGCGCACCAATAATCTGCGCCTCGGTGTGCTTGCTTCGGCTCATCGTCCTTCCATCGGTCGCGGGGAGCTCCAGATAATGGGATGGTCCGTCGCCTTCCAAAGTTAGTTGTGGCAGGCTAGAAGCCAGAAAAGGAGGAACGTCCCATGGCAGCACACGTTTGCGGCATCGATATCGGCAAGACGGTCTTTCATCTAATCGGCCTGAGCAAGGAAGGCCAAATCGTCACCAAGAAGCGCTTCACGCGGAAACAGCTCGTCACCCATACGGTAACCATGCCTACCTGTTCGATTGGCATGGAGGCTTGTCCCGGTGCCCACTTCCTGGCACGTGTTCTCAGGGCGGTACTGACCCGAGGCCAGGTTTATTGTACGACAGCTTGCACGTGAGGAAGAACTGAGTTCTCACCAGGTTTGCACGCAGATTCGCTGATGGCTGAACAGGTCCACTCGGCCCACCTCAAACCTTAAGTGCTGTACGGCCTGCAGTTGAGGCCACCCAGATAATTAGGAGAGGGAGGGTGTGGATTCCATCATGGCTCGAAGCAGATCCATCGCTTCACCCAGAAGCCGTATACATAGAAGCAGACCGCTTCTGCAATCAAAAGATCTTGCTTGCAATCAGGCGACGGACCATACATACAGCACTAAGCCTTTTCGGCTAGGTGGTTTACATTGACTGAAACCGCGGTCCATTCAGAATTCTTGACACTAGGGCGTTTAAGGTACTTGTCTGGAGCGGTCGGCCAACTAAGCCTCTGGTCGACAAGTCCATTGGTATTTGGATGAAGATCGGCCCTCATTGAGAAAAACTCCGCTGAACATTCAGCGATTGTCTGCAGGCAAATCTTCCTTCAGCTCTCATTCCCATCACTTCTCCTTTGCCGGTAATATCGTAGGTCGAGAATTTGTTATCGCAGCCTCTGGTGACCTGAGTAGGAGACTAAATTTGGCTCCTAAGTCCGGGTTGTTTTCCGCCCAAAGCTGTCCATCGTGAGCTTCTATGATCGAGCGTGAGATGGCAAGCCCGATGCCCATTCCGTTTTTCTTCGTCGTAACGAATGCGTCGAAGATATCGATGTCGTGTACTGGCAACCCGCATCCGTTGTCGATAAATTCTGTGAGTACCTGGCGGTCCGTCGTCTGTCGAATACAAATCCGCAACAAAGGCGGTCTATCGATGCCTTGCATCGCTTCGATTGCATTTCCAACTAGATTCATAATGATCTGCTGGACCTGGAAACGATCTACGAGCACCAAAAGGACCGATTCTTGATAGTCGTACTCAATCGGAATCGATTGGCGAGTTGCGTCCTCTTTGACGAGGCTCACGGCATCTCGAATGAGATCCACCATATTGCAGGGAGACTTTACGACTGGTTGCTTTTTGAACAACGAACGAATACTGCGCATTACCGTGTCAACAGCCCGCGCATCCCGCACGATGCGCGCAATAGATATGACGGCTTCATCAATGTTTGGAGGAGCGACCCCGAGCCAACGGGAACTTGCCTGCGCGTTGGCGAGTACGGAAGTCAGGGGTTGATTAATCTCGTGCGCAATTGACGCGGAGATCTCTGCGCCCATTGACGTCCTCGACGTTTGGGAGATGTTTGTGCGAAGTTCTCGAAGCCTTTCTTCCGCCCGTTTGCGGTCTTCGATGTCTGTTAGAGTTCCAAACCATTTGAGAATAGTTCCATGCCGATCGCGTAGCGGCACCGCACGCACGAGAAACCAGCGATATGCTCCGTCTGCGTTGCAATGGCGTGCTTCATTTTCGAATGGAACTCCTGTTGCCAGCGATGCTCGCCATTTGTTGAGGTGGTTTTTCAGGTCATCAGGGTGCACGGTAAGCGGCCGGTCGAAGCCCAGGATGGCTTTCTCAGCCGATCCAGTGAATTCCAGCCAGCGCCGACTGGCGAATTCATCCGACCCGTCCGGCCCGGCAGTGAACGCCATTGCCGGAATCGTTTCCACAACCTCCCGCAGATGCTTTTCGTCCCGTCGCAGTTGCTGAATGTGCAATCGATAGAATCCAGCGAGCAGCGCTACACAAAGCGCGACACAAAGCGTACGAAACCACCAGGTAGCCCACCACGGAGGCAGGATCTGAATAGTCAATTCCAGCCCCGGTTCGCTCCAAACCCCACGACTCGTTGCCCCCTGCACGTGGAAGGTATATTTAGCGGGGGGAAGGGTCGTATAAGTTACAACTCGTTGGTTACTCCTCACCTCGTACCATTGGTGATCTAAACCGTCGAGCTTGTATCGGTAGCGGTTGGTCGTCGAGTTGAAATAGCTGAGGGCCGCGAACTCCAATGAGAAGACATTCTGGTCATGAGAGAGGGTAAGTGAACTGGTATAGGCGGTGGATTTGCTAAGAGGGGAATCTGGTCCAACCGTCACCGGACGGTCGAACAGCCGGAAATCAGTGAGAACCACGGGGGGAACGTAGGCGTAGTCCACGATCTTGTCCGGATGAAAGGCAACGGCTCCGCTGAATCCTCCGAAAAACATCTCGCCGCTTGGACTCTTGAAGCAAGCGCCCCAACCGGTCAGGTCAGCGCCGGAAAGGCCATCTGCGACTGAGTAGTTCTTGAACGTTTCCTTTGAGGGATCGAGTACCGACAACCCGCTGTTGGTGCTCATCCATAAATTGCCGCGTTCGTCCTCAAGGATGCCGCTCACTACATTTCCAGCAAGCCCGTCTTGCTCATAGTAGGAGCGAAACCGCCGCGTCTTGGCGTCGAATTTGCTAAGCCCGTCTTGAGTCCCAACCCACATCGTTCCTGAGTGATCAAAGTACACGGAGTTTACCCGGTTGTTGCTCAGGCTCGTTGAGTCCTTTGCATCGTGTTTGTAGATCTCGGTAAACCGTTCGGTGGATGGATCGAAACGTTGCAGACCACCGAAATTAGAACCCAGCCACAGGCTGCCGTTACTGTCTTCAGCAATGGCGTAGTAATTGAGCCCGCGGGTGTTCGAATCCGGTTTGTAGGTCGTGAACTTCCGACTGGAGGAGTTGAAACCGCAAAGGCCATCCCAGGTCGCGGCCCAAAGCTTTCCAGTGTGATCGATGAGCAATCGATCAATGACACCGCTGCACAAGCTGGTGGCATCCGCCGGGTCGTGACGGTACCCTTTAAGAACTCCGGTTCTCCGGTCGTACCGCAGCAATCCGGGACCTGCGTTTCCAAGCCAAAGGGCATCGGGGCCATCTTCGATGATCGAGAGCACTTCAGACCCGTCGGCGGGATGGAATATTGAGCATTGGCCGGTCTTGCGGTCAATGCGTTTCAGCCGCCGATCAACGCTGACCCACAAAACGTTATTTCGATCTTCATATATCGCGCCGACCAAGCTTGGATTCACGCAATCGGGATTGTCAGATTCGTGCGCCGGGTTCTCAAACGGTGGCGGCTTAGTCGCGAAAAAGTTCGGTTCTACCTCGTGCATACCGGTCCAAATATTGCCTTCTCGATCCTGGAACAAGGCCATCACACGGTTGCCGGACAGGCTGTTGGGATCGTAAGGCCGGTGGCTGTAACTGATGAAGCGTCGATGCTCCCGATCGAACTTTAACAAACCGGCTCCGGTACCGAACCACATTGTCCCCTGCTGATCTTCCAGCATGGCATAAGCCTGGTTGATCCGATTTCCCAGCCCATTCCTCCATTCGAGTTTGTAACGAATCAGCTTGTTCGCACTGCGATCAAAGGTAGCAATCTGTCCATCGGACCCATAGATTATCCAAAAAACACCAGAGTGATCCTCGTGAAACCAAAGCCCCACCCCGGATTCGCCTAAGACAATATGCCGTTTAACTTTTCCCGTGCGCCGGTCAAATTCCTCCAGGTTCTGGCTTGTTGTAACCCAAAATCTTCCTGCGCGGTCCTCGCCAGTGGACTGGATGTCGTTATCACCAAGACTGGAAGGATCGTTGGGGTCGTGACCGAAGTGTTTCACCTCGCCGGTACTGGAGTCGAATCGGAATAGTCCATTGCGGGTTGACAGCCACAACATACCCACATGATCCTGGCTGATGTGGGTGACAGGAGCTATTTCTCCGTGCGACGTATTGGCATCGATGCGGTAATGAGTAAATGTCTCGGAGACCGGATCGAATTTGTCCAGGAATTCCTCACATCCAATCCAGAGCGAGCCGGAATGGTCTTTAAAGAGAGAGGAAATCAACGTCCCGCTCAGGCTGTTGGTCCGCCCTGGCTCGTGCTTGAACACCTTGAACTTGTAGCCGTCGTACCGGTTCAATCCATACTGTGAACCAAACCATATGAAACCCTGATCATCCTGTACGATTTGGGATACTCTCTTCTGTGACAATCCATCTTCGGTAGAGATTCGCGAGAAATGGATATCCTTTCCATCAACCACGGGCAGTGTGATCGTACGAGGATTCACATGCACCTGTCCCACCATATCCGCGTTGACGGTGCGGCGCTCGGAGTGTCCCGCAGGATTTTGAACTGTCGCCCAAAGGGGTACACACAGAAACGAGAGGAGGAGGCAGCGCGCTCTCCTGTGCATGAGGGACACCAACTGGAGCATTCCTTTATAAGCAGCAGAAATCGCAGCCTTTGTCATTTCTCCTCGGGATTCCAAGGCTAACCATTTGCTGAAATCATACCTGTGCTGACGCCAAAACTCCGAACGGCTGCTGCTTCAGGAACTTACAGTATCCATTCTTAGAATGGCTGGTTTGAATGTGAAGATGGACGCTATGATGCGATTCTTTGAGGCTGCTGCTGGCATTGATCTCCCTTTCGATCCGTTCCCGCCGCGATCACCTTCTCGAGAATCTGGCACTCGCTGTTTATACAGGCGCAATTGAGCGTCGCCCCGAATTGTGGGCAGGTTGCAAGCCTGCCTCTTTGGCCCTCGCGAACACACAGATAATTAGCTCGTCCCCTGGGACCGAGACCTTCTACTTGAGGCGATCCAAGAGCCCAAGTGGCCGATAAACCGGCTCTCGGACAAACGCCAACTATCCCTAACCCACTGCTTAGTAAACTAACGACGACCAGCCTCCCGAGACACGAACCGTCTCTCCCACTTGCCATCCCACCACGCACCCGATAGCCTCACTCACATGTCGGCAATTATCCATCCCAGCGGCCTCACCCCAACTCAGATCGAGGACCTCCAGCAACGCGCCCTCGCCGTTGCCCAGCAGGCCTACGCCCCTTACAGCGGCTTCCGAGTCGGCGCAGCTCTTCTTCTGCAGGACGACACCATCGTCACCGGCTGCAACGTCGAAAACGCCTCCTACCGCCTCACCACCTGCGCCGAGCAGTCAGCCATCGCCGCCGCAGTCAGCCTCTATGGCCCGCACATTCGCATCCGTGCCATCGCCATCGCCAATCTCAACGACGTCGCCAGTCAACCCTGCGGAGCCTGCCGCCAGACCATCCACGAGTTCAGCACGCCCGACACCCGCATCTTCTTCCCCGCAGAAGACGGCACCGTCGCCGAAGCCACCATCGCCGAGCTCCTCCCCGCAGCCTTCCTCTTCAACAAATAACAAGTTCAAATGAGCCGGACCATTCATCCCATCGACGTCATCCTCCATAAGCGCGACGGCCTCGCCCTCACCGACGCCGAAATCCGCGCTTTCATCCGCGCCATCGTCGACCGCACCCCCAAGAAGCAGCTCGTCACCGACGCCCAGATCGCCGCCTTCCTCATGGCCGTCTTTCTCCACGGCCTCAATCCCCGCGAACTCGCCACCCTCACCGAGGCCATGCGCTTCTCCGGCGAGGTCGCCTACACCGAAGCCCTCAACACCTTCACCATCGACAAGCACTCCACCGGCGGAGTCGGCGACAAGACCTCCCTCCTCATCGCTCCTATCCTCGCCGCTGCCGGCCTCGCTCACCCCACGCGCGACGGAGTCCCGGGCATCGTCGTCCCCATGATCAGCGGCCGCTCCCTCGGCCACACCGGCGGCACACTCGACAAGCTCGAAACCATCCCCGGCTTCAACACCCAGCTCTCCTTTGCCGAGATGCGCGACGTTCTGCGCGAATGCGGAGCAGCCCTCATCGGCCAGACGCCCAAAATCGTCCCCGCCGACCGCATCCTCTACGCCCTTCGCGACCACACCGGCACCGTCGAATCCCCCTTCCTCATCACCGCCAGCATCATGAGCAAGAAGCTCGCCGAGGGCCTCAACGCCCTTGTCCTCGACGTCAAAACCGGCTGCGGCGCCTTCATGCCCACCTACGAAAAATCCAAATTCCTCGCCGAGCTCATGGTCCGCACCGGCGAAACATCCGGCACCACGACCGTCGCCCTCCTCACCACCATGGACGAGCCCCTCGGCCGCTTCTCCGGCAACTGGGTCGAGGTCTGGGAGTGCATCGACATCATGAAGCAGAACAGACACCCCATGTCCGCCGACCTCATCGAGCTCACCAACATCCTCTCCGGCTGGATGCTCCACCTTGCCGGCCACGCCGACACTCCCGAAGAGGGCGCAGCTCTCTCCGACGACATCCTCCGAAGCGGAGCAGCCTTCGAGGCCTTCCTCGAAATCGTTCAAACTCAAGGAGGAGACATCTCCATCTTCGAAGGCGATGCCGACCCCGCCTCCCACCACAAACCAACAGCCACCCGAACCCTCACCG
>Ga0193716_1001345_pt1 | contig 14376 bp, 12 predicted proteins | sample U2c1metaG_FD_145901 | JGI IMG/M metagenome (GOLD analysis project Ga0193716, IMG submission 145901) | Soil microbial communities from a riparian zone of the East river system, Colorado, United States - U2c1 | ecosystem: Environmental > Terrestrial > Soil > Riparian zone | place: USA: East River...
GGTGGTCGCAGCGCTGCTGGAAAAGGCCATCGGCGACCAGCTCACCTGCGTGTTCGTCGACACGGGCCTGCTGCGTTTCGCCGAAGGCGACCAGGTGATGGCCACCATGGCCGAGCACATGGGCGTACACGTGATCCGCGTGGACGCGCGCGACCGCTTCTTCGAAGGCCTTGCCGGCGTTTCCGATCCCGAGGCCAAGCGCAAGGTGATCGGCCGCCTGTTCGTTGAGATCTTCGATGTCGAAGCGCAGAAGCTGAAAGATGTGAAGTGGCTGGCCCAGGGCACGATCTACCCCGATGTCATTGAATCGGCGGGAAGCAAGACGGGCAAGGCCCATGTGATCAAGAGCCACCACAACGTCGGCGGCCTTCCTGAAAAGATGAACCTGAAGCTTGTCGAGCCACTTCGCGAGCTGTTCAAGGATGAAGTACGCCGCGTCGGCGTGGAGCTCGGCTTGCCGCGCGAGATGGTCTACCGCCATCCCTTCCCGGGCCCAGGCCTGGGTGTGCGCGTGCTGGGCGAAGTGAAGCCCGAATACGTCGACCTGCTGCAGCGCGCAGACGCCATCTACATCGAGGAACTGCGCAAGGCCGATCTCTACGACAGGGTGAGCCAGGCGTTCGCCGTATTCCTGCCGGTGCGCTCGGTGGGCGTGGTGGGTGATGGCCGGGCGTACGAGTGGGTGATCGCGCTTCGCGCGGTGGAGACCATCGACTTCATGACGGCGCACTGGGCGCATTTGCCATATGCGTTCCTTGATACCGTTAGTACACGCATTATCAATGAGTTGCGAGGTATTTCTCGCGTTGTTTATGATATCAGTGGGAAGCCGCCGGCCACGATCGAGTGGGAGTGAGGGGTGACTCAGCAGCACCTGTTTGGCGAACCGCCGGCGCGGGCAACGAATGCCCGGGACGCGCGCAAGCCGGCCGGGCCACCACGACACACCTGGTTTTTCGCCCTGCGGCCCTCCGTCGAGGACGCGCGGCGCATCCATGCGTTCGCTGAAAAACTGCTCTCATTCCAGGGCGTGTCGGGCAAGCGGATCGACCCTGAGCGTTTGCACATCACCCTTGAACTGGTGGGGCACGACGTGGCCACCGCCCTGGTGGATGCAGCCTGTCGCGCAGCCGACACGCTTTCCTTTCCCGTCATCGAGGCTCGTTTCGACGCCGCCATGACGTTTTCAGCGCCCAGCGGGCCGCTCGTGCTGCTGGGGGCCGAAGGCCTGGACGAGGTCCGCAATCTGCGCACTGCGCTGGGTTGCGCATTGGCCGATCATGGCTTTGCTCCGCCGCGTGTCTACGAGCCGCACATGACCCTGTGCTACGACGCGAAGCACCGCCTGGCGAAAACCCCGATCGAGCCGATTGGCTTTCAGGCCTGGGACTTCGCCCTCGTCAAGAGTCACATCGGGTTTTCACGCCATGAGGTCCTGCGTACGTGGCGGTTGGCTGGTTGAGGTAAAAAGTCCCGGGACGATGTCGATTTCGCGGGCGTCCGTTCGTCGTATCAGTGCCAGCCTGACAAGGCCGGCTCAATTCCCGACAGGAGACAGGCGATGTACGTGATGGTGTTCGTCAAAGCGACCGAAGACAGCGAAAAGGGTCATTTCCCGGAGCCCTGGACCAGCCAGATGATGGAGGCCATGGGCAGGTTCAATGAAGAGCTGGTCAATGCCGGGATCATGGTTTTCGCCGGTGATATGCCAATCGCCCAGGGCCTGAAACCCTCTTCGCAAGGCAAGCGCATTGCGTTCGATGGCACCGACCGCATGGTCATCGACGGGCCATTCGCCGAGGCCCGTGAACTGGTGGCCGGCTTTTGGCTTTGGAAGGTCAAGGATCTGGATGAGGCAGTCGCCTGGGTAACGCGCTGTCCCAATCCGATGCCGGGGCCGAGCGAGATCGAAATCCGGCCGCTGTACGAGATGTCGGACTTCCCGGAGAAAAGCTGATGACGAGGTGTAACCCTTGTCATGGGCTATCGGGCGGCGTCCAGGATCCGGAGCTCCGATAGGGTGTCGGCTAGGGTCTTGTGTTCAAGCGTCCGCAGGACGGCGTCATCCGCCTTGGCGGCCAGGTCGACGAAATAGCGTTCGACGTTGGAGCTCACCAGGCACTGGTGGGGAACCGCCCGTGGCGCCCAGAGACTCTTCTCGCCGAGCACGGCGCAGTAGATTTCCCGCAAGGTGATCGCGTCCGCCGGCCGGCCGAGGCGGATGCCGCCGTCGCGGCCAAAGCTCGATCGGACGAGCCCGGCGTTGGACAGGGGACTCAACAGTTTGCGGACCAGGCTCGGGTTTGTCCCCAGCGCACCGGCCAATTGAGTGGAACTCAACTGCGCCACGCCCTCCGCATGGGCCAACGCGAGGTTGAGCATCAACTGGAGCGCTGTCGGAAACCGGACATCGATCATGGAGTGGCGTCAGGCCAGGGGTGTTTTTGGGTAGGGTCTACAATATGAAACAATCACTGTTGCATATCAAGCCGATAATCTGTATTAATGATCATTACCATTAAGAACGGAGACTCCGATGTCTGACGAACTGGCCGTACAGCAGGTCCTAGCCCACTATGTTCGGGCCCACGATCGGCGCGACGGTGCCGCCATGGGGGCGCTCTTCACGCCCGAAGCGCGCGTGACGATCTTCTACAGCCACACTCCCGACGGGAAGCCGGAGATGATCGGGGAGATCGCGGGACGCGAAGCGATCGCCGGGGCAGTCACGCATATGATGAAGCCGCACCCGCCGCGGGGGTGGAGCCATAACGCCACCGATGGCCTGCTTGTCGACATCGACGGAGACCGGGCGACGGTCGATGCCCAGTTCATGGTCTTCAGCATCCTCGGTGACGCGAAGCCGACTAGTGGCTGGCCGGCGGGCGCGGCGGGTGCGATGGGCACGATCACGCCAATCGAGTCCGGCTACTACCACCAGAAGCTGGTGCGCGTGGATGGGCAGTGGCTCATCGAGTGGCTGCAGGTTCGCCATAACCTGCCGTTTGCCTTCTGAAATGAAAGCCATCGTGATGATCGGTACGGGCGGCAGCGAGATGCTCCAGCACGTCGAACGCCCAGACCCCGTGGCGGGTCCGGGCCAGGCGTTGGTCGAGGTCGCCTTCGCCGGCGTCAACTTCATGGACATCGGCGTTCGGCAAGGCATGGCCTGGACCGATACCCCCAACCCCAAGACCCTCGGCGTCGAAGGCGTCGGCTGGATCGTTGCGGTGGGCGACGGCGTCGAGGGCGTCTTACCTGGCCAGCGTGTGGCCTGGGCCTATGCGCCCGGGAGCTATGCGCAGCGGATCGCGATCCAGGCGGCATCGCTCGTGCCGGTCCCCGAAATGATCGACGATCGCACGGCCGCCGCGGTGATGATGCAGGGACTCACCGCCAGCCACTTCGCGACCGACTTCTATCCCGTGCGGCCGGGCGACGTCGCCTTCGTCCATGCGGCAGCGGGCGGACTGGGTCTGCTGCTGACCCAGATCGTCAAACTGCGGGGAGGCCATGTCATCGGAAGGGTGTCGTCGGATGACAAGGTCGCCGCGGTGAAGGAGGCCGGCGCCGATCACGTCATCGTCGACACCGAGGGCCGGTTCGCCGAGGAGGCGCTCCGCCTGACAAACGGCGAGGGCGTGCATGTCGTCTATGACGGATCCGGGCCGAAGACCTTCCAGGGATCGCTCGACGTGCTGCGCAAATCGGGCGTCTTGTGCTGGTATGGCCCCGTCCTCGGTGGGCCCGGGCCACTTGAGATCATGAGCCTGCCGAAAAGCATCAAGATCGGTTACGCGGTTTTCATGGACCACGTCCATACGCCGGAACTGCTGCGCGCTCGTTCGGCGCAGCTATTTGACTGGATCGCGGAAGGGAAGCTGAAGGTCCGGATTGGTAATGAGTATCCACTGGCGGACGCGGCCAGGGCGCATGCCGACATGGAAAGCCGCAAGACTACGGGCAAGCTGCTGCTCGTGCCATGACGGGTCAGGCGATTTAGCGCGGCTGGAGTTCCTGGCCGCTGATGGTGAAGTCGCTCGAGGATTGGCCAGGCCTTGGCTGGGAGCCACCGATGTAAAGCTGGTAGCGGCCCGGGCGAACGCGACGTTCGCCATTGGCGTCGACCAAGCTCAACGCGCGCGCATCGATCGAAAGATGCACCACGCGGGTTTTGCCCGCCGCGACGGAAACGCGCTGGAAGCCGACCAGTGCGCGGCGCGGTGCATCGATGGCGCCAGGGTAAGCGAGGTACGCCTGGACCACTTCTTCGCCGTCGCGTCGGCCGGCGTTACGCACTGTCACGCTTACATCCAACGGCTGACCCGCGTGGACGCGGGCGGTTGAAAGCACGGGAGCGTCGTAGGTGAACCGGGTATAGCTGAGGCCGTCGCCGAACGCGTAAAGCGGCTCACCCAGGAAATATCGGTAGGTCCTTCCCCTCATCGCATAGCTGGTGAACGAGGGGAGATCGCCGACGCTGCGATAGAACGTTACCGGCAACCGGCCCGCGGGATTGGCGACACCGGCGAGTATTCGTGCGATCGCGGTGCCGCCTTCCTCGCCGGGATACCAGGCCACGACGATGGCATCGGCATGCGCCTTGGCCCAGTTCAGGGCCACGGCGCTGCCGCTCATCAGCACCACCACCAAGGGCTTGCCGCTGCCTGCCGCGGCTTCCAGCAAGCGTTGCTGGGGGGCAGGCAGTTCAAGGTCGGTGCGGTCGCCGCCGGCGAAGCCGGGGACGTCCACTTTCAGTTCCTCGCCCTCAAGGCCCGGCGACAAGCCGACGAAGGCCACGACGGCGTCCACGCCGTCCATCGCGTGCCTGGCCTCGGCCAGTTGCGCATCGGCCGGGGCGCTCCATTGCAGGTGGATCCCTTCATCTTGGCCGTGTTCCCACTCCAGGCGCAGGTGTCGCGCGCGCGCGTCGGCGGCATGCAAAGTGGCTGAGGCGGTGTCGCCGTCGGCCTGGATCTGGGTGAGCAAGTGGTTGTCGACATACAGGCGAAGCTTGTCGTGCGCGTGGCAGTCATAGCAGCGGTCCACGATCACGCGCAGGGTGTAGTCGCCAGGCCCTGGCGGTAGCAGATCGCCCGACCAGCGCACGGCATAACCCTCGGTGGGCAGTCCCGTCGCGGGCGCGGCGTGATCCACATCCAGGTCGATCGTGGCATCGGTGCGTACGGCTACGGGTTTTGTCGTGAAGTCGTGCGTGGCGAAGTATTCCCCGCGCAGCCCCGAGGTGCCGTCACTGGTTGCATCGCGAAGCGTCGTGGACGGCACCACCACGGGAACGCCAGGGGCAAGCGTCGATCCCTGGGCGTAGCGGACGTTGGCCTTGCCGAACTGTGCCACCAGTCCGGCCAGTGGAGTTACCGGGTTCCGGGCTGTGCCGTGGTAGTTGGCTTCCAACACATCAAGTACGTCCGCGTTGGGTCCGATCACGGCGATGCGGGTACCCGTCTTCAACGGAAGTGCATCGTGCTCGTTCTTCAGCAAGACGATCGACTGCAGCGCCGCGCGCAAAGTGAGTTGGCGGTCGGCCGCCGTCTCGGTCGTGCCTGGCCGCCATGCCTGCGTCGGCGGATCGAACATCCCCAGCCGAAAACGCGCGGTGAAAAGCCGTTCGACTGCGGTGTCGATGCTGCGTGCGCCGACCTTGCCCTCAGCCACTGCCTTGGCCAAAGCGCCGTAGGCATCGCCGCAGTCAAGATCGGTGCCGGCCCGCAAGGCACTGGCCGCTGAGCCTGCATTGTCGGGACGGTAGTGGTGGAACTGGGTCATGTCGTCAATGGCATCGCAATCGGATACCACGTAGCCCTGGAAGTGCCAGTCATTGCGCAGTCGCTCACCCAGCAGCCAGGGCAGCGCGCAGACGGGTGTGCCGCCGATGGCGTTGTACGCGCACATGACGGATCCGGCGTGGGCATCGACGATCGCCGCGCGAAACGCGGGCAGGTAGGTGTCTTCAAGGTCATGCGGCGATGGATCGACGTTGAAGCCGTGGCGGCCGGGTTCCGGCCCGCTGTGTACGGCGAAATGCTTCGGCGTGGCGATCACCGTGGGATGCAGCGGATCGTTGCCCTGCAGGCCGCCGATGAATCCGCGGGCGAGCGTGGCGGTGAGGGTCGGATCCTCGCCGTAGGTTTCCTGCCCTCGGCCCCAGCGTGGGTCGCGGAAGATGTTGATGTTCGGCGACCAGATCGTAAGCCCGTGGTAGCGCGGATGGTCGTTGCCGGCTCCGATGGCGGTATAGCGCTCGCGAGCCTGGCGTGCCACCACGCCTCCCACCTCCTGCATCAGCGATGGGTTCCAGCTGGCGGCGAGGCCGATGGCTTGGGGGAATACCGTAGCCGGGCCGCTGCGAGCCAGCCCGTGCAACCCTTCGTTCCACCAGTCGTAGGCTGGCACGCCAAGGCGTGGGATGGCGGGCGCGGCATTTTGCAGCTGGGCGATTTTCTCCGGCAATGTCATTCGCGCCACCAGCGCGTGCGCACGTTCACTGGCGTCGTTCCCCGGCGATGCCGCCAGCACGGCCCATGACATGTTGAACACCACGGCGGCGGCCAGAGCGATGGCCCTGCGCCGTATACGGTGGTGGCGGTGACAGGTCATGGCGGTTCCCGGGGACCTAAGTGATCGACCTAGGATAGCCAATCCACGCGGCCGCCAAGGGAATGCCGAACACTAGTAACCGACGGTGAAACGCTGCCGGACGTGCGCGGGATGTTCGATTTCATCGAGCATGGCGATGGCGAAATCCTCAAACGACACCCAGCTCTTGCCGTCCGCATCGTGCAGCAGGGTGTCCTTGCCCAGGCGGAAGTGACCGGTGCGTTCACCGGGCACGAACAGTGCCGATGGACTGATGAAGGTCCACTCGAGCGTGTCTTCCCCGCGCAGCGTGTCCAGGAAGTGCTTGCCGGCCAGCGACTCGCTCTTGTATTCGGCCGGGAAGCCGGGCTGCTCCACCAGCACCGAGCCCGGCGCAACCTCAAGGCTACCGGCGCCACCCACCACCAGCAGGCGCTTCACGCCCGAGGCGCGTAGGGCGTGGATCAGGCTTTGCGCATCGGTACCGTCGAAGCGCAACGCGCTGACGATGGCATCGTGCCCGTGCAGCGACAGGGTAAGTGCATCGGGGCTGGTGACATCCACGGACAAGGGCGTGACATGTGCGTGGCCCTGGAACCTGGACGGATCGCGCGCGAGCGCGGTGACGTCGTGGCCACGGTGCACGGCTTCGGCAAGGATGCGGCTACCGACGTGGCCGGTGGCGCCGATGATGGCGATTTTCATGGAACGAACTCCAGGAGGAGGTGGCTAGCGGCTGATACTGCACCTTTTCGGCCGCCCGCAGCCAGGCGTTCAAGTAGGCGATCCCCTACAACTTTCGTCACGGTGTCACCCCAATTGGCGAGAGCGTAGATTCCCCGGAGCCTCTTTACCTGGGCGGGTGGCCGCTCCCGGCCGCCGCCAATCTCGGAGATTGACCATGGGGATGTCCAAGCGCTTGGGTGCCGAATTCCTCGGCACGTTCTGGTTGACCTTCGGCGGTTGCGGCAGCGCGGTGCTGGCCGCGGCATTCCCGCAACTGGGCATCGGCTTCGCGGGCGTGGCCCTGGCCTTCGGGTTGACCGTGATGACCATGGCCTACGGCGTGGGCGCCATTTCCGGCGGCCACTTCAATCCCGCCGTGACCTTGGGGTTGTGGGCCGGTCGCCGGATTCCCGCCAGCTACATTCTTCCGTACATCGTGGCCCAGGTGATCGGGGCGGTCGTTGCGGCGGGCGTGCTGTATCTCATCGCCAGTGGCAAGCCCGGCTTCGAAACCGGCGGCTTCGCGTCCAATGGCTACGGTGACTTGAGCCCCGGCCACTACAGCCTGCTGGCCTGCCTGTTGGTGGAGGTGGTGGCAACCTTCTTCTTCCTGCTGGTGATCATGGGATCGACCGCACCGACAGCGCCCGGCGGTTTCGCACCCATTGCTATTGGTTTCGCCCTGACCCTGATCCACCTGATCGCCATCCCGGTGACCAACACGTCGGTGAATCCCGCACGCAGCACCGGCCCGGCCCTGTTTGCCGGCGGCGCGTACGTCAGCCAACTCTGGCTGTTCTGGCTGGCTCCCATCGTTGGCGGCATGCTAGGCGGCATCGTCGCCAGGCTCCTGGGCGACACCCCGGCTTCCACCGACAAACCCAACATCGCCGCCAGCTAACCCCAGCGGCAAAGCCGGGGTCAGAGCTGATGCTCTGACCCCGCCAACGCTCCGAAGTATCATTCGCGCATGCCCAACGACGAAACCTGGATGCGCCGCGCACTCTCCCTGGCCGAACATGCACGCGATGCCGAAGGCGAGGTCCCCGTAGGTGCCGTACTGGTGCTCAACGACGAAGCAGTAGGCGAAGGCTGGAACCGCAACATCGGTACCCACGATCCCACGGCCCACGCCGAGATCGAAGCCCTGCGCAGCGCTGGTCGCAAGCTAGCCAACTACCGGATTCCCGGTTCCACGCTTTACGTCACCCTGGAGCCCTGCGCGATGTGCGCGATGGCCATCGTCCACGCCCGGGTGGCGCGGGTGGTCTATGGCGCCACCGATCCGAAAACCGGCGCCGCCGGCAGCGTGTTCGACACGCTGGTGTCCGAGCACCACAACCACCGCGTGGCCGTGGACGGTGGCCTCATGGCGGAGGAGGCTTCCTCGATGTTGCGAGACTTCTTTCGTTCAAGACGATGAAATTAAACACTTAGTTCGTCAGGAACGAGAGACCCTCGCCGCACGGTGCCTGCACCTTCAGGCTGAGCAGTTCGTCGGCCCGGGTACGTCCAAGGTTGAGGGCCGCGATGGGAAGGCCCCGCCGTGCTGCCTGCAGCACGATGCGGTAGCCGGAATAAACCATCAGCGATGAGCCCACCACCAGCACCGCATCGGCGGCATCGAGCCCCGCCTGCGCGTCGTCCACCCAGGGCCTGGGGATATTTTCGCCGAAGAACACCACGTCGGGTTTGAGAACGCCGCCGCAACAGGGGCAGGGCGGAATGGCGAAGGCGTCGAAGTCCAGGCCTTCCAGGTCCGCATCGCCATCGGGCGCACGCAGCGCGTCGAGGGAAACCCAATCGGGGTTCAACGCCTCAAGCTCCGCCTGGAAGCCATCGCGGTCCATCGAGTGCCGGCAAGCCAGGCATCGCACGATGTCCAGCCGGCCATGGAGATCCACCACATTCTGGCTGCCGGCCTTCTGGTGCAGGCGGTCGACGTTCTGGGTGACCAGGCGGCTAACCTTGCCGTGTTCCTCCAGCCTTGCCAGCGCCCGGTGCGTGGCGTTCGGCTCGGCCATGCCGAAGTAGCGCCAGCCCACCAGGCTTCGTGCCCAGTAGCGGCGCCGCGTGGTGTCGCTGCCGGTGAAAGCCTGGAAGGTCACCGGTGGCTTGCGCTTCCAGGCGCCGTCCGCGTCGCGGTAATCGGGAATGCCCGAATCGGTGCTGCACCCGGCGCCGGTAAGGACCAGCAGGCGCGGGTGGCGGTCGACGAAGGCTTCGAGTTGGGGATAAGGGCGGGTCACGGCTCAAGCATAAATAGGCCTTGAGCCGGCTGCTATCAAGGCTTGTGGTGCATCCTGCCGTCCTTGAACATCTCCGCCGCGCCCTGGTAAGCCGCAATGGCGTTCGTCACGTCGTCCTCTTCCACCGCTTGCACTGGCGTGACTTCACCCGTGCGGAAGTCCGGATTGACCTGTTCCACGCTTTGCTGGGTGGACAGCACGGTCATCCGGTCACCATGGATATAGCCCAGCTTCTGGTAGGTGGAGGGAAACGCCCGCTCGCGGCCGGGCTCGAGCGCCATCAGGTCGTAGCCGAAGAAGTGGCTGGTGTAACTGAAGTTGAGCAGGCCCAGCAGGGTGGGGCCGATGTCGATCTGCGACATCAGGCGGTCTTCGTGGCGCGGCGTGATCCACTTCGGCGCGAAGATCAACAGCGGGATGTGGTAGCGATTCACCGGGATCGAGCTCTTGCCCGCACTGGCGGCGCAATGGTCGGCGGTGATCACGAACACAGTGTCGTCGAAATAGGGCTTGGCGCGGGCCCGCTTGATGAAGTCGGCGATGGCCCAGTCGTTATAGCGAAGCGCGCCGGTGCGCGTGCCCTGCTTGCCCTGCACGCGCCCCTCGGGAAAGGTGAAGGGCCGGTGGTTCGATGTGGTCATGATATGCAGGAAGAACGGCTTGCCGTCGGCCTGCGCCTTGTCCATCTGCTGCAATGCCAGGGTGTAGAGGTCTTCGTCGGCCACGCCCCAGACATTCTCGCTGTGGATGGTGATGTCCTTGCCGATCGCCGTGCGGTCGGCCACGCCGTAGCCGTTGTGGGCGAAGAAGTAGTTCATGTTGTCGAAATAGCCGTAGCCACCGTAGACGAACTTCGACTCATAACCGCGCTCATTGAAGATGTCGGCGAGCGAATACAGGTTCTCGTTGCCCTTCTGCTTCACCAGCGAATCGCCCGGCGTCGGCGGCACACTCAGGGTGAGCGCCTCCAGGCCGCGTACCGTGCGCGTGCCATTGGCATACAGGTTGGTGAAGAACAGGCTTTGCGACGACAGCGCGTCGAGGTTGGGCGAAACGTCCCGCGTGCCGCCCAGCGAACGCAGGTATTCGCCCGAAAGGCTCTCCACGCTGATCAGCACCACATTGAGGTGCCTCTCGGGACCTGCGTGGGTGATCTTGCGGGCGATGTCGTTCGGATCGTTCGACACGAACTCAGCGTCAGGTGTCTTCAGCTGCTGGCGCAGGGTGGCGGCAACCTCTGCATCGGGCAAGGTCTTGTAGAAGTGCGGGTAGTCGAGCCGGCTGTTGCGGAAGGCGGCGACGAACTCGTAGATACCGTTGCCCGACAGGGCATCGACGTAGGCGTTGCCGCTGGTGTTCTTCGCCGCCGAGGTAACGCCGAAGGACACCGCCACGGTGACAACCAGCCACGCCAGCACCACCAGGCTGCGCGTGCGGAAGCGGCTTCCGTCGTCCCGCGGGGCAAGCGTCCGGCGGGTGAGCCATATCACTACCAGCGCCACGATCGCCAGTTCCGTCATCCAGCGACCCACGGGATACGATTCGCGGATGTTGCCGATCACCTCGGTGGTATAGATGAGGTAGTCCACGGCGATGAAATTGAACCGCGTGGCGAATTCGCCCCAGAACGTCCATTCGGACAGGGCGATGAACATCAGCGTGTAGAGCCACGCGAAGCTGAAGATCAGAGTGAGCCAGCGCTGCACCTTCGACAGGTACACCCGCCGCGGCATCAGCCACAAATAAAGCAGCACGGGCCACGCTAGATACAGGAACACGATGAGGTCGTAGCCAAGGCCCAGGCCGAACACCCGGGGCCAGGACGTGGCCGACACGTCGGCACGCGCGGCTACCAGCAGCACGATGCGGATAACCAGCTGGATCAGCACGAAACACGCGCCCAGCCAGATCAACGGGCGAAAGCGTTGCCAGAGCGTCCGGCGATTTTCTTCAGACACCTTGGGAGGCTCCATGGGCATGTGCCCGGATAATCTACGGAATTCTAGGAATCGGCGCTTTGTTTTTCCTTTCGATGAAAGTTACTGACCGGCGCCGGGATGAGCGTTATTTGAGCTTGCTTCGCTGGCAGGACGAGGGGCCAAGGCGCAAAATCGCTCCCGCCGCCCTGATGCGGCCCACCTTAAAACGCCTGATCGGGGGAAAACATGGATATCCGGATCATCGTAGCTGATGACCACCCCGTCATCCTGGCGGGCATCAGCGTTGCCATTCGCCAGGCCGGGGTGGGGCAGGTGGTCGGCGAGGCCACCTCGCCGCAGGGCCTGCTCGACCTACTGGCGCATACGCCCTGCGACGTGCTGGTGACCGACTACCGCATGCCGGGGGAGGGTCAGCGCGACGGCCTGGGCCTGATCGACGATATCCGGGCGGCATGGCCGGCATTGCCCGTGGTGGTGGTTACCGCGGTGATGAATGCCGCCCTTTACCGGGAAATGATCGACGCCGGTGCGACCGGCTTGGTCGACAAGACCAGCGACGTGAATGAGATTCCCCAGGCGATCCTTGCTGCCCACCGTGGGGACCGTTACCTCAGCAAGAACGTCGACGCGCTGGCCGGCAGGCGGCGGTCCATGGACATCCGGGTGGCCACGCTCGAGGATCTTTCCCCACGCGAACTGCAGATCCTGAAACTCTTCAGCGAAGGGATGAGCGTCACCGAAATCGCCCGCTCCACCTCCCGGGGGATGTCCACGGTGAGCCAGCAGAAGACCAGTGCCATGCGCAAGCTGGGACTCACCAGCGACGCCCAGATCTTCGATTACGTGCGTTCCAGGCGCTCGGATTGAGAAATATTCCAATCGCAATGAGTTACTTTAAGTAATTGAAATAACACAATAAATATGGGTCGACCGGGCAATCTGGTTGACCCATTTTTGTGCCTGGGGAATTTGAGCTTTCTTCCATGTCTCCCGCAGCGCCCTCCGACGAGGATGCGTTCGCCGACAGGGTTTTCTGCCCTGCCGGACGCCTTCGCAAGTACGTGGGACAACCCGGCTCGATGGACTCGAACCAGCCCACGCGCACCTCGGCGTCCAGGACGGACTCCCCCTTGTGAATTGCCAGTGCGCCGTGCAGCGCACGACATTCATCGCAATCGGGAATAACCATCATGAACACCATCTATCGCATCGTCTGGAACGTGACCCTGGGTAAGTGGGTCGTCGCCTCTGAACTGGCCAAGGGCCGCAAGAAGGCCGCGAAGCGCTCGGTTGTACTGGCTACGTTCGCCATCGGCATGGGCATCGCGTTCAACGCCGCCGCGTTCGATCCGATCGGCGCCGGCGCAAAGCAGGGTAATGCTGGCAACATGGTCATCGGTGACAACGCCGATGGCAGTGCAGCCGGTTGCACAACGAGCTACCTGACTACGGCCGCGTGCAGCACCCTTATCGGCAACAACACTTCTTCGACGGGAGCCGCCTCGACCGTGGTGGGCAACTACGCGTCCGTAACCGGTACGCATGGCGTCGCCATGGGTGCCTATGCGACTGCAGCAAGTTATTCCCAGGCGTTCGGTACAGGCGCGAAAGCGACGGGTCAGTGGTCGACAGCGATTGGCCAGGGTTCCCAGGCGACCCAAAGCAATGCGGTCGCGGTCGGCACCAACTCTGGCGCGATTGGCGATGCATCAGTTGCCATTGGCGGCGATGCGCACGCGAACGCCGACCAGTCGTTTGCCATCGGCTGGAAAACCAATGCCAGTGGAGTCGGTTCGATGGCTTTCGGCCATCAGGTGAAGGCACTGAGCGACTACGCCATCGCACTTGGCGCGGGGTCAACCGTTAATAGCAATTCAGCGGGCTCGGTCGCCATGGGCTACAAGGCCACCGTCGCGGCATACGTGAATGACGCTGTAGCCTTGGGTTCCAATTCCGTAGCCGATCGTGCCAATACGGTGTCGGTGGGCTCCAATGATGCCGGCGGCCAGCGCCAGGTCGTCAATGTTGCCAAGGGCACCCTGGCTACCGACGCGGTCAACGTCAGCCAGCTGGGCGACGCGACGCGCTATTTCAAAGCCAACGGCAAGAACGACGGTACGGATGACGCCAGCGCGCAAGGCGCCAATGCCATCGCCATCGGCAGCAATGCCAAGGCTGTGAAGACATTTGCCGAAGGTGCCATCGCCATCGGCAACAACGCCATGGCCGAATCTGGCGGCGGTGCGAATCCACAGGGCAGCGTCGCGATGGGCGTCAGCTCCAGGGCCTACAACGCCGGCTCCGTGGCCATCGGTTACGACGCGCGTGCCGGAGTGGATGCTGCGGGCGACAAGGCGGCGAGTGCCCATTACGGCGTGTCGATCGGCTACCAGTCGCGCAGCGCCAATGGCTCGACGGCCGTGGGCTATCTGGCTGGCGCCAATGGCAATTCCTCCAGTGCGTTCGGTATCCGCGCGACAGTGGACGCGGCGGCCACAAGCGGTCTTGCGATGGGCAATGGCGCCAGGGTGACTGCGGCTGGTGCAGCCGGCATCGCCCTGGGCTCGGGCTCTGTTGCCGATCGTGGCAACGCCATGTCGGTGGGCTCGACATCGGTCAAGCGTCAGGTCATCAATCTTGCGGCCGGCACGGCCGACACCGACGCGGTGAATTTTTCCCAGCTCAAAGGCACGGCCGGCACTGTCGCTGCCGCACTGGGTGGTGGTGTGACGCTGAATGCAGATGGCACGATCACCAAGCCGAGCTATTCCGTGCAGGGTGGAACGCACGACAACGTTGGCGACGCCCTGGGCGCGGTCGACAGCAGCTTGACCTCGATCGACGGCCGCGTGACCACGAATGAG
>Ga0193716_1001346_pt1 | contig 14371 bp, 11 predicted proteins | sample U2c1metaG_FD_145901 | JGI IMG/M metagenome (GOLD analysis project Ga0193716, IMG submission 145901) | Soil microbial communities from a riparian zone of the East river system, Colorado, United States - U2c1 | ecosystem: Environmental > Terrestrial > Soil > Riparian zone | place: USA: East River...
CCTTCGGGTTGTGCTTGCTCAACACCTTGGTGATCGCCGCCGTCAGCGTCGTCTTGCCATGGTCAATGTGACCAATCGTCCCGATGTTCACGTGCGGTTTACTACGCTCGAATTTCTCCTTCGCCATATTCCTCTACCCTCTGCGTCAGTTAGTAAGAGCAACTGAGCTGCTATTAAAATTTGGAGCGGGGGACGGGATTTGAACCCGCAACCATCACCTTGGAAGAGTGAGACTCTACCGTTGAGTTACCCCCGCCCGGTTGCTACAAAAACTTCCCCCTACTGCCCAATTACCAAAACAAAATTCTGGAGCCTGGAACCGGGATTGAACCGGTGACCTCGTCCTTACCAAGGACGCGCTCTACCAGCTGAGCTATCCAGGCCAAACATTGCCCTGCGAAATACAAGCCCTTGCGGCGCACCATTCCTTGACGGCGCATGGGCCGCGATTTAGACCGCTCACGAACATCGCATCATGCGATTGCCCTGCGGCTTACAACAAACAGCGAGTTACTGGTGGACGGGGGAGGATTCGAACCTCCGTAGCCCGCAAGGAGCGGCAGATTTACAGTCTGCTGGTTTTAGCCACTCACCCACCCGTCCCCGCAAAATCAACCGGAACAAAAATCCTGCGTGCTCCGAAAAAGATTGGGACGAGAAAAAATGACTCCCGCACAATCAATTCAATAACTTGCACTGGCTTGGGGCGAAAACACAAAAAGGACTCGTGTCAAAAGACACCAGCCCGTTCGATTTTTTTTCCAGGAATCGCTCCGCCTCACTCCGCTACCGAATCTTAGTGGAGCTGGCGGAGGGAATTGAACCCCCGACCCTCTGATTACAAATCAGATGCTCTACCAGCTGAGCTACGCCAGCGCTGCTCAAACCGGGTAAGAATAGCAGATAGGGTACTGCGATTGCAATAGGGGGTAGCCCGGAAACGGAGCACGTCGAATGCCAGCACTGTGGAAAAGAGGGCACCCCTCGTAACTGCCTGGACACCGATTATCTCTTTTATATTCCGCACGTTAGACAAAATTTTCAACCGCGGATCGCGCTCGTTGTCCACAACCGGATTTAGGTCCCGCGGCAATCCCTGAAAAACTACTAGCAACTTTGATGTTTCACTTGGACGATTGGATGCGAAAATCGGATTTCGTCACCATTCCCGGGGAGCGCGAGCGCAACAGCGATGAAAACAAAATGGGTGGCCGCGGCAGCGCTGCTGGTGTTCTTGGCGGCCCTCGGTTTTTACGGATACCAGCGGTGGAGTTCGGCGCGGGGAGGAGATCGCAACGCGCTGCTGGCACAAATGCCGGGCGATGCCAGCGCGGTGATCTACATCGACTTTCAGGAATCGCGCAATGCTCCATTTTTTTCCGCGCTTTATAAATGGGCGCCCAAACCGCAGGCCGATGCCGAGTACGGGCAATTTCTGAAGGCCACCGGATTCGACTACGAGCGCGATCTCGATCGCATCGCCATCGCCACGCAGAAACACGGCCGGGAATCCGATTTATTTGCCGTGGCCGAAGGCCGCTTTGACCGCAGGAAAATTGCCGCCTATGCGGCGCGCTTTGGCACCATCGCAAAACAGAACGGCTACGACATTTACTCTGTGCCGATGAACGACGTATCGCGGCGGATGACCTTTGTCTTTCTGCGCGACAACCGCATCGCACTGACCGACGACCCCAATTTTTCTCTCTTGCTCGCTGCTCCTGCTGCGAACGCGGACGCCGCGGAGTGGCGCACCCGATTTGCAAGACTCGCGGGTTCTCCGATATTTGCCGTGTTGCGCCAGGACGCGGCGGCGGGTTCGGCGCTGGCTTCAGAAGCGCCCGGAGGACTGCGTTCCCCACAGCTGGCAACGCTGCTCGATTCCCTTGAATGGATTACGGTAGCGGCCGTGCCGCAGGATAACGGCTTGCGAATTGTGGCCGACGGAGAATCGCGTTCCGACCGCATCATAAAGCAGCTCACCGACGCGCTCGCCGGGATCGTGCAGCTCGCCGAAATCGGACTGAACGACGCCAAAACCAGAAACCAACTCAATCCTCGGGCGCGCGAAGCTTATTTGGAATTGCTAAAAAGCGCGGATGTTTCCAAGGTTGATCGGGGAACCACGCAATCGGTCCGGCTGGTGTTTGACCTGACTCCCAAGTTTCTTGAAGCCGCCGAAAAAACTTCGCCCGCTACGCCGGAAGCGCCCAGTCAGGCGAAGCCGCCGGCGCGAAAAACTCCGCGCAGCAGCAAATAGTCACGCGCGAAGTTGGCCTGCCGGATTCGTCCTGCTGTCGGGTGGGATGGCGGATTCAGTCGCCGGCCGGCGTGGACTTCATATAACGCCAGGGATTGACCGGTGCGTTGTTCACGCGGACTTCGTAGTGCACGTGCGGCCCGGTTGAACGGCCGCTGATGCCGGTGTAGCCCACAACTTCGCCGCGCTTTACGCGAGCGCCGGGAACTCCCGTGAATGAGGAAAGATGTGCGTACCAGGTTGTAATTCCGAAGCCGTGGTCAATGACCACCAGTCGGCCATAGCCAGCGTGATTTTCGGCAATGGTAACGACGCCATCGGCGGTGGCATGGACAGGAGCGCCGTAATCGGACGCCACATCGACGCCGGTATGAAAGGCACCTTCCCCGGAGAACGGATCCAAGCGCTCGCCAAAACTGTCCGTGATATGGCCCATCACCGGCCACGTAGCGGGAGTGTAGGTGGAGTCGGCGAAGGTCATGCCCGGCATCAAGCGCAGACCACCGCTGGAAAGGGCGATTGTCGCGGCATTGCGCTTCAAGAAAGTGTATTGCTCGACAGAACGATCGAAAGCGTCTTGCGGCGTTACTGGATTGTCAGACTGATCGAATGCTGCAGGGTGATAGCGCAGCACGCCATAGGTCATGGCTACTTCGGTGGCCAGCGATTGCAGCGAATCAAGTCGTTGATTGGTGTCGTTTACCGTGCTTTGCAGCTGCTGGTATTGCTTCTTGAGGGTTTGCTGATCGTGCCGTAGAGCGTTGTAATTGCCCACCTTCCACAGCATGCGCGAGTACGACCCAACGGCTGCGGCTACGCTGATTCCGCCGATAATGGCCAGAACCGCGAGCCCATGCAGCACGTAGGCAGGCACAATCACCTTGCGGAGCTTGCCCGGCGTCGACGCGATGAAGAAAGTATAGTTCTTACCGCTCATACAGTATCGAAGTACCTCAGAACCGGTTGCTTCAGCGGGTTTGTGATCCCCAAGCCCCGCGAAAGCGAACTCCAATTATACCAGAAGCCGAACCCGGAACCTGCGGTTCGCGGCCTGGGGAATACTAGATTCTGTAGGTGTTACAGTCAACCCTGTATTTGACTGTCCTTGGAACAGGCAGCTAAAAACTGTTCACTGTACGTTCGGGCAGGGGTAATGAGACGGCGCTATACTCGCACGGATGAAGCGGCTCGCGCATAAGGCCAAATCTCGGCCGCGACTTGGCAATGAAGAGTCCATTGTCGAGACGATTCGGCGCCAAGGCACTGCACGGGTGAAAAGCCGCCGCTTGATCGAGTTGGGCATTGGCGATGACGCGGCTCTGCTGGTTCCCACCAAGAATCGGGAAATCGTTCTGACCTGTGACTGGTTTCTTGAAGGACAGCATTTCCTGCGCGACAAACACCCAGCAGATTCTGTGGGGTGGAAATGTCTGGCGCGGGCAGCGAGTGACATTGCCGCCATGGGGGGCCAGCCGCGGTGCTTCCTGCTGAGCCTGGCTCTGCCGGATAAATTGACGGGCAGCTGGCTGGCTGGCTTTCTGGCGGGATTGCGCCGCGAGAGCCGCCAGTTGGATTGTGCCCTGGCGGGAGGAGACACGACCCGCAGCGAACGCGTGCTGATTCATGTGTCGGTCATTGGGGAAATCCGTCCGGGCGTGGCCGCCCGCCGCTCCGGCGCCCGCCCCGGAGACCTTCTCTATGTAAGCGGGCGGCTCGGCGAAGCCGAAGCTGGGTTGCAAATTCTTAAAACAGATTCGCGGCAGGTGCAGCGACGCGACCAGCGCCTGCAGAAACATCTCTACCCCGCTCCTCGGATCGCGTTGGGGCGCTGGCTGGCCGAAACGAGAATTGCCAGTGCCATGATGGATCTTTCCGACGGCCTTTCCAGTGATTTAGGACGAATGTGCAAGGCGAGCGGCGGCGGCGCGCGCATTCAGGCCGCCCAGCTTCCGTTAAGTCCCCTGGCCCCGGTGGCCGAGCGGCTGAAAATGGCCCTACACGGCGGCGATGACTATGAACTTTTATTTGCCGTTCCCAAAGCTCGAGCGGCTGGCCTTCCCCGCACCTTCAAGGGGATTCCGCTCACCTGCATCGGAGAATTCACGCTAAACCGCTCCGTTCTGATGGTCGGAACCGATGGAAAAGCAAAATCGCTTGCGGCCCGCGGATGGGATCCTTTCCGGTGAGCTCGCTGTTTTCCGTGCCCTGTCCTGCAACTCCTACGGTCTTGCTCGGTTTTCGCAATCAATCTGCTGGCTGAAAGGACGGCGCAAAACGGGCCAGGCGAAGCTCTGTGCCGAACAGGAGCAGTCCCAAGGACAGGTGGTTTCCTGTCTACGGCGCTGAACCCAATCCGTTCTTTGGAACAATTGTTTCACTCGTCGGCTACTGGTACCGTGAAGCCGGAAGTGCAACTAGGACCCTACCCCTCGGCCCTCCTAGATTTTTGAAAAAAACGAAGCACTGCTTCAAGGAGGACCTCGTATGAAACGGTTTCTGTGGTTCGTAGTACTCGCGTTTTTTGCAGCCTTGCCGGCAACGGCACAAACCCAAAAGCCTATCCGCGTAAAGTGCGGAGCAGCGAAAGCGGTTACCGACTCGCTCGGACAGGTGTGGGCCGCCGATTATGGATTCAACGGTGGACAGACGAGCCAGACCGCAGGTCCGGTCAGTGGAACACCGGACCCTCAGCTTTACCAGGGCGGGCGCTGGGGAGACGCTCCGCCGTTGACCTATACGTTTCATGTAGCCAATGGCGACTACCACGTAAATCTGCACTTCGTAGAGAGCTATCCGGATGATGAAGCGATCGGCGCGCGCATATTCAACATTAAAATGCAAGGAGCCGTCGTGTTTCCAAAGCTGGATGTGTTTGCGACCTCGGGCGCCAATACGGCTTTGATAAAGAGCGCGGACGTCAACGTTACCAACGGCTCGCTCGCCATTGAATTCGACAACATCGCCGATCATGCCAAAGTGGAGGCCATCGAAATTACCCAGGCCGCGCCCTCGCCCAAGCTGATCATGAACTTTACGCATCCCGACGGCACACCGGTCACCGGAACGCTCACCTACGTGATGTCCAATTCGGCGGTAAAACTGGGAGGCAGCGTGGCCCTGGTAAACGGCCAGGCCAGCTGCAACATCGTTTCGGTCCCCAGCACTTTAGGTCTCGCGGGACAATTCCAGGTGAATCTGAGTCTGCAGGACCAGGCGGGACACTTGCTTTGGCAAGTAAGCATGGCGCTGAATCCCGCCAATCTGAATTTTGCCGCGGTGCAGAGTTCGGCGTTAAACGTTGTCGTCGAAAAAATGTAGAGACGCCTCGGTTCCCAGGCGCCGTTCCGTGCCGTCAGCGATTTTTTGAAACACCAGTTGCACCCGCCGCCGAAGTATTCGCGGCAGGTGCCGTTGGTTTTTCCCTGGGCGCGGCTGGTTCATCTTCGGTTGGGGCGGTATCGGGGGTGTCGACAGTCAGGTGATGTTCGCCAGCCTGCTGCTCGAGCGTGACCACATTTGGAAAATCAATGGCCGGCATTCCGGCCAGTGCTCCCTGCATGAACTCCACCCAGATGGGCAATGCGGCTCGGGCACCGGTTTCTTTCTTTCCGAGAGAAATCTGTTTGTCGTCAAAGCCCACCCAGACTCCGGCCGTGAGTTGCGGAGTGAATCCCATGAACCAGGCGTCGGTGTAATCCTGGGTTGTTCCGGTCTTTCCCGCTGCCGGCCGGTTCAGGGACTTGGCCTGAATCCCGGTGCCGAACTGAATGACTTCTTCAAGCATGGCGGTCATCGTGTGCGCCACTTCCGGAGAAACGACGTCATGCACCTCGGGATGCGCTTCTTCAAGCAGTGCGCCGTCGTAACTGGTCACCCGGCGGATCATGTGCGGGTCGATGCGAATGCCGTCGTTGGGAAACACGGTGAAGGCTGAAACGTGTTCTTCCAGCTTCATGTCGGCGGCGCCCAGCGCCAACGGCAAGTAGGGAGGCAGCGAGGTGGTGATACCGAACCGTCGAGTGATGTCGACGACCGATGAAATGCCGACCTTCTCGGCCAGTTTGACAGCCGGAACGTTGCGCGAACCGGCAAGGGCGCGCCGCAGGGTGATCGTCCCTTCAAATTTTTCGTCGTAGTTGCGCGGCGAATAGGGCTGGCCGCCGCTGATGGTGGTGAACGGCGTATCGACGATGGTGTCAAATGGCGTGAAGCCCTTTTCCAGAGCGTCGGCGTAAACATAAACTTTAAAGGAGCTACCAACCTGCCGGTAGGCCTGAGTGGCCCGATTGAACTTGGAATCCTCGAAGCTGTAACCGCCAACCATGGCTTTGATCTCACCTGTGGAATTGTCAATCGCCATCATCGCGCCCTGCGGACCTGGTTGCTGCTCCAGCTGCACGCGGGCCGTCGGGTCATGAAGTTCCTGGATGGAAAATTGCGCGAGATCGCCGACCTTCAGAAATTCACTGGGCTTTTTGCGGCCGGTCCAGGCAAAATCGCTGGGCGAAAGGATCGTGCGGTACGAACCTATTTTGATGGTGGCACTTTTGTCGTCCACGGCCAGCACCAGCCCGGTGACGTAGCTTCCCTTTTCGATGGTATGGCGCCAGTCATCGTCTTCGTAGGTTTCCAGCTTGCCCAAATTGTCGCGAACTACATTGGGCAGATTGCCTTTCCATCCATGACGCCGTTCGTAGGAGTGCAGCCCGTCGCGAATCGCCTGATTGGCCGCCTGCTGCATCTTGATGCTCAGAGTCGTGTACACGCGCAAACCGCGTTCGTGAACGGCTTCGGTCCCGTAGGTCGATTCCAAATATTTGCGAATCTCCTCAAAAAAATAGGGAGCTAGATCGTTGCGCGGATACTGGATGTGCAGGCCGAGGGGCGTCTTTCGCGCGGCTATTTCGTCGGCCGGAGAGATTTTCCCTTCTTCCTGCATGCGGTGGAGAACCAGATTGCGGCGTCCCAAGGCCGCTTCGGGATTGAGGATGGGAGAAAACTTGGGTCCGTTCACCAACCCGGCTAGAAGGGCGGCTTCTTGCAGCTTCAAATCGGTGACCGGCTTGCCGAAGTAGAATTGCGCGGCGGCCGCGAAACCGTAGTTGCCGTGTGCCAGATAAATGTTGTTCGAGTACATGGTAAAAATTTGCGGCTTGGTGTAGCGACGCTCAATCTGCAGAGCGAGCAGCATTTCCTGCATCTTGCGCCGCAGGGTACGGTCACTGCGGTCGAGAAACAGATTGCCGGCAAGTTGCATCGAGATGGTGCTCGCGCCGCCGGTGATGCGGTGCTTGAGGATGTTGCGATAGGCCGCTCCGGCAATCCGCGGAAAATCAATACCCCAGTGTTCTTCAAAGTGCTGGTCTTCAATGGAGGTTACCGCGCTGTAGAGCACTTTCGGGCACTGCTCATAGGTCATAAGAATGCGGCGTTGCAGGGCGAAGCTGCCGACCAGCTGGCCGTCGTCGGCATAGATTTCGGTGACTACGTTGGGGCGGTAGGTTTCCAGAGCGCGCAGTTCCGGCAGATCGCTCGAGTAGACAAAAAGCAGCCCGCAAGCCGCGCCCAAAGCGATCGAACAGAGCAGCAGAAAGGCCAGCGCGACACGGTCAATCAGTTTCCAGCCGCGAAGCCGCAAGGTAATCGGAGGCAGACTCAGCATCGAAAGAAGATTCTAGCGCAGAACGCAACAGCAGAAATCACTGCGGTTGGTGATTGTTGCGCAACCTGAGAACGAATTCCTCTAGCTTTGCCGCGGAGCCGTCCACGGGTGCGGTGCGCGGGCCTCCAGGAAAGCCAGGACGGTTACGACGAGCGCAAAGACGGTCAGTGCGGCGTCCCGCAAAACCGTGTAACCGGTCAGGGGCTCGGGCGTCGCAAAGCATCCACAATTGATGTTCATGTGCAAAGCATAGGCGCGCGAAACGACGACCACAAACCCCAGCAGGAGCAAGGTGATCAGGGAAGCCCAGAGGCGCACCTGCCAGCCGATGAGCAGGAGCAGCCCCAGTATGATTTCGGCAAAAGGCAGGGTATGCGCCACAAAAGAAGCGCCCCCCCGGGAAAGCAATTCATACGACTCGACCTGCATCGCGAAATTGGAAAGATTGGTCAAAATCGAAAATCGCAGTGCGAACATCGGCGAAGGGATAAAGTTTGGCAGGAAAATCTTGGCATAGCCCGCATAGACAAAGAGCGCTCCCAGCAGCAAACGGCCGATCAGAATGATCGCGCGTCGATAGTTGAACGGACTGGATTGCATCATGGCTTCGATTCAGCGGTTTTACTTATTTCTGGCCGAGAAGCTGGTCGACAAAGTTCTTGAGAACTTCAAACGTCATGGCGCCGGCCACCGGATAGGTTTGCCCTTTGGAATGAAAAATGGTGGTGGGCGTTTGACCGACGTTGTCAATCTTGCCAAGCGCCACGTCTTTGTCGATCAGCGCCTGGAGGGTTTGCACCGTCCCCGGACTTTTCAGGAGATTTCTCACCTTGGCCAGATCCGCCGGCGAGAGCACGGCCGCTACGGTTCCGTCGACATCGCCGCTTTGCCCCCACTTATCCTGGTTTTCAAACAGCGTTTGTTCGACGGGCTCGAATTTGCCAATTTGCGAGGCCGCCCGGCCATAGAGCGCGGCGACCTTGGAGTAGGCGTGCATCTGCAGGGGAAAATCGCGATGAATCAAGTACACTTTGCCGGTATTTACGTACGTATCGAGAAGCTGCCGGTTCGTCGCGGCATACAGCTGCCGGCAGGCGGGACACTGAAAATCACTGAAAATTTCTATGACCACGGGCGCATTTTTTGACCCAAACGCTTTATGGGGATCGACATCGGGCAAGGAGACGCCTTGTGGCTCTGGAGCACGAGCAGCGTTGCCGGCGGCCGGCGCAGGCGGCAGGGACGTGTCAGTTGCCGGAGTCGGCCGAGCCGGGGCGGAACTGGCCGCCACAGGTTCCGGAGCCGGACTTGCCGGACGAGCCGCAGCGGCTGCCTCGGCAGAGTTCAGTTTTCGAGTGAGCGAATACGCTCCCGCCAGCAGACCCAAGCCCAGAACGATCAGAAATAATGTACGGCGACTCACAAAAATCCTCCTCCGCGGCGGCCTAGTTTGCCTGAATGCAAATCACGTCGAGATTATCATAGGTTGGAAGTTCTGATGCCGTTTGCCGAACAGGGTGTTGCGCGGCAGCCTGCCGCGGGTAGCAGGCGAGCCGGCCCGGCTCGGGCGTACACGAGCTTGCCGCTAAACACCAGAAAAATATAGCGTTACACCCGAAGTCAAGAAACTTGACAAGGATACACTCAGGTTGTATACTCCCTTTCGAGCGTACGGTGCTGGCTCTTGGTTGAGCTTGGATCTGCTTTAGATTGAGCGGTTTATGGGGAAGGAAATTCGGTATTGCGTGGCAGAAGGAGCGATGGAATGAGTAAGATTATTGGAATTGATTTGGGAACAACGAACTCGGTAGTGGCGGTGATGCAAGGTGGCGAACCGGTGGTAATTCCCAACCAGGAAGGCGCACGGACGACGCCGTCTGTCGTGGCCATCACCAAAACCGGTGAGCGGCTTGTAGGCCAGGTTGCCAAACGGCAGGCGGTGACCAATCCGGAAAATACCGTTTATTCCGTGAAGCGCTTTATGGGTCGTCGCTTTGATGAAGTAAGCGAAGAGACCAAGCGCATCCCTTACAAGGTGGTGAAAGGGGATCACGACGACGCGCGCATTGAAATTTCGGGCAAGCTGTACAGCCCTCCGGAGATTTCGGCGATGATTCTGGGAAAGCTGAAATCGGCGGCCGAAGATTTTCTCGGTGAAAAGGTTACCAAAGCCGTGATCACCGTGCCGGCGTATTTCAACGACGCGCAGCGGCAGGCGACCAAGCAGGCGGGCGAAATTGCCGGCCTCGAAGTCGTGCGCATCATTCCGGAACCGACGGCGGCAGCCCTGGCCTACGGAATGGACAAGAAATCGGACGAGACCATTGCCGTGTACGACCTGGGCGGCGGTACCTTCGACATCTCCGTGCTGGAAGTTGGCGCTGGAGTGGTTGAAGTAAAAGCCACCAACGGCGACACCCACCTGGGCGGCGACGACGTTGACCAAAGGATCGTCGACTGGCTCATTGATGAATTCAAGAAAGAAAACGCCATCGACCTGAGCAAGGACCGCATGGCGCTGCAACGTCTGCGCGAAGCGGCGGAAAAGGCCAAGATCGAGCTTTCGCAGATGATGGAGACCGAAATCAACCTTCCCTTCATCACGGCGGGCGCGAGCGGGCCGATCCACATGCAGCTGAAGCTGACGCGCACCCGCCTTGAGCAATTGATGAGCGACTTGCTGGATCGTTCGATGAAGCCGGTAAAACTGGCTCTAGAAGACGCCAAGCTTTCTCCGAATGACATCCAGGAAGTGGTGATGGTCGGCGGCTCAACGCGTATTCCGAAAGTGCAAGCGCTGGTCCGCAACTTCTTCGGCGGCAAAGAACCGCACAAGGGCGTGAACCCGGACGAAGTCGTGGCCGTTGGCGCAGCAATTCAGGGCGCGGTACTTGCCGGAGAAGTGAAAGACATTCTCCTGCTCGACGTAACGCCACTGTCGCTCGGCGTCGAAACGCTCGGCGGGGTGATGACCGTGCAAATCCCGCGCAACACGACGATCCCCACGCGCAAGGTCGAAACCTATTCGACGGCTTCCGACAATCAGCCGGGCGTGGAAATCAACGTCATGCAGGGCGAGCGTAAGTTCGCCAACGACAACCGTTCGCTCGGTAAATTCAAGCTGGACGGGATTCCCCCCGCTCCTCGCGGCACGCCGCAGGTCGAAGTGACGTTTGATATCGACGCCAACGGCATTTTGAACGTGAGCGCGAAAGACAAGGCCACCAACAAGGAACAGAAGATCACCATCACCGCATCGAGCGGCTTGACGAAAGAAGAAGCCGAGAAGATGCGCGTGGAAGCCGAATCGCACGCCGAAGAAGATCGCAAGCGCATGGAAGAGGTCGAGGCTCGCAACAGCCTGGACGGTGTCCTCTACCAGGCGGAAAAAATGATCCGCGAAAATCGCGAGAAGATTGCCGAAGCCGATCTGAAGGCGGCCGAGGAAGCAATCGAAGACGCGAAAAAAGCGATCAACGAAGGCGGAGTGCCCCGTCTGCGGTCTGCCAAGGATGGCGTGGAGCGCTCTCTGCACAAGATCGCGGAAGTGCTTTACAAAGCCAATGAAGCGGCGGGTACGCCGGGTGCCGAATCGGCCAATGCCGCAGGCGCCGGAGCCGGCGCCGAAGGCGGCGCGCCGGGCGGTAAAAAGCCGGAAGATGTGATCGACGCCGAATATGTCGACGTCGATGAAAGCAAGCGCCCGAACTAAGGTTCGCGCTGACCGGGGGGCGCGGCAAAACTGCGCCCCCTGAATTTTGTTCACTGAAACAGAATGGCGACCACCAACAAACCCGAATATTACGAATTGCTCGGCGTGGACCGTAAAGCGAGCGCGAAGGATATCCGCACGGCATTTCGCAAGCTGGCGCGGAAGTATCATCCCGACTTGAATCCCGGCGACAAGTCTGCGGAAGAAAAGTTTAAGCAGCTGCAGGAAGCCTACGACGTTCTTTCCGACACCAAGAAACGGCAGATGTATGACCAATACGGATTCTACAGCGACAACATCCCGCAGGGTGGACCTGCCGGTTCGCAGGGCGATGCCGGCGACGGCCACGTCAACTTTGATTTTGGCGGATTCGACTTTGGCGGCAGCCCGGCTAGCTCCGGGGGCGGCGGGAGTTTCCGGGACCTGTTCAGCCAATTCTTCAACCGCGGTGGCGCGCGCGGCACGATGGAGCCGGAGCAGGAAGCCGGCGGCGACCTGGAATATCAGCTGGAGATCGATTTCTGGGATGCCGTTCGCGGCGCGGTAAAGAAGATTTCCATCACCCGCATGGACACCTGTGAAACATGCCATGGAACTGGCGCCATTGGTTCTCCTGAAACGTGTCCGGTATGCGGCGGTTCGGGGACCATCAAGCAGTCGGCGCGCAACATGAATTTCAACGTGCCGTGTAACCGTTGCGGCGGAACGGGAAAAATTCGCAAGGCCTGCAAGACCTGTGGCGGAGAAGGACGTGTCCGGCGAACGGAAACGATCGATGTGCGCATCCCTGCAGGCGTGGCCAATGGCGGACGAGTTCGCGTTCCCGGCAAAGGCAACTCGGGAACGATGGGGGCGCCGGCGGGCGATCTGTACCTGCGCGTCGTCGTGAAGCCGCACGAATTTTTTGAACGCCGGGGCAATGATCTATATACGGAAATTCCGGTGACCGTGGCCGAAGCTACCCTTGGCGCCAAGATTGAAATCCCCACAATTGACGGACGCGCTCTTGTACGGATTCCGCCGGGAACGAACAGCGGAAAGACCCTGCGCCTGAAAGAAAAGGGCGTCCCCAACGCGCGCACGGGAACCCGGGGCGATCAGTACGCGCTGATTCAAGTCGTTGTACCTCAGCCGACCGACGAGCGTGTGCGCAATTTGATGAAAGAGCTGGAAAGCGTTGCTCCCGACAATCCGCGGAAGGATTTGTTTCTGAAGGCCGGAGTCTAACTACAGAACCATGGCACAGCGAGCCAAAAAACGAGCGAAAGCCGGGTACATGATCAGCGCCGTGGCGGAAATCTATAAGCTGCATCCGCAAACGTTGCGTTTGTACGAGCGCGTAGGGCTGCTCAAGCCTTCGCGCTCGCAGGGCAACACCCGTCTTTACACGGACGGCGATTTGGAACGCCTGGATGTGATCCTCACACTGGCGCGTGATATGGGCGTAAATCTGGCCGGTATCGAAATCATTTTGAACATGCGGGAAAAGATGATCGAGATGGAGCGGCAGATGGAAGAGTTCGCGCACGTGGTGCAGCAGGAACTCTCGCGCGTGGCGTCATCTCGCAACCAGGAAAAAGCGCCCCGCAACGCGATCGTCAGGACCACGCCACGATTGAAGTAGTCCCCAGCCGCTTCCCCTTCCGATCACATCACCACGTCGGCGGCGCGTTTCCTTCCACAGTTTTCCCAACTACCCCGCTTGCCGTCGGTGCCGCACGCTCGTATGCTGTGGGCTAGGAATTGGCAATCGCGACCGCGCGACATACTTTCTACTATGCCTTTGGAAAATTGCAGCCTGTGTAGGGGAACCGGTTGGAAGATGGTTCCGCGGCCGGATGGCACCGGACGCGCCGCCGTCGCCTGCGATTGCGGAATGCAGGATCGCGCGGGGCGGGTCATCGAGCGGGCGCGAGTTCCCAAGCGCTATGAACATTGCGATTTCGAAAGCTATGTTCCGGATTTGGCGGACGGGAAAATCTGGACGGCGCAGCATGCGCAATCCTTGAAAAATGCCAAGATGCTGACGCAGCGATTTGTGGCCGAGTACCCCATCTCCTCGGAAAAAGGGCTACTGCTGATGGGGCCGTCCGGGGTGGGCAAGACCCACTTGGGCGTAGCTGCACTACGGGAACTGATTCGGCGCGGGCACGCAGGAATGTTCTGCGATTATCGCGAATTGCTGAAAGAAATTCAGTCCAGCTACAATCCCGCCAGCGAATCCACGGAAATGAAGATCCTGGAGCCCATTCGCGCGGTGGAAATCCTGGTGTTGGACGATTTGGGGGCAAGCAAACCGTCTGCCTGGGTGCTGGACATGATCGGCTTGCTGCTGAACGCCCGTTACAACGAAAAACGCGTCACGATTTTAACGACAAATTATTTTGATGAAGCCGAAGCCGGCAATGAACCCGCTCCAAGATTGCCTGGCGGCCAGCGGGTGGTCGTAAAAGAAGATACGCTCGCGGATCGGATTGGGGCCCGCATGCGTTCCCGTCTCTTTGAGATGTGCCGCACGGTGGAAATACTTGCTCCGGATTTTCGCCGTGAAGCGCGCCAAGCCGGCCGGGCACGGGCCTGAACTGCGGTATTTTGGTTTGTGGTTCGCAACGAAATGCGAACGGCTGAAAGTTTTCTCCCGCTGCGGATCTCTTTGGCCTGCAGGCAACCAGAACGAACCAGCAAAATGGTGAATTCCGGATTACCGCCTTCTGCTTGCCCAAGACCTCGGATTCAT
>Ga0193716_1001348_pt1 | contig 14359 bp, 11 predicted proteins | sample U2c1metaG_FD_145901 | JGI IMG/M metagenome (GOLD analysis project Ga0193716, IMG submission 145901) | Soil microbial communities from a riparian zone of the East river system, Colorado, United States - U2c1 | ecosystem: Environmental > Terrestrial > Soil > Riparian zone | place: USA: East River...
ATGGTCTTCACGGTCTCCTGGCTGTTCGAGTGGCGACTGATGTTTCCAACGCTGCCGGCCCTGCTGCTCGCTTTGCTTCTGTGCGAGAGGCGCAAGCCGGTGGCGCTCGGCTGGATCGCCCTCTTCCTGGCCACGATGCTGGCCGTCGCCGGCGCCGCGGCGCTCGCCTGGCAGGGCCACGACGGCGCCGTCGGCTTGCCCGGCCTGCTATGGACCGGCAAGGGTGTTGGATCCGTCTGGGGCGGCTTCACCTGGATCAAGCTCTGGTACATGTGGGACGGCTTGAGCGGATACCTGCTGGGCGCCGGCGTGGCTGCCTTCCCGAACATTCCCGGTTGGGACATCTGGCGCTTCACCGCCTCGATTTTCATGCTCGTCGTTGCCGGCGTCGCGCTCGCCGCGCTGTGGCGCCGTCGCCAAACCGCGGAGACCTGGGCACTGCTCGCCGTCTTCGGCGGCACCTTCGTGGCCGGTGAAGTCTTCAACGCCTATTCCCAGCCCCAGGATCCGCAGATGCAGATCAACGTCATGCCCTGGCTGACCGTGGGCTGGGCGCTGGTGTTGGCTGCCGCGGCCGTCCGCTGGGGACGGCGCGGCCTGGTCGCCCTCGCCGGCATTTCGATCCTGCTGCTCGCCAACAATGTCTGGAGCCTGGTGCCCTATCGCGGCGTGGATTCAGGCTGGAGCCGGGCGCTCGACAAGATCGAGCGGCAGGCCGATCCAGCGCACACCGTTTTCCTGCTGCTCGGCCTCGACTGGCCGATGATCTACATGTCCCTGCATTGGAGCTACACGCCGCAGGGCATCGACGCGCTCGGCGCCGCGCCGCAAGCCGACCCGAAGTTCAAATGGATCGGCCTGCTGGGCGAGACCCTGCTCCATCCCGAATGGACCACCGAGCAGCATGTCGATCATCTGCGCAGCCAGCTCAACCGTGCCTTCGACCTCGGCTACGAGGTGGTCGTATCGCCGATTTGGGACTGGGAACTCTGGGAACTCGAATCGGCCGCCAGCATGGTCGCCGACCATGAGAGACTCGCTGCCCTGCACCACCTGCTCCACAGCGAGTACACCGCCCGGCCGTTGCTCGACGATCCGACGGCAGGCCGCTACTACCGGCTCGAACGGGCGACGCGGTAGACTTCCCGTGTCGTCCTGAGGCGAAGCCGAAGGACCTCGCCGAACGATCAGACACGGACTTCTGACACCGAGTGCGTAGCGAGCGTGAGATCCTTCGCTTCGCTCCAGCGCGGAGATTACTCCGCGCGAGATGACAAAACTACATCGTCGCCTGCTGAATGCGCCGCTCGTCGAGGCCGACGCCGCGGGCCGTCTCCACGATGGCGGCCCAGGTATCGTCGGGCAGCGGCACGCCCTCGGCCAGGCGCTTGATCCGGGTCCGCGTCTCCTGCTCGCCCGGCACCAGCACTTCGCCGGCCGGCATGGCGGGCCTGGAACTCTTCACGAAGTCGACGTACTTGGCGATGTCGGCCGGAAAGAAGCCAACCGGGTCGAACACCTTGGGATCGACGTAGAAGGACAGCATGCCGTTGGCGAACTTCGCGCGCTTGGGGTCGGTGGCGCCGTTGCCCGAGAGCCCGCCGCCCAGGATCTCGCACATGAAGGCGAGCCCCGAGCCCTTATGGTCGCCGAACGCCTGGATGGCCCCGGTGCCCTTGCTATGCTCGCGCGGGCCGGTCGGCGTGTATTCGCCATAGAGCAGATGCGGATCGTTGCTCGGCTTGCCGTCGGCACCGATCAGTGCGCCCTCCGGCACTTTCTTGCCGCCCTGGCTCGCCACCAGCACCTTGCCCTCGGCCACGATCGAGGTGGCGAAGTCGAGGACCAGCGGATCCTGGCCAGGCCGCGGCACGCCCACACAATAGGGCGCGGTCGAGAAGCGCCGCTCGACGCCGCCGAAGGGCGCCACCAGCACGCTGCCGGCGGCATTGACGAAATGCACGGAGACCAGCCCTGCTTCCGCCGCCATCTCCGCCCAGTCGCCGACGCGGCCGACATGGCCGGCGTTGCGCAATGTCACGGCCGACAGGCCGTTCTTCCGGCATTTCTCGATGCCGATGCGCACGGCCTGCGGCGTCACCGTCTGGCCGAAGCCGTATTTGCCGTCGACGACGGCGATCACCGGCGTATCGACCAGGACCTCGACCGTGACATCGGGAACGACGGTGCCGCGCTCCTTCTGCACGGCATAGCGCGGCACGCGGACGACGCCGTGGCTGTCGTGGCCCGACAGGTTGGCGCTCACGAGGTAGCGGCCGATACGGCCGCCCTCCTCCTTGGAACATCCGGCCGTGGCAAAGATATCCGCGACGAAGGCTTCGAGGGCCTTCGCCTTGATGGTGACGGTCATGGTGTCAGCCCTTTGCGCGCTGGAGAGCAGCCACGTAGCCGCGGTTCCAGGTCGGGTTGATCATGACCTCGTTGATCACGATGTGCGCCGGCAGGCAGGCGATGTAGCGGATCAAGTCGCCGACATCCTCCGACTGCGCCATCTTCGCGCGCTCTTCCTTGGTCACCGGCACCGGACGCTTGTCGAGGATCGGCGTCGCCACCTCGCCCGGCAGGACCACGCAGGAACGGATGCCGTTGATGCACTCTTCCATGTTGAGCGTGTGGCTCATCGCAACCACGCCGTGCTTGGCCGCCGAATAAGTGGCGCCGCTCAACGGCCCCGGCACACGGCCGGCAACGGAGGACGTGTGGATCAGCAGGCCGCCCTTCTGCTTGCGCATCATCGGCAGCACCGCCGTCGTGCAGTAGAAGGCACTGGAGAGATTGCCGTGGATCACCTGGTCGACGCCCGCCGGCGTGAGCTGCTTGAACGTGCGCTCGAGGATGTTGAGGCCCGCGTTGTTCACCAGGATGTCGCAGCGACCGAGCTTCTTCTCGATGTCGGCCGCGATCTTGGTGACGGCCGCGGCCTTCATCAGGTCACCCGGTTTGACGACCGCCTTGCCGCCCGCCTTCTTGATGATGGCCGCGGTCTCTTCCAGCGGCTCCTTGCGGCGGCCGGTCAGCACGACCGTGGCGCCTTCCTTGGCCAGCGCCACGGCGGCCGCCTGGCCAATACCCGAGCCAGCACCGGTCACCCAGGCGACCTTGCCCGTCAACGAAGCCATCGATATTCCCTCTTATTGGATCAGATCGTCACAGCACCTTACCAGTGCCGTTGTCGATCAGGTGCATATTGTTGAGATCGGCACGCAGCTTCATCGTGCGGCCCTCGGCCGCGCCCGCGTTAGGATTCACGCGGCCGCACATCTCCGCCCCTTCCAGCACTGTGAAATAGACCAGCGTCTCCATGCCCATGGGCTCGACGACATCGATCTTCATGTCGAAATCGTGCTGATTGGGCTCGGTGTGCGGGCGGGTCTCCATGATGTGCTCGGGCCGCAGGCCCAGCATCAAATCGGCACTTCCGACATGCGGCTTGTAGCGCGCGGTCCGCTCCGGTGGCACCGGAAAGGCCAGGGTGTCGCTCAGCCTCATCCGCAGGGCGCCGGCCGCCTCTTCGAGGTGGCAGGCCAGGAAGTTCATCGCTGGCGAGCCGATGAAGCCCGCGACGAACTTGGTGGCCGGCATATGGTAGAGGTCGTTGGGCGATCCCACCTGCTCGATCAGACCGGCATTCATCACCACTACCCGGTCGGCGAGCGTCATCGCCTCCACTTGGTCGTGGGTCACGTACACCGTCGTGGTGCGCACCTTCTGGTGCACCTTCTTGATCTCGGTGCGCATCTGCACGCGCAGTTTGGCGTCGAGGTTCGACAGCGGCTCGTCGAACAGGAACACCTTGGGATCGCGCACGATGGCGCGGCCCATGGCGACGCGCTGGCGCTGGCCGCCCGACAATTGCTTGGGCTTGCGATCGAGCAATTCGGTGATGTCGAGAATCCCGGCCGCCTGCCGCACGCGGCGGTCGATTTCCTCCTTGGGCGTCTTCTTGAGCTTCAGCCCGAACGACATGTTCTCGTAGACGTTCATATGCGGATAGAGCGCATAGTTCTGGAACACCATGGCGATGTCGCGATCCTTGGGCGGCACGTCGTTGACGACGTTGCCGCCGATGGCGATGTCGCCGCCGCTGATCTCCTCGAGCCCTGCGATCATGCGCAGGGTGGTGCTCTTGCCACAGCCCGACGGGCCGACCAGGACGATGAATTCCTTGTCGGCGATGTCGAGGTCGACACCGCGAACCGCCAGAACCTCGTCGTATTTCTTGACGACGTTACGCAACGTTACCTGAGCCATCTGTCTCTTACCCTTTGGTCGCGCCGGCCGTCAGGCCTGCAATGTAATAGTCCATGAGGAAGGCGTAGATGATGAGTGGTGGCGCCGCACCCAGCAAGGCGCCGGTCATGATCTGCCCCCAGTTGAACACGTCGCCCTTGATCAAGGTGGTGACGATGCCGACCGGCAGCACGAGCTCGCTGGTCGAGGTGGTGAAGGCCAGCGGATAGAGGAACTGGGCCCAGGATACGGTGAAGGCGAAGATCGTGGCGGCGATGATTCCGGGCAGCGCCACCGGGATGAAGATCTTGGTCAGCGTCTGCAGCCAGCTCGCGCCGTCGATCAGGGCGGCCTCGTCGAGCTCCTTCGGGATCGAGGCGAAATAGCCGATCATGATCCAGGTGCAGAACGGCACCGAGAGCGTCGGGTAGAGGATGATCAGCGTCCACCAGTGGTTCATCAGCTCGATGCCGGTGGTATCGCGCACGAAGGCGAACATCTTGAACAACGGGATGAACAGCAGCGTGTCGGGAATCAGGTAGGTCAGGAACACGCCCGTGGCGAGGGCGGTCGAGCCCCAGAACTTCATGCGCGCCAGGGCAAAGGCTGCGGTCACGCTGATCAGCATGCTGATGATCACCACGCAGACCGACACCAGCGCGGAATTGCGGAAGAAGATGAGGTATTCGTTCTTCGTCAGCAGCTCGACATAGTTATCGAGCGTCGGATGGAACACCCACCACGGATTGGTTGCCGCCGAAATCTCCGCGCTGCCCTTGATCGACGTGATGAACATGTAGATCGGCGGCATCAGGAAGAAGATGCAGAACAGCACGAGAAAGAAATAAGACCAGCGCAGCGCCCAGCGCCGGCTCTTGCTTATGCTGCCGTAATGGACCGGACGGACGGGCGCGCCGGCGGCGACTGCAACGTTGGCCATCAGACTTCACTCCCCCGCTTGGAGATATCCCGCAGGATGAAGGCCGCGGCCACGGCCAGGATCGGCACCATGAACAGCGACACGGCCGCGCCTTGCGGGATGTCGCCGCTTTCTATGCCGACCTTGAACGCCCAGGTGGCGAAGAGCTGGGTGGAAGTGAGCGGCCCGCCCGCCGTCAACACACGCACGATGTCGAAATTGGCGAAAGTCACGATCAACGAGAACAGTGCCGTGACCGCAATGATGTTGCGCATCATCGGCAGGGTCACGTACCAGATGCGTTGCAGCCATGTCGCGCCGTCGATCGAGGCCGCTTCGTAAAGCTGGTCCGGCACCGATTTCAGCGCCGCCAGGTACATGATCATGAAGAACGGCGAGCCGGCCCAGATGTTCACCAGGATGACGGAGAACCGTGCCCATCCGGCTTCGCCCAGGAAGGAAATATGGCCCATGCCCAGATGCACGAGGATCCAGTTGATGGCGCTGTAGGACGGATCGAACAGCCAGAGCCAGGCGAGCGTGCTCATCGCCGGCGGGATGACCCATGGCACCAGCAGCATGCCGCGCCACTTGCGCTGCCCCTTGGCGGGGATGTTGTGGACGAAGTGCGCCACCACGAAACCGATCATCGCCTTGAAAATGACGGCGGTGATGGCGAACAGGCAGGACTGGTAGACGATGTCCCAGAATGTTTGCCGCTTGAGAAGGAATTCGAAGGTGCCGAACCCGACGAACTTGGTCATCGATTTGTTGAGCATCGACAGCCAGATCGCGTAGCCGGTGGGGTAGATCACAAGGGTGGCGATCAACAGGATCAACGGCAGCGCCATCAGAAACGCGACCGTGGATTTGCGCTGCATCAGCTTGTGCAGGCTGTTGCGTCGATCACCCGTCAGGGCGAATTCATTGGGTGCGGCGATGTCGGCCATGGCGTGCTCCGCGCGGTGTCAGCTATTGCTGTTGAGAAAGGCGCCGCCCCTCAATTTCACGATGGGCGGCGTCCTCATCTTTCCCGTTCCGGCGCCTAGTTGCGCATGAAGCCTTCGAGCTCGCTGGAAGCCCAATCCAGCGTCTTGTCCAGTGGCTCGCCCTTGAAGTAGCGGACCGCCATTTGCGTCTGAATGCCCTGGTTGTAGATCTGCTCAGCGATCTTGTGCGGCGCTGGTGCAGCGGCGACCGAAAGCGTCTGGTGACTGTAGGGGTTCGGATAGTGATACAGGGTGCCCTTCGGTGGCCCTTCCTCGGCCCACACCTTGAAGGTGGTGAGGTTCGCGAAGGACGGCAGGTCGTAGCCGCCGCTCGCCACCACCATCTTCTCGGCCGACGAGGCCTGCGACAGATGCATCAGCAGGCTCTTGGCTGCCGACTGGTTCTTGCTGAAGTTCCAGGTGGCCCAGAAGAACGGCAGGAAGGGCGCGAACCGTCCCTTCGGTCCCGCTGGGAAACCGTGCGTCCAGCATTGTTCGGCAATCTGCGGCGCGTCGCGCTTGGCCACGGCCCAGGCACTCGGCGGGTTCATGATCAACGAGCCCTGTCCCGAGACCAGGTACTTGTTGTTCGAGGCATCGTCCCAGGCCGCCACGTCGGGCGGCAGGAAGGCCATCAATTTCTTGTAGTAGTCCAACGCCTGACGGACCTGATCATTCTTGATCACGATCTCGCCCTTGGCGTCGACCAGCACCGCGCCGAAGGAATGGAAGATCGCGCCGATCGTGTCGACGTTGTCCGACGTAATGCCGAGCCCGATGCCGAACGGATTGCCGCCCCTGTGGCAGGCTTCCGCCGCCTTGAGGAAGGTGTCGAGGTTCCAGTCGTCCGCCTTGGGCTTCTCGCCGGCGGGGTACATCGCCTGGATGTCGATGCCGGCGTGCTTCTTCAACAGGTCGATGCGCGAGCACGGCCCCTTGATCTGGCTGCCGACGGTGGCGGGAATTGCCAGCCACTTTCCGCCGACTTTGCCCAGATATTCGACCGTCCCATTGACCGGGCCGTTCGCCTTGATCAACTCGTCCATCAGTTCATTGACCGGCACCAGCTGCTCGGCGTAGCGCGCCGGCAGAAAGGTGTTCATGGCGAGGATATCGTGGCCCGATCCTGCCTGCGCTTCCGCGGCGGTCGTCAGCAGCAGCTTGTTGCCCTGCGAGGTAATGAAATCGATCGAGACTTCGACCTTTTCCTTCTCTGCCCACTCCTTGATTAGTTTGTCCGTGGCGCCGTTGGCGTTAGGCACCCAGTGATCCCAGAAGCCGACTGACAGTTTCCCGGCGGCATAAGCGCCCCGGACGAACGGCGCCGCGACAAGCGCGGTGGACATCGCGGCCGTACTGGCCACGAATCGACGACGGCTGACCTTCCTTGAAGTCATTTTGTTTCCTCCTGTACGCCAACCTTGCCGGCCAGCTTGCTATTAAGCCGCTTTTCGCGGTGGTCCTCGTTGGGCCCTTGCCGTGAATGCTATGCGCAAGTTCGCAACCGAGCAATGCATTTCAGAGAGGGCATGACGCCCGGCTATATTGCGGAGCGATACTGTTAAATCACGAGATGCTGGGCGCGCCCGCTTTCCTTCGCTAAGACCGGAGCGCAATGACAAACACCATGCCCATCATCAATCCTTGGCTCGCCGCCGTAGCGCCCTCGCCCATTGTCGAGGCCAAAAGCTGGGTGCTCGGCCGCAGCTTCCCCGCCGACATGCCGCTGATCGATCTCAGCCAGGCGGTACCCGGCTATCCGCCGGCGCTCGAACTGCGCCGGCATCTGGGCGAGCTGCTGCTCGACCCCACCATGCACGGCTACACGCCTGTCCTCGGGGTGGCGGCGCTTCGTCAATCCTACGCCGCCCATCTGAGCGAATTCTACGGCGCGCAGCTCGCACCGACGGAGGTCGGCATCACGTCCGGCTGCAACCAAGCCTTTTGCCTTGCGATGATGAGCCTGGCGCGCGCCGGCGACCAGGTGATCCTGCCGCAGCCGCACTATTTCAATCACGACATGTGGTTGCGCATGCAGGGCATCGAGCCGGTGGCGCTCGACTGCCGGCCGGAGTCGGGCGCCGTGCCGCATCCCGATGACGCCGCGCTCCTGATCGGCCCGCGCACCCGCGCCATCGTGCTGATCACACCCAACAACCCGACCGGCGCGGTCTATCCGCGCGAGACAATCCATGCCTTCTACGAACTCGCCAAGGCGCGTGGCATCGCCCTCATCCTCGACGAGACCTACAAGGACCTGCTGCCTGAGGGAGAGCGCTCGCACGACCTGTTCGCCGAGCCCGATTGGCGGCGCACGCTGGTCCACCTCTACAGCTTCTCCAAGGTCTTCGCGCTAACCGGCTACCGGGTCGGCGCCGTGACCGCCGGCATCCCGCTGCTCACCGAAATCGAGAAGGCGATGGACTGTGTGGCCATCTGCCCGCCGCGCATCGGCCAGGAGGCCGCGCTCTACGGCCTGCAGCATCTGCTGCCCTGGGCGCGGCGCAACACCGAAGGCCTGGCGGCCCGCGGCGAACTCCTGCGCGCCGGCCTGGAACGCTCCAACCGCTGGCGCCTGGTCAGCCTTGGCGCCTACTTCGCCTATGTCGAGCACCCCCTCGCCGGCAAGCCTTCGGGCATCGTCGCCAAGCGCCTGGCCGACGAGGAAAACCTGCTCACCATTCCCGGCGACATGTTCGGCGCCGGCCAGGAACGCTTCATACGCCTGGCCTTCGCCAACGTGACCGATGACAAGATTCCCGCGGTGCTGGAGCGTCTCGAGCGCTTCAGCGCGTAATTCCAGGGCGGAGCGAACGATGCCGCATGCAACGACGCCCGATGGCGTGAAGCTCCATTACGAAGAGGCCGGCAGCGGCACACCGATCCTTTTCGTGCACGAATACAGCGGCGACCATCGGAGCTGGGAACCGCAGATGCGCTTCTTCTCGCGCAAGCACCGCTGCATCACCTACTCTTTCCGCGGTTACCCCGGCTCGGACGTGCCGGAAAGCGCTTCGATGTATTCCCAGCAGCACGCGGTCGACGACGCCAAGCACATGCTCGACCATCTGAAGATCGCCAAGGCGCATCTGGTCGGCTTGTCGCAGGGGGCGTTCGCGACGGCGCATTTTGGCCGCTGCTACGCCGATCGCGCACTGTCGCTGACCCTGGCCGGCATTGGCTCCGGCGCCGATCGTCGGGGACATGAGGATTTCAAGAAGAGCGCCCAGGCGACAGCCAAGCGGATCCGCGCCGAAGGCATGGCCAGGTACGCCGAAAGCCTGACAGGGAATCCAACACGCTCGCGCTTCAAGCTCAAGGACCCGCGCGGCTTCGCCGAGTTCGTGCGCCACCTTTCGGAGCACCCGATGGTGGGTTCGGCCAACACCATGGAGAACTATCAAGGCAAGCGGCCGTCCCTCTACGACTTCGAGGAAGAGTGGAAGAAGCTCGATGTGCCGACGCTGATCGTCTGCGGCGACGAGGACGAGCCCTGCCTGCAGCCCAGCCTCTACCTGAAGCGCGTGTTGCCGAACGCCGGCCTCGCGATGTTCGCCAAGACAGGCCACACGGTGAACATCGAGGAACCGGACGCCTTCAACCGCGAGGTCTGGAATTTCATCACCCTCGCGGAAGCCGGCAAATGGATGCCGAGCGATCCGGCGGCGGCCGGCGCTAGTCTGGTCTGACCGTCACCGCGTGATTGAGCGGACCGTGCCCCCGGCCGTAGCCGGGTGCGGTCTCGATGGCGCGGCGCACGTAGGTCCGGGCACGCGCCACGGCATCGCGCAGGCTCATCTTCTGCGCCAGGCCGGCGGCGATCGCGGAGGCCAGCGTGCAGCCGGTGCCGTGGGTGCTGCGGCTTGCGATGCGCGCATCCTCGAAACGATCGAACCTGCCTTCATGAAACAGCAGGTCGATCACGCGATCGCCCTCGAGATGCCCGCCCTTCATCAACACGGCCTTGGGCCCCAGCGCGGCAAGCCTTTCGGCGGCGCGGCGCATGTCGGCTTCGACGCGGACGGGGAAGCCCACCAGCGCTTCGGCCTCCGGCAGGTTGGGCGTGAGCAGCGCCGCCATCGGCAGCAGCAGCTCGCGCAGCGCCGCCTCGGCGTCGCCCAGCAGCAACCGGTGGCCGCCCTTGGCGATCATGACGGGATCGACCACCAGCGGAACGCCGGGCGCATGGCTGGCGAAGGACGCGGCGACCGTGCCGATCACCTCGGCGCTGTGCAGCATGCCGGTCTTGAGCGCATCGGCGCCAATATCATCGAGCACGACCTCGATCTGCCGGGCAATGAAGGCAGGATCGATCGCCAGCACGCCATGCACGCCCTCGGTGTTCTGTGCGGTGAGTGCCGTGATCGCGGTGGCGGCGAACCCGTCCATGGCGGTGACCGCCTTGATGTCGGCCTGGATGCCGGCGCCGCCGCCGGAATCCGATCCGGCGACGATCAGGACGCGGCCCTTCACGCAGCCTGACTCGGTATGGCGTCGACGATCTGGGCAACCACCGAACGGACGAGTTCGCCATCGTCCCCTTCGGCCATGACCCGGATCAGCGGCTCCGTGCCCGACGGCCGCACGAGGATCCGCCCGGCCCGCCCCAGCCGCGCCTCGGCCGCCGCGATGGCGGCGACGACGGGCGCGGCGCGCAACGTCGCGCCGGCATCGCCCACCCGCACATTGCGCAGAAGCTGAGGGACAGGCTCGAAGGCGCGGAAGGCCTCGCTGGCCGGCCGGCCGCTCTTGCGCAACGCCGCCAGCGCCTGCAACGCCGCCATCAGCCCATCGCCGGTGGTGGCATGGTCGGTCATGATGATATGGCCGGACTGCTCGCCACCCAGGTTGAAGCCATCGGCGCGCATGCGTTCGAGCACGTAGCGGTCGCCGACCTGGGTGCGGACGAGCAACAGGCCGCGCGCGCCGACGAAACGCTCGAGGCCGAGATTGGACATCACGGTGGCGACGATGCCGCCGCCAGTCAGGCGGCCCGCCCCCTTCCACTGCTCGGCGATCGTCGCCATCAACTGATCGCCGTCGATCGGCACGCCCTTCTCGCTCACCAGCACGACGCGGTCGGCATCGCCATCGAGCGCGATGCCGATATCGGCGCCTTCCTCGACGACGCGCGCGCGCAGCGCCGTCGTATCGGTCGAGCCGCACTCGCGATTGATGTTGGTGCCGTCGGGCGCCACGCCCAGTGCCACGACTTCGGCGCCCAGTTCCCAGAGCACCGTGGGGGCGACCTTGTAGGCGGCGCCATGGGCGCAATCGACGACGATCTTCAGCCCGGTGAGATCGAGTCCACGCGCGGCGGAGCTCTTGACCGCCTCGATGTAACGGCCCTCGGCATCTTCGAGCCGCCGCGCACGACCGATATCGGCCGGGGCGGCCAGAGAGTTGAGATGTGGCGCCGTCACCCGCCGCTCGATCTCAAGCTCGACCGAATCGGAGAGCTTGAAGCCGTCGGGGCCGAACAGCTTGATTCCGTTGTCCTCATAGAGATTGTGCGAGGCCGAGACCATGACGCCGACATCGGCCCGCATGGCCTTGGTGAGGAAACCCACGGCCGGCGTCGGGATGGGACCCAGCAGCAAGACATCCATGCCGACCGACAGGAAGCCCGCCGTCAGGGCCTGCTCGATCATGTAACCCGACAGGCGCGTGTCCTTGCCGACGACCACGCGATGGCGGTGATCGCCGCGATTGAAGACGAGGCCGGCCGCCATGCCGATGCGCATGGCGATCTCCGCCGTCATGGGTGCGCTGTTGGCCCGGCCGCGCACGCCATCGGTGCCGAAAAGGGGGCGTGACATGGCCGGAACCTATCCCATCGCCGCCGCGACCGCGAGCGCCTGACGCGTCGCGGCGACGTCGTGGACGCGGACGATGGCGGCGCCCCGCCGCGCCGCCTCGACCGCCAGCCAGACCGATGCCGGATCGCGATCCTTGGGTATTTTAAGGCCCGTCAGCTTGCCGATGAAGCCTTTGCGCGAGGAGCCGACCAGGACCGGATAGCCGGCCTCGGCCAGACGCCCGGCGCCGGCGATCAGGCGCAAATTCTCAGCCACGCTCTTGCCGAAACCGATGCCGGGATCGAGCGCGATGCACGCGCGGTCGATGCCGGCGGCCTCACCGGTCCGAGCCCGCTCGAGCAGAAAGGCCCGCACATCCTCGACCACGTCGCCATAGGGCGCACCTTCGTACTTTTCGTGTGAAACGCCGCGGCGGTGCATCAGCACCAGGCTCGCCGAGCGTTCGGCGACCAGCGCGCCCATCGCAGGATCGTCGCGCAGCGCCGACACGTCGTTGACGATGCGCGCGCCGGCATCGAGGCAAGCACAGGCCACGGAAGCACGGCGTGTGTCGATCGACACGACGGCACCGCGTCGGGCGAGGCCTTCGACCACGGGCAGGACGCGGCGCAGCTCCTCCTCAGGCGACGTTTCTGCCGAACCCGGCCGGGTCGACTCGCCGCCGACATCGACGAAGTCGGCGCCCTGATCGACAAAACACAGGCCATCGGCGATGGCCTGTGTTTTGTCGTATCTGTCGCCGCCGTCGGAAAAGGAGTCCGGCGTCACATTGACGATCGCCATCACGCGAGGACGATCGAGAAGGACGCCGGCAAATGCCGCCGTCAAACGCCCGGCTGCGGCTCGGGATTGATGCCGCCGGTGGCGGGACCGCTGCTGGTCGGCACGGACGACTTGCGGCGCTTGTCCGGCTCGCCCGATGAATCGAGGGGATCGGGCCGGTTGATCTTCTCGCCGCGCAGCAGCGCCTTGACCTCTTCGCCGCTCAGCGTCTCGAGCTCGAGCAGCGCCTTGGCCACGACATGCAGGTCGGCCAGCCGCTCGGTCAGCACCCGACGCGCCGTCTGCTCGCCATCCTCGATCAGGCGGCGCACTTCCTCGTCGATCAGCTTGGAGGTCTCGGGCGAGATGTTCGTGGTCTGCGTCACCGAATGGCCGAGGAACACTTCCTCCTGGTTCGAGCTGTAGCGCACGCGGCCAAGCTTCTCGCTCATGCCCCATTCCATGACCATGGCGCGGGCAAGCCGCGTTGCCTGCTGGATGTCGCCCATGGCGCCGTTGGTCACCATGTCCGGCCCGAAGATCAGGATCTCGGCCTCGCGGCCGCCGAACACCGAAGCGAGGTTGCCGATGCAGAACTGCTTGTTGTAGCTCAGGCGATCGCGCTCCGGCAGCCGCATGGTAAGGCCAAGCGCGCGGCCGCGCGGGATGATCGTCACCTTGTGCAGCGGGTCATGGCCCGGCATCTCGAGCCCGACGATGGCGTGGCCCGCCTCGTGGTAGGCCGTCAGCGTCTTTTCCTCGTCGCTCATGACCATCGAGCGGCGCTCGGTGCCCATCAGGACCTTGTCCTTGGCGTATTCGAAGTCCGACATCGTCACCAGGCGCTTGCCGACACGGGCGGCGCGCAACGCGGCCTCGTTGGCGAGATTGGCGAGGTCGGCGCCGGAGAAGCCCGGCGTGCCGCGGGCGATCACCTTGGGATCGACATCGGGCGCCAGCGGCAGCTTGCGCATATGCACTTTCAGGATCTTCTCGCGGCCGGTGATGTCGGGATTGGGCACCTGGACCTGACGGTCGAAGCGGCCGGGACGCAGCAGGGCCGGATCGAGCACGTCGGGCCGGTTGGTAGCCGCGACCAAGATGACGCCCTCGGTCGATTCGAAGCCGTCCATCTCGACCAGCAGCTGGTTGAGGGTCTGCTCGCGCTCGTCGTTACCGCCGCCCAGGCCGGCACCGCGATGCCGGCCGACCGCGTCGATTTCGTCGATGAAGACGATGCACGGCGCGTTCTTCTTGGCCTGCTCGAACATGTCGCGCACGCGCGACGCGCCCACGCCCACGACCATCTCGACGAAGTCGGAACCCGAGATGGTGAAGAACGGCACATTGGCTTCGCCGGCGATGGCGCGCGCCAACAAGGTCTTGCCGGTGCCCGGAGGGCCGACAAGCAGACAGCCCTTGGGAATCTTGCCGCCCAGCCGCTGGAAGCGCTGCGGGTCCTTCAGGAAGTCGACGATCTCCTCGAGCTCGGCCTTGGCTTCATCGATGCCGGCCACGTCCTCGAAGGTCACGCGGCCGTGCTTTTCGGTCAGGAGCTTAGCGCGCGACTTGCCGAAGCCCATGGCGCGGCCCGTGCCGCTCTGCATCTGACGCAGGAA
>Ga0193716_1001349_pt1 | contig 14337 bp, 10 predicted proteins | sample U2c1metaG_FD_145901 | JGI IMG/M metagenome (GOLD analysis project Ga0193716, IMG submission 145901) | Soil microbial communities from a riparian zone of the East river system, Colorado, United States - U2c1 | ecosystem: Environmental > Terrestrial > Soil > Riparian zone | place: USA: East River...
TAGCCCCATGAACTGGCCGAAGACATGACTCAACGGCAGAGTGTGAAGGAAGCGCAGCGGATGTACCCACCGCTCATACTTGCGATACTTCGCGATCTCGTCCTCGATGGGCTGCAGGCTCGCCAGCACGTTGCGGTGGGTGTGGACGATACCCTTCGGCTCGGCGGTTGTGCCAGAGGTGAAGACGATCTGGAAGGGCGTCTGCCCGTTGACGGCATCGCTTATTGCGAACGCCGGCTCTGCGGGCAACTGCGCGTATACCTCGGAGAGCAGAAGGCGCGGCACATCTATCGTCAGCGAGCGCAGCAGTTTTCGATCGCCCACGATTAGTTTTGGCGAAACATCCTGCACCACGCGCGTGACGAAGTCGCTCGAACCGGCCGCATCCAGTGGGACAGCGATCACTCCGCGCAGCAGACAGCCGAAGAAGACGGCGACCCACTCTGCCGAGTTCTCGCCCCAGAGGACGACCCGGTCCCCTGCCGCAGCACCGCGCCGGTCGAGCTCTGCGGCGAACCGACCGGCAAGCTGCGCCAGCTCGCCGTAGGTCGTTCGATAACGCCGATTGCCGCGATGGGCCACCACTGCCGTCTCCGCGGCGTGATGGCGAAACTCCTCGACGAGGCTGGCCAGATGAGCGCGCACAGCCTCATCATAGATGCGTCCCGGCAACGGATGGTGCTGTGCCTTATCCCTCTAAGCGACCCTGCTGCTGCGCAGGCAGTTTAGAATTGTTCTTCTGAGCCATGCCCTCCCCGCACCCTAACAGCCTCTCCATCGGCATCGACTTTGGCACGACGAACAGCTCCATCGCCCGGACTCTACCAGATGGCGGGGTTGAACTTGTCTCCTTCCCCACGGCGACAGCGACGACGGAGTCATTCCGCTCCGTGCTGTACCTGGAGCAGCACAAACAGGCCGGACGCAGCCAGATGAAGAGCTTTACCGGGCCGGCCGGTATTGAGCACTATCTCGTGGCTGAGCATAAGGGTCGTCTGATCCAATCGCTCAAGTCGTACCTCTCGAGCCGCAGCCTTACCGGAACGGAGGTCTTCGGGCGGCGTTACGCGATGGAGGACCTGATCTCGCGCATCCTGACCGACCTGCGGCTTCATGCGGAGAGACAGTTTGGCCAGCCTGTTCGACACGCCACCGTGGGCCGTCCCGTGCGCTTCGTAGGCTCGGACGACGCCGATACCGACGACTTTGCTTCGGCTCGGCTGCGGCAGGCCTTCCTCCACTCAGGCTTCGAGTCGGTCGACTTCGAGATGGAGCCTATCGCGGCTGCGTACTCCTATGAATCGACGCTGGATCATGATGAGTTGATCCTGATCGGCGACTTTGGAGGCGGCACCAGCGATTTCTCCCTGCTGCATGTCGGCCCAGGGGTTCGAGCGCGTGGCCGCGCCGCGAAAGATCTGCTGGGCAACAGCGGTCTGGGACTCGCAGGCGATACTTTCGATGCGCGAATCGTCCGCAAGCTGGTCTCGCCTGCGCTGGGCGCCGATTCGCTGGCGCGCTCGCTGAATAAACTGCTGCCCGCTGTTCCTGCGTGGATCTATGCCAACCTTGAGCGATGGCACTATCTCTCGTTTTTGAAGACGCGCAATGTGAGCCAGATCCTGAAGAGCGCGCACGCCAATGCGCTGGAGCCAGAGAAGATTGAAGCGCTGATCAACCTGATCGATGAGGACCTTGGCTACCAGCTTCATCAGGCGGTGCAGCGGCTGAAGATCGATCTCTCACATCATGAGAGCGCACGGTTTTATTTCAGGGACGGCAGCATGAATATTCAGTCGGTGGTGACGCGCGAGGAGTTTGAATCGTGGATCAGCGACGACCTCGAATCCATTGAGAGATGTGTGGATGGCCTGCTGACGGCCAGCGGGGTTGAAGCGCAGGCGATCGACCGGGTCTTTTTGACAGGCGGAACGAGCTTTGTCCCCTCGGTTCGGCGCATCTTCGAGAGCCGGTTTACGGCGTCGCGAGTTCGCACGGGGAATGAGTTCACCTCGGTGGCTCGGGGGTTGGCTTTACGAGACCAGGAAGCCCATATGTGCCGCGCCTGATCTGCTGCCGAACTTCAAATTGTATTCGTGCGCATCTGCGCTACGGTGGATTTTGCACCACACCGGGCTCGCCAAAGCGCTCCCTGCAAGGAATCCGCCGAGCCTTCCATCACCTTTGCCTGAGGGGTCGAGGTCTTCAGGGCCGCCACCATCGCCTGCCGCACAATCGCGATATGCTCGAGCACACTGCCCACGTAGGCGACCCCAACGTCGCCGACCTCTCCCGATTCCGCCATCTTGAGTGCGACCAGGGCCACCTGCTCTGCGAGTTCTGATCCGGCACGCTCAAGGACTGCCTGGGCAAGCTCATCTCCGGCTTCGGCGCACTTGACCACTATGGGAGCGAGGGCTGCGAAGTCAGGCCCCGGACGCTCGTTCGCCTTCTCGACGATCTCGCCTAAGGAGTTCGTACCCCAAAACTCGCCGATCTCCATCAATAAGGTAGTGGCGACACCGCGATCCTTGGCCCAGAATCCGGCACGCAAGGCCTCCTGACCGATCCAGAAGCCTGAACCTTCGTCTCCGAGGGCGGGACCCCAGCCACCAGCGCTGTACATGGCGCCATCGCTTGCCCGGCCGATAAAGTTAGATCCGGTGCCGGCGACTATCAGGATTCCAGGGCCGCCCTGAAAGGCGCCATCGAGTGCAATCTCCTCGTCACCGCAGAGAAGCAGGTCGCCGCCAACGACATCGCCGATCTCGCGTTCGGCCCACTCGCGCACCGCGTCAATGGAGAGGCCGGCTAGCCCGATGCAGGTGCGCGTGACCTCGCCAAGGTCTACGCCCGCCGCCACGGAGACCTCGGTCAGCATCGTCCTCAGCCTGGCCGAAGCCTCGGCCTCGCTTACGCGCATCAGCTTCACACTGCCGGTGCTCGCCCGGCCCAGTACGCTCTTTTCATCCGCCAGCAGGCAGGTGGTCTTCGTCCCACCTGCATCGATCGCCAGAAACAAGCCCATAGCCTGCAATGATAAGGCAACTTCTCTATCCAGGTGTGCCTATTGCTTTTTCATCTAACCAACAAGAGACAAAAAATAAATTCTCTCCCGCCTTACCCGTTCGCACACCGCATGCCACATGAGCGCTCCTGGTACTCCAATGCAGCAGCGCTGTCGCTCTGTCGATCTCACACACATGTCCTAAAAAACTTGCTCCTCTAATCTTGCTCCATCGCTATACACTCGCATTCATGCTTGCCGTTGCCCTTCCGATGCACCTCCACGCCTTTGACCTTGCCCTGATCGTCGTCTATCTCGTCGGTATCACGCTGTTTGGCCTGCGCTTCCGCAGTGGGAAAGATCCGAATTCGCGATCGCTGCGCAGCTACTTTCTCGCGAATCAGACGATTCCCTGGTGGGCGATTGCGCTTTCGATCGTCTCGGCGGAGACCAGTACGCTGACAATCATCAGCATCCCTGGCGTGGCGTTCTCAGGAGATTTCGGATTTCTTCAGGTGGTCCTCGGATACATGCTGGGCCGTATCGTTGTGGCCGCGCTGTTTTTGCCACGGTACTTCCAGGGCAAGATGCTGACCGCTTACCAACTGATCGATCAGCGATTCGGACGGACGCTGCACAAGGTTACCGCAGGGCTGTTTCTGCTTACGAGGGCTGCTGCCGAGGGAGTGCGGGTCTTTGCCGTGAGCATCGTTGTGGGCATTGCCATTGGAACGAATGATGTGCTGTCGATTGGAATCATCTCGGCGCTTACGCTGCTCTATACGTTTGAAGGAGGGATGGCCGCCGTTATCTGGACCGACGTGGTGCAGATGATCATTTACATCGGAGGAACCATCGTGGCCATCTCCACCCTGGGGAACCATGTGCCTGGCGGCTGGGCGCAGATTCATGAGGTGGCCGCGGCGGCAGGCAAGTTCCACCTCTTCAACTTCGCTCTAAACCTGACCCAAACCTACACCTTCTGGGCGGGGGTGCTGGGCGGGGCCTTCCTGACGATGGCCTCGCACGGAACCGATCAATTGATGGTGCAGCGGATGCTGGCCGCGCGCAATCTGCGCGAGTCGCGTCTGGCACTGTTGTCGAGCGGCGGCGTCATCTTTCTGCAGTTCACGCTCTTTCTGCTGATCGGAGCGGGGCTGTACGTCTTCTACGGACTGCACCCTGCCACCTTCCGTACGAACGATTACATCTTCCCCAGCTTCATCGTGAGTGAGATGCCGGTGGGGATAGCCGGACTGCTGATCGCGGCTATCCTTGCCGCCGCCATGTCGAACCTGAGCGCTGCGCTCAATTCTCTTTCGTCTACTACAGTCGTAGACTTCTACATGCACTATCGTCCGCAGGCCGATGACCGCGAGCGCATGATGATCTCTCGCTCCAGCACGGTTCTCTGGGCTTTGGTGCTGTTCGCCGTGGCGGTCTACAGCGTTCACACCGGAGGCAAGGGTCATGTTGTTGAGGTGGGGCTCTCTATCGCCTCTGTCGCTTACGGAGCTCTGCTGGGAGTCTTCCTACTGGGAACTCTTACGCGCTATGCCACACAGACTGGAGCAATTCTAGGGATGATCACCGGTTTCGCCCTCAACGTTGCCCTCTGGCTTCAGGCCGGACCAATCCATCTAACCAGCCTCCCGCTTCTGGGGGATATGACGCTTCCGCGCGTAGCCTGGACCTGGTACGTGTTCATCGGCGCAATCGTGACATTCCTGGTAGGTACTATCGGCAGCGTGCTCTTCCCCGAAAAATCCCGCCGCCCCAAAGCGGTGATCGCTGCTCTGATCCTTCTTTTCGCTGCGCTACAGGTGGTCGTTCCGGTCGGAGCTGTAGCGGAGGTAAAGGTCTCTCATGGTTCGGTCGAGACGCAGGCCTCGACCGAGGCTACGCCTGACTTTTCAGCCATTACTACGCTCATTAGCCAAGCCATCGCCGCGAAGAAGCTGCCGGGCGCTGTGGTTCTGGTCAATCACAACGGCAAGAAGGTCTTCGAGCAGGCGTATGGGAGCCGAGCGCTTGAACCCACGGTGGAACCCATGACCGAAGACACGATCTTCGACATGGCATCGCTGACCAAGTGCCTGGCTACAGCCACAGCGGTCATGCAGCTCTACGATGCGGGGAAGTTCCATTTCGACGACCCCGTGGCCAAATATCTTCCAGGGTTTGCCGTCAACGACAAAGGGAATGTGACCATCCGCGAACTATTGACGCACTACTCCGGACTGCCACCCGATGTGGATCTAAAGGAGGGCTGGACCGGCAAGCAGACCGGTATCGATCTGGCCTTCAACTCCAAGCTCGAGGCCACGCCCGGTACTGCGTTCAAATACTCCGACATCAACTTCATCACGCTCGGTGCTCTGGTTGAGAAGCTAAGCGGCCAATCCCTCGATCAATATGCTGCCAAGCACATCTTCCAGCCACTGGGCATGACCCATACGCGCTTTCTGCCACCTACCAGTTGGATCCCAAACATAGCGCCCACAGCACATAACGACGACGGTCCTTTGGCCGACGACAAGCTGCTGCGAGGCACCGTCCACGATCCTACGACCCGTCGTATGGGCGGAGTCGCGGGCCATGCGGGTGTCTTCTCGACTGCAGCGGACATCAGCCTGTACGCGCAGGCGCTTCTCGACAAGCTCCTGCACAATACAGGGCCCTTTCCTCTGAAGCAGGCCACGCTCAGGCTGATGACGACGCCAGAGCAGCCCTCGACAGCTCAGCCGGGCGCTACCGTATTCACTCCCGACGGCAAACCTACCACCGGCATCGCCACTCGCGGCTTTGGGTGGGACATCAACACAGCATTCTCCCGGCCACGCGGCGAGGTCTTCCCCATCGGGAGCTTCGGCCACACCGGATTTACAGGTACGACTTTGTGGATGGATCCTGGGTCCGACACAGTTGTCATTCTGCTATCCAACGCCGTTCACCCTCGGGGGAATCCTCCCATCTCTGCTCTTCGAGGACAGGTAGCCACTGCCGCGGCGCGGGCGCTCAACCTCAAAACCTCACTCGAGGGTGGCGTAACGGATTCTCATCCTAACCCGACGCCACTACCTGCCAGCAGCTCCGTCGACCCCGCCGCGCCCACACTTACCGGTATTGATGTTCTTGAATCTAATCGCTTTGCCGCTCTGCTCGAAGTCTCACGCCGTCATAACAACCATCTCCGCCTGGGTCTAATGACGAATCAGACTGGCCTGGACAGCAAAGGCAACCGCACAATCGATATCCTCAACAGGTCGATCCCGGAGGTAGAGCTGAAGACACTCTTCTCTCCAGAGCACGGCATTCTGGGGGTCAAGGACTCGACCGACGTCGGCAACGATACCGACCCCACCACGCACCTGCCTGTCATCAGCCTGTACGGTCCTAAAGACTCCGACAAGCGACCAAGTCACGACGCTCTCAAGGACCTGGACGCCGTTGTCATCGACCTGCAAGACGCGGGAGTCCGGTTCTACACCTACGAGGCTGTGGTGGGATACTTTCTGGAGGCTGCCGCCCAGGAAAAGAACGTGGGGCATGAGCTCGAAGTCATTGTGCTGGACCGACCCAACCCCATCGGCGGTGTAGCGGTTCAGGGTCCAGTCTCCGACCAAGGACGGGACTCCTACACGAGCTACATGCCGCTCCCCATTCGCCATGGCCTTACGCTGGGCGAGTTGGCCCGCTACATCAACGGCGAGCGTCGACTGCCAAGTCCGACCTCACCCAACGTTCAGGTTCCGCTCAATGCCAAGCTGACGGTAATTGCCATGCAGAACTGGCAGCGCAGCCAGTACTTCGATGATACGCACCTGCCCTGGACGAATCCAAGTCCCAACCTCCGCAACCTGACTGCTGCAACGCTCTACCCCGGGCTTGGCCTGCTTGATGCGACCAATGTCTCGGTAGGCCGTGGTACGGAGAAGCCATTCGAGCAGATTGGCGCTCCCTATATCGACTCCTCGGCGTTGGCCGCATATCTCTCTAAACGCAAGATCGCTGGCGTCACCTTCGCTCCCATCAGCTTTCCGGTAGCCGAGAACAGCAACCAGTATCCCTCGCACGGCAAGACGATTCCCGGCATTTCCCTGACTTTGACCGACCGCAATGCGCTCGACGCTCCCGAGTTGGGGCTCGAAGTCATCAGCGCCCTCCACCGCCTCTATGGTGCGCAGTTCAACCTCGCGAAGGCCGACCATCTGATCGCCAGCGTCAATACGATGCTTGCGCTACAGAACAAGGAAGATCCGCGGACGATAGCGGTAGCATGGAGTGCAGAGCTTGAAGCCTTTAAGCAGCGGCGGCAGGTCTATCTGCTCTATCGCTAGCCTTCTTTGGCAAAGCTTACTTCTGCAAAACGTACCCGTCTAGCAACCTCTCACTTACAAATTCATCGTCTAGTCGGTTCCGTGCATCACAATAGACAGAGCTATATTTAAAGAGGGACTCCCATGCCCCGGATCAATTTTCAGCAACAACTCGTCGCCTTGAAGGACAAGCTTCTCGCCATGGCTGCGCTCTCGCAACAGGCACTCTCGCTCTCGCTTGATGCCTACCTTACGGGAGACATGGGCCTGTGCGATCACGTCAAAGAGATCGAAGCGGCTATCAATGCCGCGGAGCGCGACGTCGACGAGATGGCGTATGACCTGCTCGCCAAGGAACAGCCGATGGCGATCGACCTGCGCTTCATCCTCTCAGTCATCAAGATCAACGGCGATCTGGAGCGCATCGGCGATCAGGCTACCAACATCGCAGAGCGGGCGCGAGCACAGAAAGACCTTCCACAGATCTCACTGCCGATCGACATTCCCGACATGGGAGAAAAAGTCGGGGTGATGATCCGCTGCGCGATCCAATCTCTCTTGGAGGCTGATGCCAAGCTCGCCGAGCATGTACTCGTCATGGACGACGAGATCGACGATATGAATCGCGCTGTCCAGGCAGAGCTGATCGAAGTGATGATGCAGCATCCGGTGGTAAGCACACAGGCGCTGAACGCTATCATCGTCTCCCGCAACCTGGAACGTACCGCCGACCACGCCACCAATATCGCGGAAGACGTGATCTTCTGGGTGCGGGGATCCGATGTGCGCCACAAGTTTTCGCTCGCCCAGGCTGAATAGGTTGCAGATTTCTGCCCTTTAGCGAGTACCGGGCTTGCCGGTTGCGGTCGGCGGAAGTAGTTTCATAACGCTTTCCGCAACCTGCTTGCCCTGAACTCCGCTTCCCTCAGCGTTGAAGTGGACGTCGTCCGAGTGCAGATCCTGATGCTGCAACATCAGCGCATGCTGATCGTCCATAGGAATCTGTTGTTTCGCAAGAAGTTCCAGGGCGATGGTATTGCGGGCGTCGATACGGCTATTGGAAGCTCCGCCTTCCTTGTCCTTCCTTACCGGCGTCGTTGAGGCCCACACCAGTTTTGCCGCCGGAGCACCTGCGCGAACCGCCGTCAACATCTCGGGGAGGTATTGCCGGTACTCCTGCTCTGTATAGCCCCATCCATGCATGCCGTTGTTGAAGTGCACTACGTCCCAGCGTATATGCATCATCATAAAGTACTCGGCGAGTTGAGGCGGCAGACGCTCATCCCCGATGGAAGCAGAGGTCGCGAAGTAGTAGCAGTTCGCCTTTCCCTCCAGATCCCCCGCCACAGCTTGGTAGTAGGCGCGTGTGATGGAATCGCCAATCAGCAGCACGTTCGGTAGGGCAGGATCGGGCTTCTCCGTCTTATCGGAGTAGGTCCATTCGATCTTTTCGCTGACACTTCGGCGTTGCTGCGCCGCACCGACCAAAGCACTGGCCATCAACATCAGGCAAATTACAAGACGTCTGTTCAAGAGAGATCCTCCAGGTACTCCCCCAATGTAACGCCACTGAGACCTTTTCTCTTTGTAATGTTTTGATTGACAATGCAAGGCGCTGTCTCCATTGTTCTATTGCGGGTGAAATTGTTACTGCGAAGCTCTTTGCTCGGCCGGAAAGGCTGGATGATTAAGAAGAACCATCTCTTTACGTTGAGAAAGGTATCTCGCCCATGGTTACGACAGTTTTTCTTTTCTGCTTTCTGATCGGATGTATCGCCGGACTGCGTTCGCTGACAGCTCCAGCGGCTGTGTGCTGGGGAGCGCATCTTGGTTGGCTGCACTTTGCCGGGACCAGCCTCAGCTTCATGGGTCATCCGGTGACGCTGGTTCTCTTGACCCTGTTAGCTCTCGTTGAGCTTGTGACGGATAAGCTGCCGAAGACTCCGGCCCGAACCTCTGGCCCAGGCTTGATCGCCCGCATTATTCTTGGCGGGTTGAGTGGAGGAGCGCTGGCAGTCGCCACGGGTGGCGGTTTCGTAATTGGCGCGGTAGTTGGGATCGTAGGGACGCTGGTTGGAACCTTTGCCGGGTATCACGTTCGCCATACTCTCGTGACAAAGGTTAATCTGCCAGACCTCGCCGTGGCACTGGTCGAAGACGTCATCGCGATCTGCGGCGGATTTCTCATTATCTCTCACATGTAGATAGGATTGTCCTTACTGCCGGGCTCAGCTGTGGTCCGTCATAGGGGGATTGCATGCCGGAAACAACGCACTATGACGCAATCATTATTGGCTCGGGACAAGGGGGAAATCCTTTAGCGGCTGCCTTGTCGGAGAAGGGTAAGCGGACAGCCATGATTGAGCGCGCAGCTGTGGGCGGAACCTGCGTGAATTATGGTTGCACTCCGACAAAGACCATGGTCGCGAGCGCGGAGGTTGCCTATCTGGCCCGCCGTGCGAAGGACTATGGTGTTCGCATCGGGGAGGTGTCCGTCGATATGCCAGCGGTGCGGGAGCGCAAGCGCGACATGGTGAACACCTGGCGTGAGGGCAGCGAGAGACGTCTGAAGGAGGCGACCTTCGTCGAGCTCATTCGAGGCGAAGGGTCGTTTACCGGGCCGAAGCAGGTTCGAGTGCAGTTGTGTGAGGGAGGCGAGCGTAGTCTGAGCGCCGACATCATTGTTATCAATACGGGGTTGTCCGTCAGCACTCCACCGTTGCGGGGGCTGGAGAGTGTCCCCTGGCTGGATAACGTCAGCGTGATGGAACTGGACGTAGTGCCAGAGCATTTGCTGGTACTTGGCGGCGGTTACGTTGGGCTGGAGTTCGCGCAGATGTTCCGCCGCTTCGGCAGCCGTGTGACGGTAATCCAACGTGGCGAGCAGCTGTTGCCTACGGAAGATGCCGATATCGCCGATGAGATCGCGAAGATCCTCCGGGAGGATGGTTTGGAGATTCTGATTGAGTCTGAGGCAGAGTCTGTGGCCTCTTCCGATAAGACCGTTCTATTGACCGTCAGCAACGATGGCGAGCGCAAAGCGCTGGAGGGCACACATTTTTTGATCGCGACCGGCAGGCATCCGAATACCGAGTCGCTGAATCTTGCTGCGGCGGGAATTGCCACGGATGAGCATGGATATGTCTCTGTGAATGACAGACTAGAGACGAACGTAGCTGGGGTGTATGCGCTGGGCGATGTGAAGGGCGGACCGGCTTTTACCCATATCGCTTACGACGACTACCGCATCCTGAAGGCAAATCTTCTCGATGGCGGCAATAGCAGCATCGCGGGGCGCGTCTTTCCGTCCTGCGTGTTTATCGATCCTCAGTTGGGTCGTATTGGCCTCAGTGAGAAAGAAGCGGCTAGGTCTGGGAAGAAGGTTCGCGTAGCCCGGCTGCCGATGACCTCGGTCGCAAGAGCCATGGAGACGAGCCGTTCGCGCGGGTTCATGAAGGCGCTGGTCGATCCGGCGACAGAGCAGATTCTGGGTGCGGCGGTGCTGGGCGAAGGCGGCGGCGAGATCATGTCGATGATCCAGATCGCGATGATGGGCAAGCTGAAGTACACCGTGCTCCGGGATGCCGATCTGGCGCATCCCACGCTTGCCGAGTCGCTCAATAACCTTTTCAGCAACTTCCAGGACAATTAAGGACTCACAATGTTGTTATAGAGGCCCTTGACGCGATTCCCAATGCCAATTAGCCTTAAGGGGATGGCGATTTACCGCACGCATCTTTCCGCCGCTTGTCGTATGTGTATGTGTTGTTGCGACCCCGTGCGCCGTCGCCTTTGCCCGATTCGCAGGCTTACCCTCTAAGCCCGAACATCCCAGCAAAGTCACACAGCGCCCACTTACTCAGTGGGCTTTCTTATTTCTGCTCCATTCAAAAGGATTTCCACCATGTCTACACTCCCGGTACCCCCAGTCAAAGAAACGAAGGCCCAGAAGTCCGAGCGGCTGAAGCTCGCTAAGAACCCGTGGGATGCCTGGGACGAGGTTCGCGAGTTCGCCAAGCAGGGGCGTGACTCAGTTCTACCGGAGTGGACCGGGCTCTATTTCAAGTGGTGGGGTGTCTATACGCAGGGGGATGGCATTGGTGTCACCGGCGGAGCCAACGGGGAGGGTAAGGCGACCGAGTATTTCATGATGCGTATCGGTCTCCCCAATGGCATCCTGACCAGCGCACAGCTTCGGGTGATCGCCAACATTACCAAGAAGCACGCTCGCAATCTGGCGGATATCACGACGCGGCAGAATATTCAGCTGCACTGGCTCACGCTCTCTTCGCTGGTTGAGGTTGTGGATGCTCTCACCGCGGTTGGACTCTCTCCCAAGGGAGCCTGCGGTGACGTCGTGCGCAACGTCACCGGCTGCCCACTCGCTGGGCTTGATGGGCATGAGCTGATTGATGCCTCTCCGCTAGCGGTCGAGATCGCCCATAAACTTACAGCCAACCCCGAGTTCTACAATCTGCCGCGCAAGTTCAAGATCTCCGTGACCGGCTGCCCCCTGTGGTGCACCTACCCCGAGATCAACGACGTAGCGCTGACCGCTATTAAGCGGACCGTCCATGGAGTGGATGAGATTGGCTACACGCTGCGCGTTGGCGGGGGGCTCTCCACGGAGCCTCATATCGCCGTCCGCATTCCCGCGTTCATCCGCCAGGACCAGGCCTACGCCGTCGTCCACGCCACGACTGAGATCTTTCGCGAGCAGACGGAACTGCGCGAGAACCGTACCCGCGCCCGCATCAAGTATCTGTTCATGCGGCATGGGTGGACCTCAGAGTCCTTCCTTGAAGCGCTCGAGGCCAAGCTTGGCTACAAGCTCGATCCCAGTCCTGTCGATCAGGATGTCATCCCCGACGACGTCTATCGCGATCACATCGGGATTACACCCCAGGCGCAGCCCGGTCTGTCGGCAGTGGGGGCTTCGGTTCTGCGCGGCCGACTCTCCGGCGATCAGCTGGAAAAGCTGGCTGACCTGGCTGAGCAGTACGGTAACGGCCAACTGCGCGCCACGATCATGCAGAACATCCTGATCGTCAACGTGCCCAATGCGTCGGCCACAGCCCTGGTAGTCGAGCTCAACACGCTTGGCCTACAGGTGGACGTCTCGGCCTTCTGGCGCGGAGCCATCGCCTGCACCGGCACCGAGTTCTGCAAGCTCGCCATTGCGGAGACAAAGGGCTTCTCCAAGTGGCTGGTCAGCGAGATGGAAGATCGCCTCCCAGGCTTCGACCAGCAGATCAAGCTGCATGTGACGGGCTGCACCAACAGCTGCGGTCAGCACTGGATCGCCGACATCGGACTCGAGGGCAAGAAGATCAAGAAGGACGGTGTTCTCGTCGATGCCTTCTACTTCTGCGTAGGCGGAGCCGTGGGCAAGTACGCCCGCACCGCCCGCCCGCTGGGTTATCGAGCCGCTGCCGATGAGGTTCCGGCTGCCATCGAGCGCCTGCTGCGTGCCTATCTGGCAGACCGGCAACCCGAGGAAGATCTTCGAGCCTATTTTGCGCGGACGGATGACGACAGCCTGCGTGCGCAACTGAATGGCACCTTCATCGATCCGGTGGAGCGGGATGCGCCACCTGTCGGTGCCGGCCGCCACGCACCCAACGAGTAGTAGTAGCTTTAGTACATGGATCTCTTCCCCATCTTCCTGAAGATCGCCTCCCGTCCCTGCATCGTCATCGGTGCGGGACATCTGGCCGAGTCCAAGATCGAGTCGCTGCAGGCGGCTCACGCGAAGGTGACGGTGATCGCCCCTGAAGCTACAGAACGCATCACAGACCTTGCTGCCGCCGGGGAGATTGACTGGCGTCAACGCGAGTACGCTGCGGGCGATCTGACGGGAAACTTCCTCGTCGTCGCCGCTACCAACGCCCCCGTCGTGAATCGCGCTGTCTTCCACGAGGCCCAGGAGAAGAACATCATCTGCAACGCCGTCGACGACCCACCCTTCTGCGACTTCTACTTCCCTTCCGTTGTGCGGCGGGGAGACCTGCAGATCGCCATCTCGACGGCTGGAGCCAGCCCTGCTCTCGCACAGAAGATCCGCAAGGACATCAATGCGCAGCTCCCTCTCGATGCCGGCGACTGGTTGACCAATCTAGGCAATCTGCGGCGCGAGGTTGTATCCGCCGAGCCGCTCAATGAGGAGCGCAAGTGGCTCCTGCATCAGCTGGCCCAGCGCGAGGTCTGCGGCTACGACCAGTGCCCGTCGCGCACCTTCGCACGCGAACACGCCCGCACGAATCCACTGCCTGAGAAGAAATCGTGAGCATCGAAGCGCAGGCCGGTACGGTCTACCTTGCAGGAGCGGGACCCGGTGATCCGGATCTCCTCACCCTCCGCGCCGTGAAGCTCCTCCAGACCGCCGACGTGATCCTGCCGGACGACCTTGTCTCAGACGAGGTCCTCGCCCTTGCCAGCCCTACGGCAGAGATCATCCCTGTGGGCAAACGCTGCGGTCAGCCACGCATCACGCAGGCGCAGATTCATGTGTTGATGCTGGAGCACGCCGCAGCCGGCCGCTCCGTCCTTCGCCTCAAATCCGGCGATCCGCTGATCTTCGGTCGCGCGGGGGAAGAGATCGCTGCGCTCCGCGGGGCCAATATCCCCTTCGAGATCGTTCCTGGCATCACCACAGCCTTCGCTGTCGCGGCAAGCCTGCAAACACCGCTGACCGACCGCTCCGTTGCGTCCAAGCTCATCCTGGCGACCGCACACCACGCTGCGGGCAAGGTGGAGTTGACTCCAAAGTGGAACGGAGCCTTTCCCGAGGATGCAACGCTGGTCATCTACATGCCCGGCCGTCATTTCCGCTCTCTGGCGGACGACCTTATCGCCTCGGGCATCGCTCCCGACACTCCTTGCGTCGCTGTGAGCAAGGCCACTACAGCGGAGGAGCACGTCTATGCCACGACGCTCGCGCTGATCGACGATGAAGCTGTCGGATCAGCACCGGTGATCCTGTTGATTGGCCATGCCATCCAGCTGCGTTAG
>Ga0193716_1001350_pt1 | contig 14329 bp, 15 predicted proteins | sample U2c1metaG_FD_145901 | JGI IMG/M metagenome (GOLD analysis project Ga0193716, IMG submission 145901) | Soil microbial communities from a riparian zone of the East river system, Colorado, United States - U2c1 | ecosystem: Environmental > Terrestrial > Soil > Riparian zone | place: USA: East River...
GACGCCGTCGCCTACGGAGTGAGCACCAGCGCCCGCACCATCACCAGCGCGGCGCTGATCATGATCGCGGTGTTCATCGGCTTCGCGTTCGCGGGCATGCCGTTGGTCGCACAGCTCGGCGTCGCCTGCGCAGTGGCGATCGCCGTGGACGCCACCGTGGTGCGCCTGGTCCTGGTCCCCGCGTTGATGGCGATGTTCGCGCAATGGAACTGGTGGCTACCCGGCTGGCTGGACCGCATCCTGCCGTCGGTGGACTTCGAGAAGCCGCTGCCGAAGGTGGACATCGGCGACCTCGTCATCATCCCCGACGACATCTCCGCGCTCGGCCCCTCGGGCTCCGACATCCGGATGGTGGTCAAGTCGGCGGCCAAGCTCAAGCACCTCGCCCCACAGACCATCATCGTGGCCGACCCACTGGCGTTCAGCGGTTGCCTGCCGACCGGGCGCGCGCTCAGCAACCTCGTCAAGGGCGAGGCGGTGCCGGGAGTGCGGACGACTGGCCGGTTCCACCGGACGAACGGCACCCGCAACGGGGTGGGCCAGACCAAGGCGATTCCTTGTCGTGCGGTGCATCCGGTGACCATGTGGCGCGGTCGTCTCTCGGTTGCGCTCGACGCGCTTGCCACCGCGGCGGCCGACGGCGAACAGCCCGTGGTGGAACGTCGCAGCCCGATGGAGACCACCAACGTGCAGCTGCCGACCGGCGACAGGTTGCAGATCCCGACCGGCGCCGAGACGCTGCGGCTGAAGAGCTACCTGATCATGTGCCGCAACAGCGCCAAGGATTTCGCTGAGCTTGCCGATCTCGTCGACTCGATGGAAACTCAGACGGCGGCGGTGGTGCTGGCCCGGATGGACCGGTATTACTCTGGACAGCACGCAAGAAATCAGTGGGTGGCCACACAGCTGGTGCGTCGGCTGGCTGACCCGCACCCTTCGGACGTGGACGACGGTTCGATGTCGGGCCCCGACGCTGAGGCTGATTGGGAAAGAGTCAGGCAGCGGTGCCTGTCAGTAGCAGTAGCGATGCTGGAGGAGGCGAGGTGACGTTGGCTGCCGACGCGCGTCGCGATTCTGACGCCGGTCGTCCGGTCCCAACCGCGCGCCGCCGTCCTTTGGCGGAGGTCGACAGCCGGCCCGTCGAGTTCTGGCCGACGTCGTCGATCCGGGCCGCCCTTGACACCGATGACCTCTCGGTCTGGCAGCGCATCGTCGTCGCGATCAAGCGCGACCCGTACGGCCGCACCGCCCGCCAGGTCGAAGAGGTACTCGAATCCGCACAGCCGTACGGCGTTTCGAAGGCGCTGGCCGAGGTGCTGATCCGCACCCGCGAACACCTCGAGGCCAACGAACGCGCCGAAGTGGGCCGCCACGTGCGACTGCTGCTCGAGCGGTCCGGTCTTGGTCCGCAGGAGTTCGCATCACGCATCGGCGTGCCGACCGACCAGTTCACCGCCTACCTCGACGGCTCGTCCAATCCGCCCGCGTCGCTGATGATCCGCATCCGCCGGCTGTCCGACCGGTTCGCCAAGATGCGCAGCGAGCGAGCCGACCGGTCCGGCTGACCAGCCCACCTGATCGCGCACCGTGGCTGCCACGTTCGTCCTGATCCCAGGAGCCGGAGGCAGCGCGTGGTACTGGCATCGCGTCACCCCCCTCCTGGACGAAGCCGGTGTGGATGGCATCGCCGTCGAGCTGCCCGCTGCTGACGACTCCGCCGACCTCACCACCTACGCCGACGTCGTCTGTGATGCCGTCCTCAACGTCCACGCCGGCCTCGACGGGCCGCTGGTCCTGGTCGGACAATCGATGGGCGCCTTCACCGCGCCAATGGTGGCCGACCGCATCGGCGCCGCCATGATCGTCCTGGTCAACCCGATGGTGCCGACGGCGGGCGAGTCGCCGGGACAATGGTGGGGCGCGACAGGACAGGACCAGGCGATGGCCGAGCACTTCCGCCGAATCGGCCTGCCCGACAAGGAATTCGACCCGGTCGAGGACTTCTTCCACGACGTGCCCGCGCCGGTTCGCGACGAGGCGTTCAGCCAGCCGCCGCCCCGCCAGTCCGACACCCCGTTCGGCCAAACGTGGCCACTGGACGGGTGGCCTGACGTGCCAACCCGGGTCGTGGCAGGCAGCGACGACAGGTTCTTCCCGCTGGAATTCCAGCGCCGAGTGGTCCGCGAACGCCTCGGCCTTGACGTCGACGTGCTGCCCGGCGGGCACCTGATGGCACTGAGCAGGCCGCGCGAGGTGGCCGACCACCTGTTGGCATTGCACTCGGGGCTGTGAGATTCCGGGCGATTGCAACCCTGGGCGCAATCTCGACCAGCATCTAGGCTGCACAGCCGTGACTGACCGAACCTATGGACTGGCCACCCGCGCAATCCATGCCGGCCAGCGTCCGGACGCCGGCACCGGCGCCCGCGTCGTGCCGATCTACCAGAACGCGAGCTTCGTGTTCAACGACACCGACGACGCGGCCAACCTGTTCGCGCTCCAGAAGTACGGCAACGTCTACAGCCGCATCGGGAACCCGACCGTCGCCGCATTCGAGGAGTGCATCGCCAGCCTCGAAGGCGGCCTCGGAGCGGTGGCCACCGCGAGCGGGCTGGCGGCCCAGTTCGCGGTGTTCGCCGCGCTCACCGGCGCCGGTGACCACATCGTGGCGGCGGCCAGCCTCTACGGCGGCACCGTCACGCAATTGGACGTGTCGCTGCGGCGCTTCGGCGTCGACACCACGTTCGTTCCCGGAACCGACCCGGCCGACTACGCCGCCGCGATCAATGACCGCACTCGGCTGGTGTACGCCGAGGTGATCGCCAACCCGTCCGGTGAGATCGCTGACCTGGCCGGCCTGGCGGCGGTCGCCAACGACGCAGGCGTGCCGCTGGTCGTCGACGCCACGGTCGCGACGCCGGTGTTGTGCAGGCCGATCGAGCACGGCGCCGACATCGTGGTGCACTCCGCGACGAAGTTCATCGGCGGCCATGGCACGACGCTGGGTGGCGTCGTCGTCGACTCCGGCGGATTCGACTGGAGCGCAGGCAAATTCCCCGCACTCACCGAACCGGTCGCGTCATACGGCGGGCTGAGCTGGTGGGGCAACTTCGCCGAGTACGGCTTCCTGACGAAGCTGCGCAGCGAGCAGCTGCGCGACCTGGGCGCGGCCCTTGCGCCGCAGTCGGCGTTCCAATTGCTGCAAGGTGTGCAGACGCTGCCGCAGCGGATGGCCGCGCACGTCGCCAACGCCGGCCGGGTGGCGCACTGGCTGGAAGCCGACCCCCGCGTCGAGTACGTGCGCTGGGCCGGCCTGCCGTCGCACCCCCATCACGACCGCGCCGCGCACTATCTCCCCGACGGACCGGGTGCGGTGTTCGCGTTCGGCGTTCGCGGCGGCCGGGCCGCGGGAGAGCGGTTCATCAACGCCGTCCAGCTCGCCAGCCATCTGGCCAACATCGGCGACGTGCGCACGCTGGTCATCCATCCCGCCAGCACGACGCACCGCCAACTCACCGACGACCAGTTGCGCACGGGCGGCGTCGGCCCCGAACTCATCAGGATCAGCGTCGGCATCGAGGACGTCGACGACATCATCTGGGATCTCGATCAGGCCCTCACCGAAGCTGACAAAGATGTCTGAGCCCCGCACCTGGGTCGGACCGGAAGCACTGGCGCGGCAGCGGATCCTGCGCGAGACGCGCACAGTGGCGATCGTCGGGGCATCGGCGAACCCTTCGCGGGCAAGCTATTTCGTGTGGACGTATCTGAAGTCGAGCAGCGACTACGCGGTGTACCTGGTCAACCCGACCATCACCGAAGTCGACGGCACGCCGGTGTATCCGAGCCTCGCCGAGCTACCGGTGGTGCCCGATCTGGTCGACGTGTTCCGCCGCCACGACGAGATACCGTCGGTGCTCGACGACACCATCGCAGTCGGGGCGAAGACCATCTGGCTGCAGTTGGGGCTGTGGCACGAACAGGTCGCGCGCGACGCCGCGGCCGCAGGCCTGCAGGTGGTGATGGACCGGTGCCTGAAGATCGAGCACGCCCGTTTCCACGGCGGGCTTCACCTAGCAGGGTTCAACACCGGTGTGATCGACTCGCGCCGGCCCAAGTAGATCCCGGAGCGGCCGACGCCACTCGGTCGGGGTCGTCGCAGGCAAGCAGATCGAGCAGCAGACCGCGCACCAGGGCGAGTTCGCGGGTGGCCCGTGCCTCGGCAAGCGGGCGTGGCGTCGAGGGTTGGGCCGCGATCAGCAGATCCAGCCAGTCCCTTGCCGTTTCGGCGGCAAACCCGGCCCACGGGCCGGGATCTCGGCTCACCGATCGCAGGAACGCTTCGTAGGTCAATCGCACCATCGGACGTTGTTCCTGGGCCGACAGCGTCGCCCACAGTCGAGAGACCATTTGGTCGAAATCGCCGTTCTCCGCATCCAGGGCGCCCGCGACCAAGGACTGCTGTTCGCGGCGCGCCCGCGCAAGCAACTCGCGAACCAGCTCCTCCTTGCTGCCGAACAGGTACAGCAACACCCGGGGGCTGGTTCCCGTGGCTGCGGCCAGCGGGCGGAGCGAAAGGCCGTTCAGTCCGCGATCGACGACGTAGGCGTAACAGGCGTCGAGAAGCTCATCGCGTCGCGGCGAGGTGCTGGACACGGCAGCGCTCCTTACGGTCGGCGTGGGACGGCCACATGGCCTAATCTAACTGAAACAGCTGTTTCAGTGGGTGAGGGACATGACACGGGACGCAGACTTTTCACTCGTGGGGCGTCGGGCGCTGATCACCGGGTCGGCGCGGGGCCTTGGCCTACAAATGGCGCGTGGTTTGGCGAGGGCAGGCGCTCACGTCGTCCTCAACGGACGCAATCCCACCGCCCTGACCGCGGCAGCCGAGCAGCTTCTGGCCGAACGACTCGACGTCACCACCGCCGCCTTCGACGTCGCCGACCTTGACGAGGCACGCAAGGTCGTCACCGCACTCGAACCCATCGACATCCTGGTGAACAACGTTGGTCAGCGCGACCGGCGCGGCGTCGACGGTCTGTCATCCGATGATCTGGCCCGAATGTTCGACGTACATCTGGCCTCCGCGTATTCGCTGAGCCAGTGCGTCGCAACGAATCTGGTCGAGCGCGGACTACCGGGGCGGATCATCAACATCTCGTCGGTCATCGGCCAATTGGGCCGGGCGGGCGACGTCGGCTACGCCGTGATGAAGGCCGGGCTCGACGGCCTCACCCGAGCGTTGGCGGCAGACTTGGGTTCCAGATCGATCACCGTCAACTCCGTGGCACCGGGAACGTTTGCGACCGAAGCCAATTCGGCGTTGGCCGCCGACCCAACGTGGGAGCAGTGGCTCAAGACCCGAACCGCGCTCGGCCGCTGGGGGCGACCAGAGGAAATCGCGGGCATCGTCGTGTTCCTGGCGAGCGAGGCCTCGTCGTTCATCACGGGCCAAACCATCGCGGTCGACGGCGGCCTCACCACCGCCTTCTAGCGTTGGAGGCCTTCTAACGCGCGTTGATCGGCGTCACGTCGACCACCAGCCACTTGCCGCTGTCCTTGGACAGGGCGACCCGCAAGGCCAGCACCGCGACGTCAGGCGGCTTGCCAGGTGCGTTCTGCGTACCCCGCATGACCACGGCGACGCTCGCCGCCGCGGGCCCGATGGCCTCGACCCCCGCCGAGATCGTGCTGGCCTGCCCTGCGACGTTCTTGCTTGCCAATTCCTTTACCACCGCGGCGAACTCCTTGCGGTAGGCGTCGGCGCGCTCGGGTGTCATCAGACCGGCCGCCCGATCGATCGACGCGTTCGGATCCTGCGGCGTAAACGTCGCCGACGCCTCGGCCACGCTGCTGGCGATGCCAACCACCTCGCCGATGTCGCCATTCATGGTGCGATCCGGCACCGTCCAGCGGGTGTAGCCGACCACCACGGCAACCGAAAGTGCGACCGCGGCCAAGCCGACGACGACCAATCGCAGCACCGGGCCTTCGTCGTCGGTGCCAACGGTGACGCCGTCGCGGCGATACAGCACGAAGTCGACGATCATGCCCTGCACGATCAGCAAGCACAGCACCGAGCAGACCGAGACCCACCACGTCGGCCAGTCCAGCGCGAGGCCGACGTAGACGAGTCCCGCGATGGCGGCCAACGGCGCGAGGACGTCGAAGGCAAGGACGCGCAGCGCGTTCCTCATCGCATGGTCTCCAGCCGCGAGATCAGCAGCTTGCCGTCGACGTCGGAGACCCCGAGCCGTAGGTTCCAGCGCACCGGCTGCGGCTGGGCGCCGCCCGCGTTCTGACTCCTCGACGTCGCGACCACGAGCACGGTGTCGGTGCGCGACGCCACGGTCGACAGCTCGGGCTGCGGCGATGGCGCACCTGGCTGGCCGGACTGCTGGTGGTGCAGCGACTCGATCGACACCGAGTCGACCTGGCCAACGGTCTGCGACTTCAACTTGAGCACCAGTTGCTTGAACGGCTCGACCGTCGACTCGAAGTCGGCGTTGAGCTGGCCCACCGTGCCGTCGTGCAGCGTGCGCAGGCTGGTGTCGACGGTGTCTGCGCTCATGTTGATCAACACGTTGGTCCAGTCGGCAGCGGCCTGCAGCGCGCTGGTCTGGTAGGAGAGTTCGTCATTCTGATTGCGGTGGCCCGACCACACCATCAGCCCAAGCACGATGGCAGCCACCGACACCAGCCCGAGCACCGCGGATCCGATGCCGTAGCCGGTGAAGACGCCGCCAGCGCGGTCGGTGCGCACCTCATCGGGCTCGTCGGGCATGGCCGTGAGGCTACCTGGCGGAAATCCCATCGCCCGCGGGCGTCTGGAAGGATGTGGGAGTGACGCTCAACGCCATCAACTCCGGTATCGACCTGAGCTTCGTCGACGACGATGCCCGCCCCCAGGACGACCTGTTCGGCCACGTCAACGGTCGCTGGCTGGACGACTACCCCATCCCCGCCGACCGGGCCACCGACGGCGCCTTCCGATTGCTCGCCGACCGCGCCGAGGAACAGGTCCGCGATCTGATCACCGAGGCCGCCGACCAACGAGCGGCCACGGGCACCGACCCGCAGCGCATCGGCGATCTCTACGCCAGCTTCATGGACACCGACACCGTCGCACGGATCGGGACCCAGCCGCTACTCGACGAGCTCGCGACCGTCGACGCCGCCGCCGATGCCGAGGCGTTGACCGCCGTACTCGGTGACCTGCAGCGCACCGGCGTCAGCGGCGGCACCGGGTTGTACGTCGACACCGACTCCAAGAACTCCACCCGTTACCTGCTGCACCTGTCGCAGTCCGGTCTTGGACTGCCCGACGAGTCGTACTACCGCGAACCTCAGCACGCCGAGATCCTGGCCGCCTACCCGGGCCACATCGCCAGGATGTTCGCGTTGGTGTTCGGCGGAGACGCCGCGTCACACGCCGATGACGCCGCTCGCATCGTCGCCCTCGAGACGGAGTTGGCCGCCGCCCATTGGGACGTCGTCAAGCGCCGCGACGCCGACCTGACCTACAACCTGCGCGCCTTCGCCGATCTCCCCGCCGAGGCACCCGGCTTCGACTGGTCGGGGTGGGTCACCGCGCTGGGCACCTCACCGGAGATCGTCTCCGAGGTGGTGGTCCGCCAGCCCGACGTGCTGACGTCGTTCGCCGCGCTGTGGTCGGGCCGCGATCTCGCGGACTGGAAGCGGTGGCTGCGCTGGCGGGTGATCAGCTCGCGTGCGTCGATGCTCACCGATGAGCTGATCGCCGAGAACTTCGACTTCTACGGCCGCACCCTGAGCGGTACCGAGGAGATCCGCGACCGCTGGAAGCGCGGCGTCGGCCTCGTCGAGAACCTGATGGGCGACGCGGTAGGCAAGCTCTACGTCGAGCGCCACTTCCCGCCAGGCGCCAAGGCGCGGATGGACGTGCTGGTGGACAACCTGCGCGAGGCCTACCGGGTCAGCATCAGCGACCTGGAGTGGATGACGCCGGAGACCCGCGAGCGGGCGCAGGCCAAGCTGGACAAGTTCACGCCGAAGATCGGCTACCCGGCCCGCTGGCGGGACTACTCGGCGCTGGTGATCGACCGTGGTGACCTGTACGGCAACTTCAAGCGCGGCAACGTGGTCGGCACCGACCGTGAACTGGCGAAGCTGGGCGGCCCCGTTGACCGCGACGAGTGGTTCATGACGCCACAGACCGTGAATGCCTACTACAACCCCGGCATGAACGAAATCGTCTTTCCCGCAGCGATTCTGCAGCCGCCGTTCTTCGACGCCGAGGCCGACGACGCGGCCAACTACGGCGGCATCGGCGCGGTGATCGGCCACGAGATCGGGCACGGGTTCGACGATCAGGGCGCCAAGTACGACGGCGACGGAAACCTGGTCGACTGGTGGACCGACAACGACCGGACCGAATTCGGTTCCCGCACCGATGCGTTGATCGCACAGTACGAGGAGTTCGTGCCCCGCCAATTGGACGGACAGCACGACGCACATGTTAATGGCGCGTTCACCGTCGGCGAGAACATCGGCGACCTCGGCGGCCTGTCGATCGCGCTGCTGGCGTATCAGCTCTCGCTCGGCGGCAAGGAGGCGCCGGTGATCGACGGTCTGACGGGTGTCCAACGCGTCTTCTACGGCTGGGCGCAGGTGTGGCGCACCAAGTCCCGTGACGCCGAGGCAATCCGGCGGTTGGCGATCGACCCGCACTCACCGCCGGAGTTCCGGTGCAACGGCGTGATCCGCAACATCGACGCGTACTACGACGCGTTCGAGGTCAGCGAGTCCGACGAGCTGTACCTGGATCCCCAGCGCCGGGTGCGGATCTGGAACTAGTGCTCGGGTGAGCCAGGTACGTGGCCGCGTGTGGCGAGCGGGCAAGTCGCAGGACGACTTCGAGTTCGCCTCCATCTCCGACTATCTCGTCGAGAAGGACACGTTGGTGTGGGCCGACATCTACGACCCGGACCACGCCGCGCTCAAGGAGCTTGCCCAGGAACTCGGCCTGAACGATTGGGCGGTGGAGGACGCGGTCGGTGACGCCGAGCGCACCAAGGCCACGGTCTACAAGACGCACACGTTCTTCACGGTGTACGCCGTCGCGCCGACGAATGCGGCGGACGACACCAAGTCGGCGCTGTCACTGCACCGCATCTCGGGGTTCGTGCTGCCGCAGGGTCTGATCACCGTGCGGCTGGCGCCGACAGTGCCATCCCCTGCCGCTTCGGTCGCCCCCGGCGATGACATCGACGCCATCTCCCAGCGCTTCGACGAGCTCGGCGGGCAGGAGTACGGGGTCGGCGCGCTCGTCCACGGACTGCTCGACGTCGTGGTCGACGGCCACTTCGAAGCCGTGCAGTGCCTCGACGACGCCGTGGAGTCGATCGAGGACGACCTGTTCGCCGACGCCAGCCCCAAGTCGGGCTTGCAACGGCGTACGTTCCGGCTGCGCAAGGACCTGGTCGAGCTGCGCCGAGTGGTGCTTCCCATGCGGGAGGTGGTCAGCGCGATCCAGCACCGCAGGCTCGACGCGAAGACGGCACCGGAACTCGATCCGCTCTACGCCGACCTCTACGACCACGTGCTGCGGGCCTCGGAGTGGACGGAGTCGTTGCGCGACATGGTGTCCACGGTGTTCGAGACGAACCTGAGCCTGCAGGACGCCCGGCTGAACACCGTGATGAAGAAGCTGACCGGGTGGGCGGCCATCATTGCGGTGCCCACCGCGATCACCGGCTTCTACGGCCAGAACGTCACCTATCCCGGAATCCAGACCGTTGCAGGCTTCATCACCAGCACGACGATCATCGTGCTACTCGTCGCCGCGCTCTACATCGGCTTCAAACGACGAGACTGGTTGTAGCGCAGTCCGCCTAGAACATCTGCCAATCGGACGCGCCGTCGGGCTGGTTGTAGAGGCCCTTCGAGTTCTTGACGACGATCGCGTCGCCGCTGCCGAAGTTGTCGTAGAACCACTTCGCGTTGTCCGGGCTGATGTTGATGCAGCCGTGGCTCACGTTTCGCTTGCCCTGATCGGCGACCGACCACGGCGCGCTGTGCACGAAGTTCCCGCTGTTGTCGATTCGCACGGCGAGCTGCACATTCAGTTTGTAGCCGTTGGGCGAGTCGACGGGCACGCCGTACGTCGAGGAGTCCATGACGATCGTCGGGAACTTCTCGAGCACGTAGTACGTGCCATTGGGGGTCGCGTGTCCGCCGCCCGACATACCCATCGACACCGGGATGGTCTTCTCCACCTTGCCGTTACGCGAGACGGTCATCTGGTGTGTCGCGTCGTCGATGGTGGCCACCAACTGCTCGGGAACGGTGAAGCTCGACTTGGTGCCGCCTGCGTCGATGTTGACGACGGTGCCCGCCGGCCAGAAGTCCTGCGGACGCCACCTCAGCTGGGTGTCGCTGGACCAGTAGAACCTGCCTGGGACGGGCGGAACCGACGAGATGTGCACGGCGGCCTGGGCCAACGCCCGGTCGGCGATCGGTCGCGCAAAGTTGATGTAGATCGGCTTCGCGGCGCCGACCTTCGAGCCGTTCGTCGGATTGAAGGTCGGCGGAGCGAACACCGGCGCACCGGTGTAGGCCGTCGGGTCCTGGCCCGCCGGCGTTCCCTCGGGAATCACCGTGGGCTGCGGAGCCGGGGCCGGGGCCGCGAGCGGATCGACCGGCGGCGGGGCATCCCACGGCATCGGAGGCAGTTCGAAGGGCGGCGGAGGTGGCGGCGGCACGGGCTGCTCCACCGGCGCTGCGTCGATGGCAGCGGGGTCTGGATTGACCTCCGGATCGGCCCAGGCAGACGGGCTGTTCACAGCCAATCCGCCGACCAGCCCGGCCGCGAAGATCGCGGTGACCAGTCTCTTCATCTTCCCCTGCGGCATGTGCCACCTCCAATAGAATTCTCGATCCAGTGTGGCACAACGAGAAGGCCACCCGTCTCCGGCGACGCTCGCCGGCACCCGACCGCAGTGCCGGGAAACGGCACTGAGCTGCTGTGTTGATCGCCCCGGAGCGATCAAGTGTTACCCGTCCCCCACCCCCGGAAGCCGGGACGGGAACTGGGCGCCCGGTTTCGACGTTGCACACCGGGTCATGTCCGCCGATTGAGAGGAAATGCCGTGGTAGCGATACCCGATGGGTACGAGGATCTGCTGGAACGGCCGCTATACGGCCACTTGGCCACCACCCGCCCGGACGGCACCGCCCAGGTGAATCCGATGTGGTTCGACTGGGACGGCGAGCTGCTGCGGTTCACCCACACCAACAAGCGGCAGAAGTACCGAAATGTCGCAGCACATCCACAGGTCGCGATGTCGATCGTGGACCCGGACAACCCCTACAAGTACCTCGAGGTGCGGGGCGACGTGGAGCGGATCGATCCCGACCCCGACGGCGACTTCTACATGCACCTCAACAACCGCTACAGCGGGCCGTTCAGCGAGCCGCCGCCGGATCACCCCGACCGGGTGGTGTTCGTGGTGCGGCCGACGGCGTACAGCAAGCAGTAGCGGTCAGGACCGCACCAGCCTGGCAATCGCCGCCGACGCCTCGGCCAGCTTCTTGTCCGCTTCGTCGCCGCCTTCGGCGACGGCGTGGCTGACGCAGTGGCCGAGGTGTTCGTCGAGCAATCCGAGCGCGACGGACTGCAGGGCGCTGTTGACGGCGCTGATCTGGGTGAGGACGTCGATGCAGTACTTGTCGTCCTCGATCATCTTCGCGATGCCACGGACCTGACCCTCGATGCGGCGCAACCGCTTCGCATAGTTGTCCTTGTCCGACGAATACCCGTGTGTAGCAGTCAAGTCAGCCTCCCAGCATCTGCTTCATCTGAGTGATCTCGCCCTGCTGGGCCGTCACGATCTGCTGCGCCAGGTTCTTCGCGTCGACGTTGACGCCATCGGCGATCTCCGCGTTGGCCATCTCGATGGCGCCTTCGTGGTGATTGATCATCGCCTGCATCCACGCGTTGTCGAACTCGGGGCCCTTGAGCGACGCGAGGTTGGCGATCGCCGCGGCGTCGACCATGCCCTGCATGTTCATGCTGGGATCCATGCCGTCGTGGTCTGCCGGGGCGTCAGGGCTCTGGGAGGGCTCGGAGGCGTCGGCGCCTTGCTTCCACTGCACCAGGAACACCTTCAAGGTCTCGATCTCGGGACCCTGCGCTGCCGAGATGTCGGCGGCGAGCTTGAGCACCGCGGGATTGGTGGACCGGTCGGGCACCATCGCCGCCATCTCCACCGCCTGCTGGTGGTGCGGAATCATGTTGGTGGCGAAGTCGACGTCCTTGTCGTTGAATCCGGCGGGCTGCTCCGCCGGACTGGACTGGCTTGATTCGCTGCCCTGCTGGTGGTTGGCGTGTTCGTCCGAGGCTGGACTGGTACACGCCGACAACAACACGGCGGTGGGAACTGCGGCTAGCAGAGCGATGAACGACTTCATGACATCCAGCGTACCGGATACCCCACCGGGGTATCCAAAACGGTTTGGTCGGCCAGTAACGCGAATGCATACTTGATAAATGCCCTCAGTGTCTTCTCCAGACCAAACTGGTAGTAAGCCCGACATCAAGCCCCGCAGCCGCGACGTCACCGACGGCCTCGAGAAAACCGCAGCCCGCGGCATGCTCCGGGCCGTAGGAATGGGTGACGACGACTGGGCCAAACCGCAGATCGGCGTTGGCTCGTCGTGGAACGAGATCACGCCGTGCAACATGTCGCTGCAGCGGCTCGCACAGGCGGTCAAGGTCGGCGTGCACGCGGCAGGCGGCTACCCGCTGGAATTCGGCACCATCTCGGTGTCCGACGGCATCTCGATGGGCCACGAGGGCATGCACTTCTCCCTCGTCTCCCGCGAGGTGATCGCCGACAGCGTCGAGACCGTCATGCAGGCCGAACGCCTCGACGGCTCGGTGTTGCTCGCCGGCTGCGACAAGTCGATCCCCGGCATGCTGATGGCTGCCGCCCGGCTCAATCTGGCGAGCGTCTTCCTCTACAACGGCTCGATCATGCCGGGGCTGGCCAAGCTCACCGACGGCACCGAGAAGGAAGTCACCATCATCGACGCCTTCGAGGCCGTCGGGGCGTGTGCACGCGGGCTGATGTCGCGCGCGGACGTGGACATCATCGAGCGGGCCATCTGTCCCGGCGAAGGCGCGTGCGGCGGCATGTACACCGCCAACACCATGGCGTCAGCCGCTGAGGCGTTGGGCATGTCGTTGCCGGGCAGCGCATCCCCCGTGGCCATCGACAAGCGGCGCGACGAATACGCACGCAAGTCCGGCGAAGCGGTGGTCGAGATGCTGCGACGCGGCATCACCACCAGCGACATCCTCACCAAGGAGGCGTTCGAGAACGCCATCGCCGTCGTCATGGCCTTCGGTGGGTCGACCAACGCCGTGCTGCACCTCTTGGCCATCGCCTGGGAGGCCAACGTCAAGCTGACGCTCGCGGACTTCACCCGCGTCGGGCAGAAGGTGCCGCACCTCGCCGACGTGAAGCCCTTCGGCCGCCATGTGATGAAGCACGTCGACGAGATCGGCGGCGTGCCCGTCGTGATGAAGGCGCTACTGGACGCCGGTCTGCTGCACGGGGATTGCCTCACCGTCACCGGCCAGACCATGGCCGAGAACCTCGCCCACATCGAACCGCCGGACCCCGATGGCAAGGTGCTGCGGGCGATGAACAATCCGATCCACCCGACGGGCGGCATCACGATCCTGCACGGGTCGCTGGCTCCCGAGGGCGCAGTCGTGAAGTCGGCGGGCTTCGACTCGGACGTGTTCGAAGGCACCGCAAGGGTTTTCGAGCGCGAGCGCGCAGCGCTGGATGCGCTGGAGGACGGCACAATCACGCACAACGACGTCGTCGTCATCCGCTACGAGGGGCCCAAGGGCGGACCCGGCATGCGGGAGATGCTGGCCATCACCGGTGCCATCAAGGGCGCGGGCCTTGGCAAGGACGTCCTGCTGATGACCGACGGACGGTTCTCCGGTGGCACCACCGGCCTCTGCGTCGGGCACATCGCGCCGGAGGCCGTCGACGGCGGGCCGATCGCCTTCGTGCGCGACGGTGACAAGATCCGCCTCGACGTCGCCAACGGCACGCTCGACCTTCTGGTCGACAAGGACGAATTCGAGTCGCGCAAGGTCGGTTTCGAGCCGCTGCCCCCGGTGTACAAGACCGGCGTGCTGGCCAAGTACACCAAGCTGGTCGGGTCGGCGGCGACTGGCGCGGTCTGTAGCTAGTTCGTCGAGGGTGGTGGTTGTGGTTGGAATGGCTGATACCACCACCATTGGGCGCGTTCGCCGGTAGGCCCG
>Ga0193716_1001352_pt1 | contig 14311 bp, 12 predicted proteins | sample U2c1metaG_FD_145901 | JGI IMG/M metagenome (GOLD analysis project Ga0193716, IMG submission 145901) | Soil microbial communities from a riparian zone of the East river system, Colorado, United States - U2c1 | ecosystem: Environmental > Terrestrial > Soil > Riparian zone | place: USA: East River...
CAATCCCCTCGGCGCCGGCGCGCGTGAGTGCGCGCGACACCGCCACACCGACCCCCAAGCTCAAGGCAGGCAGGGTGCGCACCACATCGCTGCAAGTCCAGCCCAGGGACATCGCGATGCCGCCGCCGAAGGGTGAAATCCAGCGGCGTCCCAGCCGCCCGCGGCCGGCATGCTGCAATTCGCTCACACACACGTCGGCGGTCCCCGGCGGCGGCGGCGCTGTGCCAAGCAGGCGGGTGTTGGTCGAATCGACCTCGAACAGCAACTCCAGCGCGTGCAGGTGCGAATTGCACTCCCGGGTCAGTTCGGCTTGGATTCGCCGCGCATCCAACAATTCGACGGCATCCGCCAGCCGGTAGCCGCGGCGCGCCACTGCCTGCACCCCGACGCCCATTGCGCGCAAGCGCTCCACGCCCTTCCAAACAGCCGCACGGGTTTGGCGCAGCTCCCTTGCCAGCCACTCACCGGAGTGCAACTCGCCGTCCGCCAGCAACACCAGCAGCGGCGGGTGTTCTATACCGGCCGGGGCCGAAACAGCCATAACCGCCGTACACGATTCTCTTTGCCGGCACGCATGCGCGCGATGTTGCTGCGATGGGTGAAGATCACGAACACGGCAACCGCCGCGCAGAAGACGCAGAGCGGCACGTCATCGGGCTGCAGCACCATGACCGCGACCGCCAGCACGACGGTCGACAGCATGGTCGCGAGACCCACGTAGCCCGACAGCAGCAGCACCATGATCCAACTCAACAGCAGCGGCAGCAGCAAGCGCAGGTCCACCGCCGCAACCACACCGATCACGGTCGCGGCCCCCTTGCCGCCGCGAAAATCGAACCACACCGGATAGACGTGGCCCACGATCACCGCGAAACCGCAGGCCAGCAGCAGCCATTCGCGCGACACATCAGGATCGATGCCGATGCCCGGCAACACCGCCGACGGCAGCCACCACACCGCGACCATGCCCTTCGCAATGTCGATGACCAGCACCAGGAACCCGAACAGCTTGCCTTGTGTGCGCATGGCATTGGTCGCGCCGGCATTGCCGCTTCCCATGCTGCGGATATCCACACCGCGCAGCCGGCCCAAGATCAAGCTGCCGAGCAAGGTGCCGAGCAGGTACGCAATGAGAAGTTTGACGCCGAGTTCCAACATGGGACGATTATGACTTAAGTACGCAGATCCCCGTATCCCGTATCGCGCTTCGGCAAGTGGATTTCCGCCAGCATGCAGCGCACCCCGCCGCCGCCGACGCGCTCGATGGTGGGGATCGACACCGGCACCAGGGCCGCATGAGACTCTAAAATGGCGCGCTGCGTGCGATTCAAGCTGTCCAGGGCCGTCGTCGACAGCGCAATGAGCTTGGCCGCCGGCGACGCCAATTCCAGCACGTTGCCGGCGAACTGCGCCATTTGTTCCCGGGTGATGTCGACGATGTCGTGTCCGGTCGCGCGCAGCTTGGAAATCACCGCTGTGCGATGCGCCGTGTTGGCGATCGAGTCCCCGCACACCACCGCAAAGCCGGTGCCGATTGCCATCAATACATTGGTGTGATAAATCGCACGCCCGCTGCTGTCGGTGGCGTCGAAAGTCATCAAGTCATAGTCCAGCAGCTGCGCGAATTCGCCGAGGACATCAAGATCGGTGCGCGGCGAAGAACAGGCGTAGGCCATCCGATGCACCCGATCCAGCACCACGCTGCCGGTGCCTTCGAGATATTTCTCTTCGGCTTCCCGGTGGGTCAGATCGATGGTTCGTGACACGCGAAACCCACCCTTGCGCACCACTTGTTCCAGGACCTCGTCCCGCCGCTCCCAACGCCGGTTGAGCGCCAACATGGGATACAGCGCCACCGTCCCGTCACGATGGAAACTCACCCAATTGTTGGGGAATATCGCATCCGGTTTGGCCGGCTGGTCGCTGTCGGGCGCGATCAGCACTTCCACGCCGGCGCGATCCAAGGCCGTCGCCAGCTCATCGAACTCCTGCAGTGCTGCGGCCTGCAGGTCAATGCCCACAAGTGGCGTAGGATCCTGCTGAAAAGCATTGCTGGCGGCGGTCTGCGGATTGCAGGCGAATCGTGCCGGCCGCACCATGAGGACGGACCCGGCGCTTTGCGGCTCACGTGAAATACTCAGACAGGCTCCAAAGCCAGGATGATCTGCGAGCGACATAGGGCAGGCACTATACTAGCTAATTTTTGGGGTAAGCCTTGCCGGTATCGATTGCCAAATCAATGGGTGTGCTCGCGCTCGCTGTCATCGCCTTCCTGGCTCCGAGCGCTCCTGGGGCTGCGCCCGCGAAAGCGGAACCAAAGCCCCCCGCCAAGCCGTCGCTCAACTATCCGTTTACCTTTGACACCCTGCTGGAAGACGCCAAACGGCGGGCTGCCGCGCCCTATGCGCCGCAACGCAACAGCTTGCCGGCCGTGCTGGATAAATTGAGTCCGGAGCAGTATCGCAGCATCCATTTCAATCCCGACGCCGGCATTTGGCGCTCGGAAAAACTGCCCTTTCGCCTCGAGCTGCTGCGGGCGGCCTACAATGCCGCGGCTGTAACGGTCTCGACGGTGCAGGACGGACTCGCCACGGATGTGGTTGCAACGCCCGCGATGTTCCAGGTTACGGGCGCCACGTCGACCCAGCTTGCCAAGGTGTCATTGCCGCTGTCGGGATTTCGGATTCGCAGCCACATCAATTCGACTAAAGTCTGGGATGAGTTTTTGGTGTTCCAGGGCGCGAGCTACTTTCGCGCCGTCGCCAAGAGTCTGTTGTACGGGTTATCGGCGCGAGGTCTGGCCATCAATACCGGGGACCCTTCCGGCGAAGAATTTCCGGTGTTCACGCATTTTTGGATCGAGCGCCCGGGCGCCCGCGCGAATTCCATCGTCGTCTACGCTTTATTGGAGAGCCAATCCACCACCGGCGCCTACAAGTTCACCGTGCAGCCGGGTGCCGAGACTCAAATCGACGTCGAGCTCACCTTGTTTCCGCGCGCCGAAATGCGCGTCGTCGGCATCGCGCCGTTGACCTCGATGTTTCTGTTCGATGAAACCAACCGCGGGCGTCTGGATGATTATCGGCCCGAGGTGCACGACTCGGACGGACTGCAGATCACGACCAAAACCGGGGAGCAACTATTTCGCCCGCTCGCCAACCCGCTCAAGCTGCAGGTTTCCACCTTCACCACGCAGCCGCCGCAAGGATTTGGGCTGGTGCAAAGATCACGACAGCAAAGTGACTTTCAGGATTTTGACGCGCGGTATGAAAGGCGGCCCAGCGCCTGGATCACCCCGCGGGGCGGCGATTGGGGCAGCGGCGCGGTGGAGCTGGTGGAGATTCCATCGGGGCGAGAAACCAATGACAACATCGTCGCTTTCTGGCGTCCGACGCAGACCTTCACGCCGGGGCGGCCGGCCCAATTCGCCTACAACATTACCTGGAGCGACGAACCACCAATGCCCAAGGGCCTGGGCAGGGTTCTTGCCACGCGCTCCGGCGCCAGCATCGACCGCAAGCGGCGCGTGTTCCTGCTGGACATCGTGGGCGCCGGCGAAAAGCTCGATGGGCTGCGGCTTGATCTCGGCGCCTCCGCCGGCGCGATTTCGAACTCCAGCCTCGTCGCGAACGGCGAGTTGCACGGCCTGCGCGCCAGCTTTGAAATCGATCCGAAGGACGCCGACGTGATTGAGCTGCGGCTGCGCGTGATGCGCGGCGACACCCCCGTGACTGAAACCTGGCTGTATCGATGGACCTCCAGCTAACGCCCGCCGCCGAGTTCGAAAGCAGTGCCTCGCCGGGCGGGATGCCGCCGGAGGCGCCGATGGGCATGCCGGCTCAGGATTTGAGCTACCTGCCATGGCGGCACGAGCGGCACCTGATTTCCGGCGCAGTGCTGTATGCGCGCTTCATCCTGATCGCGGTCACCGTCGGCGTGACCACGTATGGGGTCTATCAAATGCTGCAAGTCGTGCGCTTCGCCAGCATGACGTTCTTGCAGGGCACGATGATTGTCTTCTTCGCGGTCTCGCTGGTCTGGATTGCGTTCGCGGCCGGCTCGGTATTGGCGGGCGCCTCGCAACCACGCGACCCAGTTCCTTCAGATCAATTGCCGGCCGACGCGTCGCTCACCGCGCTGGTGATGCCGATCTACAATGAGGATCCGACGCGCACCACGGCGGGGCTGCAGGCGATGGGCGAAGCCCTGCTTGGGATCGGTGCGCAGCGCGGTTTTGAGATCGTCGTTCTTTCCGACTCCACGAACGCCGATGCGTGGATCAACGAGACGATCAGCGTCGCCAGATTGCGCGCGGCGCTGAGCGCCGTCATGCCGGTTTGGTATCGGCGCCGCTGGCTCAATATCGCGCGCAAATCCGGCAACATCGAAGACTTCGTCACGCGTTGGGGCGGCCGCTACGACCATATGATCGTGCTCGACGCGGACAGTTTGATCGATGCACCGACTTTGAAGCGGCTGGTTCAAGCCATGCAGGCCGATCCACAGTTGGGGATTTTGCAAACCGCGCCGCAACTCATCGGCGCGAAGACTTTCTTTGCCCGCCTGCAGCAATTCGCTGCATGCGTGTACGGCCCGGTGATCACCCGCGGTCTGTCGGCCTGGTCGGGCGACAGCGGCAACTACTGGGGGCACAACGCCATCATTCGCGTGTCGGCCTTCGCGCAGTACTGCGGCCTGCCGAAACTCAAAGGCCGCAAACCCTTCGGCGGTTACGTGCTGTCCCACGATTTCGTCGAAGCCGCCCTCATGCGCCGCGGCGGCTGGAAGGTGCGCATGGCCACCGATTGCGGCGGCTCGTGGGAAGAATCTCCGCCGACGCTGATCGACATCGCGGTTCGCGACCGCCGCTGGGCGCAGGGAAATTTGCAGCACATGAAAATCATCGGCAGCGCGGGCCTGCGGTTCATCAGCCGCATGCACTTGGGCGTGGGCATCATGAGCTATTTGTCCTCGCCGCTATGGCTGTTGATGATCACCATCGGCTTTGCGCTCGCGGTTCAATCGCGCCTGATACGTCCTGAATATTTCAGCCACGATTTTCAGCTGTTTCCGACCTGGCCGCGGTTCGACGTGGCGCTCATGATGGCGCTGTTCTGGTTCAGCATGTTGGTGCTGTTGATTCCGAAGACGATCGGGCTCATTCGCGCATTGTTGACGAAGCGCATCCGGCGCGGCGCCGGCGGCGTCATCGGCGTAACCGCGAGCTTCCTGCTGGAGGCCATTCTGTCGGCGTTGTACGCGCCCATACTCATGGTGGTTCAGTGCCGGCATGTATTCGAGGTGTTCATGGGGCGGGATTCCGGATGGAAGCCGCAGCGGCGGGATTCCGTCGGCACGACATGGACCGATGCCTGGCACTTTCATCGGCGGCACATGCTGTTGAGCTGTGCCACGGCGGTGATCGTGTATTTCATCTCACCGCCGTTGCTTGCCTGGGTATCGCCTGCACTCCTCGGCCTGTTTCTCGCGGTGCCTTTGTCGCGGCTCAGCGGCAGCGAGAGTTTGGGTAGATTCTTGTCGCGCTTGGCGCTGCTGCGCACGCCGGAAGAAGTTGAAACACCGGCATTGGTAGCCCGCCGCGAAGATTTGGCGCGCACCGGCGAAAACCTGCCCGGCGACGGATTGCGCTACTTGGCGCGGCATCGTGAAGCACGGCTTGCGCACATCAACGGCAACCTGCCGCGTCCCGCCGATCCGCGCGGCCAACCGGACCCGCATGTCTTTACCGCAGAGCAGAAGCTGATGGATGCGAGAACGTTGGATGAGGCGCTGCAATGGTTGACGCCGACCGAGCGCGTCGAGGTCGCCAGCACGGCGCGCTTCCTCAATCAGCTCGCCCTGCTTCCCGACTCCGTCCAACCCACGTTCTCGATCTAGGGATGACAAACTCATGGTTCGTCGACGCGAAATATTGAAAACTGCGCTGGCCCTGGCCGCTGGGCAAGTGTCCTACGCACCGCTGGCCGGCGCGGCGGCGCCGGCATCGACCCTCAGCGGTACGGGACCTGCAAAGGCCTTCGACTACGCCTGGCTCAAGGGTCAGGCGCACTCTCTGGCCGGCAACCCTTTTCAAGCGTCCAAGGACATTTTGCCGCCCACCATGGGGGCCCTGAACTACGATCAGTACCAGTCTTTGAGATTTCGCACCGATCGGTCGCTGTGGGGCGATGCGGGATTGCAGTTCCGCCTGCAATTCTTCCACGTGGGCCGGGGCTTTGCCCAAGCGGTGCATTTGTTCGAAGTGAACGAGGGTCAAGCCCGCGAAATCATCTACGACCCGTCGATGTTCGAGTTCGACAAGGCCGGCATCGATCCCGCCGTGATGCGCGATCGCGCTGGTTTTGCGGGATTTCGTGTGCAGTTCGTGACCGACTGGAAGGCCGACATCGCCGCATTCCTGGGCGCTGCATACTTTCGCGCGGTGGGCGGCGATACCCGCCAATACGGATTGTCCGCGCGCGCTCTGGCGGTGGACACCGCATTCCCCCGGCCCGAAGAATTTCCGCGCTTCACGTCTTTTTGGTTCGAGCGGCCGGCGAAGGGACAGGCATCGATCACGCTGTATGCGCTGATGGACTCGCCCAGCATTGCCGGTGCGCTGCGTTTCCAGATCGCGCCGGGCGGCACGCAGGTGATGGACATCGACTCGGCGCTCTACCCGCGCAAGCCCATCGAGCGCCTGGGCATCGCGCCCCTCACCAGCATGTTTTTCTACGCCAAGAACGATCGGCGCGGGGTGAATGACTGGCGGCCGGAAATACACGACTCCGACGGCCTGTCGATTTGGACCGGCGCCGGCGAATGGATTTGGCGGCCGCTGACCAATCCTGCGCAAAATCATCTGAATTCATTTTTCGATGAAAACCCGCGCGGTTTCGGCTTGCTGCAGCGGGATCGCAACTGGGATCACTACCAGGACGACGGCGTGTACTACGATCGGCGGCCGAGCCTGTGGGTCGAACCCAAATCCGGCCACGGCTGGGGCAAGGGCGCGGTGCAATTGTTTGAAATTCCGACAGCCGACGAGACCTTCGACAATATCGTGGCGTTTTGGAATCCGGCTGAGAAGACCAAAGCCGGGCAAGAGATGCTGTTCAGTTATCGCCTGTACTGGGGCACGCGCATGCCCTACGCATCTCCCCTGGCCCAAACGATTGCCACGCGCACCGGCATCGGCGGCACCGTCGGCCAAAAGCGCCAATACTATTCCTGGCATTTCGCGGTGGATTTTTCGGGCGGTGAACTCGGCGCGCTGGCGAAAGATGCCCAAGTCGAAGCGGTGATCAGCACCTCGAAGGGCACCACCGAGCACATCACGGCGCACTATGTCGACGAGATCCAAGGCTACCGCGCGCTATTCGATATCCGGCCGCCGGAGGACAGCAACGACGTCATCGACGTGCGCCTGTACCTGCGCATCGACACCCGGCCGCTGACGGAAACGTGGATTTATCAGTGGATGCCGCCGTCCGCGAAGGACCGCAAGGCGGCGTTGGGCTAGCGGGCCGCTGAGGGAATTTCATGGACCAAAAGCCGATCGAGCAAAAATGGTGGTTCAGAGGCACCGTGGGAGTGCTGACGCTGCTCAGCGGAATCGGGCTATTTGCCGCCGCCGGCCTCGGGATCCATACGTTTGTATCTGCGCTGATCGCCTTTCTATGCTTGATGGGTCTCGAGCGCTTGTTCTCGGGATTACTGGGAATGATTATCTTTCTGGTGGTGCGCTCGCGCCGATCCAACAACGCGTAGGCCGCGCTCCCGCCCTTACCGCTCGGCTTTTTGAGACTTGAGCAGCCGCATCTTCTGAGTGTCGCCGGCCGGCCGGCGCAGCTCGCTCTCGCGCTGCAAGAACGGCAGGGACTGCTTCGGGTTCAAGATCACCCATCGCCACTCGTTGAGTTGATGCTTGAGCAGCGGCAGCAGCGGGGGTTCGGCTTCGGGTTGCTCACCCGCCGTGGGAATCAGCGTCGAGCAGTAAAGTTCGAAATACTCCGTGAACAGTGTTTCGTACTGCTGCATCGGATCGAGAAACGCGGGATCTTGGACCAGCTCGGTGCCGAGATGACTGGCGCATAAATAACTGCACGCCTTGCGCACGTACACCGTGTGTTCGGCGACCACGGCATGTTCATAGACCAGCGTACGATGAAAATGCTCGAGTATCTTGGCGCGCGCGCCGCCGCGCACGTTGTGTTTTTTCAGATACTCAAAAAGCGCCTTGCCGTGAATCAGGCGCAGCGACGCATGCCTGAGCGCCACCGCTTGATTGCGCAGAGCGACAAAGTCGGCCACTTGGCGCATTAGACCGGAGTGCTCGAGCTCCCACGCACGCCATGACGCCGGCGTCGCAAGGACGCGCTGCGCGACCACGTGTTCTTTGGCATCGTTGCTGCGCAGCGCACGTTCGACGCGAGCGGTGGACTCGCGCATCAGTCGTGCGTGGCTGAACGCGCTGCGTTGCACCAGTGGCTTCCCCTCGCGGCGCTCTGAAGAGCGAGATGAATATGTTCAATAATGAGCTTTGGCGGAAATGCGCGCAACGGAATAACGTCGCCAATGCGCGACGTAGGACAAGTTCGTTGTAGGACAGATCGTTGTAGGACAACCTACGTGTAGGACAACTTACGTGTAGGACAACTTACGCGTAGAACAATCGTGACAGTAATTTAGGCGAGTACCGGCGGCGCCAAATGGATCTGATTACGGCCCGAGCGCTTCGCGGCGTACACGGCCGCATCGGCCTGGGCGAGCAGCGGCTCGCCCCAGATGCCCAAGGTGTCGCTGGTTGCAATGCCGATGCTGCAGGTCACGCGGATCGGGCTGCCGAAACCGCTGACGCGCACATCGGCCACGCGCTCGAGAATGCGCTGCGCGATGGGAGTCGCCGCTGCCGCATCGGCGCTGCTCAAGATCACCACAAACTCTTCGCCGCCATAGCGGCCGATGACATCCGACTGGCGCAGCTCCGCGTGAATGGGCTCGATGATGGCGCGCAAGCAGGCGTCTCCGGCCTGATGCCCGAAGGTGTCGTTGATCTGTTTGAAGTGATCGAGATCGATGAATAACAGCGCGATCGGCAAGCCGCGCGCCTTGGCGCGCGTGCAGGCTGCGTCGAGCCGCTCGATCAACGAGCGCCGGTTCAGTACACCGGTCAGCGGGTCGGTCTGCGCACGGCGCTCGGCGTCGGAGAGCGCGGCGCGTTGCGCCCGCAGACGGTCGGCGACGCCCAGCGCGACCAATATGGAGGCTGCCACCATCGACAATGGCAGTCCGTAGTAATACAGCGCGTCGTCATCCACGGCCGCTGTCGAGAGAAATCGCAGCGCAACGGCCACCGTGAATCCCTCGAGTAGACACCAGGCGATCAGGAACCACCCCGCCGCACGATTGCCCCGCCGCCAAGCGAGCAAGCATACGATCACGGTGAAAATTGCGGCGATGACGAACATGATGTTGCCGATGGCATTCACCAGGTCCAAAAGACCCACGAACGCGGCAACGTTGGCGGCGGTAATCACGATGAATGCAACCGCCATCCAGCCGAATACTCGGTAGACGCGCGGTGAAAAATGCCGCAGGTCGGCGATCTCCCGGGTGAACAGACACGCGACCGCTCCGCTCAAGCCGATCGGCACATTCCACGCGAAAGAGTCGATCGGGCCGGCATAGGACAGCACCGGCCAGCCGAAGCCCTGCCCCGACAGATAAGCCACGTACAGCGCCTGCAGAGTGAACATCGTTGCATACAAAATGAACAGCGGGTCTTTGAGCACAAACCAAATGAGCAGCGCCGCAATCGACACCGCCATGAGCGCGCCGAACGTCAGTGCAATCATGCGCGCCCGCTCCGTGCCCTGCGTGAGCGTGGCCTCCAGCGCAGATACCGAAAAGCTCAAGAACTGTTGCTGGCTGCTGTTGGAGGTGACATGGGCGTAGAAGGGCTGCGCGGCGGAAATGCCTTCCGGCAGCAAATAAACTTGATCGTGCGTGCCGAGAAATCCCGAGAGCTTGGTCGCCAACGGCAATTCGACCACTTTGCCGTCGCGATAAGCGATGAGGTCCGCATGCAACGCCCGCGTCATGTTCATGACCACGACCGGGATGCCGTCTACAGTGGGAGGATCTTGGGGGCTGACGCGGAGCCAATAGTCCCGCCAGTAAGTGTGTCCCGGCGCCGTCGAGAACGGCTGGAATTGAGCGTCGAGCGAGCCGCTCGCGATTGCTTCGGGCGTGGGATGCGTATCAGCCGGCGGCAGTGCTCGAAGTTTGATCGTCGTCGCGGCTGCCGTGCTGTGTGCCGGAACCAAGCCTCCGAGCCAGATCAGAAGGCCGGTTGCGAGGAGGGCACGCACCGATACTCGCGATTAGTACTGGCGCGACAGGAGCCAATGCGCCAGGGAGCGCAGTGCTTCCGCACGCTCACCGAAGGGCGCAAGCGCGTGAATCGCTTGACTATGCAACAGCCGCACCCGCTGCTGCGATGCCGATATGCCGATGACCGCGGGATGCGTGGGCTTCGCGCGTTCAGAGTCGGCACCGGTCGCCTTGCCCAGCATCGATGCATCGCCCGTGACATCGAGCAGATCGTCCTGGATCTGGAATGCAAGACCCACGGCATTCGCAAATCGCGACAGCGCGCCATAGAGGTTCGGATCCAGGGGCGGCGCGCACTCGGCCGCCATGAGTACGCTGGCGCGAATGACCGCGCCGGTCTTGCGTGCGTGCATGTCTTCGACCTGGCCGATGTCGAGCCGCAGACCCTGCACCGCCAGGTCGATCGCCTGTCCTCCGGCCATTCCCATGGTGCCGCTGGCTTGCGCCAGCATGTCGATCAGGCGCAGCCGGATCGCCGGGGACGCCGGCAACTTAGGATCTCGCGCCAGCAGCTGAAACGCCAATGGCTGCAGCGCGTCGCCCACCAGGAGAGCGGTGGCCTCATCGTAGGCTTTGTGACAGGTGGGCCGGCCGCGGCGCAAATCGTCATTGTCCATCGCCGGCAAATCATCATGCACCAGCGAATACACGTGGACCAGTTCGATGGCGCAGGCTGCGGCCTCGACGTCGTCTTCGGACAACCCAACGGCGCGGGCGGTGGCGAACACCAGGGCCGGGCGAATCCGCTTGCCGCCGCCCAGGACGCTATAACGCATTGCCTCGTGCAGGCGGGCGGGCACCACATCAGCCTCGGGAAGCCGCGCCGCCAAGGCAGTTTCCATGCGAAGGCGCCAGGTTTCTAGCTGTATGCCGAAATCGTCTACATCCTCCTGAAGGATGCGCCGATCAGCGGAGTCGTTCACGACCCTCGGCTCACGCGCTTGATGTCGCTGAGCGGAATCGCGGTGACCGCGGCAAAGCGCGAACCGCCATCGGTGTATTCGAACGGCAACTCGGGCGCCATCGGGCCCGCAACGCGCGGTCCACGCAGCGAGGTCAGCAGCGCCTTGATGGGATTGCTGAACGCATCATTGACCGCCGTTCCCTCAAATCCGCAGTGCGCCATGCAATTATCGCAACGCGGGTTCTTGCCGACGCCGTACTTTTCCCACTCGGTATCCTCAATGAGAGCCTTGTAGGTCGGGGCATAGCCCTCGTCGGACAGCAGATAACAGGGTTTCTGCCAGCCGAACACGTTGTACGTGGGATTGCTCCACGGCGTGCACTGGTAGGTCTGATTGCCGGCCAGGAAGTCCAGGAACAACGCCGAGTGATTGAACGACCACGCAGGTTTTCCCGCGGGCCGCCGGCTGCGGCTGAAAATGTTGCGGAACAACTGCTTGCTGGCGTTGCGCCCCAGAAACACGTCCTGCCGCGGCGCATGGTGATAGCTGTATCCCGGCGAGACAGTGATTCCCTCGACGCCCAGTGCCATCGCGGTATCGAAGAATGAGGCCACATCGTCCGGGTCTTCGCCGTTGAACAGCGTGCAATTCACCGTCACTCGAAAGCCCTTGCCCCGCGCCAACTTGATCGCGGCGACGGCCTTCTCGAAGACTCCCTCTTGGCACACCGACTCATCATGACGCTCTTTATTGCCGTCCAGATGGATCGAAAAAGTCAGATAGGTCGAAGGCTGGTATTCGTGGATATGCTTGGAGAGCAGAATCGCGTTGGTGCACAGGTACACGAACTTGCGCCGAGCGACGATGCCGGCGACGATCTGCGGCATTTCCTTGTGAATCAAGGGCTCACCGCCCGGTATGGATACGATGGGGGCACCGCATTCATCGACCGCGCGCAAGGCATCTTCCACCCCGACCCTCTTTTGCAGGATTTCCTTGGGATAATCGATCTTGCCGCAGCCGGAACAGGCCAAATTGCACTGAAACAGGGGTTCCAGCATCAAAACCAGGGGGTAGCGCTTGTCGCCGCGCAGCTTGCGCCCGGCGATATAGCGGGCAACCTTGTACATTTGCAGGAGTGGGATAGCCATCCGCCTATATTACCAGCACCGCCTGCCGGTGGTCGCGCCAGATTCGAGCCCATTCCAGCTTGAACCAGGGGGTAAAAGTTCCACCTTTATCCCCGGCAATTTCTCGATGCAGCGCCTCAGGAGAGATCCAGCGCCAGTCGTGAATCTCGTCGGAATTCGCCGAAATCGGATCGCGGCACCGTCCTGCAAACACCGAACACAGCTCGTTTTCCGCACCCGTTGCATCAAATTGCGCCTGGTACTGAAATTTGAACAGAAAATGCAACGGACAATGAATACCCAGCTCTTCGTACAGCCGCCGCTGCGTCGCCGTCTCCAAAGTCTCGTCTCCACGCGGATGACTGCAGCAGCTATTGGACCAATACATCGGCCACAACCGCTTGGACGCTGCGCGTTGCTGGATCAACAATTCGCCGCTCTCATTAAAAATCAGCAATGAAAATGCGCGATGCAGGACCCCCTGACCCTCGTGACATAAAGTTTTGCTGAGCAAGCCGAGGCTGCGGTCAGCCTCGTCGACCAAAATCAGTGTTTCAGGATCCGCCGCGCAAATACTCATGCAAGAATGCTAACTCAGCAAACCGTTTTCGCGATACCAACGGATGGCATCATTGAAGGCCTCAACCGGTGGGCGGCTCGTGTAGCCTAGTTCGCGCTGAGCCTTTGCGCTCGAAAAAAACATGCGCTTGCGCGACATGCGCACGCCTTCCAAGGTGATTCGGCCGCTGCGGCCGGAGAGCTTGGCGTACCCTTCCGCCAGGTAGGCCATGGGGAGCACCAAGCCATAGGGCAGCCGCACCCGAGGCGGCTTGCGCCCCACCAGCGTTGCAATAAGCCCCAGGATTTCTCTTAAGGTCATGTCCTGTCCGCCCAAAATATAGCGCTCCCCCGCTTTGCCGCGCTCATACGCCAACAGGTGCCCGGCAGCGACATCATCGACGTGCACAATATTCAAACCCGTATCGACATAGGCAGGCATCCTGCCGGCCGCCGCGTCGAGCACGAGTTGCCCCGTGGGCGTGGGTTTCACATCGCCCGGCCCCACCGGCGTGGAGGGACTGACGATGACCACCGACGTGCCTTCGCGCGCCGCCTCCCTGACGACTTCTTCCGCCAGGTATTTCGAGCGCTTGTAGTGGCCGATCATATTCTCGAGCGAGTTCGGCGTTGATTCTTCGCCCGGCGTGCCGTCGGCCGGAATTCCGATGGTGGCGACACTGCTGGTGTAGACGATGCGTTGCACGCCGGTACGTCGCGCGGCGTTCAATACATTGCGAGTTCCCTCGACATTGGCTCGATACAATTGCGAAGGATCCGGCGCGCCCAGCCGATAGTCGGCGGCTACGTGGAACAAGGCGACGCATTCTTGGGCGGCGCGCTGCAACGACTCTGCGTCAGCGAGATCACCCTCCGCCACTTCAACGGCGAGGCCTTGCAAGTTGCGCCGATCCGAGCCTTTGCGCGCCAGCACGCGCACCTGCCATTGCGCAGCCAGCAGCGCTCTGGCGACCGCGGCGCCGACAAATCCCGTCGCACCCGTTACCAGCGCCCTCATGCCAGGTGCGCACCGATTGCGCGCAACGAGCGCATGGCGATGCGATAGCGCTGCATCAGGCGAATGAGCGCGCCGATCTCACCGGGCGCCAGAATCAGGCCGGCCATCAGCCGGCCGATTTGCACCCGTCCTGCGCGGCTGGCATTGACCACGGCGCGCGGCAGCGTATCCGCAGCCGTATCGACGATGACGCGCACGGCGATAAAGGGCAGGTTGTGATGCGAGGCAATGGCCGCGACAGCCGCACTCTCCATGTCGACCGCGGCGGCGCCTGTATCGCGAAACGCCGCGGATTTGTCGGCGGG
>Ga0193716_1001354_pt1 | contig 14301 bp, 11 predicted proteins | sample U2c1metaG_FD_145901 | JGI IMG/M metagenome (GOLD analysis project Ga0193716, IMG submission 145901) | Soil microbial communities from a riparian zone of the East river system, Colorado, United States - U2c1 | ecosystem: Environmental > Terrestrial > Soil > Riparian zone | place: USA: East River...
CGGCCAGCCATCCAGCTTCTCCAACCCGTCCAACAACTCATCCGAATACTTGGTAATCCGCAAAAACCACTGCGTCAGGTCACGCTGCTCGACGATCGTATCCTCATGCCGCCAGCACCGTCCGCCAATCACCTGCTCATTGGCCAGCACGGTCTGGCAATCCGGACACCAGTTCACCTTGCTCTTCTTCCGATACGCCAGCCCGGCCTCGAACATCTTCACAAAGAACCACTGGTTCCACCGGTAGTACTCCGGCAGACAGGTCGTGACCTCGGTCGACCAGTCGTAACTCAATCCCATCCGCTGCATCTGTTTCCGCATGGCAGCAATGTTCGCCAGCGTCCAATCCCGAGGCGGCGTGTTGTTCTTTAGCGCGGCATTCTCTGCCGGCAAGCCAAAGGCATCCCACCCCATCGGATGCAGCACGTTATAGCCGCGCATCCACATATGTCGCGCCAGCGCATCGCCGATCGCATAGTTCCGCACATGCCCCATGTGCAACTGCCCACTGGGATAAGGCAGCATCTCCAGACAGTAGTACTTCGGCTTGCCGGAGTCATGTCCCTCCGCCGCATACAGAGTCGCATCCGCGTCCCACCGCGCCTGCCACTTCGGTTCAATCTCCGCAGGGTTATATCGTTGCAACTGGTTCGCGCCAGCCGCGGTATTGTCGTTCGTATCCGCGGTTTTCCCGCTGTTTTCAAACAAAGTCTTATCGGACATATTACTTCGATTGTACCCGCCTCATTCCTACCTTCGAAACACATCCGTACCAACCGCTTGCATTACCCCTCTCAAAACTCTATACATGGTTCGCACCCTCAAAAGCGCACATCAATGCAACGGAATCGAGACTAGAGACGTGGATAAACGACAGTTCCTCAAGGCCTCCGGCGCGCTCGTCACCGATACCCTGCTCTCACGCTACATCTCAGCCGAGCAGCAATCCGCCACGCCTCGAACCAACTGGGCCGGAAACTACACCTTCCACACCGACCATCTCCATCAGCCCAAAACCGTCGAAGAGGTCCAGCAAGTGGTCAAAAGCTGCACCAAACTTCGTGCCCTTGGCGCACGCCACTCCTTCAACGGCATCGCCGACAGCGCTGAAAACCAGATATCCCTCAAGCAAATCAACCAGGTGGAACTCGACGCAAAATCTCGGACCGTTACCGTCGGAGCCGGTGTCACCTACGGTCAGCTAGCCCCCTACATCGACTCTCGCGGCTTCGCGGTCCACAACCTCGCCTCGCTTCCCCATGTCTCCGTCGTCGGAGCCTGCGCTACCGCCACTCATGGCTCCGGCAGCAAAAATGGCAATCTCTCTACAGAGGTCTCCGCCATCGAGTTCGTCACCGCCGATGGCAACATCCGCCATCTCTCTCGAGCAAAAGACGGCGATCAGTTCCTCGGCGCCGTCGTCAATCTGGGAGCCTTAGGCATCGTCACCAGAATCACCCTCGACGTCCAGCCCACATTCCAAGTCGCGCAATCCGTCTACGAAAATCTCTCCATGTCTCAGCTCGAACATCATCTCGACGAGATCTTCCTCAGCGGCTATAGCGTTAGCCTCTTCACCGACTGGCAAAACCATCGCATCACCCAAGTCTGGATCAAGCGCCGCCTCGGCCCCGGCGTCTCCACAACCTTCGCCCCCGAGTTCTTCGGTGCCAAACTAGCCACCAAAAAGCTCCACCCCCTCGCCGGCCACTCCGCCGAAAACTGCACCGAACAACAAGGCATCCCCGGCCCCTGGTACGAGCGCCTCCCCCACTTCCGCATGAACTTCACCCCCAGCAGCGGAGCCGAACTTCAAACCGAATACTTCGTCCCCCGCGACCATGCCTATCAGGCCATCCTCGCCGTAGAACAACTCCGCGACCACATCACGCCGCATCTCTTCATCACCGAACTCCGCACCATCGCAGCCGATAACCTCTGGATGAGCATGGCCTACCAGCGCCCTTCCATGGCCATCCATTTCACCTGGAAGCCCGAGTGGCCTGAAGTAAAAAAAGTTCTCCCGATGATCGAAGAGAAACTGGCTCCTTTTAACGCTCGCCCCCACTGGGCAAAGCTCTACACCACACCACCCGCAACCATCCAGCAGCTCTACCCAAAGACGCCCGTCTACCAGGCCCTACTCAAGCAGTACGACCCTCAAGGCAAGTTCCGCAACGAGTTCATAAGCACCAACATCTACGGCGGCTAGAAGTCCCCTGTCTTCTCCGTCGCATCGCCACGAAGCTTCGCGACCGCTCACCCGCCATCGACTCCACCAGCTTCATCGTCTCGATATACCATCCTCCGAGACAATGTCATTCCCGGCCACATGCACATGGCACGTATCCAGACACACCGCCACCGGAGCACACACCTTCAAATGGCTCCACCAGCTCCGCCACCTGTTCCAGCCTTCCACCGCTAATTCTGCGACGTCTCACCCAGTTTCTCTTCCAGCTCTTTGAGGCTCTGCTGCAAGGTCTTCACCGCATAGCCCGCTGGAACCCGGAACAAAGCCGCATCCGGCTCCGCCCTGGAAAAATCCTCCAGCGAAACCGTCGTCTCGCCCGACCTCGGATCCTCCCACTGCCGCTTCATCACCAACTTCAAATCCTTTGTAATCGGAGCATCGTTTCCCGACCTCCCCACCGGCACAATCGTTGTCTTCTTCTCCACCGTCACCGGTAATCCCTGAATGGACTGAGTGCCCAAATCCTCAACCGTAACCACTGGCTGCGGTCCAGTCGATGTAGGCAGTGGTTTGGCCGGCTCCTGTCTCTTTGTCGCCGGAACCTTTATCACCATAACCGTCTTATTCATTGCTTTGCTGCCCGTCGTCCAAATCGCCGTCGTATGCGCTATCGGGTCCATCACGAACACCATCACCGTATCTGACTCACCATTGTTGCCCTTTGCCAGCCGTCTTTCCACTCGCACTCGGCCTTCCGAATCTCGCGCCACAAAATGGTGGCCATGCCGAGCAAGCGTAGTCCCATCCGTCAGCTTTCTATTCGTTTGCGTCACCTGCATAGCGGAATATGGTTCTCCCGTAATCGCAGCCGCCATCAAAGAGCTGATCAATCCCCCCGTTGCGAGCACCTCTTTATTCTCCGCACCATTGGACGCCGCCTGCACTCCTGCATTCGAGGCAAGCGGTATTGACAACACCCACACCCAGACAGTTACAGCCGAACCACGCATCAAGCGCATATCTACCTCATCCAGGGATTGACTCTTTATCCTTGAACGTCACGCAAAGGAGATAAGTTGCGATGCCTGTTCACTTTATTTCAAATGGCTCTCTAACTCGCCGACAGCGTTCGCAACACCCCAACGTTCCGAGCCTCATCCCCCGGAGCATCCACCGGCGTCTCCGCGATAAAGACCGCATGCGCAAACCGCGAATCATGCAGCAGCCTTCGAAAAGCCTCAGCCCCAATCGTCCCTTCGCCGATATGTTCATGCCGGTCCAGCTTCGAGCCCATCGCCGCCTTGGCATCATTGCAGTGCCACACCTTCACAGCCTCGAACCCCACCGTCGACTCCACCAGCTTCATCGTCTCGATATACCCATCCTCCGAGACAATGTCGTACCCCGCCACATGCACATGGCATGTATCCAGACACACCGCCACCGGAGCACACGCCTTCAAACACTCCACCAGCTCCGCGACCTGTTCCAGCTTCCCACCCAGCGAGAACTCCGCTCCCGCCGTGTTCTCAATCAGTATCCTGAAGTTCTTCCCCTGCCAATCAAGCCCGTCAATAGCCCGCTCAATCGACTGCGCTGCCAGCCTCAGCCCTTCCTCCCGCGTCAGCCCCTTCCAGCTTCCCGGATGCAGCACCAGGTACTCTGCCCCCAGCGCCAGCGCCCGCTCCACCTCCCCGCGAAACGCGGCCACCCCATTCACCCGCACGCTCTCCGTCTGGCTGCAAAGATTGATCAGGTAGCTCGCATGAACCGACACCGGCCCCACATCATGCTTCGTCCGCAGATCGCGCATCTTCGCGGCGTCCTCCGGCTTCACCGCAGCCGCCTTCCACTGACGTGGGCTCGACGAAAATATCTGGAACGTATTCGCCCCCGCCGCCACCGCCCGATCTACCGCCGTCCATGTTCCGCCCGCCGTCCCCACATGCACGCCAATCCGCTTCTTCTTCAACTCAGCCATTCCACAAGCCTACCGCAATCCTGACGCCCTTGAAATTGCCATCGGATACCATGCTGTTGCGCCTCTGTACGAGAAAGGACCATCATGCCCGCACCCCAAAACCATAAAAACCACGGCCGTATCGATCCACCCATGCACTTCTTTGTCTTCCCGATTCTTCTGGTTAACCTCATCTTCTCCATCTACGTCACCATCCACCAATGGCCTCAGAACCCCCATCTCCACCCCTGGTGGATCGTCGTCTCCCTCGCGCTCGTCGTCCTCGCCTTCAAGTCTCGTATCAATGACCTCAAAGTCCAAGATCGCCTCATCCGCCTCGAAGAACGCCTGCGCCTCGCCGCACTCCTTCCTCCAGCCGACCTCGCCCACGCCAATGAGCTTGACGTCAAACAGCTCATCGCCCTCCGCTTCGCCTCAGACGACGAACTCCCCGCCCTGGTCCACAAAACCCTCACCCAGCGCCTCGAACCCAAAGCCATCAAGCAGAGCATCACCCACTGGCGCCCCGACAATCACCGCGTATAGCAAGAGAGAGGCGGCACCCTTGCCGCCTCTCTCTTCAATGAAATCTCAGTATCCTATCGAAAAGAAAGCCCGCTCATGCGCCGGCTTCTCGATCTCATCCACCAGGGCAACCGCATAGTCCTCAAACGAGATCTTGCTCTCACCCTTCGCATCCGAGATCAACTCCTTCGTCCCCAGCCGAAACTTGCCCGTCCGCTCGCCCGATACGAAGAATGCCGCGGGGCTCAGATAGGTCCAGTTGATGTCCGAAGCCTGCAACACATGCAGAGCCTTCTCATGCGAGACCGCAATCGGCATGTACGCCTCCGGCAGATGTCCCGACTTGATCAGCGTCACCCCCGGAGCTACTTCCAGCAGCCCCGCTCCCCCAACCACCAGCAAACGCGGGACGCCCGCCTTCTTCACAGCCTCAATCTGTCGCTCCGTAACCTCGACCAGTGCGTCCGTATTATCCGGTGGAGGCTGATACGCACTCACAACCGCATCGGCTCCCTTGATGATCGCCGCAATCGCATCCACGTTCGACAGATCGTCCGTCTTCGCCGTCAGCCCTTGCACTGTCTTCAAGGAATCAATCTTTCGAGCTACCCCAGTCACTTTGTGACCACGCGACAGCAACTCTTTCACGATCTGGCTGCCAGAATTTCCCGTTGCTCCATACACGACAATGTTCATCACCATCTCCTGAGACCAGAAATTCTATTCCTTAAAAGAGATGCGCCCAGCCGTAGCCAGACGCATGTTTTTACAACAAATGTCGTTTTTCTCTGTGCGACTAGTAGACGTCCCGCTGATACCGCTTCTGCTTCTTCATCGCCGCCAGATATTCTGCCGCATGCTCCAGGGTTCCGTTCGACCCCTTGGCGATCACATCCAGCAGCGCCGTCTCCACATCCTTCGCCATACGGGTAGCATCCCCGCAGACATAGAAGTAAGCTCCGCGCTCCAGCCAGCGGAACAGCTCTGCCGACTGCTCCTGCATCTTGTCCTGCACATAGACCTTGTTGTGCTGATCGCGAGAGAACGCTGTATCCAGCCGTGTCAGCAAGCCATCGTTATGCATGCCCAGCAGTTGGTCTTTATACAGAAAGTCCATCTTCTCTCGCTGCTCGCCGAAGAACAGCCAGTTGTCTCCGGGCTGCCCCGTCGCCTGCCGCTCCTCCAGAAACGCTCGGAACGGCGCAATTCCCGTACCTGGACCAATCATGATCACAGGAGCCGAAGTATCCTCTGGCAGCCTGAAGTTCGCATTCGAGTGCAGGAAGATCGGCATCGTCGTTCCCTCACCCGCGCGATCACCCAGGTGTCCACTCGCCACACCCTGCCTGTCCCGCCCATGCGACTCATACCGAATCACGCGAACCGTCGTATGCACACTATCCTTGTGCATCGCCTGGCTCGACGAAATCGAATACATCCGTGGGGTCAACCGTTGCAACACATTGAAGAGCTGCTGCGGATCCGTCACCACACCCGGAAAATCCGTGGCCAAATCGACAAACTCACGCCCCCAGCAGTATTCCTCGGCGCGGGCCTTGTTCTCAGGGCCAGTCAAAACCTTCAGGCCCTCGACCTCTGGAGCCAGCTTCGAGTACTGCCCCACACTTCCGCGCGCCAGCTTGCCAATCCCCAGTCGAGTCCGCAGTGCCTCTTCCAGGCTAATCTCGACCTTATAGTGGTCCAGCACCCGCTCGTCGCCCTTGAAACCCAGCGCCACCAGCGCATCCGCCACCGCCTCCGCCCTGTTCTCCGGAATGATTCCCACCGCATCGCCGGGGGTGTAGGTCATCCCATCTTCCAGCGTCAGCTCCACATGCCGCGTCTCTTTCTCAGAGCCCTCAGCCGTCAACAGTCGGTTCACCGACACATTCGAGAAAAACGGGTTGTTGCGCGTGTACTTCGACACGTGCCCCGCCGCACCTTTAACTTCCTGCTCTAAAACCTCGCTCATCCTTATATGGTAAAACGCATCGCGTGAATTGCCTACGCTAGGTCTTCTATCTCGCTATCTTTCTTCGCCGGAGCCGCAAACCAATCTCCCTGCGGCACCACAGCAAGCTTCGCCGGATCGGCCATATACGCCGGAGTCATTATCTGCACGCCATACCGGTTGAACTCGTCCAGAATCTTGCGATTGAGCTCCGCCCGAACCGTATTTACAGGAAATCCCGGCTCAAGAAACACCGTCAGCTCATACGTGATATCGAAGGAATTCAACGAAACCTCCAGCACAAACGGAGCCGGAGTCTCCCGCACCCCTGCCGTCTTCCGGCCTGCCTGCAACAGCATCGCCTCCACCTGCCGCCACGGCGTGTCATACCCAATTCCCGCCGTCACCGACAGCGAGGCCGCCTCCTCCCATACTCCCACCCAACCTCGATGACGGTCTTTCCATCCAGCGTCAACTAGACAAACTTCAGATAGCTGTTCCTAACCAACCCAACGATCTCATCGACCGGCCTCGCCCAAAGCGCCTCGTTAAAGATCTCCACCTCGATCGGGCCGCTATACCCAGCCGCCTCCACCGCAGCCCGCAATCTCCGAATCTCGATCACCCCATCCCCCATCATCCCGCGTCCCATCAGCATGTCGGGCGTAGGGACAATCCAATCCGAGACATGAAACGCAAAGATCCGCTGCCCCGCCCGCGCAATCTCCTCATACACCTTCGGGTCCCACCACACGTGATACACATCCACCACCACCCCAACCCATCGCGGATCGAACTGGCTCGCAATATCGGTCGCCTGCCCCAACGTCACCACCACCGACCGGTCCGCCGCAAACATAGGATGCAGCGGCTCCACTCCAAGTCTCACCCCGCACTGTGCGGCATACGGAGCAATCTCCCCAATCCCCTCCACCACCATCTGCCGTGCGCCATCGATATCACGAGCCGGAGCCGGCCCATTCACCAGCACCAGCAGATCCGTCCCAACCGCAACAGCCTCATCGATAGCCCGAAGATTATCGTCAATCCTCTTCCGCCGCTCCTCCGCCGTCGCCGCCGGAAACATCCCACCCCGGCATAAGCTGGAAGCTCGCACCCCAGCCTCCCGTATCAACCGCCCAGCCTCCGCCGGAGCATCTCCAACTGCGTGCCGCCACGGTCCAATCCAGGAGATGCCACCGCCCACACAGGCATCCACCACCTCCCGCAGCCCCCTCTTTCCCGCTGTCATCTGGTTAAAGCTCAGACGCGAAAGATCACGAAATTCCTCAACCATTCCCTACCCCCGCCAGCTCAAGCACAGGCCGCATCCGCGCCACCGCAAGCTCCGGATCGGCCAGCAGTCGCGCCTTATCCGCATACACAAACAGCTCCGCCAGATGAACCACGGACCGCGCGCTCTCCGCCCCCTGCAACATACGGAAGTGCCTCTGATGACCATTCAGATAAGCCAGAAATACCAGCCCCGTCTTGTAGTTATAAGTAGGCGCCTGAAAGATATGCCGCGACAACGCAACGGTAGGCCCCATCAACTCCTCATACTGTTCGAAATCGCCCCCATCCAAAGCCCGCAAAGCCAGCGCCGCCGCTGGCGCAATGCCATCGAAGATTCCAAGCAGAGCATCGCTATGCCCCACAGCATCTCCACGAATCAGCTCGGGATAGTTGAAGTCGTCTCCGGTATACATCCGAACCCCAACAGGCAGCATCCGACGCATCGCGATCTCACGATCCTTATCCAGCAAAGAGATCTTGATCCCGTCCACCTTCGCCTGGTGATCGCGAATCACCGCAAGGCAGGTAGCCATCCCCTCATCCTCGTTCCGGCCACCCCAATACCCCTTCAATTGAGGATCGAACGCCTCTCCCAGCCAATGCAGAATCGCCGGTCGCGACAACTGCGACAACAGCCTCCCATACACCCGCTGATAGTCCTCCGGCCCCTTCGCACACCTCACCAGCGCGCGGCTGGCCATCAGAATCACCCGCGCCCCCGCAGCCTCAATCAACGCGCACTGCTCCTCATACGCTGCAATCACCTCATCGAGACTCGCAGGCCGACTCGCATCGAGTTGATCCGTATTCGCCCCGCAGGCAATCACTCCACCTACAGCCCGCGCCTCAGCCGAGGAGCGCCGGACAAGCTCCTTCGCCGTCTCCCAATCCAACCCCATGCCCCGCTGCGCCGTATCCATCACCTCCGCCACCCCAAACCCGAGCGACCAGAGATATCGCCGGAACGCCAGCGTCGCCTCCACATCCATCACCTGCCTGGAGGCAAGTGGATCAACCACCACGTGCGCCGCCGCATACGCAACCCGCGACAACGGAGGAGCCCCCGCAATCACCGGCAGAGGCCCAAGATCATTCAGTCTGTAGTCGGTCAATCCGCTCGAGAGAGGTAGTCGAATCTGCATAGGCCTCATAAGAAGATCAGCTACGTGTAAGTTTCGGAATCTCCAGCCACCGGCGCTCGGCCCACGAGCGCATCCCTGCCTCTGCCAACTGCACGCCCTTCGCCGCCTCCAGAAAATCATGAGGGAATGGAGCGTCCTCAAGAACATGCCGCAGAAACATCTCCCACTGTATCTTGAACGCGTTGTCGGCATTCGTCGTCGTCGGAACCGTCTGCCAGCCTGCCACAAAGTCGATAGGGTTCGGAATATCCGGATTCCAGACCGCCTTCGGCGTCGTAACCCGCGGCTGCACCTTGCACTCGCGAAGCCCCACGACCGCACTGCCGTTGGTTCCGTCAACCTGCAGGATCAGCAGGTCGTCGCGATGAACGCGTGTCACCCACGAAGAGTTGATATGCGCAACAACACCGCCCTCGATCTCGAAGGTCGCATAGGCAGCATCGTCCGCCGTACACGCGTACGTCTTGCCCGCCTCATCGACACGCTCGGGAATGGTCGTCCTTCCAAGGCAGCTGACGGCAGTCACACGGCCAAAGAGATTCTCCAGCACATACTGCCAGTGCGGAAACATATCGAGGATGATTCCGCCGCCATCCTCTTTCCTATAGTTCCATGATGGCCTCTGCCCAGCCGGAAGAGGTCCCTCGAAGACCCAGTATCCGAACTCCCCGCGAACCGACAGCACTCGCCCCAGAAAGCCGCTCTGCAGCACCTGCTTCAGCTTGAGAATTCCCGGCAGGAACAGCTTGTCCTGCACGACCCCGTTCTTCACCCCGACTCGAGCCGCCTCTTTCGCCAGATCGAGGCAATCTTCAAGGGTTCCTGCAAGCGGCTTCTCGCAATAGATGTGCTTCCCGGCAGCCAGAGCCGAACGAACGCTTGCGGCCCGTAGCAGCGTGGACTGCGCATCGAAGTAAATGACGTTATCCGCATCGGCCAGGCAGGCATCGAGATCGGTGCTCCATCGATCGACATTCCACTCCTTGGCCAGCGCCTCCAGCTTCGCCGCATTGCGGCCCACCAAAACAGGATCGGGCATGACCAGCGATTGGTCGCGTAATTGAAGTCCACCCTGCTTCCGAATCGCTGCAATAGACCGCCCAAGATGTTGATTCGTACCCATACGACCAGTGACGCCGTTCATGATGATGCCGATTTTGCGCATAAGCAGAGTGATCCCTCAATAAGGTTCAAAGTCAGAATGTACATTCGGGGTGTCTTTAGAAACACGAAGAATAGCCTTGACGGGATCATAATGAGTACGGGAAACGGTAGCAACAGAAAGCGCAGGCATGGGAAAACAAACAGTACATAGACGAGCGATAATCGCTCTGACTCTCGCTTTGGCTATCTCTGCTATCTCTATCCCCCCGCGAACTGCCTTCGCCGACGACTTCCGCGTCGTAGGGCCTGGAGGCGGCGGTGCCATGTACAACGCCACCATCAGTCCGCATGACGTCAACGAGGTGCTGGTCTCGTGCGACATGACCGGAGCCTACATCAGCCATGACGGCGGTCACTCCTGGCGCATGTTCAATCTCCGGGGCGGCATAAAGTTCTTCGCATTCGATCCCATCCTGCCGCACACAATCTATGCCGCAACCAGCGGACTATGGCGCAGCACGGACGATGGTCAATCTTGGAACCTGATCTCCCCGAAGCCATCCACCGTCCGCGGAGTGCTCATGAGCTCCGACCACGCAGACGAGACGATCCTCACCAACCCCACCCGCATAGGCGTAATCGAAGCCCTCGCAATCGATCCAGCAGACTCCAATACCCTCATCATGGCAGCCACAAAGGAGGGCCATTCATCCCTGTTTCTTTCAACCAGCAACGGCAACACCTGGAAAGAAATAAACAACCTGCCGGAGGCGCCCAAAAAAATCTGGATCGATCCTCACTCGGCAAAAAACGAGCGTGACCTCTACATCGCAGGAGCGCACGGAATCACCGTCCGATACCACGGCAGATGGCAGAACCGAACCACCCCCGCCGGAATTGTCCTGAACGACATCAGCGCCGGATTCTCATCTTCCGGCGGCCCCTTCCTGTACGGCACCTCCGAGACAGGAATATCCCTATCGCGAGACGGAGGCACGACATGGACCAGGTCTTCCCTTCCCGGCACCGGCGCACACGTTCGCGCCATCGCAACGAGCCTCAACCATCCTGACGCCGCCTACGTCTCCTATTCGAATCTTCGACTCAACTGGCAGACACTCAATTGGCAAACATGGATGGGCGTAGCTCGCACAACGGATGGTGGCCGCAACTGGTCGCTTGTCTGGAAGGAGTCCCGCACCGCAGCCCCCAATGTGCATGACGCCTGGGTCACGGAGCAGATGGGCGTGGATTGGGGCGAAAACCCGCTGACTCTTACAGTAGCCGACCAGGATCCGAACCTCTCCTACGCCACAGACCTCGGTCGCACCATGGCCACAACGGATGGCGGAGCAACCTGGACCGCCCGCTACTCTAAAAAAGTTCCTGGTGCCAACTGGACCAGCACCGGACTCGACGTGACGACCGCCTACGGCTATCTCGTAGATCCGTTCGACTCCAATCGCCGCTTCATCCCCTTCACCGACATCGGTCTCTTCCGCAGCGAAGACAAGGGCCGCTCGTGGAGCAGATCGACGACAGGCATTCCCGGTCCATGGAGCAACACCACCTACTGGGTCGCCTTCGATCCCGCCGTGAAGGGCAGGATGTGGGGCGTGATGAGCGGCACCCACGACCTTCCCCGTCCCAAGATGTGGCGGCACACCGACGTCAGCCAATACAAGGGAGGCGTCTGCATCAGCACCGACGGAGGCCGCACCTGGAGACCCTCCAACACCGGAATGCCCGAGACCGCACCAACCCACATTCTGCTCGATCCCTCAAGTCCAGCAGACAAGCGAACGTTATGGGTCGCAGCCATGGGTCGCGGCGTTTACAAGAGCACCGATGGCGGCCACACATGGTCCCAGAAGAATCGCGGTATCACCCAGAAAGCTCCTCTGGCATGGCGTCTCGCGCGAGCAGGAGACGGAATCTTATATGCTCTGATTGCCCGGCAAAGCGAAGACGGCAGCATCCACACCGAAGGCGACGGCGCTCTCTACAAATCGACGGACGGCGCTGAGTCGTGGTCGCCGATCAACCTGCCAACCGGCACAAACGCTCCCAACGGTCTGGCAATCGACCCACACGACCCCAACCGCCTCTACCTGGCGACATGGGCGCGAGCCGCAGGCACACACGGCGACGGCGGAGGCATCTTCCTGTCGGTCAACGGCGGCAAGACCTGGAAGACAGCCTTCGACCGCGACCGCCACGTCTACGACGTCACCATCGACCCGCGCGACTCCAACGTCCTCTATGCCTCAGGCTTCGAATCCTCCGCATGGCAATCGCGCGACCGCGGCGAACACTGGACGCGCATTCCCGGATACAACTTCAAATGGGGCCACCGTGCGATGGCCGACCCGGACGATCCCCACATGGTCTACATCACCACCTTCGGCGGCGGCGTCTGGCATGGCCCCGTCAGCGGAGCAGCCCCAAAGCCCGACATCGCAACGCCAGCGCTCGCGCCAAGCCGCTAAGTCGGCGTCACTTCCGGAGACCAATCGCGCAACGGGCTGGAAGTCGTAAACTGATATGGCTAACCGCTGACCATCTACGATGATCGACGTGGATGCTACCCGGAATCACACAGATATTGAGGCTGCAATTTTCATGTCGAACCCAAGCACTCCAGAACCGAACTCCGCCCCCGAAACCAACGAGTCTCAAGAAGCGAATGAGTCCTTCGACAAAATCTTTGCTGAATACGAGCAAAGTCATTCACGTCAAGCTGGTGAGGGCGGCAAACAGATCGAGGGAACGGTAGTCGCCGTCTCCGCCGAGTCTGTCTTCGTCGATATCGGTTATAAGACCGAAGGCATTCTGCCGCTGGCCATCTTCCAGAGCACCGGCGAATCCGTAGAACCCGGCAGCAAGCTCTTGGTCACCGTGAAGGGCCGCGACCCAGAGGGCTACTACGAGCTATCCCGCCTGAAGATCGCACAGCCAAAAGACTGGTCATCGCTCGAGAAAGCCTTCGCAGACAAGACAATCATCGCGGGAACAGTAACCGGCGTCGTCAAAGGCGGCCTCACCGTGGACGTTGGCGTCCGGGCGTTCATGCCCGGCTCGCGCAGCGGAGCGCGCGACGCAGCCGAAATGGAGAAGCTGGTCGGCCAGGAGATCCGCTGCCGCATCATCAAGCTCGAAACAGAAGACGACGACATCGTCGTCGATCGCCGCGCCGTTAAGGAAGAGGAAGACCGCTCGACGAAAGAGCTCCGCTACGCCGCAATCAAGGAAGGCGACATCGTCTCCGGAACGATCCGCAGCCTCGCCGACTACGGCGCCTTCGTCGACATCGGCGGAGTCGACGGCCTGCTGCATATCAGCGACATCGCGTGGAACCGCATCAGCAAGCCAACGGATGTCCTGACGCAAGGACAGCAGATCGAGGCGAAGGTCCTCAAGATCGATCCCGCGGGCCACCGCATCTCCCTCGGCCTGAAGCAGCTTCAGCCTCATCCCTGGGATGCCGTGCCCGGCAAATACAACCAGGGTGAGCGCATACGTGGCGCCGTTACGCGAGTCACAGATTTCGGCGCGTTCGTAGAGCTGGAGCCAGGTGTCGAGGGCATGATTCATGTCAGCGAGATGTCCTGGGCGAAGAAGGTCAGAAAGCCCGGCGACCTGCTCAAACCCGGCGACACCGTCGATGCCATCATCCTAGGAATCAACCTGCCCGAACGTCGCATCTCGCTTGGCCTCAAACAGGCATTGGGCGACCCATGGGCAGAGATCTCAGAGAAGCTCATCGTAGGCTCCACCGTCGAAGGTCCCATCACCAGCTTCACCAAATTCGGAGCCTTCGTCCAGATATCGGAGGGCGTGGAGGGCATGATTCACGTCAGCGAGATCAGCGCGGAGAAGCGCATCGAGCGTCCACAGGACGTTCTCCGCGCAGGCCAGCAGGTCAAGGCGAAGGTGCTCGAAATCGACAGGGAAAAGCGCCAGGTCAAGCTGAGCCTCAAGCAGATGGTTCCCACTGGACTCGATGAGTTCGTCGCCGAGCACAAGACCGGCGACGTCGTCACGGGCCGGCTCATCGAGGTCTACGATCGCAGCGCAACCGTGGAACTCGGTGAAGGCATTCTCGCCACCTGTGAGATCACGAGACAGT
>Ga0193716_1001355_pt1 | contig 14296 bp, 11 predicted proteins | sample U2c1metaG_FD_145901 | JGI IMG/M metagenome (GOLD analysis project Ga0193716, IMG submission 145901) | Soil microbial communities from a riparian zone of the East river system, Colorado, United States - U2c1 | ecosystem: Environmental > Terrestrial > Soil > Riparian zone | place: USA: East River...
TGCAAAATCGCGCGCGAAAGCCGCGGGTATCATGCAAGCGTCGGGCGGCATCGGCTTCTTTCTCGCGACCGGGTTGTATCTGTTTATCGGTCCCTATGGCTGGCGCTGGGTCTTCGCTCTCGGCGTACTGCCGGCGCTCGTCGCATTCTATATTCGCCGATCGCTCGAAGAACCCCAACGTTGGACCCGAGCCAGAGCCCAACAGAACCCGCTTCCTTTGCTCTTCAAGAAACCCGTGCGCCGCGACGTTTTGATCGGCACGGGGCTCGCTGTCGTCGCCACCTTCGGCTACCAGGGCGCCATCCAGTGGGTGCCGAGCTGGATCGCCGCTATGCTGTACGCGCAAGGCACCAAAGAAGTCATCCGCCAAGTCAGTCTCGTGATGACTACGCTCACCACCGGCGGCATCATCGGATGCCTATTCTTGCCCTTCGTTGCCGACCGTTGGGGGAGAAAAAGCGCGCTGCTAATTTATTTTCTCGGCGCCCTGCTCTCTGTGCCGACGACGTTTCTGCTCGCGCGTGAATTGAGCCACGCGGTCATCGCCGCGCCGATCATGGGAGTTTTCGCCTCCGGAGTCACCACGGGCTTCGCGATTTACTTTCCCGAATTGTTTCCAACGGCGATCCGCGCCACGGCTCAAGGCTTCTGTTACAACTTCGCGCGCTTTTTTTCTGCCGCCGGTCCGCTGCTCGCCGGCGTGCTCACCTCGGCCCACGGCTCCTTCGCGCCCGCCATCGCCACCATCGGCTCAGTCTATCTTATCGGCTTGGTCATTCTGATCTTCGCCCGCGAAACCCATGGACAAGCGCTGCCGGATTAGAGATGGAAAAGGTTGGAGTGATGGAGTAATGGAGTGGTGGAGTGTTGTTAAGGACTCCGGAAACCCATCACTCCAATACTCCAGCACTCCAATTCTCTCCGAAGGAGCAGCCATGTTCTCCATGCCGATCGTCGATCTGCTTGAAGAAGGACGCAAACTCGCCGACGCCGGCCGGCGCGTCAGCGTGCTCTGGCAACACGCGGACACCCTGGTTTTTCTCGCGCGGGGCCGCGAATACCGCAGCGAGTTTCACATCAACCCGTGCGACGAGACCATGCAGATGATCAAGGGCGAAATGCGCCTGCACTACCGAACGCCGGAAGGAAAAGAGGAAATCGCGGAGCTTGCCGAAGGCGCAATCATCTATACGCCCGCCGGCACGCCCCACTCGCCGCGCTTCCCGCCCGACGCCTTCGCATTGATTTCAGAACGAAAACGCCGCGACGGTGAGATCGACCGCTTCCACTGGTATTGCGCAAAGTGCGACACGCTCTTGCATGAAGAGACCTTCATCGTCGAAGATTACGCTCTCGACCCCGTTTCGAAGGCATACAAGCGCTTTTTCGACAACCAGGAATTCCGCACGTGCAACAACTGCGGCGAAGTCATGCCAGCGCCGGATTCGCTCTGAGCAAGGAACGTGATCGTGTTCGTGACTTAGCAGGTCATCTAGAGTGGCGATCCTAACGTTGAACTTTTGAACCCTTCGACGCACTCAGGGCAGGCCCTTGAACCCTTGAACTGTTCCGAAAGTGACGACTGGAACGGTTGGAACTTTTGGAACCCATGGAACGGTTCTTAAATGTTGAGCTCCTTCGACCGATCATAATCATGCCGCGTGCCGGCCACGGCCCCTTCCCGAGGAAAGATTTTATCGATGGCCGCCAATTCATCCGCGCTTAGATCAATATCCGCCGCGGCCGCGTTGCTTTTCAAATGCGCGATTTTGTACGTGCCCGGGATCGGCACGAAGAAATCGCCCTGATGGAGAATCCAGGCGAGCGCGAGTTGGGCCACGGTGCATTGCTTGGCATCGGCGATGTCATGAAGTTGTTTCAGTAAATTCGCGTTGTGTTGAAAGTTCTTTTCGTGGAAGCGCGGACCTCGTCGCTTGGCTTCTTTTTCTCCCAGGTCGGAGAAATCCCTGAAACCACCGCCCAGAAAGCCGCGTCCGAGCGCATAGTAAGCGACGTAACCGATGCCGAGCTCGCGCGCGACCGGAATCGTGTTCGCTTCATAGTCTCGCATCCATAATGAGTACTCGCTCTGCACCGCCGTAATCGGGTGGATTGCGTTCGCTCGGCGCAGCGTTTGCGCTCCCGCTTCGCTCAAGCCGATGTGGCGAACTTTGCCCTGCTCGACGAGCCGCGCCATCGCACCGATGGTGTCTTCGATGGGAATTTTTAAATCGACGCGATGGAGGTAGTAAAGGTCGAGGTAGTCCGTCTCGAGCCGGCGCAAGGAATTCTCACAAGCCCAAGCTGCATACTCCGGCTTGCCCTCTACTTCTCGCCCTTCGGCCCACGGTTGGCCTCGCAAGTTGCCGAACTTCGTGGTCAACACAACCTCGCTGCGTCTCCCCTTCAACACCTTGGCTAGAATTTCTTCGTTGTTGCCGTTGTTGTGATCCGCGGTGTCGACGAAATTGACACCGATATCGATAGCGCGGTGCAAGACCGCGATCGCCTGTTTTTCATCCGCCTCGCTCAATTTGCCTTGGAATGGCGGACAGCCGTAACCGATGGCGGACACTCTCAGACGATCTTTGCCAAGAAACCGGTATTGCATGGAGTCGACCCCTTCCCGTCGGGGATAATGAAGCACACAAGCCCATCGATGCAAGTTGCATCAACGCTGGATTTTGCTAAGAATCGCGCGAACTAGCAAATTGCGAAGGGGATCCCATGAACAGAAGTTTTCTTGCGGCACTCTTGGCCGGGCTAGGCTTGCTATGGACTGCAACTGGCGCCTTCGCGCAAGAACCGTTCTACAAAAGTAAATCGGTCCGCATCATCGTCGGCGGCTCCGCCGGCGGCGGTTACGACACCTACACGCGAACCATCGCGCGCCACTTGGGCAAGCATGTTCCCGGCAATCCGGCCTTCGTCGTCGAAAACATGACCGGCGCCGGCAGTTTGATCGCCGCCAACCACGTATACAAAGTCGCCAAACCGGATGGCCTCATCATTGGCCATTTCATCGGCGGTCTAATCCTCCAGCATGTTTTGGGCAAACCCGGTATTGAGTTCGACGGCCGCAAGTTCGAGCACCTCGGCGTCCCGGCCCAGGACACTACCACCGTCGGCATCAGCAAAGTGAGCGGCGTCACGAGCATCGACAATTGGTTGTCGACTAAAACCACGCTGAAATTCGGTGGTGTCGGTCCGGGCGCCGCCACCGACGACGTCGCCAAGATCGTACGCGCCACCGTCGGCGTGCCGCTGCAACTGGTATCCGGTTACAAAGGGACGGCCGATATCAAATTGGCTGTAAACAGCGGCGAGCTAAACGGTCTGGTGAACTCGTGGGAGTCCTTCAAATCGGGCTGGGTAAAGGAGATCGAAACCGGCTCGGTCATCGTGGTGCTGCAGATGCTCCCGCAACGTCATCCCGACTTGTCAAGCGTACCGGCGATTTTGGACTACGTGAAGAGCGAAGATGGGCGCAAGATAGTCCAGACCGGTGTGTTCGACTACGGCGCCATCGCGCGCCCCTACGTATTTCCTCCAGGGACGCCGAAGGACCGAGTCGCTATGCTGCGCAAAGGGCTGGCCGATACTTACAAGGATCCGGAGTTTCTCGCCGATGCCAAGAATGCTCGCCTGGATATGTCGCCGCTGAGCGGCGAGGAGCTGGAAAGGATTGTCGATCGTACCTACAAGCTCGATCAGAATCTCGTCGCAAAACTAAAAGACATTCTCAATTAAAAAGCGAAGGGGCACGGCATGCCGTGCCCCTTGTGTAGAATCCCTTTGCGTCTCTGCGGTGTGAATCTATCCTAATAGGGCGCGATGAATCGCGCCCCTACTTCAGTAGATAACCGAACATATCACGCGCCTTGCGGACAATTTCCTGGCTCGGCGCGTTGACCTTGGGAAATTGATCGCGCCACTCGTAAGGGCGCGTTGCATCGATGACCATGCGCGAATTGGTAAAGTCGCGCACCTTTCTCTGCTCCGGCGTCAGCCGGGGATCAGCCGGCGTGCTGCGCATGCGCCGCAGAATATCCACCGAAGTCGCCGGATCGTAGCGCGACAGCATGGCCCACATCAGTTGATCGAGATTCGACACGTCGATGTCGTCATCGACGACGATGACCATTTTGCAGCCGTAGACGCTCGCGCCGCAGCTTGCTGCCAGCACGCCGACTTGTTTGGCATGGCCCGCGTAGCGCTGCTTGATCGCGAGCGCGATCAGCATGCGCGATGCGCCGATCTCGTGCGACCACACTTGCGTCACGTCCGGCACGCCGGCGCTTTGCAACTGTTGCTTGAGCATGGCCGAGCGCATGATCGCGCGATAGCGCGCCATTTCGTCCGAGCCGCCGCCGATGGGCGGCACGCCAAGAATGATCGGGTCCTTGCGATGATAGATCGCTTCGATCTCAAGCACCGGTTGAGCACTTTCGTCGGAGGCGTAGTAGCCCGTCCACTCGCCGAAGGGACCTTCGAATTTGCGGTTATTGTTGTTCAAGTAACCTTCGAAAACGATTTCCGAATTGGCCGGGAACGGCAGACCGGTGATTTTCCCGCGCACACACTCCACCGGCTTTTTGCGCATGCCGCCGACAATATCGTATTCGCACAAGCCGTAGGGCTGCTCCGTGCCCGCCATAAAGAAAAACAGCGGATCGCCGCCGATGACCAATGCGAGCGGCATCTTCTCGCCGCGCTTGAAATATTTCTCGCGGTGCATGTAGCCGTGCTTGCCCGGCACCATCAACAGGCTCACGCTTTTCTGGTCCTGGATCATGGCCCGATAACAGCCGGCGTTGATCCATTTCTCGTCGGGGTCCATCGTCACTGAATAACAACCGGTGCCGATATAACGCCCGCCGTCGTTCGCGTGCCAAATCGGCGTCGGGAATTTCATGATGTCAACGGCGTCGCCCGTGAGGACGTTCTCAAATACCGGTCCATCGTCGACAATCACCGGCGGAATATGTTTGGGGTCTTTCTGGTAATGCGTGAAATAAGCATCGCTCAATTCCTGCTTGGTCAGGCCTTGCGGGAAACCGAGCGTCATCGCCCGTCGCTTGCCGGCAAAACAATTGATCAGGAGACGAAAACCCTTCGGAGAACCCGGCACTTCGTCGAAAATCACCGCCGGCCCATCGTCGGGCGGAACCACCACGTCGGTCGCCAAGCCGATCTCTTCCTGCCAGGAAGCACCGAGCACGGTTTTCACCTCGCCAAGACTCTCGGCCTCGCGTATCCACTCGCGCAGATCGGTAAATGCAATATAAGGCTGAATCTTTGAACTATCGAACATGGGCGCTCCTTCTCATCGACTGGCTATCGACCAGCGTATCACACTCCCTTCGCGCAGGAAAAGTCGCGGTTGCCGAGCGGGTAGCAATTCAGCTAATGTCCGGTGAAAATCGTCAAGGAATGACCAATCCGATGAGAAGAATTGTCTTTTTGCCGATCCTTCTTGCCCTCCTTATCACGGGCTGCGCGCCGCAGCTCGCCCAACAAAATCGGCTGATTCCACGTGCGCTTTTGTTCGGTAACCCAGCCAAAAGCGACCCGCAAGTTTCGCCTGACGGCAAATACCTTTCCTATCTTGCCCCCGACGATAAGAACGTCTTGCAGATATGGGTTCGCACTTTGTTCGGGCAAGACGACAGGCAGCTTACCAGCGAACAGAAGCGCGGGACGCGCCACTACACTTGGGCTTACGATAGTCAGCACCTGATTTTCGCCCGTGAGGCCGACGGCGACGAAAATTGGCAAATCCACGTAATCGACATCACGAGTAAGACAGTGCGCAATCTCACTCCATACAAAGGGGTTCGATCGTTGCTGGTTGGGATGTCACCGCATCTTTCCGACGAGCTGCTGATCGCGATGAATTTGAGAAACCGGCGTTTCTTCGATGTTTACCGTGTTGATCTCAACACCGGCGAAACGCGCATGGTCAATCGGAACGGTGGCGCTCAGTCGTGGTGGGCTGCTGATGGCCAGCTCAACGTGCGCATCGCCGCCGCGTTCGCCGGCACGATCGTCCGAGAACGGCAGGGCCGACCGTGGAAAGTCGCTCGCAAATGGCATCCGGGCGAGCAAAGCCGCTACATTGGATTGTCCGCCGACGGCCAAACCTTCTTTATGAGCGGCGCCTATCACGGCGAACTCGGCGCCCTGCTCGCCGTCAATCTTGCCACCGGTGAAGAAGCCGCCATAGCCAGTGATCCGGCGTATGATGTCGAAGACGCCTTTGTGCATCCCATCACCCGAGAAGTTCAAGCGGTCGCATTCTATAAAGAGCAGCTCGAATGGCAAATATTGGATCAAAGTATCGCCGCGGATTTTGCACTTCTCCGCAAACTTCGCAGCGGCGACTTTACCGTGCTCCATCCACCGTATGAGTCGCCGATCATTTACTCAGGCAACCTTGGGCGAAGGGATGTAGCGGACCGAAGCTGGATTGTTTCTTACGAGAACGACGATGGGCCGACGCATCATTACCTCTATGACCGCGCTGCAAAGACCGCGACCTTCCTCTTCAGCGAACAGCCGCGCCTGGATAATTTCAAGCTCGCAAAGATGCGACCGATCTCCTATCAAGCCCGCGACGGTCTGGAAATTCATGGCTACTTGACGCTGCCGGAAGGCTCACCGGCCAAGCCCTTGCCAACGATCTTATACGTTCATGGCGGTCCTCAGTTGCGCGACCGCTGGGGCTTTTACAACACGATCCAGTGGCTCGCCAACCGTGGTTACGCCGTATTGCAAGTCAACTACCGAGGCTCCACCGGCTACGGCAGGAAATTCGTGCAGGCCGGCTACAAAGAGTGGGGCGGCAAGATGCACGACGATCTGATCGACGGCGTCGGCTGGCTCATCCAAGAAGGCATCGCCGATCCGCGCAAGATCGGCATCATGGGTGCATCCTTTGGCGGCTATTCTACACTGGCGGGCCTCACTCTTACGCCGGATGTATTCGCTGCCGGCGTCAGCAGTGTAGGTATTAGTAATTTGATTACCCATTACGAAACGTATCCGCCCTACTGGATTAAAGCCCGATTCCGAACCAGAGTCGGCGACCCGCAAAAAGACGCCGAGATGTTGAAAGCGCGATCGCCGCTTTCTCACGTCGATCGAATCAAAGCGCCGTTGCTAATCGTTCACGGCCTCAACGATGTCCGGGTGAAAGCCAGTGAAAGTGAACAGATGGTGGCGGCCATGCGCGCCGAAAACAAGCCGGTGGAATATTTCCTTTACCAGGATGAAGGCCACCGCCAATGGCGTCCCGAGAACAAGTTTCATTTCTATGCGAAAGCGGAAGAGTTTCTCGCGCGTCATTTAGGCGGACGGTTCGAGCCGGCGGACGATATTCCCGGACACGCCGCGGTTTCGAAATAGCATGCGAATAGAAAATTTATTCCCCAATAGCCTCGTAAATTGCATCAAGGAAATTTGAAATGGCTCACTGGCAATCATTGTCCGCCTACCTTACGACGATCGCGATCATCCTGTTGGCGCTCGCGTGGCTTGAATCCGCCTCGGCGCAATCCGCGTTCTACAAAGGCAAGACCATCACGATCGTGCAGGGCCGGGCGCCCGGCGGGCAGGGAGACATCCGGGTGCGCGCGCTGCTGCCGATCTTGCAGAAAAATATTCCCGGCAACCCTGCCATCGTCAGCGAGTACATGGACGGCGGCGGTGGGCGCAAGGCGGCCAACCATATGTTTCGAGTGGCGAAGCCCGACGGCCTAACCATCGCCAACATCGGCGAAGGCTTCGTGTCGAGCGCCGTCCTCGGCGAAGGCGGCGTGCAGTACGATATCGACAAGTTCATATACCTCGGCGCCGGCACTTCCCAGACAAACTATGTTTTCTACACCAGGAGCCAGTTGGGCTTGAACAGCTACGAGAAACTGCGCGCCGCGACCGGCGTCAAGGTGGGTGGGCAGACGGTCGGCCACAGCATCTATTTCCTCGGCCGCTTGTTCGCTTGGTTGTTGGATCTCAAACAACCGAGGTTCATTCCGGGATACTCCGGTCCCGACCTCGACGTTGCCTTGCTCCAAGGCGAGATCGACGCACGCGCCTCAGTGCCGGACGACATCACGCGGCGGGGCGAATGGTTGGAAAAGGGATTGGTCGATTGGCAGGCATTGTTTGAAATTCCCCGCGGCTATCGCGTGCCGCACCCGGCTTTCAGCAAAATCCCCTCGTTGGATACCTTTGCGAAAACCGACCGCGGCAAAAAGATTCTCGTCATGGCGCGGAACTTCAGACTGATCGGCGTGCCCTATGTCCTGCCGCCCGGCACACCGCCGGAAGCAGTGGAGATTCTCAAAGCCGCCTTCCGAAAAAGCCTCAACGACCCGGAGTTCCACGCCAACATGAAAAAGCTCACCGGCGGCGCGGCGGCACCGCTGATGCCGGAGGAGCAGGAAAAAGCGATCAGAGAAATTCCCCGCGAACCGGAAACTGTGGAAACCTACAAAAAGATCGCCGGCCCAGACTCGCTGCCGCCGCTATGACGAGAATGGACGGCTGGGAGGGATATTCCCAGCCGTGCTTCATTCCCTCCGGAACCATGAATAGTGGCTCAGTTAGCGAAATATCTCTCACGGAGTTTACCCGAGTTCGTACCGAAAGGTTCGAGATGACAGGTCGACTACTTTATTGTCATTCCGAGCGCAAGTGAGGAATCTTTCCCTGCGATACGATTCGTAGCGACCTCTCCCTGAACAATTGCCAGCCTCTACCGCCTCTTAGCTTCCGCTGTAATTACTGATATATAGCGCGGTGTAATCATGCAGCTAATGGGCATCAAGATCATGCATCACGACAATCTACAGGGAGGTTGAAACTATGCGGTTCAAAGCCGTATCGGCCGCAACAACATTGGTACTCGCGTTCATATGCGCGGTGCTCTTTCCTGAAAATGTGTTTTCCCAGATACCTTATTACCAAGGCAAGACCATTACGATTTTCCGCGGCGGGGAACCCGGCGGCTCAGGAGATATGCAAGCGCGAGCGCTCATCCCTTTCCTGAAGAAATACATTCCAGGGTCTCCAACGATTGTCATTGAAAACATGCCGGGCGCCGCCGGCATGAAAGCGGTCAACCACATTTACTCGACGGCAAAGCCCGACGGCCTCTCCATAAGCGCGGTGGGTTCAGGCCTGGCTTCGGGCGCGATTCTTGGCTTGCCGGGCGCGAAATACGATATCGATAAACTGATTTACCTGGGTTCCACCGAACACGGCGATCCGTACGTATTCCTGAGCCGAAAGGCGTCGGGTTTTGATACTCTGGAAAAGTTGCGCGCTGCGTCGGGAGTCAGGGTTGGGGCGCAGACCGTCGGCCACGCGGTTTACGTGAGCGGGCGCATATTCACCTATCTTTTGGGCCTCAAAGATCCCAAGATCGTTGTCGGCTTTGGCGGCCCGGAAATGGATATGGCGTTGGTCCGGGGCGAAATCGACGCCCGCGCCAACAGCGCCGACACCGTAGTCCGCCGCAATGCCGACGCGTTCGCCAAAGGCGAATTCGTCATCCATGCAACCCTGACGATTCCCAAAGGCCAGTTCCATCCGCGCTTCACCAACGTGCCCGACGCGGACTCCTTGGCTAAAAACGAAAAGGAACGCCAGTTGATTAGTTTGTTCCGTGAATTCATGTATCCGCGCTGGCCCTACTCTCTACCGCCGGGGACGCCGCCGGAGATCGTGAAGACACTGCGGGAAGCAATGAGCAAGTCGTTCAAAGATCCCGGATTCACTCAAGAGTTCAAGAAACTGATGGGCAGCGAACCCACGCCGCTGACCGGTGAAGAAGTTGAAGCGTCGATCCGCCAATTGCCGCGCGACCCTGAAGTTGTCGGACTATACAAGAAGATGGCCGAACACGGTCCGTTACCGCCGCGATAGAAGAGTTCCGTAGATGTCTGCACTTGCTTCACTGGAATGCTTGCGTAGAATGAATTTTGCTGTTTACCGAGAGGACCGGTCCACACAGGGGAGCAAACCATGATTGTCGATGCCGATGCCCACGTCGTTGAAACCGAACATACTTGGGATTTTCTCGATGAGTCCGAGAAAAAATTTCGTCCGCAGCTCTTCAGCTCCACCGACAACGCCAACATGCAGTACTGGTTCGTCGAAGGAAAATCCGTCGGCTTTCGCCCACCGACGTTGACCGAGCAGGAACTGATTGCGCTCTCCAAACAAACCGGACGCGAGCTCAAAACCGCGCCCGAGGCGCGCGAACTGAAAGACGTAGAGCTTCGTCTGCAGCACATGGACAAGCTCGGCATCGACATCCAAATGCTTTTCAACACCATGTGGATTGCCCGCGTCGCCGACAAAGCCGAGGCGGAAATCGCGTTGTGCAAGTCGTGGAACCGCTGGATGGCAGAGGTCTGGAAACAGGGCCGCAATCGGCTACGCTGGTCCTGCGTCATCCCCGGCATGACTCTCAGCGAAGCGGTCCAGCAAATGCGTTACGCCAAAGCAAACGGCGCGGTGGCGGTTAGCCTGCGCCCCTTCGAAAATGACAGACACCTGGTCGAGCCTTACTTCTATCCGATCTATGAGGAAGCAACGCGGCTCGATATGGCCGTGGCCGTTCACATTGCCAACGGCAGCCCGCAGCTTATGGATCAGTTCAAACCTCGTTACGACAAGATGGGTGGTTTCGCCCAGTTCCGTATCCCCACGGTCATCACTTGTCTATCCTTAATGATGAGCGACGTGCCGCAAACCTTTTCCAAACTCCGCTGGGCATTTGTCGAAGCCTCCGCGCAATGGGTACCTTGGGTCGTCAAAGAAGCCATCCGGCGCACCGGCACGAAGGGATTCCCCAAGTTGCCGTTCAAGGAATTCAACATCTACGTCACCACCGAGACCAACGATGATTTCGACTACGTGCTGCGCTATGCCGGGGAAGACAACATCGTCATTGGCACCGACTACGGCCACACCGACGCGTCGAGCGAAGTGGACGCCATCGACATCTTTAGGGCAAATACGGAACTCACCGATTCGGTTAAGAAGAAAATTTTGGACGACAATCCGCGCACGCTGTACGGGTTATAAGCGAGTCGATCAAAGTTATAATATACGCAGGGCAGCTCCCGGAAGCTGCCCTGCGCTTTTTTCCATCTGTGTAGCTTGATTGTGCAACCATGAAATCGCGCAGAGAACTAGGCTAGCGTCGTCACCGAAGTCTCGTAACGAACCCGGTGGGCGCCCGCCCACAGACCCATCAACGGGTTACTTTGGCAAAAAAACGCGAATGGCCCTTTAATCGTTTGTTTGAATTGCTACGCTTCACTCCAATGGTCGCAACCTCGACCATTGGAATCGAGCAAGACCCAGCTCGGGGAGTTCTGCAGGCAATCTCGCGGATTGTCGGCTGCCCGATTAAAGGAAGATTTGACCTATGACACCTGAAAATGACAAAACAATAAATCGTCGCTCCTCAGCCAAGCCACGAAAGCCTCGGGCAAAGAAAAGTAGTCCGATGGCGAAGTCGATATCGGAACCGAAGACGGGTCCGGGAAAGCTGGAGAAAGCACCGGATTTTCCCGAGGAGTGGATCTCCATTGCGGCCTATTACATTTGGAAGAATGACGGAGAACCCCACGGGCGGAATGCTGACTATTGGGAGATAGCCAAAGCCGAGCTTGCGACAATGTGGCGGGAGGGAAATCTCCCGACCGGCTGGCAGAGCGCGGACGAAGAACGCTAGACGATCTCTAAAGGATAACTAGCTTTCGCATTACCCAGATTTGCTGATTTTCCTTCGACATTGCTTGTTCGAAGTTCGGCGGACCCTTTTGTTTCGCGAGCTTTCTTCAAGGCAGACTTCGAAGAAGTCGCACGGGTATCGAACCCGATCAGTCGGGAGTCAATTGCACCGTCTCAAGCGTGCGCCGGTTGTGAGACTGCTCACTTCTGCTTATTCCCTCGATACGCGATCTCACTGCGTGGGTCGAAGAGCAGAGTCGGCGGATTGCGATCGAGGTCTACCAGAAATGGCGTGTCACCGTCGGCATTGAGGATCTGGTTGCCGGTCCGAGTGAGCGTGATGTCGGCAGTGCCCAATCGAGAATATTCGGAGCTCACCCGCACTTTGGTTCGGTCGATCTTGGTTATCGCCACGGCCACATCGCTCCGCGAGCTGCCCTTTGAATCTGCAATCACCCCGCCGTAATAATTGCCGACAACTAGATCGGCGAGATCGCCAGCGGCAACGCTCGGCTTCGCGCTCTCAGCCGCCGTGCTTTTCGGCGGCTCAACGCGCTCGGCGTGATTGCTTTGAGAGGCCGGCGCCGAAGTGTGCCATGGACGCATCCTGTAGACGATCAGAGCCAGGACGACCATTACAACTATGACTCCGGCCAACAGCCACGGCGGACCTTGAGTGCCGTTCTGTGGGATGAACCGGCTGACGCGGCGCCGCGCTGCCGAACGAGGCTGCGATGCCTTCACACAAGGCTTGAAAGCCAGTGTGGGAAGGATCGCCACGCCAACCGACTAGATCGGCCGTTTGCTTGCGGCGAAATTCCAGCGGCAGCTTCACGCTGTCAATCAAAGCCGGTACCAGCACGCCCGGCTCCGACGCAAGGGACGCTTCGTTTTTGACCCATTCGGATTCAACGGAACGTATCGACCACAGAACAACCACGCTCTTGGCGGTTTCCAACTCACGCTCAATCGCTTGATCGAAGGTTTGACCGGTGATGATCTCGCGATCCCACCACACCGACCAGCCGAGCGTAGTCAGTGCGCTAGCCAGTTTCCCGGCGCGGTCGCGATCCTCACTGGCGTAACTGATAAAGACATCCGCCATCAATCACCCCATTTGCGTGCACACCGACTGGGCAAGCTTCCGGTTTAATAAAACCCGTAGCATGGCGGAACTATAGCACGACCTTTTTGCGAGCAACTACAGTTCGTAGGACGATCGTTTTACAATGGGCGGAGTTTCCGCTTGTTCCCGACCGGCACCGCGGTACCGATGGTTACATTGCAACGCGGAGCGCGGAATGAACTACCCTGCAGCTCGTGGATTGCACTTCGAATCCGCGATCATGTCGCCGCAATTGCCGTCAACGACCCGATCAAAGTTCGTCAACCTCAGCGCTGCATGTGGGATAGCGACATCCGCATGGGCAATATTTCGCGCGTCAATGGATTGAGCATGAAACCGAGGGTCTCGAGCGTCACGGCGCCGAGCAATGCGCCGTCGTCCTCTTCGCCGAGCACAACCGGAGATGTCGCTGAATCGCCGCGAATCTCGAACCGACATTCGGAAACGCCACGTGTGATCGGAGTGCCATCTGCCAAGGTGAATTCGACTTGGCGCTCCGGTTTGAGCCGCAGCGCCCGCCAAACTTTTTTGGGTAGTACCGAGTAGATCGCGCCCGAGTCGACGGGAAACCGTACGTCGCGAGCAGCCCCTCGACCGTCAACCTTCCGCAGTCGGGCATGAACATAGGTAAGCCCCATGCTCTCAAGGTATAGCAGGCAATTTACGCGGTCAACGACTGTTGATTCAGTCGTCACCGATAATCTTCAGCAATCAAGCCGTGTCGAAGGTGGGCTGGATGTCCAGTATTTTCTTCGCCGGTTGGGATCCGATCTTGCCGTTATTGACGGGGCTCCAATAAATCGAAAAATTTAACGGTAGAGTCCATCGATATAGCCGGAACGGTCCAACTCTTCGAGAAATCGAGTGTCGACGAAATCCCTGGGATCGGCGGTTTTTGCCGCGGGAATTTGTTCGGCCAGTTCGGCGAAAACCATTTTGAAGCCGTCGAGAGTCGGGTAAGGCTTTCTCGGCAGAAAACCGCGCAGGATCTGGTAGGCATCGTCGAGATCCCGTTCCTGCTGCAGACGCATATGTTTGCGAAACGCGCGCTTAGCTACCTCCGGATTTACCGTCGCGAGTTGAATCCCTTCGACGAACGACTTGATGACCCGGCGCGCGATATCCGGTGATTTTGCCAAGTGGGCGCGCGTCGTTACCAGACCGGTGTGCTGGAAAGGGATGCCCATTTCCTCCATGTTGGCCAATACTCTCATGCCTGCTTCTTGCGCCTTTTTATGATCCGGTGGCTCGACCAGGGTCGCATCGATCGAATTGGCCGCCAATGCCGCCAATCTGGTCGGCGCGCCGCCCGCCTGTACGAGCACGACATCTTTTTCCGGATTGAAGCCGAGTTTCATCAATAAAAATCTCGTCGCCCGATCTGCGCCGGCGCCGAAGCGAGACACTGCCACCGTTTCC
>Ga0193716_1001356_pt1 | contig 14285 bp, 18 predicted proteins | sample U2c1metaG_FD_145901 | JGI IMG/M metagenome (GOLD analysis project Ga0193716, IMG submission 145901) | Soil microbial communities from a riparian zone of the East river system, Colorado, United States - U2c1 | ecosystem: Environmental > Terrestrial > Soil > Riparian zone | place: USA: East River...
TCGCAATTGGTCGAAGGGCAGGTTAAATTGCTCCGAAGGCAGAGGTCACAGGTTCGAATCCTGTCGGGTGCGCCATTCTTTTCGCTGCGCGAAAAGAATGGCGCAGCACGCCCCTCCGCGCGGAAGCCGACCGGGCATCGCAGCTCCATTTTTATCTTGCCCTGCGCGGCCGCTATCGCTTGCTATAGTGCCGCCATGCTCCTGCCCCAGCTTCCCCTCACCTTCGCGCTGATCGCAGTGACCGCCTTCGCCGCCCTGGGGGCGCGGCGGTCGCATATTCCCTATTCCATCTTCCTGGTGCTGCTGGGGTTGGCGATCGGGTTCCTGCCGGGCATGCCGCGCATTGAGCTGCGGCCTGACCTGGTGTTGAGCCTGCTGTTGCCGCCGCTGCTCTATCGCGCCGGGGTCAACATGAGCTGGCGCGGCTTTCGCGAAAACATCCGGCCCATCCTGCTTCTGGCGGTGGGGGCGGTGATCTTGACCGCCGTGGCGGTGGCCGGCGTGGCGCACTATCTGTTCGGCCTGCCGCTGGCGTTGGGCTTTGTGCTGGGCGCGGTGGTATCGCCGCCCGACGCGGTCGCGCCCATGGCCATCGCCCGGCGTTTCGCCCTGCCCCAGCGCATTCTGACCATTCTGGAAGGCGAAGGCCTGGTCAACGACGCCACCGCGCTGATCCTGTTCAGCTTCGCGGTGGGTGCGGTGACCATGGGCCGCGCCTTCTCGCTGCCGGCCGCCACCGGCGAATTCCTTGCGATCGTCGCGGGTGAAATCGGCTGGGGCCTGTTCATTGGCTGGGGTGGGCTGGTGCTGCGCCGCTGGGCTGCCGAACCGCGGGTGGAGATGGTGTTCGCCCTGCTGACGCCTTTCGCCGCTTTCTGGGTGCCCGAAACCCTGGGCGGCTCCGGCGTGCTGGCGACCGTGACCTGCGGCCTGTATGTGAGCTGGAACGGCCCGCGCTTCATCTCGCCAGCAACCCGGTTGCAAGGTTTTTTCGTCTGGGACCTGGTGGTCTATCTGATAGAGGGCTTCGTCTTCCTGATAACCGGGCTGCAGGCCCGCATCGTTGCCGACACCCTGGACCTGACGCAGTGGGGACATCTGGCGCTGGCCTGCGCCGCCGTCTGCGCCGTCATCATCGCGGTGCGTTTTGTCTGGGTCTTCATGGCGACCTACATACCCGGCCTGTTGTGGCCGCGGGAGCGGGCGTTTGAGCCGTCGTGGCAAGGCACCTTCATCATTGCCTTCACCGGCATACGGGGCGTGGTGTCGCTGGCGGCCGCGCTGTCCATCCCCATCATGGCCGGCGACACGCTGTTCCCCGACCGCGGCCTGCTGCTGCTGGTCACCTTCTCCGTGATCCTGGTAACCCTGGTGGGCCAGGGCTTCACCCTGCCCTGGGTGATCCACCTTTTGGGCATTGCCGAAATCGGCAAGCGCGAGGCCGACACCGACAAGCGGCGCGAAATCAGCGCACGGCTGGCCAGCATAGACGCAGCGATGGCGCGGCTGGACAAGCTGGAAGGCGCGGCAGCAGCGCCCGAAACCGTGTCGGCGCTCAGGCGGCGCAATGAAGACCGCCGCGCCTATTTCGTCGCCGCCTGCCAGGATCTGGTGCGCGGCGATGTCAGCAATGCCAGCGCGGCGCTGCAACTGCAATTCCTGGATGCCGAGCGCGCCAGCATCGCCGATCTGTATTGCCGGGGCGAGATCGGCGACGAGGCGCGCCGCCGCATCGAGCGCGAACTGGATCTGGAAGATTCGCGCATCCACCACGCCGCCGAAAGCGGCGCCGCGCGCGCGCTCTAGGTTGGACGGCGCCACACCAGCATCTTGCTGGTGAGAATCTGGACCGTTTCGCCCTTCTGGTTTCGGGTTTCGCTTTTCACCGTGATCATGCCGCGGTCAGGGCGTGAACGGGACGGCGTCACCGCCAGGATCTCGCTTTCCACCGTCAGTGTGTCGCCCGGGCGTGTCGGTCGCGGCCATTCGATCTCGCCTCCGGCGCCGATCAGTCCGCCCGCGATAGGCATGCCGCTTTTGACCAGCAATGACATGGTGATCGAGGCGGTGTGCCAGCCGCTGGCGGCAAGGCCTTTGAAAAAGCTTTTGTCCGCGTCGGCTTCGCGCAGATGGAACGGCTGCGGATCGAACTGGATAGCAAAGGCCTTGATCTGGTCGGCGTCCAGCGTGTGGTCAGCGCTGGTGAAGCGCTGACCCACTGCAAAGTCTTCCAGATAGAGTTCGGCCATCCGCCGATGTTAGGCGGCGATCAGTTTCTTTGCCACCTGGGCTACGCGCTTGCCCTGGAACCGCGCCACCGCCAGTTCGGCTTCCGTCGGACCGGCGGGCGGATTGCCCGAGATCACCGAGGCACCGTAAGGCGAGCCGGCGCCGGCGAACATCACGCCATCGGCATAGCCGGTGGGCACGATGATGAAGCCCAGATGCGCCAGGGGATTCCACAGCGAGATCACGGTGGACTCATTGCCGCCATGCGGCTGGGAGGATCCGGCGAAGGCCGATCCCACCTTGCCGTTCAGCTTGCCCTGGAACCACAGCCCGCCAAGACCATCGATATAGGCCTTTAGCTCCGAGGAGACGTTACCGAAGCGGGTCGGGGTGCCGAAGATCACGGCATCCGCCCACTCCGCATCTTCCGGCGTGGGGGCAGGGTAGCGCGCGTTCATCGCTTCGGCGCTTTCCTTCCAGCCCGGCACCGAACTCATGATGTCGTGGCCGATCAACTCGCGCGCCCGGCGCAGCCGCACTTCGGCGCCCTCGGCCTCGGCGCCTTCGGCGACGGCCTTGGCCAGCGCCTCGACGGTGCCGCTGCGCGAATAGAAGGGGATCAGGACTTTGGGTTTTTTGGAATCAGCCATTGGAAATCTCCGTTTGAAACTCAGATAGCAAGATAGGTGTCTGGTCTTGTTCCGAAAACTGGGATAATTTCGATCCATCTGTTCAAGAAAGTTGAATAGTTGGAGCCTAAAGCGCCCACTCTGGACCAGATCGCCGTCTTTCTGGCGATCGTGGAGACCGGCAGCTTCACCGCCGCCGCCCGCAAGCTTGGCCGCGCCACTTCGGTGATCAGCTACGCCATCACAAACCTCGAGGCCCAATTGGGCGTCACCCTGTTCGCGCGCGCCGGCACCGCCCGCCCCAAGCTGACCGATGCTGGCCGCGCCATCCTGTCGGACAGCCGCGGCCTCGCCATCGCGCTGGACGGGTTGCTGGCCAAGGCGCGCGGCCTGACCCATGGCCTGGAGGCGGAGGTCAGCTTGGTGGTGGATGTGATGTTGCCAGCGAAAAAATTGGTCAAGGCGCTGGAGGAATTCCGCAAGAAATTTTCCACCGTGGCGCTGCGCCTGCAGGTGGAAGCCCTGGGTGCGGTGACTCAGGTCGTGCAGGAGGGCAGGGCATCCTTCGGCATCAGCGGGCCATTGGAACTGGCCAGCGATATTCTGGCCAGGGGCCCTGCCGGATCGGTGAAGCTGCTGGCGGTGGCGTCGCCCCATCATCCCCTGGCGCTGGTGGAGGGACCGATCAGCGCGGCGGCGGCGCGCGACCACATCCAGTTGGTGCTGACCGACCGTTCCAGCCTGACCGAGGGGCGCGACTTCGGCGTGGTATCGGTGAAGAGTTGGCGGCTGGCCGACCTTGGCGCCAAGCATGCCCTGCTGCTGGCGGGACTGGGTTGGGGCAACATGCCCAAGCCGATGATCAATGACGATCTCAAGCGTGGCCGGCTGGTGGAACTGAAGATCGAGACACCCAGCGAACTGGTCTATCCCCTGCACAGCGTCTATCGCCGCGATGCGCCACCGGGGCCTGCCGCATCCTGGTTGATGGAGCGGCTGGCGCTCGCCATCTGATCCGTCACAAAAGAAATCATTCCGGAACAAACGCGACTCGCGCATTGGGCCCAAGGCGCGTAGAGTTTTTCACGTCACATCAAACCATGGAGTGAATGACATGGCAGCGAAGAAGAAAAAGAAGAAGGGAGCGTCGGCGAAAGCCGGAGCGACCAAAAAGAAGAAGGCAGCCAAGGCCGTGAAGGCCAAGCGCTCGCCCGCGAAGAAGACCAAGGCGAAAAAGTCCGCCAAGCGCCCTGCCAAGAAGGCAAAGGCGACGAAGAAACCGGCCAAGAAAAAAATCGTAAAGGCCGTCGCCCGCAAGGCCCCGGCCAAGAAGACCGCGAAGCCGGCCGCCAAGAAAAAGCAGATCGTGGGTGAGGGCGACTATGCCGCCACCCGCAAGTTCGACAAGGACCAGGCCAGCTTTGTCGAGAAGAACAAAGCCAATATCCCCGCCCTGGGCAAAGAGGCCGAAGCGGCCTTGGAGGGCCCGGAAGGCGACGAACTGCGCGACGCCGAAGCCGCTGCTGCCGGACGTTCCCGCGACACGTTCTGAAATTGAAGCTCTAAAAGCAAAACGCCGCGATCTTGCGATCGCGGCGTTTTCTTTGGTCCGGGGCGGTTACTTCGCGTCGGGCTTGAAGTCCAACGCACAGCCATTGGTGCAATAGCGCAGGCCGGTGGGTCCGGGGCCGTCATTGAAGACATGCCCCAGATGGCCGCCGCACTTGGCGCAGTTGAACTCGGTGCGCACCATGCCGTGGCTGGTGTCGGTGATGGTCGTCACCGCCCCCGGCAGGGTGTCATAGAAGCTGGGCCAGCCGGTGCCGCTTTCAAACTTGGTCTTGGCATCGAACAGTTCGGCGCCGCAGCCGGCGCACTGGAACTCGCCCGGACGCTTTTCCTGGTTCAGCAGGCTGGAGCCCGGGCGCTCGGTGCCGTGCTCGCGCAGCACGCGGTGCTGTTCGGGCGTGAGCTGGCGCACCGTCTTGGTGTCATTGTCGGTCATGGCGTTTCCTTTCCTCCTCCAATACGTCCAAATCCCCGAAAAGTTACACCCTTCTTGCCGTCAGGGATTGGCGGATACCACCATGGCCAGCATGCCGCTGAGCTTGCCGCTGTTGCCGAAGGCAAATCCCGCGTCATAGGCCACATCGTCCACTTTCCAGCCCTGGGGCGTGTTCACCACCAGCAGCGTATCGGTCCAGTTGGCGGGCTTTTCCGGCTTTCGGTTCGGCAGCGGCGGCGGCGCATAGCTCAGCGCCACCGGGCAGTGGGCGGTTTTCGTGTCGCCCTGACAGGTTCCCACTTTCCAAGCGCTGGCGCCCTCGAATAACGACGAGAAAATATCGCCTTCCAGCATGGGCGGCACGGCATTCTTCACCTTGGCGGTCAGCCGCGCCTGGGCGGCGGCGGCCTCAGTGAGCTGCTTGTTCAGGCGCGGCGACAGCACCGGCGAATAGCGCAGCCGCACGGTGGCGTCGGGAATGCCGCCGCCCTGGGCGCGCTGGCCGTTATAGACCGCATAGAAATCATTGACGGCTGATGTGGGGTCGCCAGCCGCAAAAGCGGGAAGCGGCGCCGACAGCAACAGGGCAAGCAGAAGATGCTTCATCACCGGTTCTTCAGGCTGTCGCGGATCTCGCGCAGCAGTTGAATGTCTTCGGGCGGCGCCGGCGCAGCCTCGGTGGCGGGGGTGGGCGCCACCAGCTTGTTCAACTGGCGCAGCAGCATGAACAGGGCGAAAGCGACGATCACGAAATTGATGATGGCGTTGATGAACAGGCCGTAATTGATGGTGACGGCCTTGGCGGCCTTGGCGGCGGCCAGCGTATCCACGGCATGGTCGCCCTTGAGCACGACGAAGAAGTTGGCGAAGTCCACCCCGCCCAGCGCCAGGCCGATCGGCGGCATGATGACGTCATTGACCAGCGAATTGACGATGCCGGTGAAGGAGGCGCCGATGATCACACCGACCGCCAGGTCCACCACATTGCCGCGAACGGCAAATTTCTTGAATTCATCGAGCAGGGCCATGCGGGCAAGCCTATCCTTGGGTGCTAGCCGTCAGGCTAGACGCGGTCACGGTCCGCGGGCAAGCGGCGCGGGATGGCCAGATAGGCGACAGCGACGCCGAGCCCTGCCAAGGCGCCGAGGTCGTTGGCCGCGAAGTCGCCCCACTCGCCGTCGCGCCCCACCATGGTCTGCAGAATTTCCAGCACGCCGCCCAGCGCCACAATGCCGAGGAACACCCACACCAGCGAACGCCGCAGCCCCCAACCCAAACTCGCCAGCAAGGTCAGACCGAAATAGGCGGTGAAGTGATCCAGCTTGTCCCACATCAGCGGGCCCTCGAGCCGCGGCGGATGCGGGGTCAGCTCGCCCCAGGCGACGACCGCCAGCGCAGGCCAGAACAGCCAGGCGCCAAAACGGCGAACCCAGGGCAGGAAGATTCCATGAAAGAACATGCAGGCTGGATAACGGGAAAGCCGGTGTCAGGCCAGCTTTGCATCAACCATGGTGCCGGCAGGTATCGACATTCGGATGCTGAGACCCAGATGGGTGGAGCGGATATCGAGCTCGCTGCCGAGTTCCGCCGCCAGGCTGCGCATCACCTTGAAGCCCAGGCCGGCGCCGTGTGTCGCATCAAAACCTTCCGGCAGGCCGACGCCATCGTCACTGATGGTCAGGTTCAGACGTCCGTCAGCCCCCGCGCTGCAATCCACCATCATGATCAGCGGCACGCCGGTGGGATGGGCGTACTTCATCGCGTTGATGAAGACCTCGCACAGCACCAGCACGATGGGCTGCACCTGGCGCATCATCACCATGCAGTCGCCGCCGGTATGTACCACCCGCACGCCCTGTTCGGAGGACGACAGGGCTGCGACCAGGGCATCGGTCACCTCGCACAGGTGCGGCTTCAGGCCGATGACGCCATCGGCGCCGACGCGGGCCAGAATGCGGTGCAGCTGGCTGATGGCGTTGATCCGCACCGCGACCCCGTCCAATAGAAGCCGAACCTCGGCGTTGGTGACGTTGGCCTGCATTTTTTTCACCGACGCGGCCTGCATGCGCACCATCCCGACCAGGAGGGCCAGGCTGTTGGCGACGCGGTGATGGGCTTCGGCCACCAAGTCGGCGGCGGTCAGGGAAAGCGGCTGGTGATGATCGTTGGCGAGAATGGTGTCCATAAGAACCCCCTTTCACCGGATACAATGCGCACGCCCAGGCGAAGTTTCAAATTAAATAATAAATTCAACGACTTAAGTGAGTACTTGGTGATTTGTAATCAGACCGCGTCCTTGGCGGACGGAACCAAAACCCCTTGATTCTTGTTTTCTTGGTAGAGTATGCTGAATGAGTATCTTACTCATTTTACCACGTAACGTCGACTAAGTGCCTGTTGCTGTGGGGTTTAGAGCTTGGGGTGATGGCTATGACAGATTTGCTGCGCGGTGAACGGCTTCAGATCATGCTGACCGGAGATGAACTGGAAGCGCTGGACAACTGGCGCTTTGCCAAGCGCATGCCCAGCCGGGCCGCGGCTATCCGCGAGCTTTTGAAGCGGGGCCTGAGCGCGGAAGGCTTTACTATGGCCGAGGGCGGTAGCCGGTCGCAGGATTTCGGTGTCACCGGAACCTCGAAGGCCGGGGGCAACGGCGAATAGCCCCCCAGATTGGCTTGGTGGGCTTGATTTTCGCGGCATATTCCTTTTAAACGCGCGCTCTTTCGAGTGGCCCGGCTGGACATGCCGTGGCGGCTCTCAACGCGACCCGGGCCGCCAACCCTGTTGGTGACCCCCAAAGGAAAAGCAAAATGTCCAAGATGAAGACCAAGTCGGGCGCTAAAAAGCGCTTCAAGATCACCAAGACCGGCAAGATCAAGACCCACCAGGTCGGCAAGCGCCACCGGTTGATCAACAACTCGCCGGCACGTACCCGCGACCTGCGCGGCATGGACGCCCTGTCCCCGTCCGAAACCCGGCGCGTCAAGCGCTGGATGCCTTATGGCGGAGGAATCTAGTCCATGTCACGCACCCCCCGTTCCGTTCCGTCACGCGCCCGCCGCAACAAGGTCCTCAAGCAGGCCAAGGGCATGCGCGGCCGCCGCAAGAACAACATCACCACGGCCAATGCCGCGGTCGACAAGTCGCTGCAGCACAACTACATCGGCCGCAAGGAAAAGAAGCGTAACTTCCGCGCCTTGTGGATCCAGCGCATCAACGCCGCCGTGCGCGAGCATGGCGTCACCTACAGCCGATTTATCGCCGGGCTCGCCGGTGCCGGCATCGTGATCGACCGCAAGGTTCTGTCCGATCTGGCGATCCACGAGCCCGCCGCGTTCAAGGCTCTGGTGGATCAGGCGTCTAAGGCCTAAGCAGACTTCACCGGAGATTCGGCGGGCGCTTGCGTCCGCCGGTCGTTCCCACCCGGAGTTTGCATGACCGATATCGCCGCCCTTCAATCCGATTTACTGGCGCAGGTTTCTGCCGCAGCCGACGAGGCGGCGCTGGAAGCCGTGCGCGTGTCGGCGCTTGGCAAAAAGGGCTCGGTCAGCGCGTTGCTGGCGACCATGGGCAAGCTCAGTCCCGACGAGCGCAAGGTCCAGGGCCCGCTGTTCAACGGCCTGCGCGACACCGTCACAGAGGCGATCGCGGCGCGCAAAGCCGCGCTGGCCGATGCCGCGCTGGATGCGCGGCTGGCGTCGGAGACATTGGACGTCACCCTGCCCGCGCGGTTTGAGAACAGCGGCACGGTGCATCCCATTTCCCAGGTGCTGGACGAAGTGGTCGCCATTTTCGCCGAGCTGGGCTTTGGCGTCGCCGAAGGTCCGGACGTGGAGTTCGACGACTACAACTTCACCAAGCTGAACATTCCCCCCGACCATCCTGCGCGCCAGATGCAGGACACTTTCTATGTCGCGCCCCAGGCCGACGGGTCATCGCATGTGCTGCGCACCCACACCTCGCCGGTGCAGGTGCGCACCATGCTGAACAGCAAGCCGCCGATCCGCATCATCTCGCCGGGCCGCACCTATCGCGTTGACAGCGACGCCACCCACTCGCCCCTGTTTCACCAGGTCGAAGCGCTGGTGGTGGACGAAGGCATTCACCTGGGCCACCTGAAATGGACGGTGGAGCAGTTCTGCAAGGCCTTTTTCGAGATCGACCAGATCGAGCTTCGGGCGCGGCCGAGCTTCTTCCCCTTCACCGAACCGTCGCTGGAATGGGACATGCGCTGCGATCGCAGCGTGCCGGGCAAGATCACTTTCGGCAGCGGCAATGACTGGCTGGAGCTGGGAGGCTCGGGCATGGTTCATCGCAAGGTGCTGGAAAATTGCGGCATCGACGCCACCAAATATTCCGGCTTTGCCTTCGGCTTTGGCCTGGACCGCATGGCGATGCTGAAATACGGCATGCCCGATATCCGCAGCTTCTTTGAATCCGACCTGCGCTGGCTGAAGCATTACGGCTTTGCGCCACTGGACATTCCCACGCTCGACGGTGGGCTCAGCCGATGACCGTGATTCTCGAAAAGACCCTTGAGCGCTTCGCCTTCGGCGACAGTCCTGAAATGGCCGATGCCTTGCTGGCGCTGGTCCTGTCCGGCAACAAAACCGCGACCTGTGCCCCGCTGCGCGAATATGAGCAGGAAGGCGTGCCCCTGCCCCAACCCGGCGAACGCAGCATCGTGCTGGATGGCGATAACAATCCGGTCTGTATGATCGAAACAATCAATGTTGCGGTCCGGCCTTTCGATGCCGTCGATGCGGATTTCGCACGCGCCGAAGGTGAAGGCGATTTAAGCCTCGCCGCCTGGCGAACCATTCATAGAGAGTTCTTCGATAGGCATGGTGGCTTCACGCCCGATATGATGCTGGTCTGCCGGACATTCCGCCTGATCGAACGGCTGGATGCGAAACGGGGCCGGGCATGAAATTCACCCTCTCGTGGCTGAAGGAGCATCTGGATACGGATGCGACGCCGGCCGAAATCGGCGAGCGCCTGACCTCCATCGGCCTCGAAGTGGAAAGCATCACCGATCCCGGTGCGGCGCTGAAGGATTTCATCGTCGGCGAGGTCGTCACCGCCGAAAAGCATCCCAATGCCGACAAACTGCGGCTGTGTTCGGTCAGCGACGGCAAGGACACCTTGCAGATCGTCTGCGGCGCGCCCAATGCGCGGGCCGGCATCAAGGTGGTGCTGGCACGGCCCGGCACTGTGATCCCGGCCACCGGCGATACCCTCAAGCTGGGCACCATCCGCGGTGTGGAATCGCGCGGCATGATGTGCTCGGCCCGCGAACTGCTGCTGGGCGAAGACCATGACGGCATCATTGAACTGAAAGCTGGCGCGAAAGTGGGCGCCCCCGTTGTCACCGCGCTGGTGGAAGCTGGCCTCCTGGCCAACGATCCTTTGTTCGATGTCTCCATCACGCCCAATCGCGGCGACGCGGCATCCGTGTTCGGCATCGCCCGCGACCTGGCGGCCAGCGGGCTGGGCAAGCTGAAAACCGAAAAGGTTCAGCCGGTGGCAGGCAAGTTCCCCTCGCCCAAAACCATCACGCTCAACTTCACGCCAGAGAACAAGGACGCCTGCCCCATCTTCGCCGGCCGGCTGATCCGCGGCGTCAAGAATGGCCCCGCCCCCCAATGGGTGCAGGACCGCCTGAAAAGCGTGGGCATGAAGTCCATCTCGGCGCTGGTGGATGCCACCAACCTGATCGCCCAGGATCGCGGGCGCCCCCTGCATGTGTTCGACGCCGACAAGCTGTCGGGCAATCTGCATGCCCGCATGGCCAACGACCACGAACAGGTCTTCGCCCTGGACGACAAGACCTATGTGCTGGACGCCGACACCATCGTCATCGCCGATGACAGCTATGCCCGCGGCATCGCCGGCATCATGGGCGGCATGGACACCGGCAGTTTCGAAGACACCAAGAACGTCTTTATCGAATCCGCCTGGTTCGATCCGGCCCGCATCGCGCGCGCCGGCCGCAAGCAGGCCATCATCTCCGACGCGCGCTATCGCTTCGAACGCGGCGTCGATCCGCAATTCGTGCTGCCGGGGCTGGAGCTTTGCACCCAGTACATCCTGGAATGGTGCGGCGGTGAGGCCAGCGATGTGGTGATCGCCGGCGCGCTGCCGCCGCCGCACAAGCCGATCCTGTTCGATCCCGCGCTGGTACAAAGCTTTGGCGGCATTGTCGTCCCGCGCGAAAAGATCATCGACATTCTGGATGACCTTGGCTTTGTGGTCGAAGACCACGGCACCTTGCATGTGGTGCCGCCGAGCTGGCGCCACGATGTGGACGGCCCCGCCGATCTGGTGGAAGAGGTGGTGCGCATCTTCGGCCTGGCCGATGTGCCCTCCGTGCCGTTGGCGCGCGGCAGCGCCGTGGCCGCGCCGGTCCTGTCCAAGGCGCAGCGCCGCACCCGCACGGCCCGCCGGGCGCTGGCCACACGCGGCTTTAATGAAACTGTTTCCTTCTCCTTCATCGCCCGCGACCAGGCCGCGCAGTTCGGCGGCGGCGATGACGCCCGCCAGCTTTCCAATCCCATCGCTTCGGACCTGGATGCGCTGCGCCCCTCCATCCTGCCGTCCTTACTGGCGGCCGCGGCGCGCAACGCCGCGCGCGGCTTTGCCAACCTGCAGCTGTTCGAGATCGGGGCCGCCTTCGACAGCGGCATGCCGGGGGCGCAGAAGACCGTGGCCGCGGCCATCCGCACCGGCAATCCGGAGCGCCATTGGCAGCGCGGCGGCGAAGGCGCCGGCCTGTTCACGGTGAAGGCCGATCTGCTGGCCGCGCTGGAAGCCATCACCGGCGCGCCCATGTCGGCGCCGGTCACGCAATGCGCACCCGGCTGGTATCATCCCGGTCGCAGCGGCACGATCGCCATGGGTCCCAAGGTGATCGCCCAGTTCGGCGAGCTGCATCCCAAGGTGCTGGCGGCGTTCGACATCAAGGTGCCGGCCGCCGGATTTGAAATCTTCCTGGACGCGATCCCCGACGCCAAATCCAAGGGCAACGCCAAGCCGCTGTTCGCACCCTCGCCCTTCCAAGGCATCGAACGCGACTTCGCCTTTGTGGTGGACGCCAAGCTCGCGGCCGGCGAGATCATCAAGGCGGTCAAGACTGCCGACCGCAACCTGATCGACACCGTCACCGTCTTCGACGTCTATGAAGGCAAGGGCGTGGCCAGGGCAAGAAGTCGGGTGGCCGTGGCGGTGCGCATCCAGCCGAAGGACGCGACGCTCACGGAAGCCGAGATCGAAGCCCTGGCGCAGAAGATCATCGCTGGCGCGCTCAAGCTAGGTGCTACGCTGAGAAGCTGAGCAGCTTCGGCGCGACGCCAATTTCTTTCGCCAGCTTCTCGAACTCGCCCCTTGCGCGCGGGTTGGAACGCTGGTGGCGTTCGGCGAAGATCATCTCGTTCTTCTGGGTGTGCTCAAAGCCAGTGAACTCGGTCACCCGCACCTTGTAGCCGTGCGCTTCCAGATAGAGCCCGCGCAGCACATTGGTCAGATGCGCGCCGAGCTCGCGCCGGTGAAGGCCGTGGCGCCATAGCTGGTCCAGCGGGCCCTTCACGCTTTCCAGTTCGCGCGCCAACTCCGCCTGGCAGCAGGGCACCAGCGCCACGAACTTGGCCTCATGCTTCAGCGCAAACAGGATGGCCTCGTCGGTGGCGGTGTCGCAGGCATGCAGCGCGGTAACGATGTCCACCGCGCCAAGCGCCGCCTCGGCAATCTTGCCTTCCACGAAATCCATGCGGTCAAAGCCGCTTTCATTCGCGATCTTGCGGGCAGTCTCGATCAGCTCGGGGCGGGCTTCCACCGCCACCACCCGGCCGCGGCCGGCGGGGGCGAAATACAGGTCATACAGAATAAAGCCCAGATAAGACTTACCCGCGCCCAGGTCGGCCAGCACCGGCTGATCCTTTTCCGCCAGCGCACCGTCAATCGCCGGCTTTATCAGCTGCGCCAGATGCTGCACTTGTTTCAGCTTGCGCCGCGAATCCGCGTTCAGCCCGCCATTGTGGGTGAGGATGTGCAATGCCTTGAGCAAAGCCACCGACTGGCCCGGCCAAAGATCGGCCACCGTGTTCTTTTCCACTTTCACTTGCTGCGCCATCCTTCAAACATATGGGTGAGGCCATACCAGTAATTGTAGGCCCGCACCGCCCAAGTGTTCATCCGGGCCCATTCCTTGGGCGGGGTCAGGTCGTTCCAGTCCGGCGACAGCGTCTTTTCGATGTGATGGGCCATATAGACGCGCCGGCGCCCCTGCCAGTAATGCACGAAAGTCTCGCGCACTTCCGCCACCGGGATCTGGTTCAGCCGCACCACTTCGCTGAGGGCGAACTGTTCCAGGGTGGGGAATTTGCGCGACCGTCCGATCAGGGCGTCGATGAAGGCCAGCACATCTTCCAGCAGCGGCACATGCACCGGCGAGACCCCGATCAGGCCGGAATTGAACATCCAGCTTTGCGCCTGGTCGTAATGATAGCCGCCCAGATGCGGCAGCCGGGCCCGGAAACCCTTGAGCGGGGGAAAAGGGTTCATCAGCTCGAAGCGGTTCATCACCACCGCCGCCTTGGTGACCGACCAGACCTCCTGCGGCGCCATTTTGGCGGTCACCTCGGCATGGAAGCCGGGCTTGATGATGGAGTCGCTGTCCACAAAGCAGACCGGGCCGGCGAAGCGGGTCAGCGCGTCCAGCACCACCGCCGGCTTGATGCGGTGATGGTAAACCCCGCCGCCCGACCAGGCCTGGACCTGGCCGGCAATGTCCACCACCTCCACCGGCCAGCCGGCGTAGACGGCCGGCGCGTCGGTATAGACCGCGATCCGGGCGTCCAGGGTCGCCCCTAGCTCCTGGGACAAGGAAATCAGGCTGTATTTCAGCTCCCGCCGGTATTTGGCGAGGCCCCCATAATCCAGGTAGAGGTAATGCAGCATGGGGCGGTTATAGCCGGAAAAGGCGTTGGATTGGGGGGCAGCAGTCTGCTAACACCCCCGCAAATGACCGACCTGTCCAAAATCCGCAACTTCTCCATCGTCGCCCATATCGACCATGGCAAGTCCACCCTGGCCGACCGGCTGATCCAGTTCACCGGCACCGTCTCCACCCGCGAGATGACCAACCAGATCCTGGATTCGATGGATATCGAGCGCGAGCGCGGCATCACCATCAAGGCCCAGACCGTGCGGCTGGATTACAAGGCGCAGGATGGGGAGAACTATGTCCTGAACCTGATGGACACGCCCGGCCATGTCGACTTCGGCTACGAGGTATCACGCTGCCTGGCCGCCTGCGAAGGCGCGCTGCTGGTGGTCGACGCCAGCCAGGGCGTGGAGGCCCAGACCCTGGCCAATGTCTATCAGGCAATCGATGCGGGCCTGGATATCGTGCCGGTGCTCAACAA
>Ga0193716_1001358_pt1 | contig 14281 bp, 8 predicted proteins | sample U2c1metaG_FD_145901 | JGI IMG/M metagenome (GOLD analysis project Ga0193716, IMG submission 145901) | Soil microbial communities from a riparian zone of the East river system, Colorado, United States - U2c1 | ecosystem: Environmental > Terrestrial > Soil > Riparian zone | place: USA: East River...
TGACAATGCTGCCGGCAAAAACTATCCGCGTATACGTAGCCCCAGTTGCGACAGTATCCGGAGAGGCGCCCATTACAGAAAGGATGTCAGGCGCAAAATAGGCGCCCGCAAGACTCACTACCACGGTCAGCCCCAATGCCAGGTTAATGGACTGGGCCGCGGCACGAGCCGCTCCCTCCTTATCCTTTTCTCCGATGCGCCGCGCAACTGTTGCCGTCGCTGCCATCGAAAGACCCATCGCAATGGAGTACACCAGCGTCAGGACTGATTCCGTCAGTCCCACCGTAGCCACGGCGTGGTAGCCTATGCGGCCAACAAAGAAAATGTCCACAATGGCAAAGACGGATTCCATACACATCTCCAGGATCATCGGCACCGACAATAGAAATACAGCCTTCCGGATGCTGCCCGCTGTATAGTCCTGATGCTGGCCGGACAAAGCCTGCCTGACCAGCCCAATGACGGCGGGTAAGGTGATTTTTTTTCGGTTAGGTGGTGTAACTGACATATGACCACGTTAAATTAGGAAGTTTTGACGATTAAGCAATCCTCCGTCTTCCCCGGCACCCCCCACCGGCGCCTGGCGACCTGTCCGTCCACGTCAAAACCAAAGGCAGCTATCAACCGCTCAAACGACAATTCCCGGTGACCGAAGCCAACCTGCAATTAGCTAACGGCAAGGTGCAAACTAAATATTACCCTCACCCGCTCGAAAACATCCAGGTCAGCGCCCGTGTTACCTGTAGAAGCAAGTCGATGGGGGACCTCGATGTAGCGCTTACCCCCGTCTCCTTCCTCTTCGAAGGTCAACCCTTCACCATGAAGAAGGACCTGCAGAATTTTTCTAACCTGCGATATAATATCGTCTCCCGGGGTACGCTGGATTTGGGAAAGATCGTAAAAGTGTTTGCCCTCACCGACTATACGATAACAGGACTGGTGGATACCCGTCTCTCGCTGAGAGGCCTGCAGAGTGATGCAACCCGGGGTCATTATGACAGGTTATATAATGAAGGAAGCCTGCAAGTAAATGATCTTCAGATTCGCTCTGAACTTTTCCCGCTGCCCTTCCGCATCCACACCGGCCTGTTTCGCTTCGACCAGGATAAGATGTGGTTCGACGCCTTTGATGCCAGCTATGGAAAAAGCCGATTTGCCCTCAACGGCTGGCTCTCGGATGTCATCGGGTATAGGTCGGATAAAAAACAGCCGCTAAAAAGAAAGTTCGACCTCACCAGCGACTATGTGCTGGTCGATCAGCTCATGGCCTTCGCCGATCCCTCCACCGGCACCAAATTCCCAGCCCCAGCCGCCGGCACCGCGCAACCCACTTCCACCACTCAACGCGCCGCGCAAACGGGCGCCCAACCCAGCGCCCAACCCGTCGCCCAACCCCCTTCCCAAACCGGCGTCATAATAATCCCATCCGACCTGGCCGTCAGCCTCCACGCCGACATAAAAAAGATCCAATACATCGGTCTCGACATCGACAACTTCAAAGGCGGTGTCAGCATCGACAGCGGCACCGTAACGCTTGACACCACGGCCTTCACTCTAGGCTGCCACCTTTTGGAATCATCGGTATCCCCGTCAGTATAACGGGTACCCAGGACAAGCCGATCATAAAGGCTCGCCGCGCCAATAAGAAAGATGAGCTCGACGAGGATAAGGACGAGGATGAAGGTAAGATCGATTAATAATATCTTCCGATCGTCGGATTATCTACAATGGCCTTCTTCATGGCCGCCACATCGATAGGCCCCTGCTTCGCATACACGATCTTACCACCCGGCTCTACCAGTAAAGTGTAGGGTAGGGCTCCCTGCCATTTCGGATCGATCGCCTCGATCAGCTTGTATTTGTCGTCGATATTGAAAATATAATTAGTGTTCGATGCCTGCGACTTTTGCAGGAACTGCAGCGCCTTTGCTTTTTTTGCCGGCTCATCGGCACTGATGCTGATAAACTCGAAATCCCTGCGTCGATACATCCGGTTCATGTCCACAAAATCGGGAAACTCCGCTACGCAAGGGCCGCACCAGGTAGCCCAGACATTGATCAGCCTGAGCTTGTCGGTATTGTTTTTGATCAGGTCCCTGATGCCGTCGGCCGTAATAGTATCCAGCCGGACCGGCTCTTTTGCCCATTCCTGCTTGGCTTTTTCGATCCAGTCGCTTTTCTCCGCCCACTTGATGGAACAGCCAAAGACCTTCGTTGTCTTCACAGGCACATCCTTGCCCGCCAACACGGCATCGATGGCATTACGCAGATCCAGTGTGTTGGGTGTTTTACTGGGTTTCTCCACGTCGTCGATGCGCCCGCTGTATCGCAGCTTCCTGTCCTTATCAAAGACAAAAGCATGCGGCGTTGCTATAGGACCATACTTCTTCGAAGCTTCCTCCGTCTTGCCGTCATATAGGTAGGTGAAATTATAATGTTTGTCGGCTGCACGAACCTTCATTTCTTCAAAGCTGTCACCCATATCCGTATAACCCAGCTCGTCGAGCCGGATAGACGTCGGATCATTGGGCATTATCGCAATAACCGTCACACCTTTGTTTTTATAGTCGCTGGTCAACTTGATAAGCCGGTCCTCATAAGCCTGTGCCGTAGGACAATGATTACAGGAGAATACGATCACCAGCACCCTGGCATCCTTGAAAGAAGAGAGACTATAAGTCTTGCCGTCGACAGCCGGAAGACTAAAGTCCGGAGCCGCAGCCCCAATGGCTAAGGTTGGATGTTCCTCCCCGAAATTCGTGGATTTGGAAAAAGACAGAAGACTCCCGATTACTAAGATAAAAAGTAGGTGGGCAGAATACTTCATACGGCATATTTTATGAAAGTTACAAACTTTAACGGCGTAATTTCCCGTCGAATTGCTATATTCAAGGGCTTAATCTATTGTGATGTAGTAAAGATGTAGTGAATAATCCCCGATCAACCAGCTGGAACCGTAAATTACAGCGCGTAACGAATCTTTCCATATCTAAAAAGCGAAACATGCACACAAGGAGATCCTTCTTAAAAACCACCACACTTTATTCTGCAGGGATCCTGGCAGCACCCGCCATCCCCTCTTTCTTAGCCGCAGGAAAGCCGACCATCGGTCTTCAATTGTATACGGTTAGAGATGCAATGGCATCCGACCCCAACGGAACACTGGCCAAAGTTGCCCAGATAGGCTACAACTCTCTCGAAGGAGCTACCTATACCGGCACGGGGAAATTCTATGGCATGGACCCCAAAACATTTTCAGGGGTGCTGAAAACAAATAGCCTGGTCATGCGCAGCTGTCACTATCGCCTCGGCGAGGACGGCGCCGGTCTGACCGACCCATCCATAGGAACCATCCTCCACGGCTGGGACAAAACAGTAGAAGACGCCCACACCCTCGGCATCCAATATATGGTCTGTGCATGGCTGTCACCAAAAGAACGCCTTGGCCTCGATCACTATAAACAAATGGCCGACGAGTTCAATGTCGCCGGTGAGAAATGTAAGAAAGCCGGCATCCAGTTCTGCTACCACAACCACGACTTTGAATTCGACCAGCAGGGTGGAAAATACCCTTACGACGTATTGCTCGACAACACCGACCGCAACAATGTAAAAATGGAAATGGATCTTTACTGGGTTACCAAAGCCGGTCAGGACCCGATAAAATTAATTAACCAGCACCCCGGCCGCTTCCCGCTCTGGCACCTGAAAGACATGGACAATACATCCGCACATTCATTCACGGAGGTAGGCAACGGCACCATCGACTTCAAAAAGATTTTTGCCAACAAGGAAAAGTCCGGCATGAAATATTTCTTTGTCGAACAGGATAAATGCCCCGGCTCTCCTTTTGACAGCATCACACAGAGCATTACCTATATTAAGAAAAATCTGGTTTAATAACATTCTTTAGGCCCCCGGCTTCGGTCGGGTGCCTGAAGTATGCAGCTCCATCAGAAAATCAAATAAGTTGGTCTCCGTAGAGATCTTTAGTTTCTTGCGCAGCCGGTAGCGGCTGATCTCTACTCCCCGCGTCGAGATATTCTCCAGCTGGGCGATCTCCTTGCTCGAAAGGTTCATCCGCAGATAGGCGCAAAGCTTCAGCTCATGCGCGCTCAGCGCAGGATAAGTGCTTTTCAGGATTTGCAGGAAATCACTGTGTACTTTGTCGAAATGTACGGCAAACTGCTCCCAGTCCTTATCCATCTTGTTTTCTTCACCAAGGATCCGCAGCATTTTCTTGAACTCATCCGCAGACCCGTCTCCATTGCCATTGCTGCCCCCCTTCTTCATCCGCATCAGCTCCTCCCGGATCCCGCCCAGCAATTCCCCTTTCTGCACCAGGTGCATGGCAGCCGAAGCCAGCTCCGTATTCTTATGCTCGATCTCGGATTCCAGCTTTTCATTCTTCAGCTTGACTATCTCCTTTTCCGACTTCTCCATCTCCAGCTGATGCAGGTATAAAAGCCTTTTCTGCTCTTCTTCATGCTTTGCCTGCTGCTTCCGGAAGATCCGCCGCTGCCAGAAATACAGGAGATAGATCAGACAGGCAAACAATAATACATAAAGACAGTATGCCCAGCCGGTCCGATACCAGGGCGGAAGGATGGTGAACGTATAACAGCTGATAGCCGACTCATTGCCAAGATTACTCTTCGACTTTACCTGGAACGTATAAGTGCCGGCAGGGAGATTGGTATATTCCTTCTCCGTTTTCTTGGACCAGGACGACCAGTCCCTGTCAAAACCCTTCAGACAGAAACTATACATTATACTGTTCTGCGCGGCATATAAAGGCGAGCTGTATTCAAAATGCAATGAGTTCAGTTTGCTGGCGACACTATACATCGCTGAAGCCGGCTGATCGAGACTGTCCCCGACCTCGCCGTAATAACCCGCAAAGAGCAGACTATCCGTTTTTCCAATGGCTCTGACATTGCGGATCTTTACCTGGATCGGATAACGGTTCTTTTTGTATTCTTCATAATTGATGTGATAGAACCCCTTTTCAGCCCCCACAAGAATATTGTCTTTATTATAGGGATAGATATGTTCAAAATCCGCAACCATTTTACCACTGAGCTCGGGAAAGAAAATGGTCTCCGGCTGGCTCCCCGACAGGTCTACCACCCCCAGGCTATTGTCCTCGATAAACCAGATATTACCGGCTGTATCCTCCTTCAGATGACGGATGTTCCGCTCCCCAAAAAAAGGTTTAAAGTAAGGAGAAGGCTCAAAGCCATCCGTTTTGGCATTATATTCATATACGCCCTTCTCCGTAGTCACCACGATATGATTCTTCACCCTGAACAAATGGTTCCTTAAGTAGGAGGGCAGGCCATTTTTTTCCGTATACAATTTTATCCTGGGATGCGCCGTGTCGCTTATGTCTACCTTATAAACCCCCCGGTAGGGATGCGCTACCCAGATAGTATTATTGTTGTCGATGGCTATGAACTGGGAAGAAGCATTGTAACCGGGCAACCTCCCCTGGAGGACAAAATGATTTTTCTCATACCGGAGCAGGTCAATCCCGATGTCGCTGCCCGATAGCACCAGCGAGGAAGGCAGCACATTGGAAAAAGGCAGAAAGGTCCAGTGAGTTGTATGCGCATTGATCGGGATCAGCTGATCGTTCCTGATCTGGAAGGACCCGTCATGATGACCAAGCAGCAGCTCCCCGTTTACTTCCGTCAGCCCAAAAGTAGATCCTTTTGTACCCGGAACAGACTTGAACTCACCCCTTAGAAAACTGAGGTCTCCCCCTTCATCCGCGGGCAGACAATAAAGCCCATTGGAGGTCCCCACAAACAGCTCCTTGTTAAATATAATGGAAGTATAGCCCAAACCCTCATTCAATTTCTCAGGATAGATGTGTTTGATAGCATTATTATAGGCGATAAAGTCGATGCCATCGTCAAGCCCCAGCCACAGGTTTTTGTCCTTGTCGATAAAAAGCATCAGGATATTGTTGTTCTGCAGCCCCTCCTTCCGGGAGAGGTTTTGAATGATCTCCCCCTTTTTATTGACGATATAGGCCCCGTCGAGATTGGTCCCGATAGCCAGCCAATCCTTGTTGACGGAGATAGCCGTCAGGACCCGCTCATTGGAAAAAGGATTCGGCCCGGCAAAATGAAAAGGCGTCACCGTATTCCCGGATAGGATATAAAATCCCGTATTCACCGTGCCGACAAAACTGCTATCCGTACCAAACGGGAAAAGACAGGTGACCTGGTAGCCGGCCGGCAACGCACTTCCCTTTAGAAAGGGAGCCCAAACGCCATCCCGGAACTCCAATAAGCCGTTGTTCCTGTCCTGGCCGATAAGCCGGTGATTGCTTTCCCCCAGAAATAGCCATTCCGATGCGGCCGGATACACCGTGATCATATTATTATTGAGCTGGTAGATCTGGTCCCGGCAGAGAAAAAAGACATCATTGCCATAAGGAACGACATTCCATACGTCGAAGCTGTTATGATGCTGTGAAAGCAGCTTTTTAAGGGAGTTATAGACCAGCCTGCCATTTTTGTCCGGGGAGAAATACCCGAAATCGTCCTGGCCCCCGGCATAGATCCGGTTATCCTTACCGATGGCGATCGAACGCACGACCAATTTATTGGGCAGCGGATAGTTCTTCCAGTAATTGCCATCAAAACTCAAAAGACCTTCATAATTGGCGAAATACATCACCCCGTTCCTGTCCTGCACAATTCCCCGGTTTTGAGTGCCGGCATTGTAGACATCCCTCGGATAATTAACGATATCCGGGATACCAATCGTGTTCTGACCCTGACACCCCAGGCTCACCCATAATAAAATAAGCGTAAAATGGGTCTTCATTATTAGATGACTTTTACTCAGAGCGAACCACCGGTTCGCTGGCCGAAGGCCAATCATAAGCCTTTGACCGAGGATGGCTTAAATTTCACTAAGCCATCCTCCGGTTCATATGGCAGTCAGAAATCTTTATTAACCTTCTTAAATAAAGATAAAATATTTTGAGGTCGGTCGGGGAGAAAGAAGTAGATTAAAGGGGCGTTAATAAACTTTGATGTAGTGATGTTGTGGCACAAATGCCTGTTTTAAAGGGAGTCTATCTCTATGATGTAGTGTTGATGTAGTCGAAAACTGGCTATTTGAGCAATGACCATATATTTTTGTCGTATGAAAAAACAAACTAACGTACTGCTGCTGCTTGCCTCCCTGCTGGCACTTTCCTCTCAAACCGTTTTTTCCCAAAAGCTAGGTATTTTCGAAGGTCATGGTGACGTAGGCACCGGTGTCAAACCCGGCTCGGCCAGTTTTATCCCCGAAACAGGTCAATACGTGATCTCCGGAGCCGGCTATAATGTCTGGGCCGACCATGACGAGTTTCAATACGTATGGAAGAAGATGACAGGCGATTTCATTCTCTATACCCGGGCGGAGTTTCTGGGTGGCTGGGTCAGTTATCACCGTAAGGTAGGCTGGATGGTCCGGAAAAGCCTCGACGGCAATTCCCCCCACGTCAATGCGGTAGAACATGGCGACGGTCTGACCTCGCTGCAGTTTCGCCGTACCGCCGGCGCCGAGACCGAAGAGCATAAGCTCAAGATGACCCAGGCCAACATCCTCCAGCTGGAAAGAAAAGGGAATCAATATATCATGCGGGCAGCCATCTATGGCGACACCTATATGACCGATACCGTCACTGTCGACCTCGGCGACGACGTTTATGTGGGCCTTTTCGTCGGCTCCCACAACGCCGACGTAGTCGAAACAGGCGTTTTTAGCAATGTCAGCATCACAGTTCCAATTAAAGGCGAGTCCGACCAGCGAACTCAGATGACGCTTGGTTCCAACCTCGAATTACTGGATGTTGCCTCCGGCCATCGCGAAACGATCTATAAAGTGCCCTATTCCATCCAGGCCCCCAACTGGACACCTGATGGGAAAAACCTCATTTTCAACGACGCCAAAGGCCTCATCTATCGCTTTGACCTGTCCAGCCGGACACCCACACCGATCAATACCGGCACCGTCACCAGCAACAACAATGACCACGTCATCTCCTTTGACGGAAAAATGCTGGGACTGAGCAACTTTGTAAAAGACCTGGGCGGTTCGATCATTTATACCGTTCCCATCGAAGGTGGAACGCCAAAACAGATCACCCCCAAAGGACCATCCTATATGCACGGCTGGTCACCCGACGGAAAAAGTATCGTTTTCTGCGGCGAACGCAATGGTGAGTTCGACGTCTATAAAGTCCCCTCCACCGGCGGGAAGGAGGTACGCCTTACCACTACCACAGGATTGGATGACGGCCCGGAATACACACCGGACGGCCAGTACATTTATTTCAATTCCGTCCGCTCCGGCCTGATGCAGATCTGGCGCATGAAACCCGACGGCAGCGGTCAGGAACAGATTACTCCCAATGACGATCTCAACAACTGGTTCGCGCACATCTCCCCCGACGGAAAATGGATTGTATACCTTTCCTTCCTGAAAGAGGAGACACCCGCCGGCATCCACCCGCCATACAAGCATGTCTACATCCGGCTGCTGCCCATCGACGGAAAAGGCACGCCAAAAGTGCTGGCCTATGTTTACGGCGGACAAGGTTCCATCAACACCCCATCCTGGTCACCCGATAGCAAACGAATTGCCTTTGTCAGCAATAGCGATATGGGAGGTAACTAAAAACAACGACTGCAATATGAAACCGCCAGGTTCCATATGGCCATTGAAAAATTATTATGCCACATATGAAAAGAAAAGACTTTCTGAAAGCTTCCGCTTTTATGGCCGCGGGCACGCTGCTCCTGCCTGACCTGGTCCGCGCTGCCGCCAACACCAAAGTAAAAGACATCGGTATCCAGCTGTACACTGTACGCAAGGAAATGTTGGCTGATCCGGCCGGCACCCTGAGGCAGCTGGCAAAGATCGGTTTCAAAGAGATTGAATCCGCCCGCAGCGACAAAGGCAACTACTACGGACTACAGCCAAAAGAGATCAAAAAGATCTGCGACGACAACGGCATGAAGCTCCGCAGCGGCCATATCCACGTCGACAAAGACTGGAAGAGATCCATCGAAGAGGCTACTGAGACCGGTCAGCAATATATCATCTCCGCTGTTCTTCCTTCGACTGGCCAGACGATCGAACACTACCAGGAGTCCGCGGAAGCCTTTAACAGGCTGGGGGAAGAATGCAAAAAGGCAAACCTCCATTTCGGCTACCACAATCACGATTCGGAATTCGAGACAGTAAAAGGCGAAGTGCTCTACGACATTCTCCTGAAACATACAGACCCCTCCCTTGTCACCATGGAAATGGACCTGGGCTGGGTTGTAGCCGCCGGTCACGATCCTTTCAAATACTTTAGCAGTTACCCCGGTCGTTTCCCCTTATGGCACCTGAAGGACATGGACAAAGGCCGCAAACAAAGTACAGAGTTCGGAAAGGGACAGGTCGACATAAAAGGATTGCTCCAGCACGCAAAACAGGCAGGGATGAAACATTTCTTTCTCGAACAGGAAGAGTATGCTCACACTGCTTTTGAAAGCATACAGATAGATTATAATTACTTAGCAAAACTCGATTATTAGAAAGCGCAACGGCGCTGATCTTCTTAATTGCTCGCCATGAAAGTAGCTGCTTCAAATTCGATAATCGCAGGCTTCTGTTTTGCCCTTTTGACGCCACAGCTGATCGTTGCCCAACCCGGGCAGATCGTCGCCCAGCCAGTACGCCAGGTCAAACTAACCCGGTTTGCCCTGCAGTCATCGGCCGTGATCGGAACAGGAGGTGATAGCCTTTCCTCCGTGAACTATCATTCCGCCAATTACTGGTTCCCGGTGACCGTTCCATCCACTGTGCTGACCGGCCTGGTCGCCAATAAGGTTTATCCGGACCCTTATACCGGCATGAACAACATGCTGATCCCGGATGCATCCGATACATTCAACCGCGAATACCATCTCGAACAATACAGCCATCTTCCCGGTGAACCCAATCCCTGGAAGAAGCCTTATTGGTATCGCACAACTTTTTCAGTCCCCGCTGCCGACAAGGGACGGCATTTTCAACTCATCTTCAAAGGCATCAACTACCGGGCAGCCGTCTGGCTCAACGGCCGGCTCATCGCCGACTCGGCAAAAATGGTGGGGATGTTCGAGGAGTTTGACCTGGACGTCAGCCCCGCGATCCATGCCGGCGAAGAGAATGCCCTTGCGGTAGAGATCTTTCCCCTCGATGTGCCCGGAGAACCATCCACGCCCCAGCTAAAGGCAATGGAAGATTTTTATGACAATGGCGGACCGACTGGCGACATCGGCAAGAATGTGACTATGCTCAGCTCCGTCGGCTGGGACTGGATTCCCGAAGTACGCGATCGCAACATGGGTATCTGGCAGCCGGTATATCTCCGGACGACCGGCCAGGTTACCATTAGCAGACCCCGTATCATCACCGACCTGCCCGCTCTTCCGGATACAGGTCTGGCAAAGCTTTCCCTCGATCTCGACCTGACCAATCACAGCGGGACCCAACGTAAGGGCAGCCTCGACGTAACTATCAGCCCAGCCAACTTCACCGGCATGCCGATCCATTTCACAAAGAGTCTCTCCATCGCGGGATCAGAAGCAAAGACCCTCCACCTGTCCCCGGCCGATGTCCCTGAGCTGACGATCCGCCAACCCCATCTCTGGTGGCCAAACGGATACGGGCAACCGAATTTGTACCGCATCCGCCTCCGGTATAAAGATGCTGCCGGCATCTCCGAGGATACCTCTTTCCTTTTCGGCATCCGTACCGTCAGCTCTTCCACCGCGACAGTCAATGGCTGGGTGCGCCGGGATTTTTATGTCAACGGCAGACGCGTACACCTCGTGGGCGGCGCCTGGGTCCCGGATATGATGCTCAACCGCGACTATCAGCGATACGATTATGAATTACGCCTCTGCCGCAACGCCAACGTAAATATGGTTCGCATCTGGGGCGGCGGACTGGGAGAGACAGATGATTTTTATGAGCTGGCAGACCGCTATGGGATGCTGGTCTGGCAGGACTTCTGGATCACCGGGGATACCAATGGCGGCTTCAAAGGTTCCGCCGACTGGCCCCTGCAAACTTCTGTGTTTGTCGACAATGTCATCAGCACCATTTACCGTATTCGGAATCACCCAAGCCTCCTGGTATGGACAGGTGGCAACGAAGGCCATGCCCGAAAAGAACTCTATGACGCCATGCGCGACAATGTGGCCAGCATCGACGGCACCCGCCCCTTTATCCCCTGCTCCTCCGGTTTCTCAAAGGCGCCCAAAGACTGGAAAGGCTCCTGGCCCGATGACCGCCCCGCCGGCGTATACAGCGGAGGCCCTTACTCCTGGCAGGACGATGCGCAATACTTCCGGCTGGTCGACGCCGGAAAGGACTGGGTCTTCAAGGACGAAACAGGCATTCCTTCACAGCCGCCCTATAATACCATTTCAAAGATCATCCCCAACCTGGTGCCGGATAAAAACCTGCCCTATCCGCTCAACGATACCTGGGGTTATCATGATGCCTGCACAGGCAACGGGAAATACGATACCTATTATAAGGCGATGGTCGATCGTTATGGTGCAGCGACCAGTATTCGCGACTTCTCCGATAAGATGCAGCTGCTGAATGCCAATGGCTATCGCAGCACCTTTGAAGCCGCAGGCCACAAGCTGAATGAGACCGGTGGCGTGATGCTATGGAAGCTCAACGCGGCCTTCCCCAGTGTCATCTGGCAGGTCTATGACTGGTACCTCGAACCCAATGCCGGTTATTATTTTATGCAGCGGGCCTGCGAGCCGGTGCATATCCAGCTCAACCTCGACGACTCCGCGGTAGCCCTGATCAATCGTACCTATATCCGACGCCCCGGGTTATTCTATGACGTTGATGTCGTGAGTATGTCGGGCGCGACCTTGTTTAAAAAAGAAGGACAGACCAGCCTGGACACCACCGATACAAAAACTGTGCTTTCCCTGAAGGAAGTCTTGCAAAAAATCAGAGGCGTTTCCTTTGTACTGCTTCGCCTGAAAGACAACCAGGGCAGACCGCTCTCTCACAACGTCTACTGGATGTCTCCCGGTCATGACTTCACCACCCTGAAGTCGATGCCTTCTGCCCATGTGCAAACAAAGGTGCTGTCAACGGAAAAGAAAGGCGGATACAACTACTGGACGATCCGGTTTAGCAATGTCTCATCACAGCTGGCTTTTTTCCTCAACCCGCAGATCATCAACAACGGAGAGGAAGTATTGCCCAGCTATTGGTCCGATAATTATTTTTCCATCCCTGCAGGGCAATCCGTAACGGTGAAGGTTAGTTGCCCCGTGGCGCTGACAGGTTCTGCGCCCGATCTTAGACTGGAAGGCTGGAATATTCCGGCTGCTACATTGCACCTTATCCCGTAAGGGGATCATCTTCCTGGTAAACGGTCCGAAAAAACGACTCCGGACCGTAACGGGAGAACTATGTCAAAAAACGATCAACATATGAACTTTAAAATTTGCTTGTCCCTTTTGCTTTCCGGCCTGGCTTTCTGCCCGGCATTTGCCCAACACCAGGTTGGCATTTTCGAGAACAGTGTAGACATCGGCAATCCAAAGGTTGCCGGCTCCGCCAGCTATGACGGGAGCACCCAGTCTTATTCGATAAAAGGAGGCGGTTCCAATATCTGGTTCAATCGCGATGAGTTTCACTTTGTTTATAAGAAGATAAAGGGAGACTTTATCCTTACCGCCGACTTTGCCTTTACCGGTGATACCGCTGGCGCCGTCGGTCACCGCAAGATAGGCTGGATGATCCGCGAGTCCACTGAAGAAGGCGCCGCCAGCGCCAACGCTTGCAAACACATCGACGGCCTGGTCGTCCTGCAATGGCGGCCCTATCACGGCATGTTCATGCGCGACCCCGAAGAAGAAAAATTCTATAAGAAAAAAGGCGGACAGACTATCCAGTTGACAAGGATCGGAAAGACCATCACGATGAAGATCGCCCATCCGGGCGAACCGCTGCAGGAAGTTGGCTCCTGCGAAACAGAGACGCTCAACGGAGAAGTGCTCGCAGGTGTTTATATCTGCTCCCATGATTCCAACAGCGCAGCCACCGCTAAGATCTGGAACGTCCGCATCGACAAACCCGTTATCCACGAATATCATGGTAATCCACATGTAACGGAACCTCCGGTAACCGATGTGCTGGGAAGCCGCCTCGAGATCATCGACGTAGCCGATGGCAGCAGAAAAGTCATTCACGAAGCGCCCGGTCGTTTCGAGGCGCCAAACTGGATGCCCGATGGCAAAAAGTTATTATTCAATGAAGGCGGCTCGCTTTATACCATTCCCATTGAAGGCGGCACACCCGAAAAACTGAATACCGGTGCGGCAAATAAGATCAACAATGACCATATGATCTCCTTCGATGGAAAAATGCTGGGCATCAGTAATTCAAGACAAGGTCTGCCCGGCGGTGGCTCCACAGTTTATACCCTCCCCCTCACCGGCGGTGAACCCAAACAGGTGACGGAAGGAACACCCTCCTATCTGCATGGCTGGGCTCCCGGCGCAAAGGAAGTGGCCATCGTCGCGAAACGCAACGGCTCTTCCATATACAACCTGTATAAAGTTTCCCTGAAAGACAATAAGGAGACGGCGCTTACCAATAATACGGCGACACACGTGGATGGACCCGAATATTCTCCGGACGGGAAATATATTTATTATAATGCCAATGTCACCGGGACTATGCAGATCTGGCGGATGAAACCCGATGGCTCCGGTAAGGAACAGCTCACCTTCGACGACTATCACAACTGGTTCCCGCATATTTCTCCCGATGGGAAATGGATCGTCTACATCTCTTTCCCTCTGGACATAAACCCGGACGAACACCCTTCTTTCAAGGATGTAACACTGAGAGTATTGCCGCTGACGACACCAGGCGGGCCAAAGGTCATTGCTTATCTCTATGGCGGACAGGGAACATTGAATGCCCCCTCCTGGTCACCTGATAGCAAACACCTTGCATTCGTGAGTAATTCAGAATCCGCGAAGTAAAGAATTGATGTAGTGAAGATGTGGCGAAAAGCCTGATTTCAAGCGGCTTTTGAGATTATGATGTAGTGATGATGTGGTCAAAAAATAGTAGATGGTGTAATTAGAAAATAGTTTTGCTATGCTTTATTCATTAAAAATTAAATAACGACTGCTTATGCCAAAGAAAACAAGAGGGCTGTTTAAGATTGGATGCATGGTAATAG
>Ga0193716_1001359_pt1 | contig 14280 bp, 4 predicted proteins | sample U2c1metaG_FD_145901 | JGI IMG/M metagenome (GOLD analysis project Ga0193716, IMG submission 145901) | Soil microbial communities from a riparian zone of the East river system, Colorado, United States - U2c1 | ecosystem: Environmental > Terrestrial > Soil > Riparian zone | place: USA: East River...
CACGTCCGACATCCATCTCCCGACCACACAGGACAGCAGCAGCGACATCCACAGCTCGGCCAACGACAGTCCGCCCGCCGAGCAGGAGTCGAGCGAGTCCGCCCCACCCTCGTCCGAGAGCAGCATCGTCCTCACCCCCGACTCAGGCGAGGACGCCGACGAATCCGACGTCGACCACGCGGCCGAACCCGATTCCGAGCCCGAACGCGATCCACGGCTCAGTCACGTCCACGGCGAGCAACTCGCCATGATCGACGAGGAACGCTCGGTGGACCTCGAGGACGGCGGCGAGTCCGCCCCACCCTCGTCCGTAAGCAGCGTCACCACCAGCTCAGGCGCGGACGCCGACGTGTCCGAGTCCGACACCGACGAAGAAGATCAACCGGGAACCCCGCCGAACACCCCGGACCTCGGCCTCATCACCTTTGACCGTGACAGGCTCGGCGCCATCTTCCCGCGCGAATCGCCGCCCATGACCCCCCTGACCCAAGAAGCACGCCGCCAGCTCGAAGCCGCGGTAGACGCCTTTGACGACGAGATGGACAGCCCGATCAGGCGGCAGTTCACCGACGACGAAACCACGGACGAGGCCCGCGAAGACGAGCGCTCCGCCGAGGGCGAGCGATCGAGGATCGCGCTCATCCTTCCCCCCGAGGGAGAGAAAAGAGATCGCAGTCCAGACTTCCCTATCTGGGACCAGTGGCGGAACTACGCGCCCCGCAATCCAACCTGGAACTTCCCCGAACGCGGGTTCGACTTCGGCCAACCCCATGGTCAATCCAGCAACACGGCCGCCGGCGACGGCGAAGTCACAATCGAGGTCCACGAAGACGAGCAAGCCTCCGAAGGCGAGCGCTCGAGGATCGCGCCCATCCGTCCCCCCGACGCCGACGCAAAGAAAGACGATGACAATCGAGTCCCTGACCGGGACCAGATGCGGGGCTTCGAGCGCCGCAGGCCAATCTTCGATTTCACCGAACGCGAGTTCGACATCCACCGACCCCGTGGTGAATCCAGTACCCCGGCCGTCATCAGGGCCGATTCGTCTCCCGATGCGCTGCCCAGGAACGAACTGCCCCAATTCCAGCATGACACGCTCATGGCTTCGGACCATGACTCCGATGAAGCGCAGGGACGCGGCGAGATCATCCGCCGGGCAGAGCAGCTGCCCAGATGGCAGCAGGTACAGCGGGAGGCCGACGCCCGGCGCGCAGAACGGGAACTGGCCCGCCAACAACCTCCGGTGCCACTCCGCCCCCCGACACCGCCGCACGACCCGGAGGAGGAGCTCGGGCTGCACCTGCCCCCCTCGGCCGCGATCGTGTCGGTTGGCGTGCCGAAGGGACGGCTGCCCGCCACCAAGGGTCTGATCCGGACCATCAAGAACTCGATCCCGCAGCTGAGAAGGAAGCCGGCGACGTTCTGGACCAACTTCGAGCGGGAGCTGCTGTCGAAGCACCGGCAGATCTCGTTCGACTCGCGCCGCCGCCTGGAGGGGGCGCCACCCCCCGTGTCGCATCCCTTCCAGATCGACGACGTCACGTTGTTCATCTCGCTGTCGCTCGACTACGTACGTCGGCTACCGGACGCCTCCGCGGCGCGGGACGGGATCCCCGGCGCGCCGGGGGCGGACAAACGGGGCAGGGTCGAGGGCGTCGACATCGTGAACGGTCAGTACGACCTCGGTCCGACCATCAGGACGATGTCCGGCGACACGACCTACACCGCGTTGAACCTCAACCCGAACTTCGCGTTCCCCCAGGACACGTGGCGGCCCGGCCTCAACGCCGGGCTCCAACTCGAGATGAACCGGAGCCTGCGATCGATCTCGAACCTCACGGACGCCGAGTACGGCAACGTCGAGGACGCCAGGGTCGGCGTGGAGTACCTGATCTACCGGCCGCGATGGGTGGTCCGCGTCCTGGACCCCAACTTGACGTTCAGAGATGTCGTCCCGCCTGCCATGCGGTTTCCGCTGCCAGGCGACAACGAGGTCCTGGTGCTGGGCGTCGCGCGGCCGTATGTGGAACCGGCTCCGGCCATCCCGCCGGCACACCTGGAGGAGGTGCTCGACAACGAGCCAGGCCGGCGCGAGCAAGCACCGGCGATCATCGAACAGGACCAGTCCCTGCGGGTGCCCAAGCCGGCGAGACTGATCAAGAACCGGCCCGCCGACGTCGACGCCGAGGCCGACAACCAGGACCTACCGCGGCCGCCGACGCCGCTGCCACCGGAGCAGCTACCCAATCGCGATCTGTCCGCGTTGCCAGACCACTACTTCGCCTCCGGTCTGACCGGCATCGACAAGCTGTACCAGCACGCGCTCTCCTTGTTGACGCGCAACGACATCGCCGACGTCGACACCGCCAGCATCATCACGAAGCTGTGGGCGCTCGAGGGCAACCTGCACAACGCGACACGCCGAGGCGGCGGCTACCGGTTCCCGGTGTTCAACAACAACGCGCAGATCATCGCGCTGTTCGAGATCAATACCACGCTGTTCCCGGACGGGTTCCGCGCCGCCCACGTGGAGCTGGCACACGACGACGCCGACCGGAACGCGCCGAGGTTCGGCGTCGACTTCCCGCCGGTCCAGCTGATCGGCAGTGTCAGCGACCTGGCGCACATCGAGGACGTCGCGACCGCGATCGACGGTCTGTCCGGTGGGCACACCCTTGCCCAGTCGATCGGGGGGACCGCGGGCTTCTCGGCGTTGGTGAAGAAACCGGGGAACTCCACTGTCGGCATGAGCGCCGCGCTGAGCATCCAGGCGAAGACGGGGAACACGAACGGCGTCTCGACCGCGCGCAACTCGCTGTGGGTCCACGTCGCCCGCTTCGTCGGCCGCACCGGCGCGTACTCGATCCCGATGTTCCACCAGATCAGGCTGATCGACCCTGGCAACCAGTACCAACCCTCCCGGAAGGTGCCGGGGGCCGGGATGGTCCGCGTGCCGGAGGGTGAAGCGGCCAGGCGGAACTGGCCGCTCGAACCGGAGTCCCCGTTCCACGACATCGCACAGCGGGACCGGGGCGTGCCGGGGAACATGAAGGACTTCAGCACGGGCGTCGGGATGGGGCTGGTCCGGCTCCCCGAGCACACCGCCCCGCTGCTCCACGACTTCGTGAGCACCGAACTGGCCAGGGAAGGCTTCCTGCACGACAACGACGCACGCCTGCAGACTCCCACCATGCGCAACGACGGCGTGCGGCGGCACAAGCAGCTCGAGAACGCCATCACGCTCGACAAGCTGGTGTCACACGCGGCGCTCCGCGCCAACTACGACATGGCCCACCAGGGCGGCTTCACGTTCACCCTCGAGGTGCCCGCCGAGAACGTGCTCCCCCACATCCCCAACCTGCCAGGCGTCGCCGGCCGGATGAAGTCGGCCAAGATCACCATCTCCGCGACGCAGAGCCTCGACCCACGGGACCAGAGACGTTCCCGTAACCCGACCTTCGTGCAGACGACCAGGGACTTCCACACGGTCAACCTCGCCATGGGCATGACGACCGTCGGTCAGAGCTTCGGCGGCTCGGTCAGCGGAAAGGTGGGCGGGAAGTTCAACATCTTCAAGGACCTCCTGCGCAACTTCGGTGTCCTTGGCGGCGGTTACACGTACAGCCGTGGCGCCAACAACGAGGCGAAGCTGCTGAACAACCGGCCGGAGCTCCTGGAGTACGCGCACGAGGTCGAGGAGTGGGTCGCCTACAGCGACTGGCACGTCCAGATCGAATTCCAGGACGCCCCGATCCTGACCCGCACGCTGCCGGAGTCACGGCTCCTCAACCAGCCGTTCCGGCTGATGAACCAGGAAGCCAGGGTGCACACCCTCGACTTCGTCAACGGGCGGGAGAAGAACATCGCCCCGCTCAACCCGAACGCCGACCTGAGGCACCGCCACCGGCACTTCATGGACAACGCGGTCGTCTACAAACTCGACACCACAAGGATGCGCCACGAGTTGTCGCGGATGCTGCGGCCGTTCACCGGCCCGGCCGGTTACGCCGATCAGGAGCTGAACACGCTGGCGGGCACCACGAACATGCGCGCGTTCCTGAAGGAGGCGATCCGCGACGGGATCTTCACCGAGCTCCCGTTCATTCCCGGCTGGTTCAAGGACAAGCACGGGTCCGCGAGCATCAAGGCAACCATGCTCGACGTCGATTTCGACGGCGCCACCAGGGACTCCTTCACGCTTGGCATCATCAAGCTCGGTCTCGTCAGCACCTCCATGGGCCACAACGAGAGCCACTCCTGGGGCTCGGACATGTTCGACTTCAATCTGGGGGCGCAGGTCAACACCGCCGACGTGAGCGGCGGCATCAGCCCCGAGCACACGCAGACCTGGGGCACGTCGAAGAACGCCTCGCGGGAAGGCGCCTTCGAACGCATCCAGCTCAGGTTCGGCCCCGCCTACAAGTTCCGTATCGGGCTCCGCTACCGCATCGAGACGTCCATGGAGTACGGCGGCAAGTTCATTCCGGGGAACCTGATCGCCGACGTGACGAGACGGCGGGCGGAAGAGTCACCGGTCATACCGCCCGCGTTCCTCGAAGCCGCGGCGCGACAGGGGGTCGAGGTGCTGCCGCCGGACGCGCCGCTGCGGGCTCCTCGGCCCGACCAGCCGCCGAGGACCCCCGACGGCGCGCGGATCGGGCCGCTGAACCCGCCGGGCCGGCCGGACGACGTCCCGGAGCCGGGTGTTGAGAATCAGTTCTTCGACATCGAATCGGAAGCGGAGTTCCTTGTCCCGGAACGGGACGCGCTGCTCGGGTTCACCAGGAACGCGCTGCCGATAACGAGCCCGCAACTGACCGACGTGATGACCAGGTTCGTCGAAACGCAACCGGGCGACGCACCGCCGATCAGCGGCACCCTCGCCGCGAAGGTGCTGCTGCGCTGGCACCAGCTGGAACCCCAGGCGGCGATCCACGACTTCGCCAGGGTCGTCCTGAATCGGCACCGCACCGACGACCCGACGTACCTGGTCAATCGGGACGTGCTTGTCGAGCTGGTCGCCCTGGCGCCCGAGGTCGCGCCGCCACTACAGAGGGACCTGCCGTTCGAGGAGCCTGCCTACCTGACAAGGGAGGCGCCCAACCGCATTCTCGGGCACAGCGGGATCACCTCGGTGACCTACCAGAAGATCGAGCGCGGGATCTCCCAGCCCACCTCGCTCTACGAGGCGATCGTCGATGTCGTGCACCGGGTCGAACCGCGCGCGCTCGAGTACGACGTCGTCGACGGCCGTGACGGTCAGCGGCACACGAGGTCCAAGCTCAAGCCCATCCAGGGCGTCTCGGAGGGGCTGGCCAGTGTGCTCGGCCGCGGCCGCGACGACATGTTCATCGACGACCTCCTGCACGACAAGGGGCTCACGTTCCAGTTGGTCCATCCGACCAACTGGTTCAACGCGGAGATACTCGAGATCTCCGTCCAGATGCGACTCAAGGACCACTACCAGTGGGGCGACATCGCCCCCACGGCCGGCACGGAGAACTTCACGCACGGCTACACGGGGCAGTCGTCGACCGTCAGCAAGAGCGACTCGATGAGACTCAACGGGAAGCTCACCGCCGCACGCGCGCCGAACACCCACGTCGGTCTCGGCACCGGCCGGGCATCACTGAACAACGGGTACAGCCGCTCGAACTCCAACTCGACGCAAGTCGTGTCAGAACAGACGGTGTTCGACTGGGGCGGGCATGTCGAACTCGACATCACTCACGAGACGATCGTCACCGTCCGCAGGTTCTACATGAACGAGCGGTGGCTGAACAACCTGTCCATGGCGATCTTCAACGGCGGCAGGGCGCTGCTGCCGCACCAGGAGCACCTGTTCGGCACGCTCGCCCTCGAGGTGCCGATGTCGATCGCCATGGGCCGCCGTCCGCCGCCCCCGCCTGCGCCGACGAGCAACTCCCAGTTCGTCGGCAAGCTCCCCGGTGACGCGACGGTGGCCGGCAACACGCTGGACGGGCTGGTGCCCGCGGCACAGCGGATGCTGAACCGGATCGAGGGGAAGTTCTGGACCATCTCCAACGCCAGGAACGCCGTCTCCGGGTTCGTGGGGATAACCCCTTTCACGACCAGCCCGTCGGCGATAATGCAGTCGCTGCTGGCGAGAACCCAGCTTAACGGTCACCTCCCAGCCGCCATCGGTGGCGGGGTGCACCGGTTGGCCGAGAACATGATCATCCCGGGCCACCCCTACCTGATCGACATCGACATGTTCGGCGAGCTGATCCGGGTCGACCGCACGATCCTCGGCCAGGACAACAACCCCGAGGTCGTCCTGGAGACGACCGGCAGCGGCTCCGGCCGGTACAACAAGTTCATCAGCAACACCAGCCACAGCCTCAAGGTCGACACCTTCAAGGGCTCCCTCGGCGTCGACGCCGGCTACAACTACACCAAAGACACCCCAGTTCCGGGCGCCGCGGATCCTCGGGTCGACCAGGTCGTCGGCGGCGGCCTCGACAGCACCCGGACCACCTCGACCGGCACGTCGGGCGCCGAGATCCGGGGCCGCCGCGACGAAGGCCACCTCAAGCAGGTCGTGCCCAGGGTGCCCGCCCCGGACGACGAGGCTGGGCCGATCGTCGGCATCGCCGCCAACCAGGACGCCGAAACCGAGTCGATGTTGACGGTCAGGTTCACCGCAAAGGTCCGGCTGACCGCGAACGTGCGCAACCGCAACCTCCCCGTCGCCATGAACCCGTGGACGGAGACCTTCCGCACCAACTGGGTGGAAGGCGATGTGTACGTGACGCTGACCAAGTCCCAGTACACCGCGATGATGAACACCGACTACGACACCCCCAACCACTTCTGGCAAGAGCTCATGACCGTCTCCGCCGACCCGAGCCTCCCGCGGAACCGCGACCTCGAAGGCCGCTTCCACGCGCCGGACTTCCTGCCCCGCGGCTTCGAGTGGCCCGATGCCTGGCAGCAGATCGAAATGCCGGGGTACAACCCGGGGAACCGCCTTGGCCTGCGCGAACCTCCGCTCGGCGGGGAGATCCCGGCAACCCCACCGCTTCCTCGGCAGCCGCGCGGGTTGCCCCGTCCGCCGTTCGGTAGTCCGGGTGCGCTGAGCATGGAGCGACCGTTCTTCGGCTCGCCGCAAGGACCACGCGGACACGATCCGGACTGGAGCCCGGTCCTACCGATCCGCATGCCCCCGCCGGGGGCGCCGCCACTCGGCGCGGGTCTCGGGTTCGACTCGCCGGATCGGTTCAACACACTGGAGCGGTTCGACTCGCCCGATCAGCGGCCGAACTGGTTCGGCTCCCCGGACGACCCGAGGATCTATGGCCCGCTGACGCCATCGCCGCCGCGCGGGCCGTCACCCGACTGGGATGGCGTGTCGTTGGACGACAGTCCGCCGCGGCGGCCACAGGCGGGGCCGTCACACCAACAGCCGCGGCACCCGGTGCGCGACCCTGGCCAGCCGGACCGGATGCGCCGGTTCTTCACCCAGGCCGGGCCAAGCAGGCTGGGCGACCACCTGATCACGGCACTGGACAGGTACGCGGACGCGGGCATCCTGGATCACTTCGCGCACCTGCCCAATCAGGGCCTGGCCGACGCAGCCCTGGCCGAGGTGATGCGGCGGACCGCGCACCTCGACGACATGGACGTGGTGCGGGACGCGTTCCAGTTGTTCGGTCGCGCCACCATGCTGCACCGATTCAACTACGCTTCCGGCCCGGAGGCGCTCGAGCAGTTCGTGGCGGAGTTCATGGGCCACGTGGACCGCCTGCGGCAGGGGTTCTACCTCCAAAATGGACTTGATCCCGAGTCGCCCCAACGGTCGGTGTCCCATTGGTCGCTGTCGCCCCAGGCGTCGTCCCAGCTGTCGACCATCGTGGAGGAGGACGAGACCGAGGAAGAGGATTTCTACACGCCACCAGAGCTGCCGGCCGGCGGGGTGCCCGTCGAGCCGAGTTCCAGCGACGAGCGGCGTGGCCCGCCTGGGCTGACCCCGTGGCCCACGGAGCGAACGAGGCTCACCCTCCCACCTGAGTCGAGTCCAGCCACGAACCTGGGGTCATTCGAACTGCTCAGGCGGCCATCTGCCGGATCGGATGAGCAGAGCGTGAACCTGGACCACGTGAACCTGGACCAGACGCCTCCGTCATCGCCAGAGGACAATTCCCAGGTGCGGACACCGCAGGACGAGCAGCGGGAGCGGGTCCTCGATCGGGTCGCCCAGATACGTGAGCACTACAACCACGCGGACGAGATCAGGTTCTGGCAGCTGGCCCATCTCAACGTGACGGGCGCCCTGGACGGCCTGCCCAACCGCGCACTGGCCGACCGGTTCATGATCCAGCTGATCCTCCATGACAATAACCTCGGCGCGGAATTCAACCGGATCGGGCGCGACCAGGTGGAGCAGATCTTCGCCAACGGCACGGATTGGACAACGAGACGCATCATCAGGTTGCTCGAGAACATCCGCGCGCGACCGTATCCCGGACACCGACAAGAGGACATCTGGGCCTACGTCGGGTCCTTCCTGAATGCCGACGACACCAGGCGCACCCCCTTGGACGACATTCACACTCCGATCGACAACAACGCGGGGCGGAACTTCAGCCCGGACATCGTGATGCCGGTGTCTCCCCCGCCGAACCGGACGCCGTCCCCGGACCACGCGATTCTGTTCCCGGCGGCCGGCGTGGACGAGTCCGGCCACGGGGCAGACGCGGTGATGGAGGTCTTTTACCCCGCGCTGCACGCCAACCTGGTGCCGCAAACACTCAACGCCCGCCTTGGCGACGACCTCGGGGAGGGGACACTGTTCGAGTTGCTCGACTACCTCGGCGACACAGACGTCGACCCCGAAGTAGGCGCCGCGAACATCGCCAGGGTGATCGGGGAGCTTCCCGATCATGTCTTCACTATGGGACTAAGTGCCGCAGAGATCAGGAACCTGATCCAACTCAGGATCAACAACCTGCTCGCCCCCGACATCTTCCTCTACACACGGACCAGGAACGACCTCGTCGGCCTGATGAACCAACTCATCAGGGAGGATCAGCAGTACCGCGAAGTGCAACGCGCCGCACTGAGCAGGACACAGCGGCCACGCGAAGCGCCGATGCTTACCCAGCGCGCAGACGTCGCCAGAGCGGCCGTGGCGCAACAGGGGGAGAACGCCAGGCAGTTGGCCTTGGCCAGGTTCGACGAACTGAACTTGCACGGTGTGGTGGACAGGTTGAACGCCCTGGCAGGGACCAACAATGCTCTCGCCAACGGCCTGCTGCTGGAGATGGTCATGGCGGACCACAACTTCCGCGACGCCTTCCAGGCCATCCCCGACGACCAGGTCATGCGGATCTTCCAGGCGGCACCGGCGTGGACCGCACGGAGGTTCATGGCGTTGCTTCATGACGTGGACGGCCTCATGGGGACGACACCCGACGTCATCCGGCGCTTCGTCGAGGAACAACTGATGGAAAACCGAAGAAGAAACTGAAGAAGACGAAGTAGTGCGCGCTCGCGTACGTCATTTGTCCTTTTGAGACAGAGGACACGCGCGGGAGCCGAACCCAGGTGGCTTCCGGAGAGTGTTGAAGGTACAGGCAACACGATCCGGAGATGAGACCACGATGAGCACTCGCCACCGCACCCACGACCGTCGCGGGCGTTGCTGTACCGGGCCCGCCACCCGCCGACCAGGGCGCAGCACCGTGACGTTCAAGAAGACGCCGCTCAACCTGACCTGGCTGGCGCCGGAGAGCATCGACACGGTCGGTGAGGTGTTCGCCGCGACCGTCGTGCCGTTCACTTCGGACGGTGACGTCGTGGTAGCGCGGTTGCGACGCGGGCTGGAGCTGCCCGGCGGCACCGTCGAGCCGACCGACCGGAACCTGTTGGCGACGGTCCGGCGCGAGGCGTGGGAGGAGGCCCGCATCGTGCTGGAGGACCTCACGCTGCTGCACGTCGTGCGGATGGAGCACCGCGACGGACTCGAGCCGACGCGCCATGTCGCCGTCTACACCGGCATGGTCGCGTGGCTGCCGCCGTTCGTGCGGGAGGCCGAGTCCCTCGGCCGGCACGTGCTCAGCCCCGACGAGTTCGTCGAGCACACGACCGGATTCCTCACCACCCGGGCCCGGCGCGACCTGGTCGACAGCGCGTGGACCGCGGTGCACTGCCCCCGCATCGGCGCCATGGCGCGCTGAGCGCGATTTAAGTGACCGTTAAGGCAACCATCGCCGATTCTCGGGGCATCGTTTCGGTGCACCGATTGTCCACTGTGGCCATCTTCGCCGATTCTGTAGAAGCTTCAACATTGCTGCAGACGAAGGGGCGAACGTGACCACCATTGACACTGACGTCATCACGACCGCCACAACACAAAGCCAGTCACCGACGCCATGCGAGTTGCTCGGGGTGGCCGCCGAGGAAACGCGGCGGCTGGTCCTACCCGCCATGCGCGCGGCGTTCGCGGAACTGGACCCGCAGGTCGCACTCGTGTGCGCGTACCACGAGGGATGGGTGGACCTCGACGGCAACCTCTGCGATGGCGACAGCGGCAAACTGTTGCGCCCCACGCTGGCCCTCGCCACGGCCAAGGCGGTCGGTGGCACCGCGGCCGACGCCGTGCCCGTTGGCGTGTCCGTGGAGGCGGTGCACGCGTTCTCCTTGCTGCACGACGACATCATGGACCGCGACGAGACGCGCAGACACCGTGCGACCGCGTGGAAGGCATTCGGCGTCCCCATGGCGATCCTCGCCGGCGACGCGATGCTGGGCCTGAGCATGTCCGTACTGCTGGACGCCCCGTCCGACCGGGCCATGCGGGCCACGAAGCGGATCACCCACGACACCCAGCGCCTGATCGCAGGCCAGCGAGCCGACCTGACCTTCGAGGTACGCGACGATGTCACGCTGGCCGACTACACCGCGATGGCGATCGGCAAGACCGGCGCGCTCATCTCCGCCTCCTGCGCACTTGGCGCAGAGTTGGCCGGCGCGGACGCCGCGACCGTCGACATGTTCGCCTGGTGCGGCGACCGGCTGGGCCTGGCGTTCCAGATCGTGGACGACCTACTTGGCATCTGGGGAGACGACCGCACGACCGGCAAACCCGTACTCAACGACCTCCGCGCGCGGAAGAAGTCGTACCCGGTTCTGTGTGCCCTCAACGGTTCCGGCCCCGCAACGCGCCGGCTGCGCGAGATCTACCTCGGCAGCGGGCAGCTTCCGGAGAGCGACGTCGCAGAGGCGGCGCACCTGATCGAGGAGGCGGGTGGCCGGGAGCGCGCACGCCGGGCCGTGGCGAACGGCGCTCTCGAGGTCACCGAGGCGTTCGACCGCCTCGGACTGCCGAAGCGCGAGCACGACATCCTGCTCGCCATCGTCGGGGCCATGACCGACCGCGTCCGCTGATATTCCGATCGCACGTAACCCTCATGCGACGCCGGCGCACGAACCTTGAGGTTCCCCCGAACGGTGGACACCGAGTTAGCAGGACTGTGGTCCTGTTGGAAGGATGTCCGTCATGCCTCCTCGTAAGCGTCGGTCGTACACGGGCGAGTACAAGGTCGAGGCCGCGCATCGTGTGATCGATTCCGGTCGCACGATCGCCGAGGTTGCTCGCGAGCTGGGAATTGACTCGGGGATGTTGAGTGTCTGGGTCAAAGACGAGCGGCGCAGGGCAGCCGCTGCCGAGGTTCACGGGGAGGACCCGTTGGATGTCCCCGAGCGGGATGAGTTGCTGCGATTGCGCAAGCAGGTGGCCGAGTTGGAGAAGGACAACTCGTTCCTGGTAAAAGCTTCGGCGTACTTTGCCGCGATGCAGAAGAACCGGCCCGGTTCGCTCTGATGGTGAAGTACGCCGGCCCCGACGAGTCCGCGGAGACCACCGCCGCCGCCTCACCGGAGATCCTCCGGTTCTCCGTGCTGCGCATGGCGCGGCCGCTGGGTGTCTCGACATCCGGCTACTACGCGTACCTGAAACGCGCCACGGCAACGGTGTTGACGCCGCGGCGGCAGCGGCGCGCCGATCTGGCGGTGAGGATCCTGGACGTGCACGCCGACTCCGAGGGCACGTACGGGTCCCCGCGGATCACCGCCGAACTGCGGGGACGTGGCGAGACGGTGAGCAGGAAAAACCGTCGCGGCGATCATGGCCGGGATCGAGGGCATCAGCCCGCGCACGTTCAAGGTCCGCACCACAGTGGCCGACCCGGCGGCATCGTTCCCGCCGGATCTGGTGCGGCGACACTTCGACCAGGGCCAGCTCGATGCGGTCTGGCTGACCGACATCACCTACCTCACCTGCGGCGAGGGTGACATGTACTTGTGCGCGATCCGGGATGGACATTCCCGCCGCGTGCTCGGGCACGTCGTTGCTGACCATATCGGCGCCGGCACGGTCTGCCAGGCCATCGACGCGGCGGTGGCCCGCCGAGGACGCAGCGTCGCCGGCACCGTGCTGCATTCCGATCGCGGGGGGCGGGGGGAATTCACCGCGGCGTTGACGGTGAACGCCTGCACCCGACACACCCTGAAACGGTCGATGGGTGCTACCGGTGTCTGCTGGGACAACAGCCCGGCGGAATCGTTCTGGTCAACGTTCAAGCACGAGTACTACTATCGCCACGCCTTTGCCACCAAGGCGGAACTCGATGCGGCGGTTGACATGTGGATCGCACGGTACAACAATCGGCGGCGTCACTCCGCGATCGGGATGCTCAGCCCTGTTTGCCATGAGCAATCCCTGACAGGCGCAGCGAAAGCTGCTTGAAGACCTGCCCACTGTTTGGGGGGAACCTCAGTTCGGCTTATGGCTGGTTACACGGGGGACGATCGCGCTGTTGTTGCGGGGTCCGATGGCTGGGGCGATCGGAGCCGCACCTCGCCGGATCTTCTCGACGGGGTGCGTCGTGCACGGCGAGGCACGGCAATGGGCAGTGGGGTGCGCATCGAGGATGAGACTGGGCCGGGACGATATGCAGTCTGGCGGCGGTGATTGAGGTGGTCGGCTTTCCCGCACGCACTTTGCTGTCTATTACCAATCTTTCTGGTTGATCTTCGGTCGTGTTGGTTGTTGCTGGTTGTACTTTATTCGCGTTGGTGGAACATGTTGCGTTGCGGAGTTTGTGTGGGGTCGATCCAGCGGGGTGGGATGAATTCCGGGTGTCCGATACCGCTCATCCGGACTGTCCATTCCGAGTGGTGGATCATGCGGTGGTGTCGCCGGCATAGGAGTACGAGGTTGGTGAGGTTGGTGGGTCCGCCGTCTAGCCAGTGGGTGATGTGGTGGGCGTCGGACCAGCGGGCGGGCCGTTCGCAGTGGGGGAACGCGCAACCCCGGTCTCGGGTGTTCAACGCGACCCGTTGCTTCGTGGTGACCAGGCGGCGGGTGCGGCCCACATCCAACGGCACTGACTCGCCGCCCATCACTACCGGCACGATCCCGCAGTCACACGCGATCCGTCGTGCCGCGCCGGCCGAAAGCAACGCACCACCTTCCAAAGTCGCGGTACCGACGCCGGCCAGCAGGTGGGTGTAATCCATGGTGGCGTTGAGGTGTGGCTTCACCCCGCCCCGGACGGGTAGCTCCGGTGAGTCGATGGCGTGGTGGATCACGTCACAGAACGCGTCACCAAGTCGTTGGGTAGGGTGCCGGTCATCGGCTGGGCCGTCCGGCTTGGCGAGGGCACCCAGCAGCGCATCCAACTCTTCGGCTGTTTCGGGTTCGATGGTGCCGGTGAACCGCATCCACCCCGTGTGGTCGCGTCGGTAGCGGAACACGTTCTTCGGTTCCGCCAACGCGTCGTCGGCGGGTTGGTCGCCGTCCGGGTCGATCCGCGCCAACAACACGTCACCGTGGGCACGGACTACCGCTGGGTGGGCTACTCGCGCGGTCTCGACGAGATGTTTCTCCACGATCTCCGGTGCGTCACCCGACGCCCAGGCGGGGATCTTCTTCACCACCTCAGCGATCGCGTCCACATGATCGGGATCCAGCACACCATCCCGTAGTGCGTCACGCACCAACGGCAACGACGCCGGGGTGAGGTGCCCGGTGGGTGTCGCCACCTCCGCGAGCAGACCAGCCTGCGCGATCAACCGAGAAGCCCGGCGCGGAGTGATCCGCACCAGATCCGAGATGAGCGCGCTCAGACTCGAATATCCCGCTTTGCGGGCGATGTCGGCTTGTTCGAGTTCGGAGATCACCGTCAACGCGGAGCTGTGGAGCTGCCGCATCTGGGTCATGATCTCGACCAGATGATGGGCAAGATCCGGCAACCC
>Ga0193716_1001360_pt1 | contig 14278 bp, 10 predicted proteins | sample U2c1metaG_FD_145901 | JGI IMG/M metagenome (GOLD analysis project Ga0193716, IMG submission 145901) | Soil microbial communities from a riparian zone of the East river system, Colorado, United States - U2c1 | ecosystem: Environmental > Terrestrial > Soil > Riparian zone | place: USA: East River...
CATATCGGGGCTAGATCTTTTGTGGTTGACTGGCTTCCGGGCCGGCTTCCAAGGCAATTTGTTTATTAAGGGCTTCCGTTATAATACATTTTAATCTGCCTACATCCGTATCCGGCGACAGCTCGGATTTAAATAATCCCGATTCTGGAACAAGCACATGGTTGCCATACAGCAATCGTTCAAGTTCCCCATTCATGATAGTTATATGATATTCTATTTTCGTTTCTCTTTCTTTCATTCGTACCAGGGCGCAATATTCACGCGCCTTGAAGTCGAATTTTATGGATAACATCTTCGTAGTATTAAGATTTAAGGAGGAAATATGGTATGCAAAAATTATACCTGCATGCAAGTTAAGCCGGTACGAATTCGCCCTGCCTGGCATAATTTTTTCTGTGTTTTATTCAGAAGCTTCCCAAAAAGGGGTGGTCTGGTAAAACAGGCCTGAGAATATACCCTGATACCTGATCTGGGTAATGCCAGCGTAGGAAAGAAAGAAGCAACAGGGACTCCGGCAAAATACCGGAGTCTTTTTATTAAGTCATAAAATCCGTCATATGCGATCCATACTTATACTAACGGATTTTTCGGATGCCGCATTTCGGGCGGCTAAATATGCCTGTAATCTGACCGGTCTATTACAAGTTGATCGCATAGTTTTATTCCATGCCTTCCAGACTATTGCTGTTACGACAGATATGCCTGCTTATCCGGTAAGGACTGAGTACGAAATGTACCAGGAAAGCATCAAAGCCTTAAACCTGCTGCATGACCGGATTAGACCAATGGTTAGGCAGGATGTTAAGATCGATCTTCTTGCTGTAGATGCTGTTTTGCCTGAAATGATCAATCAACAATGCAGAGAACAGAATATCGATATGATTGTGATGGGTGTTTCCGGTAAATCCGGTCTCGAAAAATTGCTAATGGGAAGTACTACCGCCCGAATGCTGGAAACGAGCGAGTTCCCAATATTGATAGTACCCAAAGAGGCACAAGGTGGAAAAGAAATAAAAACCATTGTCTTCACGACTGATCTTAAGGATATATCCGGTATACCGGTTGATCAGTTGTATTCCTTTTTAGATGCTTTTAAATCAGCCATTTGTGTGGTGAATGTGGAGACTCCGGCGGAAGAAGGGAAATACTCGCCTGAAACAAAAGAAGTCATTGCCGGCTTGCATCATCTCCTGGATAAATATCATCCCTCGTTCTATTATCTGGAGGGCGATGAGATTGTGCGGAGTGTCCTTGTTTTTGCTGGCGATCGCCAATCAGCATTGATCATTACGGTTCCTAGAAAGCATAGTTTTTTCTCCGCTATATTTCATAAAAGCATTTCTAAAAAACTGGCATATAATTCTTCCATTCCTTTATTGTCTTTGCCGGGGAGGGAATTTCCACACTCTGGGGAACCCGGATGAAATATTGCCACAGTTCACCAGCTAGATGTTAAAGAAATATTGCCTTAGGCGTGCTGGATCATGTTGGCGCAGGCAGTAATAATTATTTTTATTGTTCATGGACCCATTTAACCTAGGGCAGCCCGGGACATGGCTGCCATTTTTTTTTTGCCTAAAATTCTGTGCCACGTACAACGCTAAATTGATTAGATTGTAGCCCAAAAGTAAAACGACATGTCCTCGACGTCTGCGACCGCATTTCATAAGCAAATTTCTGCCGCGGGGATACTGATCGCGGTAGGCATAGTGTTTGGCGATATCGGCACTTCACCTCTGTATACATTGAATGCCGTTTTTCATAACCGGGTGATAACGCAGGACGTCGCTCTTGGCGCATTGTCGGCCATTTTCTGGACCCTCTTCTTTCAGACAACGCTGAAATATGTGATCATCACGCTTCAGGCGGACAATAAGGGAGAAGGCGGGATCTTGTCCTTGTATGCATTGATACGCCGGAAATCCGGCCGCTGGCTTTTGTTCCCTGCCATGGCGGGGGCTGCCTTTCTTATGGCGGATGGTATTATTACTCCACCGATATCGGTTGCTTCCGCTATCGAAGGTCTGCAGGCTATCAACCCTCACATTCAGACAGAAGGCATCGTCATCGTCATATTGGTCCTCCTATTCATCTTTCAGCAGTTCGGAACGGAAAAGATCGGCAAGATCTTCGGTCCGGTCATGGTAGTCTGGTTCACCTTTATCGGAGTGTTGGGAGTGATCGCTTTGAGGGATAGTCCGGGTGTTCTGAAGGCGCTGAACCCTTATTATGGCTATGAACTTTTAAGACATTCGCCGGGCGGATTCTGGCTACTGGGGAGCATATTTCTTTGTACTACGGGTGCCGAAGCGCTGTATAGCGACATGGGGCACTGTGGCAGGAATAATATCCGGGTCAGCTGGATCTATATAAAGACAACGCTGATCCTTAGCTATGCCGGACAGACAGCCTGGCTTTTGCTGCACCAGGGCGAACAGGTAGGGCTGATCAGTCCCTTTTATCATATCGTCCCGCAGGTGATCTACCTGCCTTCGCTGATCATTGCAACGCTGGCGACCATCATCGCAAGCCAGGCCCTGATCAGTGGCTGTTTTACGCTTATCAATGAGGCCATCCGGCTGGATGTCTGGCCGATGCACCGGGTGCTGTTCCCCGGAAATATCAAGGGACAAATTTATATTCCGTTCATCAACTGGATGCTGATGGTGGGTTGTATCGGGATGGTATTATATTTTCGGGAATCGAGACGGATGGAGGCTGCTTTTGGATTAAGCGTTACGCTGACGATGCTGATGAGCACCATCCTGATCAATTTCTATCTCCGGACCAGGCGGGTACCCTTTGTGGCGAGGCTATGTATCACTGGTCTTTTTCTTTTTATCGAGCTATCGTTCTTAGTGGCCAATTTCCGGAAGATAAAAGAAGGCGGCTGGCTCACCCTGCTCATCGGAGCCGGGCTCTATTCCGTAATGTTCATCTGGTACAAAGGCCGCGCGATCAAACGGTCGATGGTCAATCTTTGCCCGATAGATCAGTATACGCTGATGCTGCAGCGACTAAGCGCAGACGTCAATATATCCAAATATGCAACCAACCTGGTCTACCTGACAACATCAGGGTCTTCAAAGACGATCGAAAAATCGGCAATGGATTCTATTCTGTCGAGGTCGCCGAAAAGGGCGGATGTCTACTGGTTCCTGCATGTCAATGTGCTGGATGAACCATACGCGTTGACATATCATGTGGAGACGATAGTTCCAAACGACGTTTATTTTATCACCTTCAACCTGGGGTTCCGGATAGAACCCAGGATAGACCAATTCTTTGAACAGGCGGTGCGAAGCCTGGTGCAGTGTGGCGAGGTGGATGTCTCCGACAGGTTTGAACACTATTACCAGCATAGCCCGATCGGTGACTATTGTTTCCTGTTGATGGATCCCTTTTTGTCTTTTGGGAACGATCTGCCTCCCGGGAAACGGTTCCTGATGCGCAGCTATTTTAACTTAAGATATTTAAGCGTTAAAGAAGCTTCGAATTTCGGTCTCGACCGGAGTAATGTAACGATCGAAAAATACCCTGTCGTGGTCAGTCCGGTTAATGCACCGACCCTTGTCAGGGAATGAATGATCGTTTGATGTCTACTTTGTCGCTGGTTGGCTGACAGCAGGTTCGTTGACAACAAGCTTTAGCGATTCCGAGTTGATACAATATCTGAGTCCGCTGGGTGGAGGACCGTCGGGGAAGACATGACCTAAATGCGCATCGCAGACGCTGCAATTGACTTCGACCCTTACCATGCCAAAGGAGACATCCTTTTCGTAGGAGATGACGTTGTTTTTTATCGGTTGGGTAAAACTTGGCCAGCCGGTGCGCGAGTCAAATTTTATGCCCGAATCAAACAGTTCCGTATCGCAGCAGATGCAGTTGTATTTCCCCGGGTCGTACCGGCTGCAAAGTTCGCCACTGAAGCTGGGTTCGGTACCTTTCTTACGGGTGATGCGGAATTGTTCGGGCGTCAACAGGGCTTTCCATTCTGCATCGGTCTTTTCGACCCTTCTGTCGGGCTTTAGATTGCCTTTGGTGGCAAAGTTGAGGACGTCATTCCAGTTTAGCATATGTTTGTTTTGAATTTATCCGTCAATTCCCGTTCCAGATTTTAAAAGGCTGATTGTCAATGACGGGTTGACAGTAAATGACTATCGTACACGAAATATCGTCTATGAGTATACAAGGATCAGGCAACAGGAAATTAGGTTTATGGACAAGCACGGCGCTGGTCGTCGGTAATATGATCGGCGCCGGGGTCTTCTTAATGCCCGCGGCCGCGGCATCTTTTGGCAGTATTAGCCTGCTTGGCTGGATCTTTTCGGCTATTGGCTCTTTCTTTCTCGCAAAGGTTTTTAGTAATCTTAGTAAGCTTTTGCCGGGCGCCACCGGGGGGCCTTATGCATACACAAGAGCCGGTCTTGGTGATTTTGCCGCTTTCCTGGTGGGATGGGGTTATTACCTGGCTACATCCTGTGCGAATGCGGCCATTGCTATTTCTTTTGTCAGTGCGCTGAGTACTTTCTTCCCGGTGCTGGCAACAAATGCGGGGGCGGCGGCGCTGACCGCTCTTGGGACGGTGTGGCTGTTGAATTGGGTAAACAGCCGGGGTGTCCTTCTTTCAGGGAAAGTGCAGCTGATTACGACTGTTCTGAAGATGTTGCCGCTTCTGGTCATAGGTGTTGCCGGTCTTTTCTTTATACGTGCGGAGAACTTTCATCCATTTAACAATACGCATACATCGCTGTTTGCCGCCATCACCGCTACGGCTACGATGACTATGTTCAGCTTTGTCGGGATCGAATCGGCTACCGTCCCATCCGGGAGCGTACACGACCCGGGAAGGACAGTTTCACGTGCTACGATGCTTGGGCTTGGTATAACCACCCTGATCTATGTCCTTAGCAGCGTCTCCGTCATGGGGCTGATACCCGGGGACATCCTGCGGCATTCCGCGACACCCTTTGCCGATGCAGGCGTTATTCTTTTTGGGTCGGGTGCGAGGTATTGGGTCAGCGCGGGTGTAGGCATAGCGGCGTTTGGTGCGCTGAATGGATGGACGCTGGTCCAAAGCCAGGTTCCGTTTGCGATTGCGAAGGACGGTCTTTTTCCGGTCCTGTTCACCCGGACGAACAGTAAGGGAGTGCCTTTTGTCGGTATGATCGTTAGCGGAACTATAATATCATTATTTATTCTTATGAATTATAGCAGCGGGCTGGTGGAGCAATTCCGTACTCTGCTGCTGCTGTCGGTGTTCACTATCCTTATCCCCTACCTTTTCTCTACGGCGGCCTATCTGATCATTCGTTTCAGCGGGAAGCCGTTGGTTCGGAAGGGATTGATGTCGGCGCTTGTGCTGGGCATCCTGGCTTTTGTCTATTCGCTGTGGGAGATAGCAGGAGCGGGGCAGGCCTCGGTATATCATGGATTTTTATTGCTTATGGCGGCTGTTCCTTTGTATGTGTGGAGAGAGTATCAAAAGAGGGAACAATAGCGCCCAATAGGAGACGAGCTTCGTAAACAAATAATTCCGAGACCTGTGTGGTGACACCAAGCAAAGCTGCGACCTCTTCATGTGAATATTCATCTATTACATAGAGATTGAAAACCGTCCTGTATACAAGCGGCAGACGTCGCAATGCTTCGATAAGCCTGCAAAAATCATCCTCCTGCCCATCATTTGCCAATAACCCCTCCATAGATTCAGGGACGGAATTAGCTGTGCAGGAAAAAAGGCCGGGCAATAAAGAGCTTACGGCCGTCTCTACTGCATTTCTCCTGATCCACCTTGTAAGCGATGGCTCTAATTTGTCACACTGCCCGGCCACAAAAGAAGGGAAGCCGCGAAATACCTTTAGAAAAGAATGGTGCACCGCGTCGACAGCCTGCTCATAGGTATCCAGGTATCGAAATGTGGCCTTCAATGAAAACCCATAATATTTTTCATACAACAGTTGCTGACTCCTGCGGTCAAACCTTTTGCATCCTTCGACAAGGGCAGATAGCTGCCTGGTGACGCTCAGCGGGTCGGCGGACATAGTTAGTTTTTGATCAAACGTTTACCAAACACGTGCCAATTCACAACAGCCTGAATAACAAGAGTTGAATAAAAATGGTCGGCAGTACAATTCACGTTATTTCATCAAAAGGACATATTACTGACGAAATATAACGACCGCAACTGAAATCGCGTCACTAAAGCAAGGAACGGGTTTTGAGTGGGCAACAGACTGGGTACCTTTGCCGATAATAAATACAACACATGCAACTTATAATCGATAGAATAGACAAGTTGGATTGGGCGGGTATAAGAGAAGAGTTACACGATAAAGGGTTCGCTGTCGTAGATAAGGTCCTGTTCAGGAGTGAGTGCAACCGGTCTACCCTGCCATCGCTCCGGTTGCTAACCAGTGGATGGAAGAATTGAATCTACCCACCCGATTCCCGGAGAGCCACAAGGAAATGATCCGGCTTTGCCGGGAGAAGGGCCAGACAAAGCCCACTGCGCTGATCCTTAAATACACAGAGGGCGGTTACAATACGTTACACCAGGATCTGTATGGGGAGGTATTTTTTCCAACGCAGATGGTGTTTGTGCTGAACCAGGCCGGTGAAGGGAACGAAAGGGTATTACCGGGTGAACATGAAACATGGGGTGAGTCCGTTGCATAGTGGCACCAGGTTTAGCCTGGGGGTTATTTTTCACGATGGGTTGAGCTAAAGGGCGAGCGCACTATTTTGCGTATTCATTAATTCATTATCCCGTTTGGAGGCTGCTGCAATAAAGGAAGTACTATTTGAAAGCATGCGCCTTCCCCTGCTTTAGAGGTGGCACGTATTTCACCGTGATGATTCGTTACAATCTCTTTGCATAAGGCCAGGCCGATGCCTGTTCCTGAATATAATTCGTCGCGATGTAAACGGTGAAAAATTAAAAAGATCTGATTGGCATTTTGCTGATGAAATCCGATGCCATTGTCTTTAAAACTAATCTCACAATAAGGAACATTGGGATCGATATTCGGAAATTTTGCCATTTCCGCCATATTAAGCAGCTTTGAAGTAATAGCAATGACCGGCTTTATTCCCTTTTTTGAGAATTTAAAAGCGTTGCTGAGCAGGTTGTAGAAAAGCTGGTTGATAAGTACAGGCATCGCATCAATTACCGGCAAAGGCTTGCGCTTGATAACAGCTTTATTTTCATCGATAAGCAATTCGAAATCGTTTAGCACCGTATCTAACACGCTATCAAGGTCTGTTTGTTCAAAAGTAATTTTGCCATGAAGTATTTTTGAAAAATTAAGTACTGCTTTAATAAGGGTCCCCATACGCAGAGCTGAAGCGTTGATCTTTGTGATCAATCCATTAGCCGCTTCCGGCAAGTCCTTACTATATTTGTCCTGAAGCATCGACGAAAATATCCTGATTTTCCGGAGCGGTTCCTGCAGATCATGCGAGGCGATGTATGCGAACTGCTCTAAACTTTCATTGGAAAGTTTTAAGTCGATATTTGCTTCGTGCAGGGAGAATGTTCTTTCAAATACCTTTTGTTCCAGTTCTTCTGTTTGTGCCTTCGCAAGGTTGTCCAATCTTCTTTTTTCGGTAACATCTTCAATGGCAAGCAGGATCGATTGTTCATCTTTCTGATCCCTGATGACCCGGGTTGCATTCAGGAGCATAATGCGGTCACCAAGGCCAGGAAAGTTACGGGAGACTTCAAAATCAACGATACTCGACTGCATGGGAAGTATTTTTTCGAGCATTTCCCGGAGACCGGGTATATCCCATTGCTTATTGCCCAGCTCGGATAATAGCCGTCCTTCGGTTCCTTCCTTTATGGCCTGAAATTTATCATAGAAGGCCCTGTTGGCGCTTCTTACTGTTAAATCTTTGGTTAGCACCAGGAGGGGTTCCCTTATGGTGGTCACAATGGACTCGGCGTACAGACGGGAAAGATCGAGCTGTTCGCTTCTGTCATAAAGCTCTTGGTTCACAATGATCAATTCTTCATTGCTGGTCTGCACTTCTTCCTTTGAGGTCTCCAACTCTTCATTCAGACTTTGGAGCTCTTCGCTTCCGGAAAGGAGTTCTTCATTAGCACTTTGCAATTCTTCATTGGCAGCCTCCTGATCTTCTGTAATGGCCCTCATATCATCCCTGGTCTGGGCAAGCTCTTTCATTAATTCCTTGTTGCGGATGCGCTCCTGGTCCAGCTCGGGATCAGCCCTTTCCTCTTTCCTGTTTGTTTTTATTTGCTTTTGAGTATCAGAGGATACCGGTGTATCTCTGAAAAGGATCAAAAAGTACTGTTCGATCGTATTAGTCAGGGGAATGACTTCAATAGTCACCGGTCGATCTTTACCGGCAAACTTCAGCTGGATATTTTCTTTGATCAGGGCCGTGTTGCTTTTCTTCACCTTATGAATGGCATTGCGCAGCTCGAAGGCCAGGCCTTCCCGGGACATCTTTAATACATTCATGCTTGGCTTGCCGGGAGAGGCTTCGAGCCAGGTCCCGGTCGACCCACGGAATTGCACTATGTCCATTTCTTCATTTACTATGACTCCCGGAGGTACATAATTCGTTAACAGAAAAGTATCGGCACTTTTTTGAAAATCATCCTTGTTGCTTTCACTAATGTTTTGCACACCATTATTGCCGGCCTTAAATGTGTCATCCTTACGGTCTCCGAGAATGTGCAGGAAGTTTCCCCGTACCGCTTTCCGGGAGAAAATTTTACTGGTCTTGTCAATCGCGTTAAAGAGTTCTGCCGCTTGTCCCGTCGTTTCTGATTTTCCAAGTAACAGATACCCTTTTTCCTTAAGTGCGTAATGGAACGTGGTGAGTGCTTTTTTTTGAAGGAACGGCTCAAGATAAATAAGGGAGTTCCTGCAACTGATCAGGTCCATTTTCGCAAACGGAGGATCCTTAAGGTAATTGTGGTAGGCAAACACGCAGGTGTCCCTGATCGGTTTCTTTATCCGGTACTTACCATCTGCCACTGTAAAGAACTGTTGCAGCCGTGCTGCCGAAACCCCGTGCACTTCTTTTTTTGAATACACTGCGTTCCTGGCCTTCGTAATGGCGAGATCTGAAATATCTGTTGCAAAGATCTGTACAATTGGATTAGGAGCCGTCTCTCTCTTTGCCAGATGTTCATGAATGCATATCGCCATCGAATAGGCTTCTTCTCCTGTAGAACAGCCGGCAACCCAGATACGTACTGGATCATTCCCTGATCGTTGTTTCATGAGCGCGGGCAATATGTTCTCACATATGTTTTCGAAAATCTTTGGATCCCGGAAGAACTGCGTCACCGGGATAAGGAGATCCTGGTATAAAAGGTCCTGCTCGGACAAACTTTCCCGGAGATAGAGGAGATAGTCTGCCAACGTTTCTTTCATGCTGAGGGCTATTCGTCGTTCAATTCTTCTGTGAATAGTGGGTTGTTTGTAATAGGTAAAATCTACACCTTTCCGGTTACGCAGCAGGGCAAGGATCTGTTTAAATTCACTATGTAGTATTTGTTCCTTTTTACCGCCTTTGATGACATTATTGCCTGTGTTTTTATCGCGTAAGATCGATAATTGTGACGGGATCTCTTCCGGCGACAATATAAAATCGACTACTCCGGCGTTGATGGCGTTTTGAGGCATGGCATCATAAGCGGCGGACTGCTGTGCCTGCGCGAACGTAATGCCTCCGCAGTTTTTAATATCCGTTAATCCCTGGGTCCCGTCTGTGCCTGTGCCGGTTAAGACCACTCCAATAGCATGATTTTGATGCACAGCCGCGAGAGAAGAAAAGAACAGGTCGATCGGCATGTTCTTATAATTTTTTGGGGGACGCGCGCTTAGCTGGAGGACACCGTCAGTTGCCGTCAGTAATTTATTGGAGGGAATGATATAGATATGATCCGGCTCTACATGTACATTGTCTGAGATCTCCTGAACCGGTATTTTCGTAACCTTTTGTAAAAGATCGGACAAAATGCTGTCATGTCTTGGATCCAGGTGCTGTACCAGGATATATGCCATACCCGAATCTTCCGGAATTGCTTTAAGCAATTTCTTAAAAGCCTCCAATCCACCCGCTGAAGCGCCAACACCTATCACCGGAAATAGATTCGATGAGATGATTTTTACTTTGTCTTTATTTTCCTTAGCCATTTTGTGTTTCGGGTATGCTACCATACAGCAAATCCCTGGCCAGGGAAAATTCTCCGTTCGCAGAATATGAGGCATTGAGATGCAGATGTAAGTGATATTCAGGTCATATACGCTTAAATTGAGAGGGAAAGCGGGTACGGGTTTAAGATTCGGATCCTTTTCCCGATATATGTGAATTGTATAAGTTTGGCATGGAATAATGTAACATTTATATCCTGGTCAAGACTATTTTAACGTTGGTAGTAGTGGGATATTTTCGGTCGATATGGTCAAAGCAACGGTAAATGTGATGGTGCGGGGGATGGCGGCGGGCCAAAGATTATGCAGATTTTCTTCAGAATCCGCAATGATATTTGCATTAATTTTATATGTAACATGACTTATTGTAAAGGAAATGGATTATATCAACCTGGAGAAAAATGCCGAGGCGTTTGTTAGAAAGTCTTTTGCTAATTCTGTCGATCATCAATACCCCTATCACAACCTGGCGCATACTGTCAATGTAGTGGAGCATGTTGTTGAGATCGGGAATTTCTATGAAATGAGGGGCGAGAACCTGGCCGTGATCAAGGTTGCGGGCTGGTTTCATGACATAGGGCATTTGTACGGGGCCTATGAGGGGCATGAGGAACGGGGTGTAGTGGTCATGAAAGGCTATATGGAACAGTTCAAGGCTCCGAAAGAGATGATCGGGCGGATCAGCGAGTGTATAATAGCTACAAAATTCCCTTCTCATCCCGGGTCCTTATACGAAAAGATCCTTTGCGACTCGGATACCTATCATTTTGGAACGGAGTATTTCCGGCAAACGGATGTACTGGTCCATCAGGAAATGGAACTCCGGACGGGATGCGCTTATCCGGACTGGCATAAAAAAAGCATCTGGCTACTGGAGCACCATCAATTCTTCACTCCTTATTGCCAGGAACTGCTGGAAAAAGGGAAACAGGAAAATTTAAAGTGGCTGAGGTCGCTGACCGACTAAGTTATTCCACTTTCAGGTTTTTGGCCGGATTCTCCATCGCCGCCGCATAAGTTTGGGATATGATGGTGACGAGTCCGATAACAAAAAGAAGGACAAAACACAATACAGCCGGGAGCAAACCCGAGTCAGGGCGTAATACGAAGTTCATCTGGAAGAGAAAGCTCAAAGTAAAACCGATGGGCAGGCCTATCGCCCCGGCGATGACCAGCAGCTTTATGAATCGCCGCGATAACAGGCGGACGAGCTGTGACTGACTGGCGCCTATTACTTTGCGGATGCTGATCTCTTTTCGTTTTATTTCCACACTATAGATGACGAGACCCAGAAGCCCCAACGTGGCGATGCTGAGCGCCATGAAGGCCAGATAGCCCAACAAGGAGATGGTCGCCCGTTGTGAATTGCTGTTCTCGAGGTCATCGTCCAGCCAGGAAGATGAAAAGGGTTGGGAAGGAGCAATTGCCTTCCAGGCGCCGGCGATGCGACCGGTCACGGCCTTTTTGTCGGAACGGCCGACGTCTACGAACAGGTAGTTACAGGCGCCTTTTTTATTTCGGAATGCCATCGCCTCGATGGGTCTGCCGGCACTTTCATAAATAAAGTCTTTTGCAATTCCAATGATCTCAAGGGAGGTGGAATCATCGACCCCGAGCCGGTTGCCAAGGGCCTCGTTGGGTGTCTTGAAGCCAAGCAGACGGGCGGCCTTGTCGTTGATGATGACCGATCTTTCGCCGGTGGAGTCGCCATCGGCGGTGAAGTTCCTGCCGGCAAGCAGAGCGATCTTTAAGGAAGGTATGAAGTTGCGGTCGGTAAAAAAATAGTTGAGTGATACTGCCCCCTTTTGTCCGTTGTCGACCCAGCCTGGCCCGCGCATGGCCTGGTAGCGGCCCTCGAAGGTAGTGGAAAGACCGGAGACGGAGCTGATTCCGCCCGTCGCTGCTATCACGTTGGCGGCTCTGTCCTTGTCGATGCCGTTGAGGGGGACTATGAGGATGTTGTCGCGTTTAAAGCCATGATCGGCTGATGCCATGAAGGAGAACTGCCGGTAAAATGAGAACAGGAAGATGATGGCGACAAGGGAGAGACTGTATTGAAAGACGATGAGTGTCTTTTGCAGGCCGACGCTGCCAAAGATCTTTGCGGTAGATAGGTTTTTGAGAACTCTCAGGGGTTTAAATGCGGAGAGGATCCAGGCCGGGGCTATGCCTGCGAGGGCGCCGGTGAAGAGTGCAAAGCCCAAAGTGGCGAGGAAATAGCTGGTGTTATATCTAAAAGAGGAAGGGACCATTTCATAGCCGTCATTAAAGGGAGCAAAGCGGATAATCAGAGAAAAAAGAGTCCAGGCGAAACCCAGCGCCAGGATGGCGGTGACGCAGGCTTCTACGACATATTGCAGGAAGATCTGGTAACGCATGGCGCCGTTGATCTTTCTAACGCCAACCTCTTTGGCCCTGGTGAGGGCTCTGGCTACGGTGAGGTTGGTATAGTTGAAGCAGGCTGCGATAAGCAGGAGCAAGGAGATGTCGATCTCGATCCAGAGCTTGCTCCAGGGCTCACCTCTCCCGATGTCGTTGTAGAGATCGGACCGGGCGGGGCTTATCTTTGTTATGGACTGCATGTCGAAGGATAATACCCCGGCCTTGTCGGTTCTATTTATACCGGCTGCGATGCTGTTGATCTGTCCTTTCAGGGTGGTATAACCTGAACCTTCTTTCATCAGCGCATAGGTATAAGCCGGGTACTCGCCCCAGTCATTGGACTTGTCGGCCAATTGTTTGGTCTGGACCAGGTGGGGGATCGAGGAAGAAGACGCATAGGCGGAAAAGTCGATGTGTGACTTCCCGGTTTCGGCCAGGACTCCTGACACGATGAAGTTCCCTCTATTTTTTATCGTGATGACCTTACCCATAGGATTGGCGGCACCAAAGAATTTTTCGGCGGTCGTCTTTGTCAGGACGATGGAGTTGGGTTCTTCGAGGGCGGTCAGCGGATCACCGGCTGCCAACGTAAAGCCAAAGACTTTAAAAAAAGCGGGTTCCGTGAAGGCTCCCTTGAGATTTAGCTCTTTTCCGCCGGCGGTGGCGGTGCCGTTCAATTCGGGATAGAGATTGACGGCGTCGTCTATTTCGGCTGTGTCGGCCCTGAGGACTGCGTATAAGGGTAGCGGTGTGCTGGCGAGGGACCATTGCTGTCCATCTTTTTTATGGTATGAAGATATAATACGGTAGGTCCGGTCGGGGTGCGGGTGAAAGTGATCGTAACTCAGGGCATCCTGTATTCGCACCAGCTCGATCATCCCAATGGACATGCTCAGGCCAAGGCCGAAGATGTTGATAAAGGAGACGAGGCGGTTTCGCAGGAGGGTTCGGAAGGCGATCTTTATGTAGCTAACGATCATGGATGCGCTGTTTGCAGAGAAGGTACAATAATTTGCCCAAATCGTAAAGGGTTTGGCAATCAGGAGTTTGGAGTCGCTTCAGGCTCCCCGGGGTGCACGAAATCGAACTTGCGATGTATCAAAACCGGACATTGTTTTTTAAGGAAGGGTCGGTGGAAGGCTGGCTATCAATGAATTTATGGTTGGCATCTTATTGGCTGCAAGAGAAGAAACTAACCTTTTCATGTTCAGAAATTACTTCTCCATCGCGTGGCGGAATCTTATCCGAAATAAATCACATACGACTATCAATCTTGGCGGGCTGGTCATCGGCTTTACGATCGGCATCGCGGTGCTGGCGGTGGTGTACAGCCAACTGACTTTTAATGGGTTCAATGCAAACCGGGCGAAGATCTACCAGGCCTATGACTTTTCCAATAACGCAGACGGGGAACAGGTCAATAGCCTGTTCGGTCTCGCCGCGGGACCAGTCTTTAAGGCCGAGGCGCCGGCGATTGAGAAAATGACCCGTTTTGTCGATGGCGGCAGTCACATGATCTATAAGGATAAGGTTTTGGAAATGCCGGTGATGATGGCGGATGAAGATCTTTTTTCGATGTTTAGTTTTACGATTCTTAAAGGCGACAAGCTCCATCCGCTTGGGAACCTGACGGATGTGGTGTTGACGGAGAGTGCGGCGTTGAAGATCTTTGGGCGGGAGGATCCGATAGGCCGGCAGCTAAG
>Ga0193716_1001361_pt1 | contig 14277 bp, 14 predicted proteins | sample U2c1metaG_FD_145901 | JGI IMG/M metagenome (GOLD analysis project Ga0193716, IMG submission 145901) | Soil microbial communities from a riparian zone of the East river system, Colorado, United States - U2c1 | ecosystem: Environmental > Terrestrial > Soil > Riparian zone | place: USA: East River...
ACATAAATTTAAAAAAAGTTCCCAAAAGCACTATGAGTCTAATGCGTTTAGGAACTACCAGGTGGGAGCTGGCATTGTAGCGCCAACTCCCACCTGAATAGTTTTCTGTCAGTTCACAGATCACGCGCCGGAAGGTGCTGATCGAGGCGAGGGTCTCGGCAGGGCTGCCAGTTGCGTTCGGTGCCTCCGTAGGCCTCGAAGTGATAGGAGCCGAACTCTCCATCTTTGGCGAGCGCACTCACCGTGAAGATCTCGGGCAACTGGCTGAGAGTTCCGCGCCAGACTTCATCAGGGATGGAGTCTTGACTCTTGTCACACATCACCAGTCGGTAGGTGTTCGTGTTGGTCGTCGTAAAGGCGTCGTAAACAATGCCAGACATGAATTTCCCCGCTTTCTTCGGAGCTGTGTTCCTCGGTTGAGGTCTTGCGGTGCGATTTTCGTACGCGCAGGACCTCAACCTAGGAATGTGAATGGTGACAGAAAACTTTTAAGGTGCTTTGGAGGTGATTCTCGACAAAGTAGGATCATTATGTCACAAATTGCCCGTAGCGTCAACCGATTGCTTCTATTTGAAAAACACTTCAAAACCCATGGACTGCTCAGTCAGGTGTGATTTTGATTTTCGTAAATAATACCCGATTAATTTTCTTTGAATAAGGGAAGTTGCAAACATAATCCTGTCTCGTTTTCGGTAGGACGCCGATTCGCGGAACAACAGATCAAGAGAGCGTCTAGGGAGTTGTCGGCGTAGCCGAGAAGGATGTAGTAGGGGTATATTGTAATGCTGCGGATAGCGAGCTTCGTATGCGCGGATAGCCTCGTTTAGGTCTGGAAGTCCTTCAGCCGGAAGAGAGCCAAGGATATACCTACGAAGCTGGGTGAACAACATGAGTGTCGCGTATTCGAAGCGAAGAGAATCTAGTACTTGCTTGTTTAAATTTATTTTCTCCCCAATTTGTGTCATCTTTTCTGCTGCCTTTGCGGCTTCATCGGCTTCCCGTAGGGCAGTTTGATGATTGGGTATGAGCATGCGAAGAAGGTAAATAATCGAAGGTTGTAATAGGGTTTTATCCCATGTAAGCCACATAAGAGAAGGGATTCTTGAACGTCTGAAGTAAATATTTTTCTCGGCAAGTTCTCGTATATAGAGCCCTTTTTTTATAGCGATCTCAGACAGCTTTAGCAGTTCGATGAATCTTTTTACATCATTGATGCCGCGTTTTTTACAGAATGTTTCTATAGCTTTTTCTGGCGACAGACCATGCCGGTACATCTGAATAGTCACCTCTGTATTTAGCTCATTCCAAAATGAACTACCTTTTAGGTAGGTAACGTTTGACCAGGCTTTTTTTGCCCATCCACCTGTCTGACACCATACATGAATGCCTATGATATTTTTATTTTCAGCAAGTTGTTTTATATAATCGTGGTAATCCCAGCCAACGAAAGATGGATAGATACCCATACCTTCCCACTCGCGTCGTGTTTGAAGCTCGACAATCTTTTTATGAGAACCTCTAAAGAATAAAGGATTCAATGCGAGAAAGCGCATAAAATCAGTATCACCAAATTTCATACTTATGACGAGCGCATTACTTTTTATAGAAGAAAATACAGTATCGAATGTTTTTTCGTTCCATATAAGGTCGCCGATTTTATAGGCGCCCACCGTCCACGTGCGAAAGATAAACGTTTTGCTATGTTTTTCAAAAAGAGGTAACACTTTTTCTAAAAGTAGATTTGCCTTGACAGGGGAGCGAAGAGTTAGCTGACTGAGGAATGTTCCTTCGACATCCGTACCGTCATGTTCTCCTATGCGCAAAATGACACCTTGAATCTCAGGGAATTCCTGGATGGCTTTGCCTAGTATTTCTAGGTAGAAATCATCAGGAGCGATGGATCGCTCCTTTAGGTACCGACGTATGTCGTCGTTATAGAAAAGATAATCCGTATTAACGAATACCTTCATCTGATACTTTTTTGCGAGGGCAAACAGCTGCTTGTAGAGTGCACGGTAGTCGCGTAAAAGTATTTGAAGATTAGGATTGTAAAAAGGAAGATTCACAAGATGGGCTAGGTCATCAACGCTAATACTGTCGTAGCCTAGGCTGGATACTTTCTCCAGGTACTGTTCAAAGCGTTCAATGATGCGGTTTTGCGTCGAAACAGGCAAACGCCCCTTTTTTTCAAGGTCAGAAAAAATGACTTTAGACCAATTGATAATATCGCGATCGGTTTCTTGAACGAATGGCCCAAGAGTGTCAATTATGCGTAGTTTTTGTACCATATTACCTAGTCAGTATAACAAGTTATTAGAAAGGATCGACGCTACCCTTGTCCTCCTCGCTAGATGAGAACAAGGGTAGCTGCTTTTGGTGGCAGACGATCAGCGGACCAATTCTTTGCAGTCCGGAGCCAGCTTGTCTGTGAGGACGAGCACGAACGCCTTGTTGACGTATGCCGCGTACCCCTTGCGGCTGGGTACTTTTTCGGCCCTTGCCTGCATGATCGGGTCGGTGACCCTTGCGGCCGGCACGAAGATCTTGTACCAGACGTAGGAAGGGTTGCCCTGCGTGTCATTTTGCGGCTTTTCAGTCGTCTTTTGACAGAGGACATCGAGGAGGTCGCCTTGGAGCGGCCACTTGTCCCTAGGCGTCACGGATTCGCCAGGGATGACGACCGCGCCGACCTGGGTTGGTAGCCAGCAAGGATAGGTGCAGTTCGTGTTGCCTGCTGCCGGGTTTGCCTTTATCGTGAAGGCAACCTGGGTTTCGGCGGCAATCCGAGACGACGCGTCGGACGGCGTAGTTGGTGCCGTCGGCGTTGTACTGGACTGCGTCTGACTGGACGGGAGCGAAGTGTTTGCTCCACCGCAAGCTGTAAGTATCAGCATCAACACTGCGCCGATAACAGCTACTACTCGCAATCTCATGTTCCAACTCCCTTTTCGGGTGCGACTCGGGCTATTGATCGTCTTTGACCAATCGAATGTTGGAGAGTAAAACTCAAATCACAACATCCTCCTTATATCTTACCAATTTTTGAAGAGCGATAAGATATAAGGAGGATGTTGTTGAGGTGCGTTGCCGAGAACATTCAATAGGAATGTTCTATTTACTATACGAGTGGAATAGGGTTTAAACTTTCTCTAACAGTCGACCTCTTCCTCGGCAAGAGCCTTTTATAATATAGGTATTTATCCGTGACCCCCTAGCTCTATTAATGGAGTCTCAACTTTCTGCATATAAAAAGAACACCTCCTTTGAAAGGGGTGTTCTAAATATATCTATCCTGGTAGCAGCGACAGGTTTCGAACCTGTGACCTTAGGCTTATGAGTCCTACGCTCTAACCAACTGAGCTACGCTGCCATGTACTTGCCGATTATACCAAAAAGACGAGATGGTTTCCAGAGGTGATTTTCTATATACTAGATATATGACAGAACGGCTTTTACCTATTGTTCAAAAAACACTCGAAGAAAACAGTATATCTTATGAAGTATTTCCTTGTGATCCGGATTTTGCCGACACAGCTGCGTTTTGTGAAAAGTACGGATTTTCCCCGGATCAATCGGCCAATACAATCATTTTGGCGTCACGAAAAATAGAACCAACGAAATATGCCGTTTGCGTGGTGCTGGCGACGACTAAACTGGACGTTAATAAAAAAGCACGCCAGCTAATGGATGTACGAAAAGTATCGTTTGCGGATAGTGAAACGACAGTTAAACTAACTGATATGATGGTCGGTGGCGTAACGGCGATCGGCATTAATGACCTGCCAATTTATGTAGATAGCCCCGTGATGGAGCAGGAAAAAGTGATTATGGGCGGTGGAAACCGGTCAACAAAAGTATTACTTGATCCAAAAGAACTATTGAAACTCAAAAACGCTGAAGTAATTGAAGGACTAGCGCTGCCTAAATGAAAATAAGCCCGCCACAGATGCCAGCACAGCTAGAGGATGCAACACTTGATGAACTGTTGGACGGCGACTTAGAGGACGTGATTTTAGCAGATATTGACGCAACGAATTGCCTTGTTTCGGGTTTGAACATATCTGGTGTAAAGTTTGAAAAAATACTACTGACCGCCGCACAATTAGAACGGGTAAGCGCGAAAGATCTTGTGGCGCAGCAGACCGATTTTTCGGCGACACATCTTGCAAACGGCGCGATTAACAGGGCTTCGTTTAGCAATTGCCGCATGACAGGAGTGGATTTTAGTAAGACTAATCTTCATGACGTCATATTTAGCGGTTGTAAATTAGATATGGCGAATTTACGATTTGCAGACCTGCGACGGGTGAAATTTGTCGATTGCACGTTTGCTGAAACGGATTTTCTGGGTGCGATACTATATGACGTTACGTTCGAATCATGCACGCTCGAAAAAACCGTGTTTGACCAGGCGAAATGTAAACAAGTTGACCTGCGAAGCTCTGAACTTATTGAAATATCTGGCTGGACGTCATTAAAAGGCGCGACGATTGATAGCGTGCAGCTGACAATCGCTGCACCGTACCTGGCAAACGAACTTGGCTTGACTGTACGGAACACCTAGCCGGGAGTATAATAAAAGTACATCCCCGCGACACACACTAGCTGCTAGCAGCAAAGCGTCCCTCCGGTGGAATATCATTCATTGTCTTCGGATACTTCGCTAGAAACGGGCAAAGCAGACGGGCAATACAATCATTGAATCGTTTCTCAAACTATAATTTTGGGATTTTTGACAATGGATGATGAACTTTTTTTGAACGAACGGGTAGAAGTAATTGCAAGCTTTGGCGAAGGATTAAATCCTTGCAGGCCATCGCGGTTTCGCAGGCCAAACGGACGGGTGATTGAAATAACAGAGATCGGCCTGCGCCACCCTGACAACAAGGGTCTTCGTACGATGCATATATTTGATGTGACAGACGGAGGTACTGATTACCGGTTGGAATTTGATAGCGAACGGCTAACGTGGCACTTAACCAGGGAAATGGATCATTATGAATCAGTCATATAATGATGAGCGTCCTTTGATCATGCATATTGACCTTAATTCATGTTTTGCGACGGTCGAACAGCAGGCAAGGCCAATGCTTCGTGGCCGGCCGGTCGTTATTGTGAATCGTCGCACCGAGCACACAATGATTGTGACTGCTAGTTACGAAGCGAAAAAACTTGGGGTGACGATGGGAATGAGTGTCAAAGAAGCGCGACTGCTCGCCCCGGGTCTGGTGGCGCTAGAAAGTGATCCGCCTAAATATCGCTATGTGTATCACAAAATGATGGATATCATGAAACGCTACTCGGCACACATCACAATGAAAAGTATTGATGAAGGCGTGATTGATTTTAATCAAACAACTGATGCTATAAAAGCACGCAGCCTCGTCGATATTGGCCATGAAATAAAACAAAGTTTGCGGGATGAGGTGGGGATTGCGATGCGCTGTAACGTGGGAATTGCGACCAATCGTTTCCTTGCAAAAACAGCCGCTGGTTTGCATAAACCAGATGGCCTAGACGTGATTACGCACGAAAATTTGCGGGATACGCTAGAGACACTAAAGCTTACCGATCTAACTGGGATCGCTGGTCGTAACGAAGCACGATTAAATAAGGTCGGCATTTATAAACCGCTTGAATTTTTGGATGCTGACCCGACGACGCTTCATAGGATCGTTTTTAAAAGCGTGATCGGTGAACATTGGCATCAGCGTCTGCGAGGCTGGGAAGTGGACGATGTTTCGACAGACGTGAAAACAGTGGGCAGGCAGTATGTGCTAGAGGCGTTTGATCTTTCGCGGACGCAAATCATGCAAAGACTCCATCATTTATGTGAATCGGTAGGACATAGGATGCGGCTTCAAAACAAGGCTGCACGTGGAGTATTGGTCACCGCAAAATCACGTACCGAAGGATATTGGCATTCTCGTCATATGTCTGCTCTCCCCTTTTTTAGCAACGAGGCTATTTATGCTCAGGCCGCTATGCTTTTTTCGCGGGCACCAGACAATATTATAAGAATTAGCATTACCTGTTATGAGCTAGAAGACAATGCGGGCGACCAGCTGAGTTTATTCGGTGATCAAATGGCGCGCGAACAATATGTGACCGAAGCGATAGATACAATCAATCGTCGCTTTGGCGATCGTATGATCCACGCTGCCGATACGTTAGGGACGGGAATTTACGTTAAGCAAAAAGTTCCGTTTGGTAGTACTAGGTATCTATAAGTATGCGTATAATAAGACTATGAATAAGCGTGTCATTTTGATATTTGCAACTGTCTTTAGTATTTTGGGTGGTTATATACCCGTATTGTTCGGAGATAATGATTTGCTCAGCGGCTGGAGCATCTTAATGGGTATCGTTGGCGGAATATTTGGCATCTGGCTTGGGGTAGTCGTTTCGAAAAGGCTAGGGTAGTATGCGTTATTTGGTGGCAGTAAGCGGAGGTATTGATTCGGTCGTACTGCTAAACATGTTAGTAACCGATGCGAAACATGACCTTATCGTTGCTCACTTTGACCATGGTATTCGGCCAGATTCGGCAGCCGACGCTCGGTTTGTCGGTGCGTTGGCTAGAAGTTATGGCCTTGAATTTGTGACAAAACGTGAAGAGCTAGGACCAGGTACAAGTGAAGATTTGGCACGGTCTAGGCGGTATACATTTTTACGCGAACAGGCAGCGAGACAGGGCGCGGTTATCGTGACGGCACATCATAGCGACGACGTTATTGAAACGATTGCGATTAACCTGACTCGCGGTACGGGTTGGAAGGGTATTGCGGCGCTGGGAAACCAAGATATCGCCCGTCCGCTACTCCGCCTATCTAAAAATGATATACGCATGTATGCAACGGCAAAACATCTAGAGTGGACAGAGGACAGTACGAATAGTAGCGACGTATATTTACGGAACCGGCTGCGTCAAAAAATCGGTACTTCCCTTTCGGGCGGAACAAAAAAGGAACTACTGGAAATTTGGAAACGCCAGCTCGAATTAAAATCGGTGATTTATAAAGAGGAAGACAACTTCATTCAAGCTGGCGAGGAACAAAGCCGGTATCTTCTGATCACTATTGACGCAACGACCGCCGAAGAATTGCTGCGGCGCATGATTGCAAAAAAAGCAGGTGTGGCCTGTACGAGGCCGCAGGCGAAGCGCGCGTTACTAGCGGTCAAGACGGCAAAACCGGGTTCTATTTTTGAAATTGGATCTGGGTGTAGCTTGCATTTTGCTATTCAGACTTTTGCTATTCAGACTTCTTAAGCTATCTCTAATTATGTCTTGTCATAATAAAGTAAATATCCTGCTCTTGAATCATATTTCTGAAACTAAAGAAATACTATCAATAGAGCCTCGTGAGATGCTATTATTATGAGAGTGGGAATTTTCTGATATAACCTTGAAAACAAAGGACGACTAAATTTTATATGGCAACAAAGCAACAACCTCCTAAAAAGAAAATGGGAAATATTATTCGGCTAAGCGTCTTTTGGGCGGTTATGGTCTTCGTGGCGCTTATTGTCGTCGCGCTTGTTTCACAGCCAAGCACCCTAAAGGATGTTTCGATATCTGATGTTATTTCACGGGCTAACGCTGGCGAGATCACTCAGATTGAAATTCAGGGTAATGATGTCAAAGTCACCCCTAAGGGCCAATCTAAACCGACCGAAAAATCGGTTAAAGAAGGCAGCAGCAGTATTTACGAACAAGGGCTGAAGCAAGATAAAACACAGGTAAAGGTAGTTCCTCAGTCGGAAACAGGCAATACGTTATGGAATCTTGCCATCATCGTCATTCCAGTTCTGCTGATTGCCGGATTCTTTATGTTCATGATGCGCCAGGCACAAGGGCAGAATAACCAAGCGATGGGCTTTGGTAAGTCAAAGGCCAAGCTATATGGTATCGACAAAGAAAAAGTTGTCTTTGGCGATATTGCCGGTAACGACAGCGCAAAACAAGACCTTGAAGAAGTCGTTGACTTCCTGAAAAGTCCTAAAAAATACGAGAGCCTCGGGGCTAAGATTCCAAAGGGTGTGCTACTAGTAGGTAACCCAGGTACGGGTAAGACAATGCTCGCAAGGGCTGTCGCAGGCGAGGCAAACGTACCATTCTTTAGTATCTCCGGTTCTGAATTCGTTGAAATGTTCGTAGGTGTTGGTGCAAGCCGTGTACGCGACCTATTCGCCAAAGCCAAAAAGAACGCTCCAGCGATCATCTTTATCGATGAAATTGACGCCGTTGGCCGCAAACGTGGTAGCGGTATGGGTGGTGGACACGACGAACGTGAACAAACGCTTAACCAGATCTTGGTCGAGATGGACGGTTTCGAAACAGGAACAAACGTAATTGTCCTTGCTGCGACTAACCGTGCGGATGTGCTTGACCCTGCCCTCTTGCGTCCTGGTCGTTTCGACCGTCGTACGAACATTATGCTGCCAGAGCGTAAAGACCGTGAAGCGATTTTGAAGGTTCACTTTAAAAAGAAACCCGCTGATGAAACAGTCAACCTTGATGCTTTGGCCGCAAAAACAGCCGGATCATCTGGTGCTGACCTAGCTAACATTGCAAACGAAGCGGCGATTATCGCTGCACGCCGCAATGCAAAAAAGATCAGTAATAAAGATTTAACTGAAGCATTTGAAAAAGTAGCCATTGGTCCAGAACGCAAAACCAAGATTATGAACGAAAAGGAAAAGCAGCTAACTGCCTACCACGAAGCCGGCCACGCGCTTGTTGGACATGTCTTGCCTGACAGCGATCCTGTTCACAAGGTCACGATCATCCCTCGTGGCGGTACTGGTGGTGTGACATGGTTTTTGCCCCCTGAAGACAAAAGCTACACCAATGTGTACGAGTTCAAAGATATTCTTGCCCGTGCATTAGGTGGTCGTATTGCCGAAAAGATCATTTATGGCGCTGATGGAATCACCACCGGTGCTGGATCTGACCTGCGTAAAGCAACTGAAATTGCCCGTGACATGGTCATCGAGCAAGGAATGGGAACGAAGCTTCGCGATCAAGTATTCCACGATGATAGCGGCGGCATGGTATTCGATAAGATTACTCATGAACGACCGTATAGCGATGATACGGCAAAAGAAATCGATGGTGAAGTTGAAGCTTTGATTAAAGAAGCGGCAACGCGTGCTCAACTTGTCATCGAAGCAAACCGACAAAGCCTTGACGAAATGGCGGCATCACTTATTAAAGAAGAAACGATTGAGGATAAAGCTGTTGAAAAGATCTTTGCAAAGACTAAGCTTCCAACAGCAGCGAAGCTTCATTAGGCAGTAGGCATCCTGATATGAGTCGAGTCCGAACTGTCGTTGCCAAAGCCAACCTAAGACTAACAGTCCAGCTAGCAGCTATTCTGCTAGCTGGATCGACTCTTTTATCAAGTGCACTCGGTCTTTACCGGGAACGTTTCCTCAACGGACTCTACTACGATACCTATAAGGTTGGGTTAGACGCGTATACTGTTGCGTTTACGATTCCTGATTTCATGTTCTTTATCCTCGTATCGGGCGCACTGAGCGTGACGTTTATCCCAGTTTTTAATCAACGACTTGCAAGCGGTAATAAAAAATCAGCGTGGGAATTATCGACAAGTATGGTGAACTTTATGTCACTCGTCACCTTGCTGGCGAGTGTTTTGATTATCATTTTTGCAGAACCACTTGTCCGCTACGTTGTCGGGCCAGGGCTCGATGAGTCTGGACGCAACCTCGCGATTAGCATGATGCGCGTTATTGCGGTAAACCCATTCTTGTTTGCGGTGGCGACAGTGATTGCAAGTATGCAACAGGCAGTAGGGCGATTTACGTTTTATGCTTTGGCGCCTACCATCTACAACGTAGGTATTATTATTGGCGCAACATTCTTTACGAACGGTATTAATATATTTGGCTGGCAGGTTTTTGAAGGCGGAATTATGGGGGTAGCGCTAGGCGTGGTTCTAGGGTCAATCCTGCAATTAGTGGTAAGTTCGATCGGGCTAATCGGACTAGGGTTCGATTACAGGTTTAAGATTTACTGGAAGAACAAGGGGTTTCGAAAAGTGCTTACCCTACTTCCCGCCCGTTCACTTGACCAAGGAGCTGACTATTTAAACAGTATCGTGGAAACAAATATCGCGTCGCGTATGGCAGCCGGAACAGTTCGTGCGTACCAACAGGCAACGACGCTTCATATGGTGCCGATTAACCTCATTGGCGTGGCAATCAGCACGGCAGCATTTCCAAAAATGACCGAACACCTTAGCCAAGGCAGGCCGGATTTGTTCAAGCAGGATCTGCAAACGATCCTTCGCGTGATTGTGTGGCTGGCACTCCCAGTGGCAACGGTAGCGTACTTTACCCGTGGATACCTCGTGAACTTTATCAAGAATGGTGGTGACCCACTCATCGCCGGACTACTTGGAGCGCTTGTTGTGGCAATCTTGTTCCGCTCGATTTATCACATTGCAGCCCGAAGTTTTTATGCACAGCAAGATACAAAAACACCGCTCTATATTTCAATTTTTGCCATTGGACTTAATATTGCGCTCGCGATTTGGTTTACGACGACACTCAAAATGGGACCATATGGTCTAGCCTGGGCGCAGTCGATCGTTGCTGCAATCGAAGTGGCGATTCTATTTGTTATTATGGCTGGGCGTATTCCAGGCTTATTTGATATGGTATTCGTTCATGCCTTGGGACGCATGGTGAGCGCCACGGGATTCATGGCACTTATCTGTTATATTACCGTTCAGCTTTTCCAATTGCAGAGTGCCGACCAAAGCTTCCTTGCGACGTTCCCTAAGTTTGGGGTTATTGTGGCGGTGAGTGGGCTAGCCTATCTATGGTTTAGTAAGTTGTTGAAGTTAAGCGAAGCGGACCCTGTTCTCTCGAAGATCAAGACACTCTTCTTTGGCAAAGCACGCTCGTGATGGTATAATTTACCTTTGAACTATGAATCAAGAACAGATTAGAAACTTTTGTATCATTGCTCACATCGATCACGGCAAATCAACGCTTGCTGATCGCATGATGGAGTTAACGAGTACGGTTGAAAAGCGCGATATGAAATCGCAGCTATTAGATACCATGGACCTAGAACGCGAGAAGGGAATCACGATTAAACTTGCCCCTGTCCGTATGAGCTACAAAGGGCATGATCTTAACTTGATTGACACCCCTGGTCACGTCGACTTTAGCTATGAAGTATCACGAAGCCTTGAAGCGTGCGAGGGTGCGATTTTGGTGGTAGACGCAAGTCAGGGAATTCAGGCGCAAACGCTTGCTAACGTGTACCTTGCACTTGCCGCAGAACTCACTATTATTCCTGTTCTTAATAAAATCGACCTGCCTGCGGCTGATGTGCCACGTGTTTCGGCTGAAATTATTAATCTTTTAGGCTGTAAAGATGATGATATTTTAAAGATTAGCGCCAAAACAGGTCAGGGTGTTATTGAAGTACTTGATGCTGTTGTTGAAAAGATCGTTCCTCCGCAAGGTGAAGTAGAGAAGCCCACCCGGTCGCTTATTTTCGATAGCTATTACGATGATTACCGAGGAGTTATCTTGTATGTTCGGGTCGTGGACGGTTCTATAAAGAAGGGTGACACGATTGAAATGCTAGCTACCAGTGCTAGTGGCATAGCTCTAGAGGTAGGGATGCTTTCTCCAATGATGAAATCAAGAGCGGACATTTCTACGGGTGAAATCGGCTACATTGTCACCAACCTGAAGACGACTCGTGATGCGCGTGTCGGCGACACGGTGACGGTAAAACGAGCGCACGCAAGCGAACAACTACCCGGTTACCAAGACGTAAAACCATTTGTCTACGCTGGCTTTTTTCCGGTCAGTAATGAAGATTACCAGGAGCTAAAAGATGCGGTAGAAAAGCTATCTTTAAGCGACTCGGCTCTTCAGTTTGAACCTGAAAACTCACCAGTACTTGGATTTGGCGTTCGTATCGGGTTTCTCGGCCTTCTTCATATGGATATCATTCGCGAACGTTTAGAGCGTGAATATAATTTAGATCTTGTCGTTACCAACCCATCGACAGATTACCAGATAAGCCTTAAAAGTGGCGAAGAGCTTGATATTAAATCGGCGAGTGACCTTCCTGACCCGACAAAAATCACTGAGATTCGTGAGCCGTGGATCAAGGGTGAAATCGTTGTTCCCCAAGAATATATTGGTAGCGTTATCCAACTTGTCGTAGGCAAACGCGGCATTCAGAAAAACCTTAGCTACATTGATGAGCGCGCGCTCATCAGTTTCGAGGCTCCGCTCGCTAACCTTTTAACGGATTTTTATGATCAGCTAAAGTCAGTCACGAGTGGATATGGCAGCTTTAATTACGAACTTGACCTCTATAAACCCGAAGACCTCGTAAAAGTTGATTTTTATGTGGCTGGTCAAATCGTCGATGCGTTATCTGTTATGGCTCACCGTAGTGAATCCCAAAGTTTAGGCAGGGTTGTCGTCGACAAGCTAAAAGAAGTTATTCCACGCCAGAATTTCCAGGTTGCACTACAAGCGGCAATTGGCGGAAAATTTATAGCACGCGCTGATCTTAGTGCATATCGAAAAGACGTTACGACCGGCCTGTATGGCGGTGACGTCTCACGTAAAAAGAAAGTGCTGGCAAAGCAAGCAAAAGGCAAGAAGCGTATGAAGCGTTTTGGTAAAGTAGACATTCCGTCAGAAGCTTTTACGGTGATGTTAAAACGAGATTAGTGTATAGTATAAAGTCATATGACACTTGAAGAGAAAATCCAGAACTACCATACGTCCGAGACTGCCAAGCAGTTAATCCGACAGACCAAAATCGTTTTGTTGGTTGGCGTATCGGGAGCAGGCAAAGATACGATCAAGCATAAATTGCTTGATCGGGGCGGTTACCATCACATCGTCTCGCATACAACGCGTCCACTCCGTCTTAATCAAGGAGTAATGGAAACCGATGGCGTGGAATATCATTTTATCGATCTTCCAACCGCCGAAGCAATGATCGATAATCACGGCTATATAGAAGTTAATCACTATAGCGGAAATGTATACGGCACGAGCGTAGCTGAAATTCAACTTGCACATGATGAAGGTAAGGCTGCTATTACAGATATGGAAGTTCAAGGTGTAGACGAGTATATGCAAATCGCTCCCCAGTCTGTCAAACCGATTTTTATCTTGCCCCCTAACTATGAAGTTTGGCAAGAACGATTAAATAGGCGTTATGTTGCTAGCGATGCAATTGTTAGCGACAATATCACTAAGCGCTTGAAAACATCCGAATTTGAACTTGAGCAAGCGCTTGCCAAGAACTATTTTTACTTTGTTATAAACGACGATATTGATCAAGCTGTTGCGGCTATCGAAGAGATTGTTCATTCGCCCGACAATGCTTCTGCGTATCGCTCGGAAGAGTCTAAGGATCTTGCACGTAGTCTACTAGCGGACGTATCTGCTAAACACTAGCACTCCAGTTGCAAGAGTGCTAAAAACACGCTAAAATAAGGGCATGACTGATCGTCAAATTGCCATTCTAGCGACTATTATTGAACAATATGCCGAGATTGCTGCCCCTGTCGGTAGCGTAACGCTGGCGAAGTTATTCGGTGTTTCAAGTGCGACAATTCGAAGCGAGATGGTTCGATTAGAGGAAATGGGCTTTATAGCGCAGCCTCACACAAGTAGCGGTCGTATTCCTACGGACCAAGGCTATAGATTTTATGTAAACACACTCACTGAAGCCCAAATTAACGAGGTGCCACAACTCGATCGCAGTGCGAGAGCGATTGATGCACGAGTGAACACTCATGGCGACCGAGCGGATAGGGCAATTCGTAGTGCCGTTGATAGTCTGGTAGATTTAACACAGAATCTAGGACTTGCGACAATCGGTGACGAACTATATATGAGTGGCATGGGAAACTTGTTTTCGCAGCCCGAATTTATGAGCGGTACCCACGCGCAGGCGGTCGCACGGTTACTAGATAACCTTGAGCCATGGCTTCGTGAAGCTGCACCAAATGAACCGCTCAATGTCTATATCGGAGCAGAGAACCCTATTGGCAAGACAAGCGGTGCAACACTTATCATTAGTCGTTTCCGTTCACCATATTCAGATCGAAGTTATATCGGCGTGCTTGGTCCGACCAGGCAAAGCTATGGCAGGGTTATGCGCCTTGTCCGTCACACTGGAGCAATGTTAGAGGAGGTTTTATAGATAATGGCAAAAAGTAAAAAACAAGAAGAGCTTGAACGGCAAGTTCTCGA
>Ga0193716_1001362_pt1 | contig 14271 bp, 17 predicted proteins | sample U2c1metaG_FD_145901 | JGI IMG/M metagenome (GOLD analysis project Ga0193716, IMG submission 145901) | Soil microbial communities from a riparian zone of the East river system, Colorado, United States - U2c1 | ecosystem: Environmental > Terrestrial > Soil > Riparian zone | place: USA: East River...
GCCGACCCTGCCCCATGGCAGACAAGACCATCGCGCAGCGCCAGTCCGATTGGGTCGCCCAGGGCAATATCGCCAAGTTGCAGGCGCAACTGGACCGCGAGCCCGACGCCGACAAGCGCAAGGCCCTTGAGGAATCGCTGGCCGCCCAGCGCAAGCTCATAACAGGCCCCTAGCCCGGACAGGGGCCGCGGCATTGTTCGGGCCTGCCGCCCACACTAGATTTGTCGGCATGAACGCCCCGACTCCCCCACCCCTGCTGCTCACCGCCCATTCCGGCGGGGTGCTGCGGCTGATCCTCAACCGCCCCCAGGCCCGCAATGCCCTGTCATCCGAGCTGATGACGGCGCTGCAGGCCGCGCTGGACGGAGGCGCCGCCGACAATGCCACACGGGTGATCGTGATCGCCGCCGAGGGCCCGGTCTTCTCCTCCGGCCATGACCTAAAGGAACTGGCCCGCCACCGCGCCGATGGCGACAAGGGCCGCGAGGCCTACGCCGCCCTCTTCACCCAATGCTCGGCGATGATGCAGGCCATCGTGCGCAATCCCAAGCCGGTGATCGCCCAGGTGCAGGGCATCGCCACTGCCGCCGGCTGCCAGCTGGTCGCCAGCTGCGACCTGGCGGTGGCCTCGACCTCGGCCCGCTTCGCCACGCCGGGCGTGGATATCGGCCTGTTCTGTTCCACCCCCATGGTGGCGCTGTCGCGCAATGTCGGCCGCAAGGCGGCGATGGAGATGCTGCTGACCGGCGAGCCCGTGGACGGCGAGCGTGCGCTCAGCATCGGGCTGATCAACAAGGTGGTGGCGCCGGAGATCCTGGAAAGCGAAACCATGATGCTGGCCAGCCGCATCGCTGCCAAGCCGCGCGCCACGATCAAGACCGGCAAGGAGGCTTTCTACCGCCAGCTGGAGATGTCGCTAGGCGAGGCCTATGCCTATGCCAGCAAGGTCATGACCGATAACATGCTGGATGCGGAAGCCTGCGAAGGCATCGGCGCGTTTATTGAAAAGCGCGAGCCACGGTGGCCCGCGTGAGCGAGCCACCCATTAAAGGAGCGGCCGAGTTAAGCCTGCCGCAGTATCCCGACAGCCTGATCAAATCCATCCTGCGCGAGGTCAAGACCATCGCCATGGTCGGGGCCAGCGGCAATGACATCCGCCCGTCCTATTTCGCCATGATGTATCTCTTGAACAAGGGTTACAAAGTCATCCCGGTCAATCCTGGCATGGTCGGCAAGGAGATACTGGGCCAGCCGGTTTATGCATCGCTGAAGGACGTGCCGGCCCCGGTGGACATGGTGGACATTTTCCGCGAAGCCAAGTTCGCGCCCGACATCGCGCGCGAAACCATTGCCGAAAAAGACCGGCTGGGCGTGAAGGTGCTGTGGATGCAGCTGGGCGTGATCAGTCCCGAGGCGGAAAAGCTGGCGACCGACGCCGGGCTGACCGTGGTGATGAACCGCTGCCCCAAGATCGAGCATGGCCGCTTTTCCGGCGAGATCGGCTGGATGGGCATCAACCGCCGCATCATCGACAACCGTAAACCATTGCTGTTCGGCAAAGGCGGGAGCCTGAAGAACGCATAAGGCCTGGGTCTTGGGGGAAACAATGCGACGCTTATGGACTGCACTGCTGCTGGCCGCCTGCGCCGCCATCCCCGCGAGCGCCCGCACATTCTACACCCCCAACGGCACCTGTGACGGCTGGCCCCGCGCCGATATCGGAATGGCGAAAGGTTTTTGCGCCGGCATCGTCGTCGCGCCGCCGGCAGAGTTCGGCGACCGCACCATCCGTTCGCCGCGCGTGATACTGCCCCTGCCCGGCGGTACGGACTTCCTGGTCAGCGATGTCGGCGCCTGGAACAGCCCGGGCGGCAAGATCTGGCGCATCACCGCCGAGCCCGGCAAACCCACCGTCATCACGCCGGTGATCACCGATCTTTACATGCCCCACTTCATAACCCGCGGTCCGAACGGCAAGGTCTACGTCAACGAACAGGGCAGGATTCTGCGCTTCGATCCTGCCGCCGCCGATCCGCAATCCACGATTGAAACCGTGATCGCGGACACGCCCGATACCCGCAAGCGCTTCAACTTCCATCCCCTGTCGACATTCCTGTTCGACGCCAACAACGACATGCTGGTTTCGGTGGGCGCGCCCAGCGACCAGTGTCTTGTCGGGGTGCCGTCCAGCAAGGATGGCAAGCCGGACGGTGACAAGTTCTGCAACCAGTCCGAAGGCGATTACAAAGCCGCCGGCATCCGCCGCTATGCCTATCTGGGCGATGGCAAGTGGTCGCCGGCCTTCACCATGATGGCGCAAGGCCTGCGCAATTCGGTGACCATGGTACGGCACAAGTCCGGCACCCTGCTGGAGGGCGATAACGGCGTGGACTTCGCGCCCGCCGATACGCCGTTCGAGGAATTGAACGTGCTGAAACAGGGCGCGCATTATGGCTGGCCCTATTGCTACGACATGACCGGCACCAATCCCGTCTGGGGACCGCTGCATGTGATGGATTGCGCCAGCGATGCCCATACCAAGCCGGTGCGATTGCTGCCGCCGCATTCCGCACCGCTCAGCATGCTCTATTACGACGGCCGGATGTTTCCACAGCTCAAAGGCAAGTTGCTGGTGTCGCTGCACGGCTATCGAGTCGGTGGGGCGCGGCTGGCTGCCTTCACCGTGGACCGGCACGGCATACCCGTGCTTACACCGAATGCCCATTATGACGCTTACGCAGGGCCGGAGGGCAACGAGACGGTGAGCCTGCCTTATCCGGGGCCGGCCTCGGAACCGCTTTTGCTCACGCCTGGTTGGAATAACGTCAACGGCAGCCATCCGATGGGCGGGCCGTTGGGACTGGCCGTGGCGCAAGACGGCGCCATCTGGGTGGCGGAAGACAGGAACGCCACGATCTTGCGCATCGCGCGCGACAGGCCCTAGATAAAGCGAAACCGGCAAGCAGGCGGCCATGTCCCTCGATAACGCGGCAATGACGATCTATGGGGATTCCATCTCGGGCAACTGCCTGAAGGTGAAGTTCGTCGCCGATCGCCTGGGCCTGCCCTATGACTGGGTCGAGATCAGCGTGATCAAGGGCGAGACCCGCACGCCGGAATTCCTGGCGATGAATCCGGTCGGCCAGGTGCCGGTGGTGCGCTTTGCCGACAATGGCGCGCTGGCCCAGTCGAATGCCATCATGCTGCACCTGGCGCAGAACACCGATCTGATCCCTGCCGATGCCTTCGAACGCGCGCTGATGCTGCAATGGCTGTTCTGGGAACAGTACAGCCACGAGCCCGCCATCGCGGTGCTGCGTTTCCACAAATTTTATCTCAAGAAAGCCGACAGTGAGATCGATCCCGCCCTGCCCGCCAAATGCGCCAAGGTATTGGCGTTGATGAACAGTCATCTTGAGGCGCGCAAATACTTCGTGGGCGAAAAACTGTCACTGGCCGATATTGCGCTGGTCGCCTATACCCGCTTTGCGCATCAGGCCGGGCTCAGCCTGGCAACGGTGCCGAACGTCGCCGCCTGGGTGCGGCGCGTCGAAAGCGACCTGAAGATCGAACATCTGAATTAAGGAGACGGTCATGGCCGATTATGGATTCAACACCCTGGCGGTTCATGCCGGGGCCCAGCCCGATCCCGCCACCGGGGCACGGGCGACGCCGATCTACCAGACCACGGCCTTTGTGTTCGAGGATGCCGACCATGCCGCGGCGCTGTTCAACCTGCAGGTCTTCGGCAACATCTATTCGCGCATCATGAATCCCACCAATGCGGTGCTGGAGGAGCGCGTGGCGGCGCTGGAGAACGGCCGCGCCGGGCTTGCCTGCGGCTCGGGCCATGCTGCCCAGCTGCTGGCCTTCCACACCCTGATGAATTCCGGCGACGAGCTGGTGTCGGCGCGCCAGCTTTATGGCGGTTCGATCAACCAGTTCAGCCAGAGCTTCGCCAAGTTCAACTGGCATGTGAAATGGGCCGACACCACCAACCCCGACAGTTTCAAGGCCCAGATCACCGACAAGACCAAGGCGCTCTATTGCGAAAGCATCGCCAACCCCGGCGGGCTTATCACCGATATCGAGGCGCTGGCCAAGATCGCCCATGACGCCGGCATACCGCTGATCGTGGACAACACATTGGCCTCGCCTTACCTGATCCGGCCCATCGAATGGGGCGCCGACATCGTCACCCATTCGGCCACCAAGTTTCTGGGCGGGCATGGTAACTCCATGGCCGGCGTGATCGTGGATGGCGGCAAGTTCGACTGGGGCAACGGCAAGTTCCCCACCATTTCCGAACCCAATCCCTCCTATCACGGCATGCGGATGTGGGAGACTTTCGGCGACATGGCCTTTGCCATCACCACCCGGGTGTTCGCCCTGCGCGACCTGGGCCCGTCGCTATCGCCGATGAATGCCTTCCTGGTGCTGACCGGAACCGAGACCCTGCCCTTGCGCATGCAAAGGCATTGCGACAACGCGCTCGCGGTGGCCAAGTGGCTCAAGGCCAATCCCAAGGTGGAATGGGTCAATTACGCCGGCTTGCCGGACAATCCCTCCTACGCGCTGCACCAGAAATACTGCCCCAAGGGCGCGGGCAGCGTCTTCACCTTCGGCCTCAAGGGCGGCTATGACGCCGGCATCAAGCTGGTCAACAACGTCAAGCTGTTCAGCCATCTGGCCAATGTCGGCGACACCCGCAGCCTGATCATCCATCCGGCTTCCACCACCCATCGCCAACTGTCGGACGAGGACCGCGCCAAGGCCGGCGCCGGCAATGACGTGGTGCGGCTGAGCGTCGGCATCGAGGATGCGGCGGATATTATCGCCGACCTGGAGCAGGCGCTGGCTTAGCCGACGATTGCGCCTGCGATCGTCGTTACGACTCCCAGTGCCTTAGCAAAACTTTTCAGATTGTCGCTGATCGCTATCAACCGTCGGGTTTCGGCTTCCAGCCCGGATGACGCCGCATCAAGCGCCGCCAGGAAGTGCCGCACGCCGGGCGTATCCAGCATCTCTTCGCCGACCGCGAGCAGCACCTTGTTGGAGGTGTCCTGGGCCTGGGCAACGGCCTGGCTGTACTGTTCCAGCAGCACAGGGTCGGTGGGCGGAACGGACTGCTGTGCCGCGCGGTACTTGTCGCGTGCAGCACGATAGGCAGCGTCGGTCTTGTCGACGCATGTCTGTCCTTGCGGTGTGTCGCCGAGTGTTGTCATCAGCTTTTCTCCGCCGGATTGACCGCGCTGTTCAGTGCAGCGGCGCTGGTCGCCAATTGCGACAGGCTGTCGAAAACAGGGCCCAGCTGAAGGTCCGTATCCACCACGGCCAGCGCCAGCTTGTGATGTGCCGCGAAGAAATCGTCCACGGTCTTGCCTGGATCGGCCTTGATGGCAGCCCACAAATCATCGCTTCGCGCAGCCACGTCCGGCTGAATCTGCTGGAACAGCAACATCCGCGTACCGGTATCGTGCAAAACTGCTCCGTTGTTGAGCACCTTGGCGGCATGGGTCGCGGCAAGTGCGGCGTCTGCCGCCCGTGCATTGATCAGAACGCCGTGGCGGACGCGCAAGGAGGCCTTGATCGCATCCTGCAAGGCAGGCGTGTTTGCGCTGACGGCACACTCCAGTGTCAGAATGGCGCCTTTCAGAGCGTCGTACCGTGCCTGTTCGACGCCGATATTGAACAGGGCGAAAAACAGGTTGGCCGCGGGCGCGGCGGCAGGCGGCGCGCTCACCGTCTTGATGAGGCCATTTACGGCATCGCCGGCCGCCTTTTCGTTCTTCTGCAAGTCGCCAATCGTGTCGGAATCGGTAATGGCTTTCAGCGCCTTCAGATAACGATTCAGGGCAGCCATCACCACCTTGGAACTCGGCACCTCGGCAGTCCCGCCCGGCCCTGCCGCGATAATGGGGCGGCGGCTGCATGCTGCCGTCAGGCGGGATTCCGCCTTCTGCAACGCCGGCTTGTCCCCCGCATCATCCGGCTTTTTTTCATCACGGGCCGCCTTGAGAGCCGGCTGGTTCCTGTCATCCGTCTCTCCGGCCGGCAGGAGGTCGCAGCGCTTTACGACGAGGTAGCCGGTCATGACGTCGTCTGGGAGATGACGGTCCTTGATCGCAGCGTCGGCGATGCGGCGTGTAATATCCCGCGCTTCGTCCTCACAGGCCAGGCTGTATGAAAGCTTCTTCCCAGCGACGACGTCATCCAGGCGCTGATCATAGAACCAGTCGGAGGTCTTGATATTGTCATAGGCGCCAGAGGCGCTGACCAGCGCCGAACCGGAATCCGCCAAGCTCGCTATCTGGTCCTTGTAGGCCGACGCGCTGCACGCCGCCAGAAATCCGCTCACCATGAAAATGGCGATCACGCCCCACCGCATTCACTACCCCCTCAGGCTGAACACGCACCCAACCGCAAAAGCCTAACGCAGCATGGCCAGTGGCGCAATTGAGCGAGGGACTCTGGGCGCTGACTGATAATCAGTGGGGTAAGCGGCGCAGCTCGAAGGCATGCCAGACGGCAGCGCACAGAAGCGTCGCCGCCGTGACCTGGTGCAGCGCCGCCAGCATTTCCGGCGCCATCATCAGCAGGGTGGCGATGCCGAGGAAAATCTGGAAGACGGTGATGACGGCGACGGCCTTGGCGCTGGCCTTGGCAGCGCCGCTGAGCTTGATGCCGCGCAGATAGATGAAAGCGGCAAAGCCGGCGACGATATAGGCGCCGATGCGGTGGTCGAACTGGGCCAGCCCATCATTCTCGAAGAAATTGATCCACCAGGGCGCGGCGAAGAAGGGGCTTTCCGGAAAGACGTGCCCGTTCATGTCGGGCCAGGTGTTGTAGATCAGCCCGGCATGCAGCCCGGCTACCAGTGCGCCCAGCAGCATCTGGACATAGACCAGCGCTATGAAGCCGAAGCCGCGCTTGGCATCACCCTTTCCACTTTCGCCGCGCAGATACTCGAGCGCGATCCATAGAATGGCAACCAGCAGCAGCAGCGCCGCGCCCAGATGAATGGCCAGGCGGTATTGGCTGACCGAGACGCGCGTCTCCAGCCCCGATGTCACCATCCACCAGCCGATAAAGCCCTGCAGGCCGCCCAGCGCGAACAACAGCAGCATGCGCGGCCAGTCGCTGCGCTTGATGGCGCCCACCGCGGCGAACCAGACAAAGGGCACGAAAAAGATGAACCCCAGCAACCGGCCCAGAAATCTATGCGTCCATTCCCACCAGAAGATTCCCTTGAACGCGGCCAGGCTCATGCCGCGATTTTCGAGAATGTATTGCGGGATACGCTGGTACTTGGCGAAGGCGTCGGCCCAGACGGCATCGTTCAGTGGCGGCAGCGCGCCCATGATCGGCCGCCATTCGGTGATGGACAGGCCCGATCCGGTCAGGCGCGTCAGCCCGCCGACGGTCACCATGGCCATGATCACCAGCGCCACGGCCAGCAGCCAAAACCCCACGGCCTTGCGACTTTTCCAGAAATCGGCGTTCATGCCGGCCCTGATACCCTTCCCTCCCGCAAGCGTCAAAACATGTCCCGCCGCACCAAGACCCTGATTGCCGCCGTCCTGATCATCTTCCTCTGGCTGCCGGCCTACATGGTGGTGATCGCCGGGCTGCAATGGCGCATCCTGCCGGGGGCGCCCTGGTATATCGCCCTGCTCTTCTATGCCCTGGCCGGGACCTTATGGATCGTTCCCATCGGCCTGGCGTTGCCCTGGATGTACCGGGAGCCTGCACGAAAGTGATCGACAATTCCGCGCAAAGCCGCTTCGAGCGTGAGGAGAACGGCCTGCTCGCCTGGGCCGAGTACCGCATTCGGGACGGCAAGTATCTCATCCCCCATGTCGAGGCCGAGCCGGCCCTGCGCGGCACCGGGGCCGCCGGACGGCTGATGCAGGACATTGTGGAGCTTGCCCGCGCCCGCCAGCTGGTGATCGTGCCGCGCTGTTCCTATGCCCGCGCCTGGTTCGCCCGCCACCCCGAAGCCGGCGACGTGCTGGACTGAAACCGGCGCCGGTACGACATGTCACATAGGCGTTGCCTCCGTGACCGGATCGAATTGCGCCTGTGACGGGGAAACCAAACATCTGGCGGGTCAAATCCCTCGACGCGGTCCTGGCGACCGCCGAAAAGAAGACGCTGCGCCGCAGCCTCGGCCCCGTGCAGCTGACCCTCCTGGGCATCGGCGGCGTCATCGGCACCGGCATTTTCGTGCTGACCGCGGAAGCAGCCCAGAAGGCCGGGCCCGGCATGATGCTGTCCTTCATCATCGCCGGCGCGGTCAGTGCCTGCGCCGCCTTCTGTTACGCCGAACTGGCTTCGATGGTGCCGGTGTCCGGCTCGTCCTACACCTACACCTACGCCGTGCTGGGCGAGCTGATGGCCTGGCTGGTAGGCTGGGCGCTGGTGCTGGAATATGCCGTGGCCGCAAGCGCCGTGTCGGTGGGCTGGTCGGGTTATGTCATCGGCCTGCTGGCGCATCTTCCCCATCCGATCGTGATCCCTGCGGCACTGGCGGGAGGCCCTTATGCCGGCGGTGTGATCAACCTGCTGGCCGTGTTCATCGCGCTCGCCATCACCGCCCTCCTGGTCGTCGGCACCCGCGAAAGCGCCAACGTCAATGCAGCCCTGGTAGCGATCAAGCTGGTGGCGCTGGGCGCCTTCATCTGGCTGGCGTTGCCGGCGATGAGCACCGCCAACTTCCACCCCTTCGCGCCGCTGGGCACCAGCGGCATCATTTCCGCCGCCGCTTCGATCTTCTTCGGCTATGTCGGCTTCGATGCGGTTTCCACCGCCGCCGAAGAGACGCGCGATCCCCAACGCAACTTGCCCATCGGGCTGATCGCCTCGCTGTCGATCTGCACCATCATCTACCTGGCGGTCGCGGCGGGCGCGATCGGCTCGTATGGCGCCCAGCCGGTGTTCGGGCCGCATGGTGAAATCCTGGAGCCGGGTTCGATGGCGCTGGCGCAAGTCTGCTCCGGCTTCATCAGCGAGCCGGTGGCCTGCAGCCACGAAGCGCTGGCGCATGTGCTGCGCTCGATCCACCATCCGCTGGTGGGCAACCTGCTGGGGCTGGCGGCCGGTATCGCGCTGCCCACCGTCATCCTGATGATGATCTTCGGCCAGACCCGCATCTTCTTTGTGATGTCGCGCGACGGGCTGTTGCCGGAAATCCTGTCCAGCGTGCATCCGAAATTCCGCACCCCGCATGTGGTGACCTGGATCACCGGTATCGCGGTGGCCTTCGGCGCCGCCTTTTTGCCGGTGGGCCAGCTGGCGGACTTTTCCAACTCCGGCACCCTGTTCGGCTTCGCGGTGGTAGCCCTGTCGGTGCTGGTGATGCGCCGGACCCAGCCGGACCGCCGCCGCCCGTTCCGCGCCCCCTTGCTGTGGCTGTTCGCGCCGCTGGCGATCATCGGCTGTGTGGTGTTGTATTTCTTTCTGCCCTGGCAGTCCAAGGTACTTTTCCCGATCTGGTCGGCCATCGGGCTGGTGTTCTATTTTGCCTATGGCTACCGCCGCAGCCATGTGGGGCGCGGCACGACCGAAGTACCGGAGCTGGACGCCGACGCGCCGCCGGGACCCATCCGCGAGGATTGAACCGCGCGGACAGGCCCCACGGGCAAGGTCAGCCGGTCGTACCGGTGGTCGTCGTGCTGGTGTTGGGCGGATTGGCGGGGATGTCATTGTTGCTGCTGACGGCCAGCGCGATTCCAATTCCCACTGCAGCGGCGCCGAAGACCAGGAACGGCGTGAGATCTTCGCTCTGGGCGGCATGAACGCCGGCGGGCTTGCCCGGCGCCAGCGCGCCCGTATCGGCGGCATAGGCGCTGGTAGCGGCCAGAAGGGACGAGGCAATCAAAAGGGACAGGATTCTCATTCAGCTCTCCGAGTGATGCCGCCCGCCCCTTTCGTGGTGGAATCTGCCAAAGCTGACAATGACAAGTCGAGTGAATTATCGGCATGGGAACCGCGACACAGAATGGCCCCAGAGTTGAACGGCGAGGTGTGGACGCCGACAACCAAATGCGATGAAGCATTGCGCGGTTTTTTTCATCGACGCGATCAACGCCGCGCATCACATCACGCGGAACGATAAGATTTGAAACTGTAAGTGATGCAGGTTTCGCCGCCGCGCCGCCCTCTCTCCGCTGTCGCGGCGGGCGGCTTGGCATTCTTTTCATTCGCGTTGCGAATGAAAAGAATGGTCGGAGCGACAGGGTGAGCCATGTGCAGTGGAGAGGTGAAAACGGCGAACGCACGGCGCGCAAGCGACGGGCCGGGAATCCTGTCTACGGATGATGCAGTTTAGAAAATGGTCGGAGCGACAGGATTTGAACCTGCGACCCCTTGTCCCCCAGACAAGTGCGCTACCAGGCTGCGCCACGCTCCGACTTAGTATTCAGGGCCGTAAAGACCCCAGGGGGTTCGAGAAGGTCGCGGACCATAACGGCGACACCCCCGGCCAGCAAGCCATATCTGGGGCGGCTTTTTGGCAGGGTTTCTGCCCGGATCAGCGCTCGCGGGAGGCCTGCAGGCGGGCCTTGAGGCCGGTCAATTCGTCCAGAATCTCTTCCAGGCGTTCGCGCTCGTCGGCGACGCCGTCCTCGAATGCAACGGCCACCTGCTCGACCATCTCCGCAACGGGCGCTGCGGGCGCCGTGTCCAGGGTCGGGAATTCCCTGGCGGGCTGCTCGGGTTCGTCAAAAAAGGGCAGCGAGACATCGGCAACGGCGCGCAAATGGGTGGGGCGGGCCTTCTTCACAGGCGCGGGTTTCTCGACATAAACGATCTTCTCGATCACCTGCGGCGCGGGCGGCGCCTCAACCTGGGGCACGCCACCGCGGCCAACATCGGCGACATGGCGCAGGCCGCGCTCCTTCAAGACCTTCTGCACACCCTTGATGGTAAAGCCGTCGCTGTAGAGCAGCGCCCGGATGCCTTTCAAAAGGTCGATATCCTCGGGCCGGTAATAGCGCCGGCCGCCGGCGCGTTTGACGGGGCGGATCTGGGCAAAGCGGCTTTCCCAGAAACGCAGCACATGCTGCGGCACCGCCAGTTCAATCGCAACTTCGCTGATGGTGCGGAAAGCTTCCGCCGACTTGTGCTGATAGGCAAAAGCCGCTGACGACATCAGTCTTCACCTTCCGGCGACGGGGTCTGGCCGTTGATCACGGCTTTCAGCACATGGCTGGGACGGAACACCAGCACGCGGCGCGGCGCGATCGGCACTTCATCGCCGGTCTTGGGATTGCGGCCCATGCGCTGCGATTTCTGGCGCACCGCGAAGGTCCCGAAGGAGGACAGCTTCACCGTCTCGCCCTTGGCCAGCGCGCCGCAGACTTCTTCCAGCATGTCCTCGACCATCTGGGCCGAGTCGGTTCGTGAAAGCCCCACCGCCTGGAACACGGCTTCGGTCAGGTCGGCTCTGGTCAAAGTTCCCGTGGTCATTGGTGCGACTCTTTGGTTATCCACAGCACGGTAACCCTGCCCGCGAATATCCGTCAACATCAAAGACTTGGGGGCCGGACTTTAAGTACCCTGCCCGTCCGGAGGCCGCGCGAGGGATTTTGGTACCTGAGCAGGAGCGAGGAGCGACGTGGGCTAAAGGCCCACGAGCGACGAGCGACGCACTCAGGGGCCAAAAGACCCGCGCCGCCTACCAGCGCAGGAGAGCGGCGCCCCAGGTAAAGCCGCCGCCCATGGCTTCCAGAAGCACCAGGTTGCCCGGCTTGATCCGGCCGTCCCGGACCGCCGCGACCAGCGCCAGGGGCACCGAGGCGGCGGAGGTATTGCCGTGCAGGGCCACGGTGGAGATCACCTTGGCGGGATCGATGCCCAGCTTCTTGGCCGTGCCGTCCAGGATGCGCTGGTTGGCCTGGTGAGGCACGAACCAGTCGATATCGTCCAGCGGAATGCCCGACGCGTTCGCCGATGCGGTGATGGCGGCGGCGATGTTGGTGACGGCGTGCTTGAAGACTTCCTTGCCCTGCATGCGCAGCTTGCCGGCGGTCTGGGTCGAGGACACGCCGCCATCGGCATAGAGCATGTCGTGCAGCCGGCCATCCGAGAACAGGCGGGTGTTGAGCACGCCCTGGTCGCCATTGTCGCCCACACCCTCATGGGCCTGCAGCACCACTGCGCCGGCGCCGTCGCCGAACAGCACGCAGGTGGTGCGGTCGGTCCAGTCCAGCAGGCGCGACATGGTCTCGGCCCCGATCAGCAGGATGGTGCGAGCCGCACCGGTGCGGATCAGGCTGTCGGCGATCGACATGCCGTAGATGAAGCCGGAACAGACCGCCTGCACGTCAAAGGCCGCGCCATGGGTCATGCCCAGGCGCGATTGCACGATGGTGGCGGTGGCGGGGAAGCTTTCATCCGGCGTGGTGGTGGCGCAGATGATCATGTCCAGTTCGCCGGCATCGATGCCGGCATCGCTCAGCGCCGCGCGGGCCGCGCCCAAGGCGAGGTCGGAGGTCTTTTCGCCCTCCACCGCGATATGGCGCTGGCGAATACCGGTACGCGCGCGAATCCAGTCATCCGACGTGTCCATGCGTTTTGCCAGATCGTCATTGGTGACGATGTTGGCGGGCAGATATGCGCCCGAACCGATAACGCGGGCGCGGATCATAGTTCACCCGCCCTTGCGCCGGCGCTCTCGGCCGTGATGCGCGAGCGGTCCGAGGTGATGCGGGCATTGATATCCGCCTTGGCCATGTCGATCGCCATGTCCAATGCGCTGGCAAAGCCCACGGCATCGGCGCCGCCATGGCTTTTGACCACCACACCGTTCAGCCCCAGGAAAATGCCGCCATTCTGGGCGCGCGGATCGAGCTTGCGGCGCAGCGCGTTCAGCGCCCCCGAGGCCACCACCGCGCCCAGCTTGGACAGGAAGGATCGTTTCAGGGCGGCGCGCAGATAGGCGCTGACCAGCCGGGCGGTGCCTTCGGCGGTCTTGAGCGCGATGTTGCCGGTGAAGCCGTCGGTCACCACCACATCCACGGTGCCCTTGGCGATGTCGTCGCCTTCGACAAAGCCGTGAAAGGCCATCGGCAGATTGGAATTGCGCAGGATCTGGGCGGCGCCGCGCACGCCGTCATTGCCCTTCTGCTCCTCGGCGCCGACATTGAGGATGCCAACGGTGGGCCTGGCCAGGCCGAAGATGACATGGGCGAAGGCCTCGCCCATCACGGCGAAATCCACCAGCTGCTCGTCAGTGGCCCCGACATTGGCGCCGACATCCAGCACCACGGTCTGGCCCCTCAGGGTCGGCCAGATCACGGCGATGGCCGGGCGCGAAATGCCTTCGATGATGCCCAGGCCGAACATCGAGACCGCCATCAGCGCGCCGGTATTGCCGGCGCTGATCGCGACATCGGCATCGCCTTCCTTCACGCAGTTGATGGTGTGCCACATGGAGGTGTCCTTGCCCCGGCGCAGCACATGGCTGGGCTTGTCCTGCATGGTCACACGGCCGGGCGCATGGCGCACGCTGGCGCGGCCCTGGAGCTTGGGCTGGCGCGCCAGCAACGGGTTCAGCTGCGCTTCGTCGCCGTGCAGGATGAAATTGACGTCGCTGTGGCGCTCGAGCGTCTTGAGCAATGCACTCACGACAATGCCCGGGCCGGCATCACCGCCCATGGCATCGATCAAGACGGTCAGGGCGCGGGTCACGGCCACCTTTCGGGCGGGTGGCTTAGGCCTTGGCCTTTACGACTTCGCGTTCGGCATAGTGGCCGCACGAACCGCAAATGTGGTGCGGCAGCTTGGGCTCGCCGCAGTTCGGGCAGTCGCCATGGCCGACGGCCGTCAGGGCATGGTGCGAGCGGCGCATGTTGCGGCGCGACGGCGAGGTTTTTCGTTTCGGGACCGCCATGGCGGAAAACTCCTAAATGCCCCGTCAGAGGGGCGCAAACAGGCGGCGTGGGTAGCAGGAAAGCCAAGCTCTTTTCAAGCCAAAAGCCGGGCGAATGAAGGGCTTAAAGCCCTTATTTCAGGTCCTTGAGCACGGCAAAGGGGCTTGGGGGCCGGTCCAAACCCTCGCTTTTGGGGGCAAATTCGACCCCAGGGCGGCGGGGATAAGGTTCCAGGGACAGGACATATTCTTCCAGGACGGGGGCGGCCAGGTCGTAATGCAGGCTCTGGATCTCCTCCGGGCCCTCGTCCTTGGCCAGGTCCAGGACCACTTCCGAATCATCCGTGGCGGGTTTGTGGCGGACGGGGCCGGTGAGCAGCAGCTCCCGGACGAAGCGG
>Ga0193716_1001363_pt1 | contig 14267 bp, 9 predicted proteins | sample U2c1metaG_FD_145901 | JGI IMG/M metagenome (GOLD analysis project Ga0193716, IMG submission 145901) | Soil microbial communities from a riparian zone of the East river system, Colorado, United States - U2c1 | ecosystem: Environmental > Terrestrial > Soil > Riparian zone | place: USA: East River...
TCAGCGCTTCGTGGAGCTCGAGCCACACCGTAGGAGCTGATCTAACCGCTTCGCTCGCGAGCTGGCGCACAAGGTCGTATGCCGCTGCCTGCGCCCGGAGGTGACGGCGTCCACCGGGTCGAGCACTACCTCGTCCGCGCCCGACCGCAAGGCCTTCCGCGCCCTCCGTTCGTCGGATCCGGGCGCGATGAGTACGGCGCATCTGCGCGCGACACCGCCGGCAAAACCCCGCGCGGCCTCCAGTGAACCTCGTTGCCGAGATACGCAAACTCGATCGACGAATTACTAAGGTCACCAATGGTATTCAAGTCGCGGTCATCGAATAGGGCTCCACCACATGGATCTCCGTGGCGCCCTGACCGCGAGGGCCCAATCCTCGGCCGGGTCGGCACCACGGGAAGGTTCCACTCCGCCCCCGCCTTCGCCAACTCAACCACTTCCTCCACGTCATGGCGTTCACCCAAATCCGCCAGGAATACCGGGGGCAGGACCTACTGCCTAGGCAAACGCGCAGAGGCCAAAGGCCACGACAAAGCCATCTGCCGACGTTGAGCCGTAGGAGAATTCGCGCAGCGCTGACACGGTCACGCGGGCGACGACACCGCCGGCCAGATCAATACGAATTTCGAATGCAACACTGCTCACATGCGAATGTAGGTTTCTATTTGTTGGCCGAGCGCTGGCTCTTGCCCGAACGCACCCCGGCCGCCACGGGTCGAACGTGGCGCCTGGCGACCAGATTCAGTGTGCCGATCTGATCGTTGGCATCCCACCGTCCCTAGTTGGACAGTTCACGGCCGACGTCTTGAGGTTCTCCGTCAAGTGGACGCCCTCATCCGGGGGCTGCCACGGCGCTCGCCGCGGTGAACATGTCAGCAACGGACGTGAATTTGATTCGAGGGCGCAGCTGACCTTGGGCGGCACTTCGCTCCTGCCTGTCGATCGCCTGCCATCCCTGGTAATCGAGGGTTTGCGGCTGGCGCCTGGCGATCAGTGTCCGCAGATCACCGACACTTTGCGTCGGAGCTGCCAGCCGCCCTGTCGAATAGTCGTCGAGCAGCATCTCGACGGTTTCCTGTGCGCATTTCTTGTTCGTACCGATGACACCTGACGGGCCGCGTTTGATCCAGCCCGCGGTGTAAACGCCTCTTACGGGGGTTCGCGTCGCTGACTCGACCACGCGACCTCGTTCGTTCGGCAACGTGCCATGGACGTCATCGAAGGGCAACTCAGGCAGACGTAAGCCGCGATAGCCGATGGACCGAAACACCACACCACACTCAAGCTCGTCGATTTCGGCAGTCGCGCGGGCGATCTGGCCGTCGTCGATCAGCTCATTGCGCACGATCCTCAGCCCACGAACCTTGTCATCACCGAGAATCTCGACCGGTGACCCGAGGAAACGCAACACCACCTGTTTTTCCGTGGACCGCGTGGGCCGCCGTGGCAGCTCGGCGAGGATGCTCGCTTTGACAGCGTTCACACCTTGCGGCTCCGACTCGCGTCGGGGCTCTCCACCATCGTCGACGATGACCTCGAACCCCTCACAGGCGACGAGCCCCATCAGCTCGGCGGTAGTAAACGCCGCCTGCGCAACACCCCGCCTACCCAGCACTACCACCTCTCTGATGCTGCTGCGAGCGAGCGCTTTGAGTGCGTGATCGGCGATGTCGGTGGACGCCAGGTAGTTGAGGTCGCTAGCGAGGACGCGTGCTACGTCGAGGGCTACGTTGCCGTTGCCGACGACGATGGCTCGCTCCGCCGACAGATCGAACGACTGCTCGGCGAAGTCCGGGTGGCCGTTGTACCACGCCACGAACTCCGTGGCGGAATAGCTGCCGGGGAGGACTTCTCCGGGGATGTTCAACTTGACGTCGCCCGGCGCGCCGACGGTGTAGATCACAGCATGATGGTGAGCTAGAAGCTCGTGATGCATAATGTGTTGGCCGACTTCGACATTGAGATGGAACTCGACACCACCGCGGCCCGCAGTGCGCTCGAACGACTCCGCGATCAACTTCGTCCGCTGATGGTCTGGAGCCACCCCGAACCGCACCAGACCCCACGGCGTGGGTAGCCGGTCGAAGACATGCACCTCGACGTCGAGGCCCTGACACGACAAGAGTTGCTCTGTCGCAAAGCATCCAGCGGGCCCCGAGCCGACGACGGCGACTCGCAGCCGCCGGTCGGACACCTCGACTCTGGGTATGCGGACAGGTTCGGGCTTGGACGAGTAGGGCTTGTGCGCCGGGTCGGCGAAGAAGCGTGAGCTGATCTCCAGATACCGTCGGTCAGCCGACAACAAGTCGTTGTCGGCGACAATCGCATCCACCGGGCACGCAGCAACGCATTCACCGCAGTCAACGCAGCCGTCGGGATCGATGTAGAGCATCTCGGCAGTGGCATAGCCTGCGTCGTCCGGGGTCGGATGAATGCAGTTCACCGGACAGACCGACACACAACTCGCGTCGTTGCAACAGCTTTGAGTGATCACGTGGGTCACTCGGCACCCCTGCTCGAGTCCGGCCTCGACCCCATCGTTGCAGCGGCGGATGCGACCACCCGTTCCATTCGTACCGGAATTCCGTTGAGGACTGACATTGCGGCCAGCTTCTCGAGATCCTCCGGCCTGCTTGAGGCAAGGACATTCGACGAGGCGCCGCCTGCGGCGTTCGCGCGCTGCCATCCCCCGTTGTGCCCCCATCCGTGGGGAAGCGCAACGGTGCCCTCCGACATGTCATTCGTGATCGTGACGGGAATTTCAATCGAACCGGTCTTCGAGGTCACACGAGCTAGCTCGCCGTCGGTCAGTCCGCCATTCGCCGCGTCCGCCGGGCTGATCCGAAGCGTGAGCGTCCGCGACGCGGGCATCAGGCGTTCGGTGTTGTGCATCCACGAGTTGTGCGACTTCATCTCTCGCATGCCGATGAGCCGGAGTGGAAAGTCCGGCGCGTCGATCTCCTCGGACTCCAGGCGTGCCAGCTCGGACATGATGCGCGCATCAGTCAGTGGAATCTTGCCGTCGGGGGTTCGGATCATGTGCTCGAGCGGCGCCAACGGGTGATACTCGTGCAGCACGACTCCGTGCGGGGCCTGTTCGCGCAGCTTCCGCCACGACCACCCCGAGCGCCGCAGGCCGAACAGATCGCCGCCCTTGCCGACGCGCAGGAGGAGGTCGGCGATGGTTCGTGGCCGCATCCGCAGGCCGATTCGGGCCATCTGCCGTTGGATCCACACCGTGTCGGCGCTGCCAAGACCCATCCGGCGCGCGATCTCGTCGAGAATCTCCCACTCCGGCCTGCACTGGCCAATCGGTTCCACAACGGCCTCGGTGACTTGCAGTGACGGGCGAATGAACTTGTCGAGGAACGGGATTGGGAGGTCCTCCCGCTCGTACATGCTTGTGACGGGTAGGACGTAGTGTGCATGTCTATTGGTTTCGTTGACGTACAGATCCAACGACACCATTGTTTCGAGTTGCGACAGGGCGTCGGCCAGTCGCCTGCCGTCGGGGCTGCTCACGACACAGTTGGACGCCAACAGCACCATCGCGCGGATCTGCCCCTTGCCGGGGGTTGCGATGTCATCGGCAAGCGCGTTGGCAGGAAGAATCCCGTATGCGTCCGGCAGACCGGCGACGCGGGTGTGGACTTCGTCGTAGGTGTCGAGCTTCGTCATCTTCGCCAACTCGGCCATCGGAACCGGGGACCAAGGAAACACCCAGCCCCCAGGTCGTTGGAGATTTCCGGTGATGATGTTGACGAAGTCCTGCAACATGTTGACGAAGGTGCCGAACTTCTGCGTGCACGTTCCGGTCCGTCCATAGACCACCGCAGCCTTCGCCCGGCCGATGGCCTCGGCCAGCTCGACCACGGTGGCGGCCGGCACACCGGTGATTTGTTCGGTGGCCGCGGGCGGGAACCGTTCAAGGATCTCGCTCCATTGGTCGAACCCGGTTGTCCACTGCTGGACGAACTGCTCGTCGTACAACCGCTGCCCGACCAATACGTGCAGGATCGACAGGAGGAACCACGGATCGGTGCCTCCGCGGATTGCGATGTGTTCGAAGATCTTTGCGGTCTCGGTCTTGCGAGGATCGACGACGATCACCCGACCGCCGCGCTCCACGATGTCTGTCATGTGCTCACGTATCCGCGGGTCGGAGACAAGGCTGCCCTTGGAGACCCATGGGTTGGCGCCGATGATCACCATGAGATCGGTGCGGCGGTAATCCGGAATCGGCATGTCCGCGCACTGACCGTAGAGAATCTTGAACGCCGCGATCCGCGAGCCGCCGTCTTCGGAGTTGATGCCGTAATACCACGGCGTGCCGATCGCCTTCTGGAATCCCTTGGACCAGATGACCGCCGAGTAACTGAACGCCATCGGGTTTCCGATGGTGACCGCGATCGACTCGGCGCCGCGCTCCTTGCGCGTTCGCGCGAATCGCGCGGCGATGTCAGATAGTGCCTGGTCCCACGTCGTGGGCTCGAACTCACCGGGCCCACCGATCCGGCGTAGCGGCACGGTGACCCGATCGGGATCGTTGACCACCTGATGCATACCCACACCCTTCGTGCAGGCAAAGCCCTTGCTATTGGGATTGTCGATATCAGGCCGCAGCGAGGTCAGACGTCCGTCGTCGACGGTCGCGATCAGCCCACACAGCGGCTCGCAGATACGGCAAAAGGTGATCTTTTCTTCCCGCATTCGATCCCCTCATTGTGTGGCTACGAGTCGCGGAGGACCCGCCCTCGGTTCTCAGGCGGATTCGATCGCTGATCCAACGCCACCTCACGTCGCGTAGTGATGTTCGCGAAACAACGGTGGTGCGATCCAAGTGGACGCGGCCCCGGATGGTGCGCCCGGAAGCGAGCCGGACCAGGGGCAGGCCGCGATGTTCGCGCTGCTCATCTTGCAATATTGCGTCATCGGCCCACTCCTCGTTTCGCCGGCAGCCGTCACGTCTCGCCGGTACGGAACGTAATGATACGAGAAACTCGGTTCTCATTTAAGCTGCGTGGGCTAAGGCGTGTCAACGGTGCGGGGCTAGCGGCACCAGGCGGGACGGTACGAGGGAGCCGGGCAGTCCGGTCGATCAAACCCACCGACAGTCCGCCAGCGAGGTGGCTCGTACAACAGTTCGATGATGGTGGCGTTTGCCTGACCGCCGCCCTCGCACATCGTCTGCAATCCGTACTGAATTCCCTTGTCTCGCATGTGCTAAAGCATCGTCGTCATGATGCGAGCGCCCGAGCCGCCCAGCGGATGACCCAGTGCGATCGCACCAGCGTTGGGATTAAGCCGCTTCTCGTCGTTGCCGCTTGAGCCCGAGTGACTGGGCCTTGTCGGCCGACATCAGCAACGACGCGGCCGACCCGTCACAGATCTGCGAAGAGTCGCCAGCATGAATCGATTGCGCCATCTTTTCGACCGGGTGCCCGGTCCTGACTGGGCCGAGACCGGTCTGGCGGCGGTCGACGTCGAGGGCTCCCCCATCCGGCCCGAGACGTACTCGAAGGCGTTCGCCGCCCACCGCGCGGCGGCGGCGGGTGTGCCGGTGATCCGGCTGCACCACACCGTCTGCGACGGCCAAGTGGCTCGGGCACGACCCGGCGGTCACGCTGCGGGTCTACGGCGATGTCTACGACGACGCACTGGCGTCGGCCGGTGATGGCGCTACTTGGGCCGGCAGATCCTAAACCCTGCCGCGCTAGAATCGTTGGCACATTCTTGGGACAGCGGGGGTTACTGTGCCATACCCGATCGGATCGCGGTATGACGCTGACCCGCACAACCACTTGTGGGCGCGGACGGTATCGAACCGCCGACCGCTGGTGTGTAAAACCAGAGCTCTACCACTGAGCTACGCGCCCGTGCTCGGGCAGGCTACACGCCGACGGCGGGCGACGGGAAATCCGTCAGCCGCCCGTCAGCGCGGTGAGCGCATCAGTCCACAGCGCCTGATTGCGCGCCTCGCCCGGCCCCTTCATCTCGGCGAACCGGATCACCCCGGTCCGATCGACGACGAACGTGCCACGGTTGGCGAAGCCGGTGTGATCGTTGAACACGCCGTAGGCCTTGGCAACCGCGCCGTGTGGCCAGAAGTCGGAGAGCACGGGGAACGTGAAACCGCTCTGCGTGGCCCAGACCTTGTGCGTTGGCGGCGGTCCCACCGAGATCGCCAGCGTCACGGTGTCGTCGTTGACGTACCTCGACAGGTTGTCCTTGATCTCGTCGAGTTCGCCCTGACATATGCCGGTGAACGCGAGCGGGAAGAACACCAACAGCGCGTTCCTGCCACGCAGCGCACTCAGCGTGACCAGCTGCCCGTTCTGGTCCTTCAACGTGAAGTCGGGCGCCTCACGCCCTGCGCTGATCACCGCGACCGGCAGCCTTCGACTTCGGCTGGACGAGGCGACTGGCGATCCAGTCGCCGAGGTTCGCCGACGACGTCTGCATCAACCCCGCGGTGGGCGCCGACTCGGCGATCTCCGCTGGCTGTACGTGTCCCGGTTTGCCGGTCTTGGGTGTGACCACCCAGATGACGCCGTCCTCCGCTAGTGGGGTGATGGCGTCCATCAGCCGATCGACGAGGTCACCATCGTCATCGCGCCACCAAAGCAGCACGACATCAACGACCTCGTCCGCGTCCTCGTCGAGTAACTCGCTGCCACACGTGTCCTCGATGTCGACACGAATGTCGTCGTCGGTGTCCTCGTCCCAGCCCAGTTCCTGGACAACCTGATCCTTCTCGATGCCCAAACTGCGGGCGTAGTTCGGCGAGTCCGCCGCAACCACCGTGTCCTCCTTCAGCCTTCAACCTGCCTGTCAACCTGCGTGTCTGCTCGGCCTATAGTCGCACGCCGTCGGCGAATAGCTAACGCCTGGCACGCTGGTTGGTCAGTATGCGGCATCGCACAGGTTCAGCGCGACGGTCTTCGAGTCGTTCAACTTGCCGATCGCAGCATTGAAATCGTCCATCGAGGCATTCCCCGCAATGGCCCCTGCAAGCGCCCTTGCTGCGTCGACCCACCCGTTGAGCGCAGCCGTGAGCTCGGGCGACAGCGGAGCGGACAGGCTGCCCGACACCAGGTCAGCGGTGTGATTCAGGGCGTCGTTCGCAGGTCCTGCCGTTGCTCCGATGTCGGGGGTGTTCTTGTTGTAGGCGTCGACGTACTTGTTCACCGCGTCGATTGCGTCCACGCTGCTCGAGCTCAGCGCCTCGCACGAGGTGTGCACCGCCTTGTTCGACACCGACGCCTGACGCTCGGACTCCTGCGCGCTGGAACTGGCGGACGACTCTGCGGCCGATGCCGACACCGACGCCTGGTAGACCGGCGCATCGGCGCGATCGATCGTCGCGTTGCCCTGGGTGACGCTGGTGCAGCCGACCACGATCATGGCGAAAACGCCGAGGCCGCCCATGGCCAAGCCACTTGCGCGCAGCCGGCCCATGCGCTGCCGACGACCCATCACGGTCTCCAGACGTTACCGGTTCCACCCTGTGATCGCCGGTTCATGTCGACTTGTCAACCCCGGCGGTGCACTTGCGGCACGATAGGAGCACGATGGACACGTTCAGGAACGGGGCCACGAGCACCCGTCTCCACCAACCGAGGAGCGGCAGTTGACCACCGAGTTCGCGCGCCAAGACCTGGCCCAAAACTCTAGCACCGCAAGCGAACCCGACCGGGTTCGTGTGATCCGCGAGGGCGTTGCGTCGTACCTTCCCGACATCGACCCCGAAGAGACGACAGAATGGCTCGAGTCGTTCGACGAGCTACTCGAACGGTCGGGGCCGGCCAGGGCGCGCTACCTGATGCTGCGCCTTCTCGAGCGATCCAGCGAACAGCGAGTAGCGATCCCCGCACTCACGTCGACCGACTACGTCAACACGATTCCCACCGAACTCGAGCCGTGGTTTCCTGGCGACGAGGACGTCGAGCGCCGCTACCGCGCCTGGATCCGGTGGAACGCAGCCATCATGGTGCACCGCGCGCAACGCCCGGGAGTCGGTGTGGGAGGCCACATCTCGACGTACGCCTCGTCGGCGGCGCTGTACGAGGTCGGCTTCAACCACTTCTTCCGGGGCAAGTCGCACCCCGGCGGCGGCGACCAGATCTTCATCCAGGGTCACGCCTCCCCCGGTATCTACGCGCGCGCGTTCCTCGAGGGCCGGCTAACCGCAGACCAGCTCGACGGGTTCCGCCAGGAGCACAGTCACCCGGGCGGCGGCCTGCCCTCCTACCCGCACCCACGGCTGATGCCGGACTTCTGGGAGTTCCCCACGGTGTCGATGGGCCTTGGCCCGATGAATGCGATCTACCAGGCCCGGTTCAACCACTATCTGCACGACCGGGGCATCAAGGACACCTCCGACCAGCACGTCTGGGCATTCCTCGGCGACGGTGAGACCGACGAGCCGGAGAGCCGCGGTCTGGCGCACGTCGCCGCCCTCGAGGGCCTGGACAACCTCACGTTCGTGATCAACTGCAACCTGCAGCGCCTCGACGGCCCGGTGCGTGGCAACGGCAAGATCATCCAGGAGCTGGAGTCGTTCTTCCGCGGCGCAGGCTGGAACGTCATCAAGGTGGTCTGGGGCCGCGAGTGGGACGCACTGCTGCACGCGGACCGCGACGGCGCGCTGGTGAACCTGATGAACACCACACCCGACGGGGACTTCCAGACCTACAAGGCCAACGACGGCGGCTACGTCCGCGATCACTTCTTCGGTCGCGACCCGCGCACCAAGGCTCTCGTCGAGCCGATGACCGACGCCGAGATCTGGAACCTCAAGCGCGGCGGCCACGACTACCGCAAGGTGTACGCCGCCTACCGCGCCGCGATGGAGCACAAGGGCCAGCCGACGGTGATCCTGGCCCACACCATCAAGGGCTACACGCTGGGCAAGCACTTCGAGGGCCGCAACGCCACGCACCAGATGAAGAAGCTTGCGCTGCAAGACCTCAAGGACTTCCGAGAAGCCCAGCGGATACCGATCTCCGACGCTCAGCTCGAGGAGAACCCGTACCTGCCGCCGTACTACCACCCGGGACCCGACGCCCCGGAGATCCGCTACATGCTGGACCGGCGCCGCACCCTTGGCGGTTTCCTTCCAGAGCGTCGGACCAAGACGAAGGTGCTGCCTCTGCCACCCCGCGACGTCTACAAGGCGTTGAAGAAGGGGTCCGGCAATCAGGAAGTCGCGACCACCATGGCGACCGTGCGGACATTCAAGGAACTCTTGCGCGACAAAGCAATTGGGCCGCGCTTGGTGCCGATCATCCCCGACGAGGCGCGCACGTTCGGCATGGACTCCTGGTTCCCGAACCTGAAGATCTACAACCGCAACGGCCAGCTGTACACCGCCGTGGACGCCGAGCTGATGCTGGCGTACAAGGAGAGCGAGATCGGCCAGATCCTGCACGAGGGCATCAACGAAGCCGGGTCGACGGCGTCGTTCACCGCGGTGGGCACGTCGTACGCCACGCACAACGAGCCGATGATCCCGATCTACATCTTCTATTCGATGTTCGGGTTCCAGCGCACCGGTGACGGCTTCTGGGCCGCCGCCGACCAGATGGCCCGCGGGTTCGTGCTCGGCGCGACGGCTGGCCGGACGACGCTGACCGGTGAAGGTCTGCAACACGCGGACGGGCACTCGCTGCTGCTGGCGTCGACGAATCCCGCGGTGGTCGCCTACGACCCGGCGTTCGCCTACGAGATCGCCTACATCGTGGAGAGCGGGCTGTCGCGGATGTTCGGCGAGGACCCGGAGAACGTGTACTTCTACATCACGATCTACAACGAGCCCTATGCCCAACCCGCCGAGCCGGAGAACTTCGACCCCGAGGGCGTGCTTCGCGGCATCTACCGGTACCGCGTCGCCAAGGAGAAGCGCACCAGCGTGGCGCAGATCCTGGCTTCCGGCGTCGCGATGCCCGAGGCTCTGCGCGCGGCCGAGATGCTGGCTGCCGAGTGGGACGTGGCCGCCGACGTCTGGTCGGTGACGAGCTGGGGTGAACTCAACCGCGACGGCGTCGCCGTCGACAAGGAGCTGTTGCGCCATCCGGAGCGTCCCGCCGCCGTCCCGTACGTCACGAAGGCGCTCGGCGACACTGCCGGTCCCGTGGTGGCGGTGTCGGACTGGATGCGCGCCGTTCCCGAGCTGATCCGGCCGTGGGTGCCCAACACGTACGTGACGCTGGGGACGGACGGCTTCGGGTTCTCCGACACCCGGCCCGCCGCGCGGCGGTACTTCAACACCGACGCCGAGTCCGTGGTCGTCGCGGTGCTCGAGGCGCTGGCACGTGACGGTGAGATCGATCCGTCGGTGGCGGTCGCCGCGGCACGGCAGTACAAGATCGACGACGTGATGGCGGCTGGAGTGTCGTTCAAGGACACCGGGAGCGCATAGCCCAGGACCTTGGAGGAATCCGCCAGAAAAGTGGCGTAGCTTTTAGGGGTGACTGACAACCGGTACGTGCCACCGGCGTCGACCCTCGAGGTACTCGAGACGGTCCCCGAGTCGGTCCTGCGCGGGCTGAAGCAGTACTCGGGAAAGTTGGCGACCGGGGCGGTGTATGCCCTGCAGGAGCGACTGCCGTTCTTCGCCGACCTCGAGGCGTCGCAGCGCGCCAGTGTGCACCTCGTCGTGCAGACCGCAGTCGTGAACTTCGTCGAGTGGATGCGCGATCCGCAGAGCAACGTCAGCTACACCGCGAAGGCCTTCGAGGCGGTCCCGCAGGAGCTGACCCGTCGCATCGCGCTGCGCCAGACCGTTGAGATGGTGCGCGTCACCATGGAGTTCTTCGAGGAGGCCGTACCCCTGCTTGCGCGCAGCGACGAGAAGCAGGTCATGGCGCTCACGGCGGGGATCCTCCGCTACAGCAGGGACCTGGCCTTCGCCGCGGCCACCGCGTACGCCGACGCCGCCGAGTCGCGCGGCGCGTGGGACACCCGGATGGAGGCCAACGTCGTCGACGCCGTGGTCCGTGGCGACGTCGGACCCGAATTGCAGTCGCAGGCCGCCACATTGAACTGGGACGCCACCGCCCCCGCGACGGTCATCGTGGGATTGCCGCAGCCCGGCCGGGCGGACATGGCCGGCGATGACGTCCACGCGATCGCGGCGCGCAATGGCCGCGCCGCGCTGTCCGACGTGCACGGCACCTGGCTGGTGGCGATCGTGTCGGGTCAGCTGTCCCCGACCGACCGGACGCTTGGCGAACTGCTCGAGGTGTTCGCCGACGGACCGGTCGTCGTCGGACCGACCGCGGCGACGCTGAGCGCGGCACACCACAGCGCCACGGAGGCGATCGCGGGCATGAACGCCGTCGCCGGTTGGAGCGGTGCGCCGCGGCCGGTATCGGCCCGCGAGCTACTTCCGGAACGTGCGCTCCTTGGCGACACGACGGCTCTCGCCGTTCTCGAAACGGAGGTGATGCGCCCGCTCGCCGACGCCGGGCCTGCGCTCGCCGAGACCCTGGACGCCTATCTGGACTCGGGGGGCGCGATCGAGGCGTGTGCGCGCGCCTTGTTCGTTCATCCAAACACCGTTCGCTACCGCCTCAAACGGATCGCTGACTTCACCGGGCGCGATCCGACCCTGCCGCGGGATGCCTACGTTCTGCGGGTGGCCTCCACCGTCGGCCGTCTCAGTCGTCAGACGACCTATCCGAGCACGACAAATGCGGTTGTGGCACAAATAACACCCGCCGATGACGTGCCTGAGGACGAGTCACCTGGGCCGAATGGTCGCGATGAGGTATCGGTGTAGTCCCATCACATGCCGTTTTGTGGAGACCCCACAAAAACATAAGACGAGGTTCATAATCTCTTACACCGCACAAACCCGTCTTCACAGTGTTCTCTTAGACATATGCTCGCATTGCTCGCTCCCGGACAGGGATCGCAGACCCCTGGCATGCTCGCCTCCTGGCTAGAGCTGCCGGGCGCTGCCGATCGTTTGGCCACGTGGTCGGACATCAGCGGCCTCGACCTCGCCCGTCTCGGTACCACCGCGACCGCCGAGGAGATCACCGACACGGCAGTAACCCAACCGCTGGTCGTTGCCGCGACGCTGCTGGCACACGAGGAGCTGACCAAGCGCGGCCTGCTCTCCGGCGTCGACACCGTGGTGGCCGGCCACTCCGTCGGTGAGATCGCGGCCTATGCGATCGCAGGCCTCATCTCGGCCGACGACGCCGTGGCGCTGGCGTCCACCCGCGGTGCCGAGATGGCCAAGGCCTGCGCCGTCGAGCCGACCGGCATGTCCGCGGTGCTCGGTGGAGACGAAGCCGAGGTGCTCGCCCGCCTGGAGGAACTCGACCTGGTGGCCGCCAATCGGAACGCGGCGGGCCAGATCGTGGCCGCAGGCGCGCTGTCGGCACTCGACAAGCTGGCCGAGGATCCGCCCGCCAAGGCCCGGGTCCGTCAGCTGGCCACCGCAGGGGCGTTCCACACCAGGTACATGGCCTCCGCACTGGACGCCTACTCCGCGGCCGCCGACGGGGTCACCGCCTCGGATTCCCCGCTGCCCACCGTCACGCTGCTGTCCAACGCCGACGGCCAGCCGGTAGCGTCGGGTACGGATGCGATGACCAAGCTGGTCGCGCAGCTGACCCGGCCGGTGCGCTGGGATCTGTGCACCGAGTCCATCCGCCAACGCGAAGTGACTGCAATCGTCGAGTTCCCGCCCGCGGGCACACTCGTCGGAATCGCCAAACGAGAACTTCGGGGAGTGCCGACGCACGCCGTCAAGACCCCCGCAGACCTGGATGGACTCACCGAGCTCTGACCAGTACAACCGCACGACAACCGTCAGTAAGGCACTCCAATGAGGGAGTGCCGGATCACGAAGAAATAGAAAAGGGAGCCACAGTGGGCGCCAGCCAGCAGGAAATCATCTCCGGTCTCGCCGAGATCATCGAAGAGGTCACCGGCATCGAGCCGTCCGAGGTGACCCCCGAGAAGTCGTTCGTCGACGACCTGGACATCGACTCGCTGTCGAGGGTGGAGATCGCGGTGCAGACCGAGGACAAGTACGGCGTGAAGATCCCGGACGAGGATCTCGCCGGCCTGCGCACCGTCGGTGACGTCGTCGCCTACATCCAGAAGCTCGAGGAAGAAAACCCCGAGGCTGCCGAAGCGCTGCGCGAGAAGTTCACGAAGTGACCAGGCCTTCCACTGCTAACGGCGGTTTCCCCAACGTCGTCGTGACCGCCGTCACGGCGACCACTTCGATTGCCCCGGACATCGAGAGCACGTGGAAGGGTCTGCTGGCAGGCGAAAGTGGCATCCGCGTCCTCGACGATGACTTCGTCGGCAAGTGGGACCTTCAGGTCAAGATCGGCGGGCACCTCAAGGAGCCCCTCGACCCCCTGATGACCCGGCTGGAGCACCGACGTATGTCGTACGTCCAGCGGATGTCGAAGTACCTCGGCAACCAACTGTGGGAAACCGCAGGCCGCCCGGAGGTCGATCCCGATCGTTTCTCGGTCGTGATCGGCACCGGGCTCGGTGGTGGCGAGAAGATCGTCGAGATGTATGACGCCATGAACGAGGGCGGGCCCCGCAAGGTGTCCCCGCTCGCCGTTCAGATGGTCATGCCGAACGGTGCAGCCGCCGTGGTCGGCCTCGAGCTCGGAGCACGCGCCGGGGTCATCACCCCGGTGTCGGCCTGTTCTTCCGGCTCAGAGGGCATCGCCCACGCGTGGCGACAGCTCGTCATGGGTGACGCCGACATCGCCGTCTGTGGCGGCGTCGAGGGCACCATCGAGGCACTGCCGATCGCGGCGTTCTCGATGATGCGCGCGATGTCGACCCGCAACGACGATCCCGAAGCAGCCTCGCGTCCGTTCGACAAGGACCGGGACGGCTTCGTGTTCGGCGAGGCAGGCGCGCTGATGATCATCGAGACCGAGGAGCACGCCTTGGCGCGTGGCGCCAAGCCACTTGCACGTCTTCTCGGTGCAGGCATCTCATCCGACGCGTACCACATGGTGGCGCCGGCACCGGACGGCCTGCGCGCCGGACATGCGATGAAGCGCGCGATGGAGACGGCGGGGTTGTCCCCCAAGGACATCAACCACGTCAACGCGCACGCGACCTCCACGTCGATCGGTGACGTGGCGGAGGCGAACGCCATCAGGAACGCAGGCGTCGAGCACGCCGCGGTCTACGCGCCGAAGTCGGCGCTGGGCCACTCCATCGGTGCCGTCGGCGCCCTTGAGTCGATCCTGACGGTGCTGGCTCTGCGCGAC
>Ga0193716_1001364_pt1 | contig 14266 bp, 14 predicted proteins | sample U2c1metaG_FD_145901 | JGI IMG/M metagenome (GOLD analysis project Ga0193716, IMG submission 145901) | Soil microbial communities from a riparian zone of the East river system, Colorado, United States - U2c1 | ecosystem: Environmental > Terrestrial > Soil > Riparian zone | place: USA: East River...
TGGAATAGTCGGGGGTTCTCCTCATCGCAAGGCGATGGAAGAGAAGAGTAGGGTATGTGCCGCAGAGGCTCGCGTAATGTCAAAGAAACCTCCCAATCAGCCGCTGGTTTCTTCGACAGTCCAGCATTACCGTCTTGGACCCCTTGCGTGGGTCGAGGTGCAATGCCGTTGCCAAGAGCCATACGAACCTCGGATGGGTCCGTGAAGTTGGCCCCGTCCCGTTCATATTCCATGTAGATGTACTTCCACTCGTCCATCTTCCCGCGCCGCAACCTCTGCCCATTGTCTAAACCTCCACCGAGCCGAAGCACCTCTAAACAATCGCGAACATACTGGAGCCCCATTTCATCAGACAAGAACAAATACGAAGCAATTAGGTTTACCTTTTGTTGCGCAAAATCGCAATGTTCCATGATTACGTCCAGGTCTGCCACACTGCCGGGTACTGGGCGAGGGGGAAATGCAACATTTGGCGGCGGGCTTTGAATATCCAAATACACTCGGCGAGGCCCAGTCCCGACAGTGTCAGTAATTATGGGACCTAGAGGTTTTCTGTAACGCGAGGGAATTGTCGCCTTTCGTGGGGGTAGCGCAGGGTTGGTTGGAATAGTTGTAAAACCTATCTGCTCCGGAACTACAAAATTATGTCAGTCAAGGGTTGATAGGAATTGTACAAGACCTGCATACTTTTCTGACTACTAGGATAGTGTCCACTTTGGATCTCCCATTGCCATATCCGCTGTAATTCGTCTCGTCCGAAAACTAATGTTGGTGGTGTACTGAATGGTGTTGTCGGCCACTCCTTGTCTTGCATAGCGAACCGCTTGGCCAAAGCGAAAACTGTAAAAATAAGCGCGAAGACAGACAAGCACAAAAGGGCAGGGCCTTTTCTTCGACCAAATCGTGCCACGCTGAATTGGTGGAAGCGTGCTGCATTAGGCACGAGTATTCGTAGTCGACGTGTCTGGATACCGGGAATGGGTAGTGTGATGGGTGTTGTCCACGGTAATGATTGAGGGTGCCAATGTCCTAGTTTTTCTTGGACAGCAGTCGAATACGATGGCAGACCGTTGGACAAACGGCCTTTTTCGCGAAACCCGTTTCCCCGCGGCGGGAGGGGCAGGTATATGGAGGAGGCCATATAGCGGACTCCTTTCGATTGCCACGAAAGCGATTATATGGGTGACTGCGGGGCGAAGTGGAAACCTTGATTTGATGGAATGCAAGTGTGCATCGTGGGAACTTCATAATTTCCTTGGCACGGGAGATGTATACTATCGGGATACAACTATCTTACATACATTCTTCTGGGCTTGTTTACCACTGAATCCATTCACCATACATGTTGGGTCTTTCCCCGCGGACGTATGCTTCAAGCGTCCGCTTTATCACAGTCGCCCAGTCCAAGTCTCGCTGATCATCAGATGTCTTCTCCCCAGACTGATAGGAGGTACTACTAGTGCTCGCCGCAGCACGGGCTGCCTGCTCACTGGCGATAAAGCGAGGACCGAGGTCTGGCCAATCGCGTGAACGATCAAAAGGCATCCAGCTGAAAAAAACTGATATCAATCGCTACTATTGCAGCCAGAAAAAAACTTTATACAGACTAGGAATTGTGCCAATGATAGCTGTATGCTCCCTTGAAGAAGCCATCGAAACCCAGCGTCTGCGGCGCCCCACTGTCTTTCACAGGAGTCGCAAAGAACTCTTCGAAACTTGCATAAAATGTCAGAAACGCAAGCCACAAAAAAAATCAGTCGTAGCTACCTATTGAAGACCGGCTGAGGCGGCCGCTCTCGCTGATACTCGACCTTCATGCTCAACCATGCGGGATCGAACAAAGCGTCGGGAACACGGAACAGTAAGTCATGGAGATATGCGTGATCGATGTACCGGGTGATGGTCATTGGGTGAAAGTCAAATTCATTTTTGAGTGCGGTGCGGAGTAAAAATGTCCCTAAAGCTGAATTCTTGTGCAGACGGAGGACCGCGGTGTTGTATTCAGGTAATCGCGACCATCGATATGCAAAAGCTCCTCTCCATCCCCAAAGTTCTTCCCAATCGCGTAAAAGAAGGTTGTCTGCGTCAAGATATACTCCTCCAAAACGATGACACAAAATGAACCGTGCCATGTCCGATATGATGGTTGACAATGTGTCCACAGTATCAGCTGATTTGGAGCCCATTCGAGTGAAAATGCCTTCTTCGTCAGACAGCTCGGCATCCACTGACAAGGGTGTTTCAAGATCTTTCGGCAAGGAGACATTGAATTTGTGACCCCAAGAATTAAAAAGAACCTTGGAGGATCGCCATTCATCCTTCAGCTCCGGAACGCTGTCCAGCTGTTCAGTGATGTTCCAAAGTTTGAAGTAGATGATATCTCGGAAGCGAGGATGAAGGAATGGGGCCGACCAAGGGTTGGACTTAAGCTCATCATACACTTGGTCTATCGTTGAGGGATTCGGAACAGCAGCAGCTGGACCAGGATTCACCCAGAACCAAAATTGGGGTCGACAAGCGGTCACCCCAGGAGGTTTCTCGTGGAGGTGGATGCCAATATTTTGTGTGTAAAGGAAAGAGAGAAGTGCCGTATACGGTTTGTCCGTGAATGGCCCAGTCCAAAACATATGGAATATACGGGGGTAATCCTCGTCACAAGGGGACGAGAGGTTCGAGTGCGGTCGGGGCGTCAAAGGCGCTGGGAGGACTAGAGGTGGTTCCCAAGCGACACCACGTTTCTTCTGAAGTCCAGCATCGCCAACCCATTGTCCATTTGGTGTAAATCCGACGGCCTTCACGGGGACATAGTTATCGTCCATATGAACCTGGGATGGCTGCGTGTAGTTCTCCGTCCCCCAGTCCTCACTGTAGATGTACTTTAGCTCTTCCAAATCACCTCGTCGTATTCTTCGTCCATTGTCCAATCCTGCTCCAACTCGGAGCATTTCTAAGCAGTCACGGACATACTAAATAAATACAATTAGCCGTGCGAAGGCGTTCGAACTGAGACACACGAACCTTGTGTCGATCGTAATCACAGTGGTTCATGATCATATCCAAATCCGCTACACTCCCCGGAACCGGTCGAGGAGGGTATGCAAGATTAGGTTTGGGGATATCCAAATATACACGTCTAGGTCCAGTGCCTCCGGTGCGAGTCATCGTAGAACCATGAGGATATTCCGAGGGAACATTCAGTTTCCATTGGGGTAATGCAGGATTATTTGGTATGCTTGGGAAACCTAGAACTGAGATTGTGTCAGTCAATAGTGTTGCGAGGACGCTCGATCTGTATACCTTTCGGATGGCTAGGATAGTGTCCACTTTCAATCTCCCAATTCCATATCCGTTGGAGGTTTTCGCGCCCAAATACGAGCGTCTGCTTGTCTTTAGAGCGAAAAATCTTGACCAAGGCAAAGAATATACAACCTGTCAAGATAATGAACAAGCACAGAAGTAATCTGCCTATCTTTCGTCCGTCTCGTCTTCCACTGAGTGACTCGACATGGCGGACGCTAGACAGTGGAGCGCATAAACGACGCGCTGGAACTATTGGGACGGAAGATAAAACAGGGTCTAACCATGGCATCGAGGGAGAACGACCATGGCGAACGTGAGCGCCTAAGTGGACAGTGTTACGATGTGCTGGAAGACAATTTTGCCTGCCGGGTCTTTCCCGATGTACCATACCCTCCCGGGCCACAAAGTGCATCGTGGATGAAGTCAAAGCTTTTTGAGTAGGCTCAGAGACCGTACACGAGGAACCTTGGGCAAGGCGAAAAGTCGAATACCATAACCAATATATTTGCAAAGGTATGGCTGATAATGGCAGATGACATTACATACATACACGACTTGCCATCTGCCTGTCGCCATGTCTTGTTCTCGTCCGATCCGGTAGCGCGAAGGGAAGCGCACGCTTCTTTGAGGTGGAGCCAAACGATGGAACGAATGCTGTCTCGTGCTTGAAACGAATTATTCGCGAGCGTTCCATAATGATTAAGTACACCTCTACAGCGAAGCACGCTTACGATGTTATGGCCCCGTTTGACGATGTCCTCCGGCCAGGCTCAACGCAAGTGAAGACAGGTTGGACCAGATTACAGCTATTTTCATAACGTTCGACTGATTTTCAGTTCGCTCCTTGCGCATCCGAATGGTTTGTACTTGGTTTGTACATATTGACGAATAGTTACCCGAATCAGTCGCCAATGCTCCAACACCCCACTTTGGTTGTAACTTCGGTGGCTAATTTGGTAATATTATCTATTCCACTCCACCACAACTAACAAACGCGATTTCGAAAGCGGTCTAACAAGAAAATAGCTGTAACGCCTCTTTATGATTCTATAGGTCTACCTAGATGTGCTTGTCTGAGCTTGTGTGTTGATGTATTATAAAGTTACGGAAGTGAAGGACCTTGGAATAAACATCCCAAAATCATGATAGGCATGACGATACCTGAGGCCTGTTGACCATGGCCAGTCTGATCTAGAACTCTGCATCACAGAAGCACCCTCAGCTTGCGGCTACCTGCAAAACGTTGGACCGTTTTCGATTTCGTGTTTATGAATACTTTACCTAATATGCTCAATTGAGAGAAAGTACTGTGGAGCAAAGTGGAGCAAAAAGCTACGGATTTAAAGGTGATAGTGTTGTGCTGCAGCCTAACGTTTTGACAGCCTGTGCATTTTTCAGGTTCCCGCCCTCCCTTTCTCGCGTGAATCATTGAAACGGCCTACTACTACCTCTGCGTTATCGGGGTTGCGAAGGCCATAAATTGTCGGATCGGACCGGGACTCGGATAACACGTGGACTTACAGATACATGTATATAGCTAGGGTTAGGGTTAATATTAAATAATATATGTTTCTTGCTTTTGCTTTGTGGTGAACATATTGTACTCTTATTGGACTGGGTAAACGGGACGGATGGTGTGTTGGGCGTAATAGTATCCCTCGCCAACCGTTTAATTGCACAAAGAGCTCACGTGATATCGCAAAAGTCTATTGATTCAATTTGGTGATATTACAGCGTAGCGAGTCTTCAAGAGAGTAACAGCTTCCCCTTCCAATACCCTTCAGTTTGATCCAAGAGGTAGCAGCTCAAAGTCGGCGGCATCAGTGGGCACAGACAAGATGCGAAGTGTATTCGTGTGGCCCAGGCCACCCTTCCACCCTTGAACTGCAATGATAGTGGTACCAGGTTTGATTATATCCAACGCCAAGGCATTGCGCAGGCCAAACCGGATTCGATTGTCCACCTAACATTTCCATCAGCATCAGTGCACTTGAGATCATGAAAGCATTCTCACATCGGTTTGCCATTGGTGCTGCTCAACTCCTCGGGGCTCAGGGTACCAGAACGGGTAGCAACCACGGTGTAGATGGATCTGACGCGCAGTCTGCTCATTACGGGTGACTAGATAACCAAACTTCATGAATACGCAGCCTCAAGTGACCGCAATAAAACATACCAGTGATAATCGGAACCCTTGGGCGATATTTGGAGATGAGGCGGGCAGTATTACCGCTCGTAGAGAGTACAAGAATAGCACTCGCGTTTTGCTCGGACGCCGCAGCAACGGCGGCGATGGACACAGTCTCTGCAGTTTGTGTGGGGCGGGGTTGGAGATCTCGGAGTTCGTCGTAAAGGGGAGGATGGCAGATAGCATGCTCAGCAAGAAGACATGTTTCGGCCATCATGAGAACTGCACGCAAAAACGTCATCAATAGGGAAGCCATTCTCCTTCGAGGCGATGAAACTGACCTGATTGGATGGGGTAGGAGCCTTTCGCGGTCTCCCCCGATAGCATGACGCAGTCGGCACCATCTAGAACTGCATTTGCTACGTCGCTGACTTCCGCACGGGTGGGCCGAGGGTTGTACTGCACATTTTGTTCGTCAGCAAAAAAAGCACTCCTCGACAAAGCGGATTTATCTTCACCGTCATAGACTGCACCGAATGGTAATTAATAAATAGTTATCCTGTATACAAATTATATGAACGTACCTCAAGCATTTGTGTGGCAACGATGCAAGGCTTTCCAGCGATGTTACACTTCGAAATCATCATCTTCTGCGCAAGGAAAACTTGACTGGCAGGAATTTCGATTCCGAGATCACCACGAGCAACCATAACACCATCTGTCTCTTTCAAGATCTCGTCGAAGTTCTCAACACCCTGCTCGTTCTCGATCTTAACGATGATCTTGATATTTGCACCATCGGGACCAAGGACTTGACGGATTTGCCTGACATCTTCCGCACGTCGGATGAAGGACGCGAAGATCATGTCTACGCCATTTTTGACACCGAATAAGAGATCCTTCTTATCCTTCTCGGACAAGGCAGGTAGATCGACATCGGTCTTGGGGAGGTTGACACCCTTGCGCGACGAAAGAGTTCCGTTGTTCAAGACACGGACGTGCACGTTGGTTCCGTCGACAGAAAGTACGAGTAAAGACAAAATTCCTGTAAATCGATCGCTGGGTAAATTGGAGAAATGCAGAGGAAGATGTGCAAACCATCATCAACATAAATGAGTTTTCCAGGCGCAGTGACCTTGGGCAGGTTTTGCTGCACGAAGTAGCATTTGAGTATCCTTACAAACGAGCAAAAGTGCTTTCACTCTCACATAGTCAACCCATATGACTTTGTCGTCACAGATTTTGCTATATTTGGGGTCCGTAGAGACAATAAACTCATGACCAGCAGAGACTTTCAACTATCACGCGAACGAGGGTTAATACCAGGTCTACGAAATATTAGGCTAACATACATCGGTTTCGTCCCTCATTACACCGGTACGGATCTCAGGTCCTTTCTGATAGAGAAATTGTCAAAAAGGTCTGTCGTCACTAAAATGGCTCAAATGACTGACGGTATCCAAAGCAATGGCAACGGGTCGACCATTGGGATCGGCTGGAGCAGACATCAAGTTCTGGAGCGTATTAACAAACGCGTTATGATCCTTACCTTTGACCATAGCCCTGGTGTTGTCAATAACACTTTGATGGTAGGCATACTCGCCATGCGAGAAATTCATGCGAACTACGCTTGTCATGTCAATACCAGATTACAGGAACATTGCAGATATTGCCCACCAATATTGACACCAGCACGACGGAGCTCCGCCAGCTTCTCGACAGAGTTAGTTTTCGGTCCTTAATAAAGTCATGCAATGAGGTTGTATTTTATCATAAACCAACATACAGATCGCATACCGATTGTCGCAATGATTGATGTCTACAAGAATATAAGTACAAACCATTGTTTATCGATAGATCGCGTACCTTGCGTTGGAACTTGGTCTCCTCGGTAGGCTGCGGTGCAGTGGCCGTTCTCAACGTCGAGTTCCATTCGAGTTGAGATCGTATCCCATCGTAAGGAGGCATTTTTTTATCTGGTGAAGAGTGCTGGAATCGAAGTGGTCCCGATTAGTTTCGCACTGTCGGCACGAGCCCGAGTCAATGAAAGTGTGGAGGGCGCGGAAACGGTGAGATCGGGACAATGTCGATATCGACACTGTATCAAAGAGGGGAACAAGGACTCACAAGTGGAAACTGAAACGACGGGAGTGAAGGAAAAAATTTGGGGCAAAGGGTGCAGGCATGTCATGTCTAAATCGGATTTAAAGCAGAACAGGCGCTTGGCTTTCCTTGTTCAATTCCGCCCGACAACATCATAAACGGCCTGGGTCCGCAACCGAGACGAAAATCTTCCGCAAATGTTCCGACGCACGTTGACGGAATGTCCACAAGGCTGGGATTATAATTCGACAAGTACAGATACCAACATGAGAGAGAACAAACAGCGAGTCACATAACAAAAACAAAGAATTCTTAGAAATATATAACCTGAGCCCCAAATTCAATGTCCAATGTACATATTTCAGAGAGGAATACTAACACCCATTCGAACAAAAAATTGTTACATCACCCTCAAAGTCCACCCGTGCATCCCACCATCCGCAGCAGCAGCAGCTTGAGCAGCGGCCAACCAACCATTGTCGATGCTCGCTGCCTGAGGATTCGGAGGGTTCCCCATGCTTCCCAGATCCATACTTTGGAATACGTTCTCACAGGCAATGGTGCGGCCGGAGTGATAACCTACGCCATCGGATGCCCGTATGAACAGCAATGGAAGACTGCGACCAGCTATTGATGGCGGTGATGCGGCACCATTAGCAGGCTGTTGATTTCCCGATGCCTCATGAGGAGATTGCTGGCCGCTTCCAGTACCATCGCCACTTGGGAGAGCATCTTCTTCGAGTGCTTTTATAACATCTGCCAGAGGAGGCATTTCAACGACAACGATGGTATGGAGGGGTCCCGATGGCATATACTGTGGAGGACCTGTGACATTGGGGGAGGTAGGAGAAGGGATGTTACGATGCTCGCCGGAAGGACCGGCCTCGCCTGTCAATGACTGGACAAACGGCGATATATTCGTCAGTGGTCCCGGTGGCGAAGCCTGATATACACGCTGACGCAAAGGCCCTATGTTGCCGAGGTAAACATCGAGGGGTATTTGGGTTCGGGTCTTGTGGTCCTCGTAGAAAAAATTCGACACTGTCAATTCAACGGTATTGTTGGCTGGTCTATACACCGGCGCGGTGAAGAGAGTCGGAAAAGGCGTGATCGGGACATCGGGGATATTATGGTTTTGCCCAAATGCATCGAAAAAAGTGTACTGGAACTTGGCTGTAGATCCAAATCGATCAATGCACTTCAGCAGAGCAAGAAAATAAACGCGTACATATTCCAACAATGGTCCAGCACAAGTAATCATCTACTTCATCCAAGATAACGCGTACACCGTCTTTTGTTTCCTCGCGTATGCGAGGAGCTTGGAACAGCAAAGGATGTGTACCGGCTTGAGAGGACATACCCGGAGCCGGAGGTGCGATAACACCTGGAGTGATACCTCCAGGAACAGGGCCAGCAGCGGACAAGTAGTGTCGAGATCCATCAGGATTCACCCGCTGCAAAGCGATCTTCTGCATCTGACTGACAGGACCTCCATCTTCAGGCGACACTCGACCTTTGTCAACTTTACGAATAACAAGGGGAGACGTCGAGATCCCTGAATGAGTGTCCGACAAGATAATTTCGCAGCCATATTGTACGGGTTGGGGTCCACCTACAGGTGACCGTGGACGTGAGTAAATGACGCCAATAAGTTCGCATCACGTGCTAACATACCCATGGAAGGCGCATCCGTTGGACGGCGAACTACGTTGACATTGAATGCAGACCACGCGACATTACTGGCACACAATTGCGCATGATCTATTGTCATGTATTTCGTGCGTACAGTTTGCGAGTTGATGCGGTTAAAAAGAGAAACTGGGCCACCTGCTAGAATGCAGGAGGAAATGTTACGCGTCTTGGCCGTCTTTTTAGACGGTTTGGAAATAATTGTGACAGGTGCAGAGTCGAAAGACGCCCAGGTACGACCACTAGGCGTGTTCTCGCCATCGGGTGACGCGAGCGCCGACGCCGAGGGCTCAGATATGTCGAGGGAAAGTTGGAAACTCTTTGCTTTTTGGGTTCCTGTAACATGCAAGAACTTGAAACTTGCTGTCATACTGCTATCCAGTGGCGCCTTCTGCTCAAAAGAGCGATCGCCATTCTCCGATACGACGGCCATGGACAACGCCTGTGTACGCATTTGCCACACGGGACCTTCAATATGAACTACAGGAGGAGGGCAAAGGAAGCGTTTCTCGCTGCCGTATGACTTTTGGGCAACGGCTGCGTGAAGGCAAATGACGGTAGTCATCGGCATAACTCGACTTGGATCATGAGAAACATGCTCGCGAACTACCCGGCGAATTTTGTGATGAGGATCTTCGGCATCTCCATCATCGAGCTTGCGTTTGGAAGCTGTGCGCTAGCAGGGGGATGAAATAAACACGACGAGAAATGCACGTACTACGCAATGCGCCTTACCTGACTGACGATTGGAACTACAGGGTGATGGGGATGCGGTATAGTCTGTAAATTAGGGCCCGACTGTATACTCCAAGTAGGTAGCTGGCCATTGTGAACGGTGGGGGAAGAATCCTTTCTGGAATTAGCCAATATGGATTGAATGGACGCATTGGGATCAGAATTGGACAAGACGGCTGGGGAAGCAGCAGTTATTGACGGGAGCTGATTGGGGGTTGCACTGGAGGAAGATGGTTGAATAGGAGATTGGCTGCTCGAAGCCTGAGTCGCGTCCTGTATGCCAAATGTAGTGGGGCAAGTGAATTTAGATCAGTGGTTGTGGGAGAAGAAATTTTTGTACTGACAGGGGGAGCGAGGTGGCTCTGGACATCTGAGGATTGAGCAGAGGCCATTTGGGCATGCGAGTGCGAAGGATGATATGATTGAAAGGTGGTCGTTCTCATCCTTTTGGCGTATGGGAACTTGGCGAAAAGTCTCTCACAGTTGACAGGGTACTGTGGGAGTTTGAACGTTCACAATCTCGCTCCGTTCTGTCTTTGCTTGTCCTTGTTGACACGGCCCCCGAATTCCGCCACAGCCTATTATACATGTTTCATACATCGTAAATAAACCAACCACGTATCCTCTAGAAAATCAAACTGCGCCAATCCATATCGTTCTTGCCGTCTGTGGGCGAAAATAGTGCTCCCGGTGCCGACGTTTCAATGGTTTTCATGCTACTGCAGTGCGCTCGGCGTTGGGCACAGAGCAAGAGGTACAGCGAATCGTTGTCTATGGCCTCCTCCGAATATGGCGAGAAGAGTCGGTCATCGACATCAGACTCTGTTATTGTAAACATGGTATCTAAAGGGACAATTTAACTCTCAGCTTGTACGTCAGAAGCGGCAAACATACCCAGTGATAACACCCCGAACTTGTCTTCATTCTTGATTGTTTCCTCTGCTAACTTATCATCAAGTTGCCCTATCACGGAGTCGTTGTTATCGACGAAGACGGACTCCTTGCCATCTCTAGATGTATCTTCATCCTCTTCTTCGCGCAACCATTTCCATTGTTCTTCCTCACGAGCAGCGCGGTGCGATGCAGGGAAAAAACCCCCAAGGCTGAATGGATCCTCTCTCTCGACCCATGGCGGAGACACCGATCGTTCAACCAGATATGATTTTGAGCGTGGCAGGCAGGTCTGAGGCCGCCTGGAAGCGCCCGCTCTTGCTTTTGGTGTTGTGAACAAGGTTTCAATGGGCTGAGGAGCGGATTGCGAGCGTTTGATGGGCATGGTCATACACAGTGAATGAGAGCCCTCTTCTCATATCTCAAGACCAATTCGACCTAGAATCTGAGGCCTCGAGGCTCCCCAAGACCCAGAATGGCAACCCCAGGATTGGTCGTAACGGCTGCCTGCCCTAACGTGCCCGCGTGATCCGATGACGCGACGCGGTGAATGTTCTCTACATATGATGAACTCGGCTGCTCCTAATATTACAAGACACTCACACGGGTAGAAATGGTATGTGCTCGGACGGTCGATGATCATAACGCTAATAACCAATCTAAACGATAAGTACTACCTAAAAGTACCTATTTACAAACTGGAGACATGGGAGCCTCTAAATTAGGATGCATGCTAAAGAGTGGATGATGCGAAAGTTTGGTTGAAGATATAGACATGATGGAGAGTGTGTAAAACAAAGTGTCCATTGTGCAATACCGCACAGGTAGTCAAAGTGAAAAGTATATAGCTCGTGAAAGTCCAAAATGCATGCATATTTACTGTCAAAGGAAGGGCAAGGACGTACGTCCTAATATTACAACTTATGTTCAAGTGTCATGCAAGTGTCATGTGAGTAATCCACTAATTTGGTGGATCTCGAGGCAGGCCTGAAGAGCGATCAGCCTTTCGCCTGTCGTAGCCGGAGTCACGTCTGCTCTGATCGGGGAAGGGGACCGGTGAGATCATGGACGACCTAATGCCGCGCGAATCGCGCTTAGACGTTGAGGCAGCGGTACGATCAGGCTGTTCCTGCTGATACCTTTGCCAATCTTCGACTTTCATGGTTGACAAACGTTTGGAAGATGTCCCTGTTCCTCCCATCGCGCCGAGCTTGTCAGCGCTCAAAGACCGAGAATGTCGACCTTTGTCGACATTGTCCAGTATATCTGTACCCCTCCGTCCGCCGCTCTTTGTTGTGTTCTCGCGGTCATCCTGCGACTTCCGCCTCTTATCCTCCTTGGCATGAACAGCAGCTTGTTCCGCTTGCCTCTTAGTAACCACTGTTTTCTCGATGTCCTTTGCCCTCTCCCATCGACTTTTTGCGGCCGCCAATTCGGCTTGCTCCTTCGCCGCTTGACTGAGCGGTTGCTGCATCTCCCGCATCTTTTGCCTGTGCCTCTCAGCGAGCTCCTCAAAGGTGGCGGTTCGAGGAGCACCAGGCCTCTGTGGAGTAGGCACGACAACTGGCGACCCAGCTTTACGAGGAGGTAGGATGGTGGTAGGAACATTGCTTGCAGGTCTATTCTTCGACTGCATCTTCGCCAAGACCGCTGCTACGGGAGTGTCCGAGGGGGAGGAGTCAGATCGAAGTTCACCCAATTGCAGAATACTCTCGCGCTGCTTGCGTTGGTTCAAAGCTTCCGAAACAGCTTGAGGCATCGCGATTTTCGGGGTAGGCGTGGTTGGAATAGGCGCGCTAATACCAGATGGAGGCTGTAAGAGAGTACGATCCTGAACATACGCATCCCAGTTGGCATCCTTGAGAGGGACGCTAGTAGGTCTATCAATGGAGGCACCAAGCTCGGACACTTGCCCCAAGCGGTCAAGATCCATGGAGTGCACTCTGGCACGAGGATCCGTCTGCCTGGGAGGGCGCAGATGACCCGACTGACTTGCAATCACAGTGCCGAGGTCGTAACTCAACGTGCGCCTAGATGTCAGGGAAACGCGACGAGATCTGGAATCAGAGCTTGGCGACTCTGATCTCAGTGCATCAATAGATCTTCGAACTGCTTGAATCTCGCTCAAAAGTGCTTCTTTTCGCGCAAGTTCGTCTGTTTCAGGCTTCTTGTCTGCATCATCGTTCAAGAAGCTATGAGGAACGTCTTCTTGGATTCCAAGACCAAGGTCCAGAGCAGGTAAAGCTCCTGGGCTTTGGGGAGGTTTTATTGTACGTTTAATTTCATCGTCCGATGCGGTTGCCGCCATGAAGTCAGACACGCCAGACAGATGACGCGAACGACCATCAAGACCAAAAGTGAGCGTCGAGGATCGCTTGTCGTCGATTAAAGGAGAACCGAATTCCCCCTCTTTAACCAAAGCCGTGTTAGACTCATAGTCGCTTTCCTGCCGGCCGTGCTTGGACAAAGTCGGATGGTCTCGTTCCCACTGTTCCCTTTCTTTCGACATGCCTGTAAACCTGCTGGAAGCCTGGATCTCGGCTTCCTCGTCCCTCTTCTTCTGCTCTTCGGCGATCTCCTTCAGCTTGCGCTGAAGCACCGCAAGTATACGAAGTTGTACTGCTGCGCCCATGAGAGCAACTGCACCCATAAGGCCGAGCTCTATTTGCATGGTCTGAGAGATCGGGAACCTGATACCATTGTCGACAAACTTAGGGAAAAGGGATTTGAAGCCAATATTCCAGATGTAGAACTAGGTAACATAAATTAGCTCAAGAAGGCAGCTGGTATATGAGAATGAGAGCTTACCTCTTTCAGCCCTGCCGTAGTAAAGCAGTCAATGCCCAGCATGAAGGCGGTAGCTCCTACAAAGGCTGTTGAAACAAGCACAACGTGCCAGTGAAGCTTGGGAACAGTGCACAGGACAAATCCCACCGCAGCACACGCTACAGAACGTTGGGTCAGTGACAGATGTCACAACGTGGAGACAATAAATACTTCACCAATATACATGATCCATCTGAATCCAACAGGATCAATCAAACCTCCGTCTCTGAAGCATTGGATAAATAGTCCGAACGCGAACCCTCCCCATGCGCCGATGAAGTATTTAGCGCCCTTCCAGAAGAAGACGGCGATTCCCCCACCAACTATCCCTGCAACAGTACAGGCCAGCACGAACAAACCACGCAGCGTCCTGCTGGGTGGGTTAACGGCCGCCAAAACACCGAACTTCAAGATGAGAACGATGCAGACGAGGGACAGTGTATAAAAGCCAATTAAAAAGAAGGAGGTCCTATATACCATTAAATTCAAAATAATGGGGATGCTCCAAAAGCTAAAGTGGAGGTACTTACCATCTGTTTTTATGACCCCAGAAAGCGCTCGGAAGGCCAGTGATGATAAGTACCTCCACTTTAG
>Ga0193716_1001367_pt1 | contig 14259 bp, 11 predicted proteins | sample U2c1metaG_FD_145901 | JGI IMG/M metagenome (GOLD analysis project Ga0193716, IMG submission 145901) | Soil microbial communities from a riparian zone of the East river system, Colorado, United States - U2c1 | ecosystem: Environmental > Terrestrial > Soil > Riparian zone | place: USA: East River...
CATCGTTATCCGCCATCGCCGCCTGCAGAATCTTATCCGCATCGGCCTTGTACTTCGCAGCCAGCGGCCCGGCAACCGCCGGCATCCCTGGCCGGTCCGTCCCCGGAGCGCCCATCTGGGCAATCACTGGCTGCGTCGCAATCAAAGCAGCTCCTGTCAACAAAGCGGCAAAACACTTCATGAAAAATCTCCTGTCGTCTCAGCGCGAACATCCGTCACAGACAACACAGGCTGAGAACATTTCGCTCTCAGCCTGTGCCGATCAGTCAAAGCATGCAGGTCGTTAGAAAATAATCTTACCCGCAAGCTGTACGTTGAAGGGCTCACCCGGTCCGATACCCGGTGCGCCGCTGTTGTTACGTGTATTGGTGCTACGTCCGAAGGAAGAGCCCGTCGGTGAACCGGAGAGGCTAGGGTTCGCCAGGTTCGTGCGGTTGAAGAGGTTGAACATCTCAGCGCGCAGCTGGAGGTTGATACCTTCGCGGATGTACGTATTCTTCACCAGCGCAGCATCCACCGTAGAGAAGCCAGGGCCACGATAAGCGTTGCGTACTGAAGTTCCAAACGTGCCCGCCGGAGCAGCGGCAAATGCGCTACCGGTATACCACTGCACGTAGGGAGCGCCGCCGCCAGTCGCAGGAACAACAAGCTTCCTGCTAAGGCCAGCCTTCGGATCGCCAATCTGGTTGAGACGGTCCTGCAGCTCGCCCGTACCGCTATTGTCGGTGCTGCCCAGCTTCGCCGAGAACGGCGTACCCGTAAACGCGGTGATAAAGGCATTGCCCTGCCATCCGCGCGTCAACAGTTTCAGGTGTTCCGTGAACTTGGGCACCTCGTACACGACGTAGCCATTGAACGTGTGACGTACATCGAAGTCCGCGCTGCCATACTCAGCCCCGGGATTAGCCGAGTCTTGCGGAGCAAATCCGCGCGTACCCGAAACCGTATCGAACGCGTGACCGTAAGTATACGAACCCTGCGCCGTCACGCCATGGAAGTTGCTCGTTCGCAGCATGACTTGCGCCGAGTGATAGTTGGACGATGCCTTGCTCTCCATCTGGTTGATCGCGGCGATCGTCGTCCGGTTGGCGAGCGCAGCATTGTTGTAGAAAGGACGACGCGGCTGCAACGCAGCCACCGTCGCACCGGCTCCCGGCCGGGCCTGGTTGATGTCGACAAGACGGAACAAGCGGCGTCCCAGCGAACCAACGTAGCCGACCTGCAGAATCGTGTTACGGCTTACCTGGTACTGCGTGTTCAGGTTGAAGTTCTGAACATAAGCGGTCTTGAAGTTAGGATCGACCGTGGCGAGTCCGATAGCAGCAGGAATCGTCGCCCCGAGGAACGGATTGGCGCCGGTCTGCCACTGGTAGAGATTGCGGCTGACGTTGATGACCGGGGTTGCTCCCGTCGGATTGGCCTGGACACCTGCCGCACCCCCGTTGCCCGGACGGTTGTCGAAGAAGCCGTTCCAGTTGGGAACGTCAAAGTAGATGCCGTACGTTCCGCGAATCACCATCTTCTGCGCCGCCTGGTAGGAGAAGCCGAAGCGCGGTGCAACGTTGGTCTTGTTGCTGTTGTAGATCGAGTCGAGTCCAGAGCCCACACTAACGAGCCCGTATCCATCGGCACCGGCTGCACCCGGACGGAAGCCGGAGATGACGCCATCTGAGGTGAAGGGACCGTTGTACGTGTAGCGGAGGCCGTAGTTGATCGTCAACGCCGGCAGCACCTGGTATGTATCCTGCGCGAAGAGGTCGAAGGCCTTGTTGTAGATGCCGCGACGAAGAGAGCCCTGCGTAAAGCTGGATGAGGCAACGAAACCAGCAAGGTAGTCAGCCAGACCGCGTACGGCTTGAGAGACAGGATCCGCCGCATAGGAAGTTCCTCCGGCCGGAGCGGCGAGAGTGGACGATGCGTTACCCGAGAAGGTAAACGTACCGCGGACGTTGCGCTGATACTGCAGGTCCATGTAGTTGCGACGGAACTCGCCACCAAAACGGAACTGGTGCTTGCCGGCGGTGTAGCTCGCCGTATCGGTCAGGTGGCCCGTGTAGTCCTTACGTCCGAGAGGCTGCGTTACGCCTGTCTGGTCGAAGTCGGACGTGCTGCTGATCGTAATGGTCGGCGCGCCAAAGAGCGACGGTGTGATGACCCCGGTATTCAGGCCGAGAGATGGCATGTTGAAGCTGTGGTTCTGATCGTTGAATGTCTGGTTGAACACTCCAACGCCGCCCAGTAACTGATTCGCAAGCCTGTCCGTAATCGCCCAGTTGTGGACTGCTGTGAAGTTCTGTGTGATGTCTGGAGCAACCTGGTAGTAGTCGTAGACGTTGGTGCCAGCCGCGGCAAACTGCCGGCCGGTGCCGATGAACGCGCGAGCAGAGAGCGTCTGCCGCGGCGTGATCGTCCAGTCGATCTTGCCGATCGCATTGTCGCTGTAGCCGCTCTGCGGACGTGGATCCAGATAGTTCCCGTTTGCTGCCGGACCCGCAGCTTTGCCGCCCTCGGGCCAAAGCACGAGAAGGCTCGTCGAAAGCGGGTTTACCGGAATGTTGTGTGCCTTCAGCAAAGCCGTTGCAGTAGCGACGTAGGCAGCTGTTGGCTCCGTCGCCGACGTTGAGTTCTGAATGGTGTACTTCTGCCGCTCGTACGTCGTGAAGAAAAAGAGCCTGTCCCTGATGATCGGACCGCCTATCGAAGCGCCGAACTGCTGATTGCGCAGGGCCGGCTTGCGCGACGTCGGCAGCAGGAAAGGACTCCGCGCCGCGAAGAACTCGTTGCGGTTGAAGTAGTATGCCGATCCATGAAGCTTGTTCGTGCCTGATTTGATCGCCAGGGAGATCAATCCGCCGCCGTTGCGCCCCGACTCTGCATTGGCCTGCGTCTGCACCGTGAACTGATCGATCGCATCGATCGGAAGCGTTACACCGGCGATCGACCCCACGCCGCCCTGGTTTGAAGCTGGAAGGTTATGCCAAATGTCGTTGTTGTCCGCGCCGTCGATCTGATAGTTGTTCTGGTTCGTACGCGTTCCGTTCATCGAACCCGCGCCGTTGTAGCCAGGGACGATCTTGATCAACTGGGTAAAGTCGCGCCCGTTCAATGGAATGTTCGCAACGGCTTTGTCGTTCACCACGGAATTATTTGTCGAAGACACCGTGTCCAGCGAGACCGCCGCCGCATTCACCTCAATCTGTTCACTCGAAGAGGCCACCGCAACCTTGAGATCCAGCGAGTAGACCTGCCCAGGTGTTACCGAGATCTTGTCGACCTTCGATGTTCCAAAGCCGGCCGCCTCCACCGTAATGCTGTACGCGCCGAGTGGCAGGTCCTGGAAGCTGTAAACGCCCGAACTCGTCGAGATCGTCTCGCGCTTGGATCCCGTATCTGTCCCGGTCAGCGAGATCTTTGCATTTGCGACCACTGCGCCAGTTGTGTCCTGCACCGTCCCCGCGATGCCGCCGCGAAACGTCTGTGCCACCATCACCTGCGTTATTGCTAACGCCAGCACGATGACACCTAGCTTGAATTGCCTGGAAAATGACTTCATGGGTGGCTCTCCTTAGTGTTGCTGCTGTGCTGCTGTGCTGCTGGTTGCTCTGCTGGAAAGAGGTCGGGCTACGGCAGAGTCGAATAGATACACTTCATTTCAGGAGAGTCACAGGGACTCTCTGCACGGGTGTAGGAAGCTCAGAACCGTGTCAGGCAAAAATGAGGTATTTGTCAAAACAATAGAGGCATACACCGGTGAACGCAAGGTTAAAACGTTATCTTTTTAGTTTTAAATCAGTAAGTTTCTACCAATGCAAAACCTTCAGAGACGTGTCGAAGCGAAAGACTGCACCGTGCGTCTCAAAACTCTGACGTAATTGTAGGATTGGCCAACGGTCTGAACGAAAGATGCAGAAATCCGGACTGACTCAAGAAGAAAAGATTAGAGCGTCAGATCCACCGTCGGCACACTACACCGCACTCGACAGAGTGCCGCGCATTGGAGGTCCGCACAACGATGAATAGCTCGCATGATTAGCATCGACTATCTTGGATTCGAGCTGCCATGTCAAGACAGCCTCTGCATACCGCAGTTGCAAATCCCCGTCGATTCGCACCGATCCGCGGTCGTTTCAGCCCTCAGGCACACACCAGAATCGCCCGCCCCAGAGCCCCTGTTACCTGGTCCTGTGCCTTCAGCCCCACCCTTTGCGCCACCCTGGGCAGCGCCCGCAGATGATCCGCGAAATCCCACGCCAGATCGCGCGCCTTGCAGATATTCCAGAACGCCAGCAACCGTCCGATCTTCCCCGTATCCTGCGCCAGTTGACCCAGAACCCCGACCGCCAGCACCTCCAGCGTAGCCGGCATCACCGCCTGCAGCAGATCGTTCACCGCCTCATAGTCCACATGCTGTGGGCTCAGGTAATTTGGAACGATATTCGTCTGCCGGTTGGTCTCGATCAAAGCCAGCGCCAGATCGTGGTTGATATGGGCATTCATGCCCGCGAGCGCAAACTGAATTCGGTCGATCCCTGCCCGATACCGCGCTCCCATCAGCGCATCCCACGCATTGGGAGCCCCACCGGGATTGTCCAGATAGGACACAATCGCCTTGAAGTACAGCCCGGCGAAGATCACATCCAGCAGGTTCAGCCAGACCGCATCCTTCCACCCACCCGCTGGCGGACGCAGTTCTACCTCCTCGGTCACCATCATGTACATCCGGTTGAACCACTTCAACCCATCGTTGTCCGCCAGCGTCTGGTCGATCTGCCGCATCGTCTCCAGCACACCGTCAACCGAAGACGGCGCCGCCCCGCTCACAATCTTGTACAAAGCCTGATCCGCCGCAGCAACGCTCACGAGTCCTATCCTCTCCCCAACGTTTTCGCGGAAGTATAGCCTAGTCCTGTCAGCGTCGGTCGGCTGCACTAAAAGCAGTGCAACAACCGTCAAAAATAACCAAACTCTTCACCACATCCTGACCACGTTTGCCACACAAAAAACCACGAGCTGCACCACGTTTTTTACAAAAAACCCAGCAAATCACCACCTCCACCACAACCAAAAAATCCGGTAGCATCTCAACAAGTCTGGAGATCCATGCCGTCCTTCCTCGCCCTCCTCCTCGTCCTCTGCCTCTCCGCCACCACTCTCGCTCAAACCCTCGCACGCCCCGGCTGGGCCGGCTCTGGCATGAGCGCCGAACCCTGGTGGAAGCACGCCGTCGTCTACCAGATCGACCCCAAAAACTTCAGTGAAAACGGCCTCAAAAGCATTCCAGCCCACCTCAACTACCTGCAATCATTAGGCGTAGACGCTCTCCTCCTCACCAACACCGCGTCAGACGCCCAAACCATCGACCCTGCCCTGGGCACCCTCGACGATCTCGACGACCTCATCCACCAGGCCAGCCGTCTCAACATCCGCGTCCTCCTTGATCTCAAAGATCTCAAAGATCTCAAAGATCTCAAACCCACCTCCGACCCAGCCGCCACCGCCCACTTCTGGCTCAACCGCGGTGTAGCCGGCTTCCATGTCTCCACCGCCGCCGAAGCGGTCTCCCTCAGCAAAGTCACCAACAGTTCCCTGGGCGAGCGCATCGTCATCACCGACGAATCCCCTCAAAATTCTCAGCAAAACCGCGATTCATCCCCTCAACTCCTCCTGAATCCGCATCCCGGAACCCAGCCCCAACTCACCGCCTCCGCCATCCGCCCCGCGATCGAAGCCAGCCAGGAACAGTCAAATCGCACCCAGCCCCTCCTCCTCACCGACGGCCCCACCTATCCTCGCAGCATGACCCGCTACGCCGACGGCAAACATGACCTCGCCATAGCCAAAATCATCGCAACAACGCTCCTCACCACCCGCACCGCAGCCCTTCTCTATTACGGTCAGGAGCTAGGCCTCACCACAGAATCCGCCACAATTCACTGGGACGCCCCACCTCCACCCGCCAAGGGCCAATCAGCTCCCCCTCCCGATCTGACCCCAAACGCCGCATTAGAAGAAGCCAACCCGCAGTCTCTCCTCAACTGGTACCGGCAGTTGAGCGCCCTCCACCACGGCAACGCAACCATCAACTCCGGTGCCAACATCACCCTCAATCACGACGACCAGAACGTCCTCGCCTGGGTCCGCAAACCCAGCGCCGTCTCTGCGATCTCCCCCGCCATCGTTGTCATCTGCAATCTCTCCGCGCAGCCCGTCCAACTCTCGCTCAAGGCAGACATACAGCGTCTTCACCTCAGGGGCAGCTTCCTTCGCACGATCCTGCGCTCCGACAACGCGATCGGCCCCATGCATCTCGAGTCGATGACGATTCCGCCCTACGGCGTCTATATCGGCCAGCTTCGTTACTAGCCAGCGTGCTGCAAACCAAACTCTCCAGGCGGCAGGGCCGTCAGATACCCCGCATACACCCGCTCGAACACCGCATCCCAGCTGCATCCCAGGGCATACTCTCGCGCACTCTTGCGCATCAGATCGAGTCGCGCCCGGTCCCGCACCAGACTCCCAATCGCAGTCGCAAACCCCACATCCGCAGCAACAAAACCCGTCACCAGGTCCCGCACAATGTATTTCGGCCCACCATCGGGAGTCACCACCGCCGGCACCCCACTCGACAGCGCCTCCAGCACCACATTACCGAACGTGTCCGTGTGTGAAGGAAACACCAGGACATCCATATTCGCGTAAGCCCGTGCCAACGCCTCACCGCGCAATACTCCGGCGAAATCGACGGCAGCCAACTCCGCGCGCAACGCAGCCTCCTCACCGCCATGCCCCACAATCAGGAAACGGACCCCGGCAATGCCCATGGCAGCCAGCTCCCCCTCCACCAGCGCCAGCAAAGCGACATTCTTCTCTACCGACAGCCGCCCAACATAACCCAGGACAATTGTTTCATCGTCTGCCGTCCGTGTTCGCCGCACCGGCGAGAACAGCTCGGTATCCACCCCCCGTTGCATCAGGTAACAAGGACGGCCCGTGCTCTTCTCCAGCATGGCGCACAGCTCATCATTGGGCGCAAACAGCACCTTCGCCAACTTGTAGAACTGCGAAGTTGTCCATAGCGCTCCGTCTTCCACGCCTTGCCCGACCGCCAGCCCGCCCTCTCCCAGCCTCTTCGTCAGCCATCCCATCCGTCGCGCCAGGTACTCATGCACATTCGTATGCCACGAAGCCGCCAGCGGAATCCCCATCTCCCAGGCGAAGTACGCTCCAAACATTCCCAACTCGCTAGGCCCCGTAATGTGGATCACATCCGGCTTGAATCTCTCCAACTCCCGCCGTATCGCTCCGCCATGTCGCCAGAACAGCGCATCGAACTCCAGGTCCTTCTCCATCCGCACTGACGCCTTCGTACGTCCCAGCTCCAGGGTCCGCAGCGCACCTACCTGCTCGAACGCCATCGTCCGCGTCCCCGCCCTCACGCAGAGAAACGGCAGCCCACGCCGTTCCGCATAGGCGACGAAGTTACGGCTCGTATGCGCCACGCCATTTATCTCGTGGAAGGAGTCCGGAAAATAGGCAACACGCGGCACACGCATCGCTCTAGGCTACCCCTTGTTCCGTACACCGCGCATCGCAAGATCCTGCGCGTCTGTCACCCCACATCGCAACAGGATCAGGCGTCCAGCTTCGCCAGTGTCGCCTGCATCTCCCCGGCTTCGTTCCACGCCATCCGCAGGCCACCGGACACCGGAGCCGCCCCCATCATCCGCACTCCGCCAAGGATGCTGCGGATATAAGCCGGTGGCCGCCTCGAGATCCACAGCTCCGAGAGTGGCCGCATCGTGCCACTGCTGTCCGGGTGGTACACCCTCTCATCCCACCGCCGCGAGCCCTCCGGAAAGTGAGGATAGTCCCGAATCGCATCCAGCGTCGACTGCAGGATCCTATGCTTCCACGGCTCCGCATACTGCGGCATGAACAGCACGTGGCTCTGCCGCTCGCGCCGTACCTCATGCACAAACTCTGTAAAGCTCTCCGCCTGCGTCAGGTTCACATTCGCATTCGGCTCCACGCCATGCCGATCGCCGCCGCTGATCACCAACTGATTCCACTTGCCGGCCAGCGTCGCCACCTCGCGATTCTCCTTCCAGTTCCGCAGGCCATTCAGCTCCAACGCATGGATATACTGTCCATTCACTGCCAGAAAGTCGTTCACCAGAACGTCATGCCGTTCCTTGCCGATCCGGTACAGGTCCCATATCGGGTGGTTGAAGATGATCAGCACACCCGGAATCTCGTCCAGCTCGGCCAGGATCTCCCGTAGCAGTCCCGGCTCCCGTGTCTCTACCGGAATTGCCGTGAACGCCCGCATCCTCTCCATCCACTTCGCGCCCGTCGAGCTGGGCATGTTGTGGATGCCCAGGTGAAAGGCCGTCGCCCCAACCGGCACCGTCCACTCCACCGATACCGGAATATGCCGCGCCGAAGGCACCGACCGCAGCAACATCGGCGCATTGATATCGTCATGGTCGGTAATCGAGACCAGGCCCGGCAGCTGTAGGTTATCTTCAATCTGCTTCCGTTCCAGATCGAACGCCAGCGCTGGCGTCAGTGGTGGCGTCCAGTAGCTGCGCGCATAGTCCGGCCGAATTCCCGAGAGTCGCTGGCACCGTGCCTCGCACCACCGCATCACCGGCTGCAACACGCCCCAATCCTTCGACAGCTCAGAGATAAAGTCCAGTGTCTCCTTGGACTGATTGGTATGGCTATGTAGCGACACCCCGGTTTTGAAGCCCTTCGCTGCTTCCGGTTCGCGCCAAAGATACGAGATACTCGACTGGCTCATCGGGCTACCCCCATTTCAAGCTTCCTGCGAGCCAGTATGGAGGCCGTCGATGACGGCCATGTGACTGCACCAAGAATGGGGCTTCAATATTTGCAACCCTAGTATCTACCAAGGTTACCGACAAAAATAGTTCGCCTTACCCTATCGTGTCCCCGTGATATCCGGTCCCAGCATCTCCTGTGCACTCGGTGCCGGCGCCTCAGGAACACCCTCGCGGCTCTCCCGCAAAAGCTGCTCCCGCTCGTACGCGGACTCCAGATGATTCTCCGTCAACCCGTTTTTGAGCACCTCGAACGCCTCCTCCGGCGTATCGACAAACTGGAACAGTTCAAGGTCCCCCAGGGCGATTGCGCCCTTCTCCGCCAGCACATCCAGGTTGATCACGCTCTTCCAATACTTCGACCCGTAGATCACGACTGTCATCTTCTTCGCCAACTTCTTCGTCTGCGCCAGGGTCAGCAGCTCGAACATCTCGTCCAACGTCCCAAACCCGCCCGGAAATACCACCAGGGCCTTCGCGAGATACGCGAACCAGTACTTCCGCATGAAGAAGTAGTGAAAATCGAAGTTCAGCGCCGGAGTGATGTAAGGATTCGGATGTTGCTCGAACGGCAGCTTGATGTTCAGTCCAATCGTCTTGCACCCGGCTTCATAGGCCCCACGGTTTGCCGCCTCCATGATGCCCGGCCCGCCACCCGAGGTCACCACGAACCGGTGCCGCCGCCCCGGCAGCGCCTGCGCCCACGTAGCCAGCATTCCTGCCAGCTTTCTGGCATCCTCGTAGTACGCCGCCATCTCGACGGCAGCCTCGGCTAGCCGCAGCTTCAGTGCGCTTGCCTCTCCACTCTCAATCTCGTCCGGCCGAGCCGGTTGCTCATCCTTCGGAGCGGGCTGTGTCGATCCCGTATTCGCCAGCAGCTCCAGCTCTGCGCTCGCCACATCCAGGGCTCGAAACCGCGCTGAACCGAAGAACACAACTGTGTCCTGAATCCGCTCTCGCCGAAATCGCGCCATTGGCTCCTGGTACTCCGCCATGATGCGCACAATCCGCCCATCCGGCGAACTCAGAAAATCAGAATTCTCATAAGCAAGCGGCGCGTCTTCCAACTCTTCCGGAACGGGTAGGTCCATGGTCTCTTCTCTATGCCTGTGATTTCTTATCAGCGGTAGTCACGATAGTGAACCGCCTCGGAGATGCCGATCCAGATATCGAGCAACCCCAGCCCTGAGATGATGCCTCGCACCGCGCCATTGTGCAATATCGCCGCCAGCCACGGCCGCGCCTGGATGAACATGTTCTGGTCCCAGACCCGCGTCCACCACGGCAGCACCATCACCAGTACGCCGAGATAAACGCAGAATAGTACCAGCACAAACAACGATAGCCGCTGCAGCCAGACTGGCGTCGTTTTCTTGCTGCCTTCACCGCTGTTCTCCGCCTCGCGCAGCACAGTTGGTTCAGATTCCCGGAAAAGTTGTGGCTGTCCAGACATCGAGCTCTCAATTGACAGTAGCAGAGCGCTCCGCCATTGTCAGTTTCCGCCCACCGGCATCATCTCCACAACGCTTGAGAGGAGATGCCGCAATCTTCTCCGACGCAGGTGGAATGCGATGAACCCGGCGGTCCACGCCTCCACCTGCACGGAAGGATCGGTTCAGTTCACCTACTGTGCATTGCCCTTCGTCAGCTCCGTGGAGACTGCCTTTACATATCCGAACAAGCCACCGGTGCCCTGGTTGGGGCCAGCGGTGAAGTACAGCTCAGCGGCCGGAGCTCCCGCAGGATCGTTGCTGCCGGGGCTGACGCCGTTCGAAGGGCTGATCGCCCAGATCCCATTGATAGCAATCGGCTTTCCGCTCGCATCCTCCAGCAGACCGTCGAACTTGCCCGATGCCAGGTCATAAGCTGCAATATATCCGCTGGACTCCGTCGTTCCTCCTCCTGCGAACTGTGCGACCAGCAGATCGTGGCTGAAGCGTCCAAAGTCGAGAGGAGCCAGCGCGACACCCCATGGCGCATTCAGCCAGTCACCATTTTCCAACCGGCGCAACAGCTTGCCCTGGGAAGAGTAGATGTCCACAAAGCCGAGCCCCGGACCATCGGTCTCGAACGGCTTGCCCGCGAAGTGCAACGCATACGTCACGACGATATCGTTCCCGATCGCCTGTACGTTGAACGGCACATAGTTGCGCGGCAGCCGTTCGTCGGTAAACGGCTTGTCGTCGTCCCCTCCGAAGCGGTGGTCGGAGCCGGACCGGTCATGATCGTCATCCCCATGCAGCTGTATCCGATTGAACGCACTGTCGTAGACATCCACGCGTCCCTTGGTGAAGTTGGCCGCATACAGGTAGAGCTTGCCATCGACGAACGCGCTGGTCAGCCCCGTGTAGCTGGAGCCATCCGTGGTCTTGGCCACCACCATGGCGTTCGTGGAGGGCGGTGCTCCCCCCGGGGCCACACCGACCGTTGCGTTCCATCCAATGATCGCTCCATCGATCGTGGAGAAGAGAAACGTGGCCGGCTTGCTCGGAGCCAGAAGAAAGTCCGTCGGACTGCCGTTGAAGATGGTGCCCGTCGGCGTACCGGCTGGAAACGTCTTGTTATTCGGGTCCGCCTTGGGGATCGTAACGACTAGCGACTGCTTGACCCCTGCGCCGTTGTACAGCGTGCTGAGCCCCGTCCTGTTGTCCGAGATCCACCACGGGCTGCTGGAGCTCCGGGAGAGGCCCCAGGGGTTGACCAGGCTGGGGTCGGTAACAGGCGCGACACCCGACACGTTCGAAACCAGATTGACCTGCGTGTAAAGCTGCCCGAAGGCGGCAGCTCCCATAAACATGACCAGCGAAGCGCCCGTGGCCACGCGCGATAAGAGTTTCATAAACAGACCTCCAAAGAGTGTGAGGCCCCGCAGACCGTACTTTGCCTCTCTACCGACCGGCACCGGCGCAAGGGCTGGAATCAAAGTTGCAGGCGGGGAATAAGCTGCACCGAATCCTTGGCAAGCCTAGCCTGTAGGTTGTCCACGGATGTCATGGCGTTGTCATCCCTTTGTCAAAGGATGAAGAAGCATTGGACCGTCTCCCCTTACCACCCATACGAACCGGAATGACCGGACAACGAAATAGCGGTAGTGGGGTTAGTTTGCTTCTGCTGGGCGAAGTTACCGAAATCCGAACTTCGCAGTACTACGAATTCACGTGAGCGCGCTGAACCAGTCTGTTAAGGACGACGATTCGAATCCGTACATTACGGCGATTCTGTCTGATTTGGAACTTCGCCTGCCTGAAATGAGCGTGGAAGAGACCTATGCCGAATCAGACCCCCACAGCAAAAGGATCTCTTCGACGTGTGCCACAGACTGTTCTCTTGCAGGTGACCAAATCAGACAAAGGTTCAACGAGGCCAGACCGGACGCTACACGTCGTTGCCGAGATGGAAGATCGGCTCGACGCCGGTTGCCCGCGTCAGCAGTGCGCGCTCCTCATGTTGTTCGAGAGGCTTGTAGTTCTGCGCCACGTCCATCGCCAGGCGGAAATATCTCTCGTCCCCGGGAGGCAACGCAGCCGTGACTGGATGCCCGAGCGTCCAGCGCAACCCCAGCGAAGCCTCTTCAGGGAAAGCTGCAGGCTGATACCAGCATTTTGGCTCGGGATGGCTCTGCTTCTGGTCGGCAGACCATACCGTCTTTGCCATCGCCTTCAGTGCCAGGATGCCCATACCCTTTTCCTGCGCGCGCTTCAGAATCTGCGGTCCGAAGTTCGCCTGCGAGAAGAGCACAAAGTTTACCGGAAAAAGCACGGTATCGAAGTTGTAGCGGTCCATCGCCGCCAACGCTGTCTCCGCCGAGTGCACCGAGAAGCCAATGTAGCGAATCTTGCCTTCCTTTTTCGCAGCTTCCATCGTCTCCATTGCGCCGCCTGGACGCATAACTTCGTCCAGGTCGGTCATCTTTGTCAGCGCGTGGAACTGATATAGATCGACGTGATCCGTCTTCAGCAGCCGCAGCGATTCCTCCAGTTGCTTGCGCGACTCGTCCTTCGTGCGCCCTTCGGTCTTGCAGGCGAGGAAGCAATTCTTGCGATAGGGCGCGAGGGCCGGACCCAGACGCTCCTGCGCGTTGCCATAGCTGGGCGCGACGTCGAAATAGTTCACGCCGCGGTCCACCGCCTCCGCCACAATATTTTTCGAGTGGCCGGTATCCTCGTCCATTACCACGATGCCGCCAAAACCAACGATCGAGAGATGCTCTCCCGTCTTGCCCAGAGGTCGGCGCGCAATCGAATGAGTGGGTGTCGCGGCGGCAGAAAACTTGGTACTGGCGGCGGCGGCGGCAGTAAATGCGCTCTGCTTCAAAAAGTCACGACGTTCCATGGTGCAGACCTCGTCAAGGGAATACGTAAGGTCGAGCCGGCTTGCTAAAAGCATTTTCTCAGAATCGGGGGTAGATGAGCAATAAAACCGCTCATCCACAGTGGGTCAGTTTGATCTGACCGGGCCGAACTTGCCGATATGGCGACTTTCAGGAGCTTCGGCGTCAACTTCCGGTTAGCCGGCTACACAGCAACTTGGATCGATCAATCAATTTGGCTCGATGCAGTCAGGTTCCGAACGACAAGGCCCCCGCGAGAGGGTAACAGGGCGTGTTCACAAGAAGGTATGTCGAAGGCAGGCAAATCTAAACCCACGTCACCGAAAAGTCTGCTTAACTAGCAGGCTTTTTCTTTACCGAAGACGGTATCTTCCGCGATCCTGCCCAGGACTTAAGCGCCTTGAGCGCCGGACGAAGGGCCGCCCCATCTTTTGTCAACATGTATTCCACCTTGGGTGGCACCTCCGGATATACCTTGCGGTGAACCACGCCATCTTTTTCCAAGTCACGCAATTGCTGAATCAGCATCTTCTGAGATATCCCGGACACTGCGCGGCGTAATTCCGAGAACCGCAGCACCGGTGCGCTGAAGAGATGGAAGAGGATGAGTATCTTCCATCGCCCTTCCAGCACTGTGAGCGCTTCTTCCAGTTCCACTGTGGAACATGTTTGCGTTAATTTTTGTTTTGTCTCTTTCATGGTCACTTAAAGGTTAGTATTGCACTTTTTGGTTCGTTCTTGTGTTTTGGACACCACATATTTAGCCTTTCTTCAAGGCCGCAAATCAGCTGTGCAGGGAAGAAGCCGGCCTTACTCTAACGGAGGAAGTAAAGAGGTTTTATGGATGTGATAACAGTAGTGACTGGAGCGAGTCGAGGCGCGGGAAAGGGTATAGCCATTGCGTTAGGCGAGACCGGGGCGACCGTATATGTCACAGGCCGCAGCATCGCGGGCGGCGACTCTCGCTATGGCGGCACAGTAACCGAAACGCTGACCTGATCACTCGGGCTGGGGGCAAGGGTGTTGCCATCGCCCTTGATCACACCGACGACGAAGCAGTCGCGGCGCTATTCGGCCGCGTGAAGG
>Ga0193716_1001368_pt1 | contig 14258 bp, 12 predicted proteins | sample U2c1metaG_FD_145901 | JGI IMG/M metagenome (GOLD analysis project Ga0193716, IMG submission 145901) | Soil microbial communities from a riparian zone of the East river system, Colorado, United States - U2c1 | ecosystem: Environmental > Terrestrial > Soil > Riparian zone | place: USA: East River...
TGGCCGAGACGCCGAACGTCTGCCACCAGCTGCACATGCCGCTGCAGTCCGGTTCCGATCGGGTGCTCAAGGAGATGCGCCGGTCCTACCGGTCCAAGCGGTACCTGTCGATCATCGACAACGTGCGTGCCGCGATGCCGGACGCGGCCATCACCACCGACATCATCGTGGGCTTCCCCGGCGAGACCGAGGCGGACTTCCAGGAGACCCTCGACGTCGTGCGGGCCGCCAGGTTCTCCTCGGCGTTCACGTTCCAGTACTCGAAGCGGCCAGGCACGCCGGCCGCGACCCTGCCGGACCAGCTACCCAAGGAGGTGGTCCAGGAGCGCTTCGTGCGGTTGGTCGCCGTGCAGGAGGAGGTCTCCTGGGACCTCAACAAGGACTTGGTCGGGCGGACGCTCGAGGTGCTGGTATCCGCCGGCGAGGGACGTAAGGACGCCGACACCCGGCGGCTGTCCGGGCGCGGGCGGGACGGCCGGCTGGTGCACTTCGCGCCCGGCGACGCGGCGGTCCGGCCCGGCGACGTGGTCGAGGCGGTGATCACCTACGCGGCGCCGCACCATCTCGTTGCCGACGGCGCGCTGGTGTCGCACCGGCGGACCCGCGCGGGCGACAACTATGCGGAGGGCGTGCGGCCACGCACGTCCGGGGTCGGGCTGGGGCTGCCGTCGTTCGGCGCGCCCGCGAGCCAGAGTGAGCCGGTGGGTGGATGCGCGGTCCGATGACAGAGGAACTTGGCAGGGAGATCGACGAGGTCGGCCGCCGCGCGTCGCGGACCGTCGAGCTCGGCGGCCGCGCCGTGATCGTTTCCGTTGCGGTGTTCGTGCTGATCGTCGGGCTCGTCCTGCCGTGGATGAACGGCGCGTCCGGGCTCGAGGTGCTGATCGGCGCCGAGGGCGGCAAGGCGTCGATGGTGCCGCGTCTGTTCGCGGCGACCGCGGTCCTGTTCGGTGTTCTGACGTCAGCGGCGACGCTGATCACGCGGCGCTGGGTGCTGGCGTGGGCCGGCGCGGCGGGCGGCTGGTTCGCGTCGGTGGACGGGATGCTGGCCATCTGGTCGCGGCAGTCGTCCAACACCGCGCCGGGCATCGGCCTGATCATCGCGGTGGTGGCCATGGTGGCGATCGCGATCCTGTGGTTCCGCACAGCGGCCTCCCGCGGTTAGCACTCCCGAGCCGGCCCACCCCGCCGCCCACGAACACCCGCGAGTCGCGGTTTCAGGACCCGCGAGTTGCGGTTTCGGGGTGGGTGAGTTGCCGGTTCGGCGTCGAGTTACCGCCGAGTTCCGCTGACTCGGGCTGCGCGCTGGCTCGCTGTTCGTGTTGGCCGGCCGTCGAGTCGGCGACGGTCGCGTGTCGGCCCCTCGTGCCGCGGATCTGGCCGCTGGCCCCTCGAACCACGCTACGGCAAGGGACCGACAGCTCTGGCTGTCGTCGGCCGGTCGGTGGGTGGTTGTCCACAGCCGAACCGGTTGTCCACAGGTCGCCGTGGGCCGCGCGTTTCTGTCGGTGCCTTGCCGTAGCGTGGAAAACGGGGGCCGGAGGCCAGATGTCACAGCCCCCGACCCCCGCGTCCACATACGACTACCGGCTCGCGACCGCGTTCTCCGCCGCCGTCAGCCACTCGCGCCACTGCGCCGCCTGCGCCTCGGCCTGCTCAGCCCGCCGCTTGTCGCCGGCAGCGCGCGCCTTCGACGCCTGTGCCTCGAACTGCTCGACCCGCTCGCGGAACTGCGCCGCCCGCGCCTCGGCCTCCGGGTCGGTCTTGCGCCACTGCGAGTCGGCGGCGGAGCGGACCTTCTCCTCGATCCCGCGGAGCTTGCCCTCCAGGTCGCGGATCCGCTCGCGCGGGACCTTGCCGATCTCGTCCCACTTCTCCTGGATCCGGTGCAGCTGGGCGCGCGCGGCTTCGAGGTCGCCCGCCGGGTTGATCTTCTCCGCCTCCGCGAGCAGCGCCTCCTTGCGCTTGCCGTTCTCCACCAGCTCGGCGTCGCGCTCGTCGAACACCGACGACCGGCGGCTGAAGAACTTGTCCTGCGCGGCCCGGAACTGCTGCCACAGCCCGTCGTCGGCCTCCTTCGGCGCCCGGCCGGCCGCCTTCCACTCCGTCATCAGGTCCTTGTAGCGCGCGGCGGTGGGACCCCAGTCGTCCGACTCGGCGATCTCCTCCGCGAGCTTCACCAGCTCCTGCTTGCGCTCCTTGGCGGTCGAGCGCTGCCGGTCCAGGTCGGCGAAGTGCGAGCCGCGCCGCCGGTTGAACGTGTCCCGCGCCTTCGAGAACCGCTTCCACAGCGCGTCGTCGGTCTTGCGGTCGACGCCTTTGATCGTCTTCCACTCGTCGAGGATCGTGCGCATCCGGTCGCCGGCGACCTTCCACTGCGTGGACTGCTCCGCGATCTTCTCGACCTCGTCGACCAGCTCCTGCTTGCGGGCGACGGCCTGCGTGCGTGCCTCGTCCCGGGCGTGCCGGACCGACTCGACGGCCTGCTGCGCCCGCGTCAACACGTGCTCGACCCGCGCGTGCAGCGCCGTGAGGTCACCGACGAGCGCCGCGTCGGTGAGACTGTCCTTGATGTGCTTCGCGCTGGTCAGGCTGTGCTTCGGGTCTCCGGAGCCGGCCTTGAGCCGTGCCTCGAGCAGCTCCACCTCGGTGCGCACGTCGTCGAACCGGCGCGCGTAGTGCGCGAGGCCCTCGGCCGGCTCACCCGCCTGCCACGACCCGACGGCACGCTCGCCGTCCGCGGTCGTCACGTACACGGTGCCATCGGCGTCGACCCGGCCGTAGCGCTCGGGATGCGCCGAGGCCAAGGGGACCGGCGGCACGGTCGGTGCCGGTGCGGCGGGCACCGGCGGCGGCGCGACCGATGGCGCGGGCGCGGCAACGGAAACGGGCGCCGGCGACGGCGCCGGCATGGACACGGCGGGAGCTTCGGCCGCCTCGGCAGGCGCTTCGACGGACGCGACAGGGACCTCGGCCGGCTCGACGGGAGCTTCGGCGGGCGCTTCGACGGACGCGACGGGAGCCTCGGTAACTTCGGTGGGCGCCGGCTTCGGCTCGGTGGCGGGTGTCTCGACCGGTGCTTCGATGACGTCGACGGCCTGGCCGTCGGCGCTGGTCCCGGTGGTCGAGTTGGCGCTGGTTTCCTTGTCCGTCATGGCCGGCTCCTCCCGCTCACGTGCCCGCGTCGCCGCGGACGCCCCGCTCTCGCGGGGCCTGGCACTGTCGGCACCGAACGCGAGAAGTCGCGTGGTACCCGCGCGCATTCAAACAGGTCACGCCGCGCCTCGGTACTCCACGGTTGAGACCGGCAGCACAGGGTGACCCCCTGAGCCCGGAGAGTTCACGTTCGGGGGTGAATGGGTAGCCTCGGGCCCCGTGATCCTCCGCGCCGCCGTCGTGCCGCATCCGCCGCTGCTGGTGCCGGAGCTCGTCGCGGGCACGGACGCCGACGTGACCGCCGTGCGCGACGCCACCCTCGCGGTCGCCGCGCGCCTGACCAGCGTCGCGCCCCGCTGGGTCGCCGTCGGCACCGGCCCGGCCGGGGTGCTCGGCCCGGACGCCGTCGGCACGTTCCGTGGCTTCGGTGTCGACGTCGTGGTCCGGCTCGGCAAGGACGGGACCGGCGCACCGGACGCCGCGATGCCGTTGCCCGCGCTCGTCGCGGGCTGGCTGCGTGCGCACACGGGCGCCACGGCGGTCACCATGCATCTCGTGCCCCCCGACCTGCCGCCCGACGAATGCCGGGCGCTCGGCGCGCGGATCGCGGCCGACCAGGAGCCGGTCGGGCTCCTGATCGTCGGCGACGGCTCCCACCGGCACGGCGACCGCGCCCCCGGCCGCCCGGACGACCGTGCCGGCCCGTTCGACGACGCGGTCCACGCCGCGCTCGCCGCGGCCGACCCGGACGCGCTCCTCGCGCTGGACGAGAAGGTCGCCGCCGAGCTCGGCGCGGCCGGCCGCGCGCCGTGGCAGGTGCTGGCGGGTGCGCTCGGTGCCGGCCGTTGGACCTGCGCCGACCCGACGCTGCTCGTGCCGTTCGGCGTCGCCTACCACCTCGCCGTCCTGGACCCGGTCCGATGAGGCCGATCGCGATCGTCGGGCCGACCGCGACGGGTAAGTCGGAGCTGGCCGTGGCGCTGGCGGAGGCGCTGCACGGCGAGGTGATCAACGCGGACGCCATGCAGCTCTACCGCGGCATGGACATCGGCACCGCCAAGATCACCGAGGTCGAGCGCCGCGGCGTGCCGCACCACCTGCTCGACGTACTCGACGTCACCGAGACCGCGTCGGTCGCCGCCTACCAGCGCGACACCCGCGCGGTCGTCGAGCGGCTGCTGGCCGCCGGCACGGTGCCGATCCTGGTCGGCGGGTCCGGCCTGTACGTGCGCGCCGTGCTCGACGAGCTGGAGTTCCCCGGCACCGACCCGGGCATCCGCGCCAACCTCGAACGGGAGCTGGCCGAGGTCGGTGTCGCCGTCCTCCACGAGCGCCTGACCACGCTGGACCCGATCGCCGCGACCGCGATCCTGCCGAGCAACGGCCGGCGGGTGGTCCGCGCACTAGAGGTCATCGAGCTGACCGGCAGGCCGTTCTCCGCGACCATGCCGCGGCCGGGGCCGGCGCGGTACGACACCGTGCAGCTCGGGCTGGACACCGACACCGAGGAGCTGGATCGGCGCGTCGAGGCGCGGGTGGCCCGGATGTTCGACGACGGCCTCGTCGACGAGGTGCGCGACCTGGAGAAGAAGGGCCTGCGCGACGGCAGGACGCGTCGCGGGGCGCTCGGCTACCAGCAGGTGCTCGACGAGCTGGCCGCTGACCACGACATGACCGCGGCCGCCGCCGCGACCGCGCAGGCGACCAGGCGGTTCGTGCGCCGGCAGCGCTCGTGGTTCCGCCGCGACAAGCGGATCACCTGGCTCGACCCCGGCGCCGACCGGGTGCGCGCGGCGCTCGCGTTAACCTGAACAGGTGGGCATCCAGTTCTTGAAAGGGCACGGCACGGAGAACGACTTCGTGCTGTTGCCCGACCTCGACGCAACGCTCGACCTGACCGAGGCGCGGGTCCGCGCGCTGTGCGACCGGCGGGCGGGCATCGGCGCGGACGGCGTGCTGCGGGTCGTGCCGGCCAAGGCTGTCACCGACCGCCCCCCGGACGTCGCGGACGACGTCTGGTTCATGGACTACCGCAACGGCGACGGGTCGATCGCCGAGATGTGCGGCAACGGGGTCCGCCTGTTCGCGCGCTACCTCGTCGACGCGGGCCTGGTGAGCGGGGCCGAGTTCCCGGTCGGCAGCAGGGCCGGCGTGCGCGGTGTCGTGGTCGACGAACACGGCGAGGTCACCGTCGACATGGGCCGCGCAAGGGTGACGGGCACGTCGCTCGCCACCGTGGCGGGCGGGACGGTCGCGGGGTTCGCGGTCGACGTCGGTAACCCGCACCTGGTGTGCGTGGTCGAGGACGAGGACAAGCTCGCGTCACTGGATCTGACGGTGCCGCCGCTGTATGACCCGGACGTGTTCCCTGATGGGGTGAACCTTGAGTTCGTGGCGGTGACGGCACCGGCCGCGCTGCGGATGCGGGTGCACGAACGCGGGGTCGGCGAAACCAGGTCGTGCGGCACCGGCACGGTCGCCGCGGTCACCGGGGTCCTCCACGGACAGGGTCGCAACCGCGGCGCCGCGACCGTCGACGTGCCGGGCGGCCGGGTGCGCGTCACCGTGACACCGGAGCGGGCAACCCTTGCCGGACCTGCGGTTTTCGTGGCGCGCGGCGAGCTGGACAACGGCTGGTGGGCCGCGCTCGCGGAATAACCATGTCGATCCGGTCGCTGAACCATGGGAGTATTCATGAGAAGGCACACATCGGATTGACGGAGGACCCATCACGTGACAGAGAAACTCAATCATCAGCAAACCGATGACGGGTTGACTGACCTGGCTGAGCTCTCTGCGGGTGAACTGGAGCTCTCCGAGCGTGCCGCGTTGCGGCGCGTCGCCGGACTGTCGACCGAGCTGTCGGACATCACCGAGGTCGAGTACCGGCAGCTTCGACTCGAACGGGTCATCCTCGTCGGAGTGTGGACCGAGGGCAGCGCGGAGCAGTCCGAGGCGTCGCTCGCCGAGCTCGCCCGGCTCGCGGAGACCGCGGGCTCCGAGGTGCTCGACGGTCTCGTGCAGCGCCGCGACCGGCCGGACCCGGCCACCTACATCGGCTCCGGCAAGGTCCAGGAGCTGTCCGGGGTGGTCGCCTCGACCGGCGCCGACACGGTCATCTGCGACGGTGAGCTGTCGCCGTCCCAGCTGCGTCAGCTGGAGGCACGGCTCAAGGTCAAGGTCATCGACCGGACCGCGCTGATCCTGGACATCTTCGCGCAGCACGCGCGGTCCAAGGAGGGCAAGGCCCAGGTCGAGCTGGCACAGCTGCAGTACTTCCTGCCACGCCTGCGTGGTTGGGGTGAGGCGCTGTCCCGGCAGGCCGGTGGTCGCGCGGGCGGCGGCAACGGCGGCGTTGGTCTGCGTGGTCCCGGTGAGACGAAGCTGGAGACCGACCGCAGGCGCATCCGGGCGAAGATCTCCAAGCTGCGCAAGGAGATCGTCGGCATGGGCACCGTGCGGGAGACCAAGCGGAGCCAGCGCAGGGCCAACTTCGTGCCGAGCGTCGCCATCGCCGGATACACCAACGCCGGCAAGTCGAGCCTGCTCAACACGCTGACCGGCGCCGGGGTCCTGGTGGAGGACTCGCTGTTCGCCACCCTGGACGCCACGACGCGGCGGACGACGACGCCGGACGGCAACGAGTTCACCCTGACCGACACGGTCGGCTTCGTGCGGCACCTGCCGCACCAGTTGGTCGAGGCCTTCCGGTCCACGCTGGACGAGGTGGCGGACGCCGACCTCATCCTGCACGTGGTCGACGGTTCGGACCCGAACCCGGAGTGGCAGGTCGAGGCGGTGCGCGAGGTGCTCGGCGAGATCGCCGACCGGCGCGACGAGAAGCTGCCGACCGAGCTGATCGTGGTCAACAAGATCGACGCGACGGATCAGCTCACGCTGACCCGGTTGCGGCACCTGCTGCCCGGCGCGCTGTTCGTGTCGGCGCACTCGGGCGCCGGTATCGACGAACTGCGGGACCGGCTCGGCGAGCTGCTGCCCCGTCCGGACGTCGAGATCGACGTGCTCGTGCCCTACGCCCGCGGCGAGCTGGTGGCCAGGGTGCACCGCGACGGCGAGGTGCTCTCCGAGCGGCACACCGAGCTGGGCACCGAGCTGTCCGCCAAGGTCAAGCCGGATCTCGCGGGGTTGCTGGAGAACTTCAGCGTCAACGGCACGTCCGCCTGACGGGTCCGTGGCACGAGCGCTAGCGTGTGCGTTCGTGCCACGGGCTACGGGGGAGGTGTCCAGGTGCGGGCAGTCCTGCTTGCGTTCCTGTTGCCATTGGTTTTCGCCGGCCACGCGTCGGCTCAACCGTCGGTGCCCGCGCCGGTCGCCCAGTGCACGATCACCGATCCCCGGCTCGGTGAGCTGTCGGGCCTGGCCGCCGACGCGGACCGCTGGTACGGCGTCAACGACGGCGGCACCGCCGTGACCGTGTACGTGCTGACCAAGGACTGTCAGATCGAGCGGGAGATCACCGGCGCGACCGACCCGTACGACGTCGAGGACCTCGCGCGGGCGGCCGACGGCACGTTCTGGCTGTCCGACGCCGGCGACAACAAGAGCGGTCGGGAGACGGTCGCGGTGATCTCGCTGACGCCGGACGGGCAGTCGACGCTGTACCGGCTGACCTATCCCGACGGCAGGCACGACACCGAGGCGATGCTGCTCGACGGCAACGGCGTGCCCTACCTCGTGACGAAGAACCCGTTGGGCACCGCGGACGTGTACCGGCCGGCCGCGCCGCTCGCGAGCCCCGGCCCGACCGCGTTGGAGCACGTCGCCGCGGTACGGCTGACCAGCACGGACACCGTGGGTGGTCCGGTGCCGGGCCTCGTCGGCTCGGTGACCGTCACCGGCGCGGCCGCGAGCCACGACGGCACGGCGATCGCCCTGCGGACCTACACCGACGCCTATCTGTTCCCGGTGACCGGCGGGGACGTGGTGGCCGCGTTCGGCGCGAAGCCGGTGCGGGTGCCGCTGCCCAACGAGGCGCAGGGCGAGTCGATCGCGTTCCAGCCGGACGGGTCGCTGGTGTCCGGTTCCGAGGGGGTCGGGCAGCCGGTCTCCGTGGTGGCCGGGGCCGCGCAGCTGGTGGCGCCCAAGCCACCGCCCGGGAAGCAGAAGCCGGCTCCGGCGTCGAACGTGTCCGGCGCGTCCGCCGGTAAGGAAGGTCTGCCGGCGCTGCCGGCGGCCGTGGTGACGATCGTCGTGGTCGGCGGCGTGTACCTGTTGTTCCGCTGGTTGCGTTCCCGCCGGCGCGCCTGAACGCGCGAACCCGCGGCGACCGTCGGGAGGCGTGTCCGGCCACGGTCGCCGCGGGTCCTTCGTGCGTTCGTCGGCGTGCGGCGCGCCGACGACTGTGTTCGCTGTTCTCTGCTAGAGACGACGCAGCACGGCGACGACCTTGCCGAGAATCGTGGCGTCGTCACCGGGGATCGGCTCGTAGGCGTCGTTGTGCGGCATGAGCCAGACGTGCCCGCCCTTGCGCTTGAACGTCTTGACCGTCGCCTCGCCGTCGATCATCGCGGCCACGATCTCGCCGTTGTCGGCGGTCGGCTGCTGCCGCACCACGACCCAGTCCTGGTCCGTGATCGCCGCGTCGACCATCGAGTCACCCGCGACGCGCAGCAGGAACAGCGAGCCCTCGCCGACCAGCTCCTTCGGCAGCGGGAACACGTCCTCGACGGCCTCCTCGGCGAGGATCGGGCCACCGGCCGCGATCCGACCGAGGACCGGCACGTACGTCGCGGTCGGCGTGTTCACCGCGACCTCCTCGTCGTCCACCGAGGTGGCCGACGCGACAGCCGGGTCGACGTCCGGCGGCAGCACACCGATGGCGCGGGGCCGGTTCGGGTCGCGCCGCAGGTAGCCCTTCTGCTCCAACGCGCGTAGCTGGTAGGCGACCGAGGACGTCGAGGTGAGCCCGACGGCCTCGCCGATCTCGCGGACGCTCGGCGGGTAGCCGAACCGCTCCACCCACGTGCGGATCACGTCGAGCACCTCGCGCTGCCTGATCGGCAGCGCATCGGGCCCGCCGGCCTGGTGAACGCCGGGGAAACTGCGTAGGTTGCCCTGCATCGGCTTCCGCTTGGGTACGCCCTTGGGTATTCCTCCGGGTTTGCGTGGCACTGCACTGCCTCCCTGCGCGCCGGCACGTCCGCTGACGGCCGGTTGTGTCTGATTACCTGCACCCGACGGTATCCGTCGACCACCTGGAGATCAAACACCTGTTCGACGACACGCCGGATGGGTCTCGTTTTTTGTCGGTGCCCCGTGGTACAAAATCGCACGAAGGTTCGATCGAACGGCTGTTCGAGCTTCGAGCAGGTGTTCGAGACTGGTCAGGAGGCAGTCATGAATGTGGTCGCGGACCGGATCGAGGTCGTCGACACCCCCGTCGTGCCTGTTCGGCGCGCACACGCGTACCGGCCGCCGACTCGTCGGCACGTGGTGCGCAGGCGGGTCGCCGCGTGTCCGCCACGGCAACCTCGGCTGTCCATCGTGTGGATGATGGTCGCCGCCGTGGCCATGTGTGCCGCCGTCTACGGGCTGGGGTTGCTGGCCAGTGCCATGGGCCCGTCCGTGCCCGACTCGACGACCGTGGTGCGGGTCAAGCCGGGGGAGAGTCTGTGGGAGCTCGCGGGGCGGGTCGCGCCTGATTCGGACGCCGCCGCCGTCGTCGAGCGGATTCGCGAGCTGAACGCGGTTGACGGAGCAGTGGAGCCCGGCCAGGCGTTAACCGTGCCCTTCGCGGGCTGAGCACTCCCCTCGCAAGGTTCCGACGAAGCCGGGCTCCTTCGCGTACTGAAGGGCCCCTCGATAGACCTGCGCGCCCGCACCCGGGCGCCTCGCCGCGACCGGTGATGCCCTTCATGGCATCGGCGCTGTCCAACACGCCCCGGCAGCTACGCAGAGCGGCCCCCGGGTCTCCGCCGGGATCGCCCGTGCGGTGTACTTCCGCACCGGACGACTACCGCCAGTGGCATCCGTCACGCGATGTCCCCGTACCGCGTGTCGCCCTCGTGTCGACTTGCATCATGTGGCGTCGAGGCATACCGTCGACCCCAACATGTAGTAGTTACAGAGCTGTAGTTAGTCCACAGCTTGGGGTGGACTTATCCACCGGTTGTCCACAAGTTGATCACCAGCTAATCCGTTGAGGGGTGACCCATGCGCTGTCCGTTCTGCCGCCATTCGGACTCCAGGGTCGTCGACTCGCGCGAGGTGGACGAGGGTCAGGTCATCCGGCGCAGGCGGTCGTGCGCCAAGTGCAGCCGACGGTTCACCACCGTCGAGGAGGCGGTGCTGGCGGTGGTCAAGCGCTCCGGCGTGACCGAGCCGTTCAGCCGCGAAAAGGTGGTCACGGGCGTTCGGCGCGCCTGCCAGGGGCGGCCGGTCGACGAGGACCTGTTGCAGCAGCTTGCGCAGAAGGTCGAGGAGACGATCCGGTCGACCGGCGCGGCCGAGGTGCCAAGCCACGAGGTGGGCCTGGCGATTCTCGGCCCGCTTCGCGAGCTGGACGAGGTCGCCTACCTGCGCTTCGCCAGCGTGTACCGGTCGTTTTCGTCCATCGAGGACTTCGAGAAGGAGATCGCCGGCCTGCGGGTCGCGGTCGAGCAGGGTCACGACGAATGAGTAGAAGCCGCACCAGACGGCGCTACGGGGTCGGCAGAAGGCCACGTCGGATGGTGGGTCCGACCGTGGCGGCCGGCGTGGGAGCGGGCGTGGCCACACCAGTACGTGCGATCAACGAGGGAGAGGGACTGGTCATGACGGAGACGGTCGGAGCAACGGCGGAGCAGGACACGGGGGACCGCCGGCTCGTCGTGCGGCGCGTGCACACCACCGAGGGCGTGCACCCCTACGACGAGGTCACCTGGGAACACCGCGACGTGGTGATGACCAACTGGCGTGACGGCACGGTCAACTTCGAGCAGCGTGGCGTCGAGTTCCCCGAGTTCTGGTCGGTCAACGCGACCAACATCGTGACCAGCAAGTACTTCCGCGGCGCCGTGGGCACCCCGGTGCGCGAGCACTCGCTGCGCCAGCTCATCGACCGCGTCGTGAAGAAGTACGTTGACGCCGGTGTCGAGCACGGCTACTTCGCCACCCAGTCCGACGCCGAGGTCTTCTCCCACGAGCTGATCTGGATGCTCATGCACCAGGTGTTCAGCTTCAACTCGCCGGTGTGGTTCAACGTCGGCACGTCGTCGCCGCAGCAGGTGTCCGCGTGTTTCATCCTCGCGGTCGACGACACCATGGACTCGATCCTCAACTGGTACCGCGAGGAGGGCCTGATCTTCAAGGGCGGCTCCGGCGCCGGCCTCAACCTCTCCCGCATCCGCTCGTCCAAGGAGCTGCTGTCCTCCGGCGGCACCGCGTCCGGCCCGGTCTCGTTCATGCGTGGTGCCGACGCGTCCGCCGGGACGATCAAGTCCGGTGGCGCCACCCGCCGCGCCGCGAAGATGGTCGTGCGCGACGTCGACCACCCGGACGTCGAGGAGTTCATCGAGACGAAGGCCAAGGAGGAGAAGAAGATCCGTGTCCTGCGTGACGCGGGCTTCGACATGGACCTCGGCGGCTCCGACATCACGTCGGTGCAGTACCAGAACGCCAACAACTCGATCCGCGTCTCCGACGACTTCATGCGCTCGGTCGACTCGGCAGGCGAGTTCGGCCTCCGTGCCCGCACCACCGGTGAGGTCATCGAGAAGGTCGACGCGAAGACGCTGTTCCGCAAGCTCGCGAAGGCCGCGTGGGAGTGCGCCGACCCGGGCATCCAGTACGACGACACGATCAACGACTGGCACACCTGCCCAGAGTCGGGCCGGATCACCGCGTCCAACCCGTGCAGCGAGTACCTGCACCTGGACAACTCCAGCTGCAACCTGGCGTCGCTGAACCTGCTGAAGTACCTGCGCACCGACGGCACGTTCGACGACGACCTGTTCGCGCGGTCGGTCGAGCTGGTCATCACCGCCATGGACATCTCCATCTGCTTCGCGGACTTCCCGACCGACCCGATCGGCGACACCACCCGCAAGTTCCGCCAGCTCGGCATCGGCTACGCCAACCTTGGCGCGCTGCTGATGGCGACCGGTCACGCGTACGACTCCGAGGGCGGCCGCGCGCTCGCCGCCAGCATCACGTCGCTGATGACCGGCACCGCCTACCGTCGCTCGGCCGAGCTGGCCGGTGTGGTCGGCGCGTACGAGGGCTACGCCCGCAACGCGGAGGCGCACCAGCGCGTCATGCGCAAGCACGCCGCGGCGAACGACATGCTGCGCACGTACCACGCGAACGACGCCGTGGTGCAGCGCCGCGCGACGCGGGAGTGGCAGCTCGGCCTGCAGCTCGGTGCCGTCAACGGGTGGCGCAACGCGCAGGCGTCGGTGCTCGCGCCGACCGGCACCATCGGTCTGATGATGGACTGCGACACCACCGGCATCGAGCCGGACCTGGCGCTCGTGAAGTTCAAGAAGCTCGTCGGCGGCGGCTCGATGCAGATCGTCAACCAGACGGTGCCGCGCGCGCTGAAGTCGCTGGGCTACCAGGACGAGCAGATCGAGGCGATCGTCGAGTTCATCGCGGAGCAGGGCCACGTCATCGACGCGCCCGGCCTGCGCAAGGAGCACTACGAGGTGTTCGACTGCGCCATGGGCGAGCGCTCCATCGCGCCGATGGGCCACGTGCGGATGATGGCCGCCGTGCAGCCGTTCATCTCGGGCGCCATCTCCAAGACGGTCAACATGCCGGAGGCGGCGAGCGTCGAGGACGTCGAGGAGATCTACTTCCAGGGTTGGCGGCTGGGCCTCAAGGCACTCGCCATCTACCGCGACAACTGCAAGGTCGGGCAGCCGCTGTCCGCTGGCAAGGGCAAGAACGATGGCACCGCGGAGCCCGAGAAGGTCATCGAGTACCGCCCGGTCCGCAAGCGGCTGCCGAAGAAGCGCCCGTCACAGACCGTGTCGTTCACCGTCGGTGGTGCCGAGGGCTACCTCCACGCCGGCTCCTACCCGGATGATGGGCTCGGCGAGATCTTCGTCAAGCTCGGCAAGCAGGGTTCGACCCTCGCCGGTGTCATGGACGCCTTCTCCATGTCCATCTCCGTCGGTCTGCAGTACGGCATCCCGTTGGAGTTCTACGTCTCGAAGTTCCAGAACCTGCGCTTCGAGCCGGCGGGCATGACGGACGACCCGGACGTGCGGATCGCCACGAGCGTCCTGGACTACCTGTTCCGCAGGCTTGCCCTGGACTACCTGTCCTACGACAAGCGTGCGCAGCTGGGCATCTTCACGGCGGACGAGCGTTCGGCGCAGCTGAACAACGACTACGGCCCGTCGACCGCCGACGTGGACCTGGAGGGGCTGGCCACCTCGGTCGCCACCACCCGCCCGGCCGTCGAAGCGGCCAAGCCGGAGATCGTCGAGGCCCACAGCTCGACCGAGCTGCTGGAGCTCCACCTCGGCAAGGCCGCCGACGCGCCACTGTGCATGACGTGCGGCACCAAGATGCGCCCAGCAGGCTCGTGCTACGTCTGCGAAGGCTGCGGCTCAACCTCCGGCTGCAGCTGATCTCGAGCGCCTCTAGCAATAACGTGCCTGGTCAGAGCCGGGGCAACAACAGTTGCCCCGGCTCTGCGGCCCGGTAGCACTGGTGGTACCGACAGGGAGGCTGGCATGTCTACTGTTCACGAGGGTGGCGGCTGGTCAGTGTTCATTCCGGGTCTGCCGGTGGCTGCCGACGGTGGGTCCTTCGACGAGGCGATCATCGAGATGGTCGACGCGTTGCGGGAGTATGCGGAAGACTGGCAGCGGCGCCTGCTTGACGCTCCCAATCACCGTGACAACTGGGGCTTGGTGCAGCTGATCAGCATCAGTGATGACGAGCAGCTACGCGACTGGCTTGTTGGTGCCGTGCGATGACTTCCTGGCCGGAGCCCGACACGCATCACGTCACCTATCAACCACTCGACCTCCCAGCCGTCCTTGTCTGTGACGGCAACTGGGGAGGAGACCATCGTGTTCGCTGGTTGGGTCGAGGAGTTCGAGGCGGAGGCGGAACGGCGCCGGCAGACGGGGGACCCGGACTGGGCGCGG
>Ga0193716_1001369_pt1 | contig 14234 bp, 12 predicted proteins | sample U2c1metaG_FD_145901 | JGI IMG/M metagenome (GOLD analysis project Ga0193716, IMG submission 145901) | Soil microbial communities from a riparian zone of the East river system, Colorado, United States - U2c1 | ecosystem: Environmental > Terrestrial > Soil > Riparian zone | place: USA: East River...
CTCGGAACGGCTGCAACAGGCGAAAGGACAATTGCCGCCGGACATCGAATCGCAGATGGGCCCGATCTCCACCGGCCTCGGTGAAATCTACATGTGGACCGTCGATGCGAAGCCCGGCGCGAAGAAGGCAGACGGTTCTGAATACACCGCGACCGATCTACGCGAGATCCAGGATTGGGTGATCAAGCCCCAACTGCGCAACGTCCCCGGTGTCGTCGAAGTCAACTCAACCGGCGGATTCGAGAAGCAGTATCACGTCACCCCGGATCCGAGAAAGCTCGTGGCTTACGCGCTCAGTTTTCATGACGTGATGGAAGCGCTGGCCAGGAACAATGCCAATGTCGGCGCCGGATACATCGAACGGAACGGCGAGCAATACCTGATTCGCGTGCCGGGACAGGTTCGCGACATCGCTGACATCCGCGCCATCGTGGTGGCGAGCCGCAAGGGATTGCCCGTGCGCATTGGCGATCTCGCGGAGGTCGGGATCGGGCACGAACTGCGCAGCGGCTCGGGATTGCATAACGGCCACGAATGCGTGCTCGGCACGACTTTCATGCTCATGGGTGAAAACAGCCGCACGGTCTCGCGTCGCGTGCATGAGCGGATGAGCGAGGTGGCCCGGACGCTGCCGGACGGCGTAACGGCGCAGACTGTTTATAACCGGACGGACCTGGTGGACGCCACCATCGACACGGTCAAAAAGAACCTGCTCGAAGGTGCTGTGCTCGTCGTGGTGGTCCTTTTCGCGCTCCTCGGGAACATTCGCGCGGCCTTGATAGCTGCGGCGATCATCCCGCTTTCCATGCTCTTCACCATCACGGGGATGGTGGCGAACAAGGTCAGCGCAAACCTGATGAGCCTTGGCGCGCTCGATTTCGGAATCATCGTCGATGGCGCGGTCATCATCGTGGAGAACTGCATGCGGCGACTCGCCATGGAACAGCATGGCGCAGCCGGCCCGCTCAAGGCGCAGGAACGTTTCGGAATTGTTTTCAAAGCAACCAGGGAAGTCATCACGCCCAGCATTTTCGGCGGGTTGATCATCATGGTCGTTTATCTGCCGATCATGACGCTCACGGGCGTAGAGGGAAAAATGTTTGTCCCCATGGCGTTCACGGTTCTCCTCGCCCTGACCGGTGCGATGATTCTCGCGCTCACTTTTGTTCCAGCGGCGGTGGCCATCTTCGTCAGCCGGAAGGTCACGGAAAAAGAGAACCGGGTCATCGGGTTCGCGCGGCGGATTTACGAGCCGCTTTTGAAACGCAGTCTCGATTCGAGTCGGCTGGTCGCTGTGAGTGCGGCTTGTCTGGTCGTGCTCACCTTGCTCCTCGCAGCGGGAATGGGCCGGGAATTTATCCCGAGCCTCGATGAAGGCGATGTGTTGATCCAACCGGTGCGAATCGCGGGGACAAGCGTGACGCAATCGACCGAAATGTCGGCGATCCTGGAGAAGCGCCTGCTCAAGGTGCCGGAAGTCAGGGAAGTCTTTACTAGGATTGGGACCGCCGAAGTGGCGAGCGATCCGATGCCGCCGAACACGGGTGACTGTTACGTGATGCTCAAGCCACGCTCGCAGTGGCCTGACCCGGGCAAGACCAAAGACAAAGTCGTGGAGGAGCTCACGGCCGCGGCCGAGGAAGTCCCTGGCAGCAACTATGAAATCACGCAGCCCATCCAGATGCGCTTCAATGAATTGATCTCCGGGGTGCGCAGTGACATCGGCGTCAAAATATTCGGAGACGACATGGAGGTGCTTCGGCGCAGCGCCGACGCTGTCTCGAAAGTCCTTGGCACTGTAGCGGGAAGTGACGCCATCAAGGTCGAGCAGGTCACCGGATTGCCGATGCTGACTGTCAAATTCAAGCCGACCGCCATGGCGCGTTACGGCCTGACGGTGGCCGAAGTCCAGGAAGTGATCCAGGCCGCGATCGGTGGCAAAGAATCGGGGGTTCTATTCGAAGGCGATCGCCGTTTTCCGATCGTCGTGCGGTTGCCAGAAAATCTCCGCACCGACATTGATGCCTTACGACGCTTGCCGATCGCCCTGGCGCGCGCGGACAATTCGGATGATGGCCTTCGAAACGCGTCGCTCGAGCGTTCCGCATTTATTCCGCTTGGGGAAGTTGCCGAGATCGATGAACAGCCGGGACCGAATCAAATCAGCCGCGAGAGTGGAAAACGCCGCATCGTTGTGACCTGCAACATTCGCGGTCGCGATATCAGCTCTTTTGTTGCCGAAGCTCAGGAGAAGATTCGGAACGATGTGAAACTGGAGCCCGGATACTGGATCAGCTGGGGCGGCCAGTTCGAACAGCTTCAATCCGCGACGAAGAGACTGGAGATCGTCGTGCCCATCGCGTTGCTCCTCATTTTTGTCCTGCTTTTCATGGCATTCGGCAGCGTGAAGGATTCATTGCTAGTGTTCACCGGAGTTCCACTCGCGCTTACGGGCGGCATTCTCGCCATCTGGTTGCGCGGTATTCCACTTTCCATCTCAGCCGGAGTCGGTTTCATCGCCCTGAGCGGCGTGGCCGTGCTCAATGGCGTGGTGATGGTCAGCTTCATTAATCAACTTCGGCGCGATGGGAAACCGCTAATGAACGCGATCACCGAAGGCGCGGTGACACGGCTTCGCCCTGTCCTGATGACCGCTCTAGTCGCGGCGCTTGGATTTGTCCCCATGGCCCTGGCTCATGGACGCGGCGCCGAAGTCCAGCGGCCTCTCGCTACCGTGGTCATCGGCGGAATCATCAGCTCTACTTTTCTGACGCTTCTCGTTCTGCCCGCGATCTATCGGATGTTCCATCGCGATGCCTGGGAAGGCACCCAGGTAGTTCCGTAGTGTCCTAATTTGACTTACTCGATGATTTCGTGGGCTAGATCGCTCTTGTCCGGATAAGGCAAATCGTCGAGTGCCACGTGGATATAATCCGGTTCAGGGTCGCTCGGGAAGCGAATAGCTTCAATGCTCTGCAACCCGTTCAACAGCGCTTTAAGCACGCGATGCATGCCGTCCATGACTTGCCCTTCTGAGGACAGGATGATGGGAAAACTTAGATCGGATTCGTTTATCATCCTGGCGTGCTCCATTACCGCCCGACACGTCGCGTCTTGAGCGCCACCGCTGAACCAATGCGGTTCGTCAATTTCACGAATGGCGTCCAATGGTACGCGGATGCGCGGGAAATCTTTCGTGAGCAGGACCAGCCGGTCCACATCCCACGCCGTGAATCGGCCCTGGTTTGGCCGTAAATAGTACTGCTTCCGCACCTCCGCTATTTCTTCGGTTGCGGCGTCCGCTGAGGCACTAGATCAGTGGGGGTGTCGCAGCAAGGCACCTTTTCAATCTTGCCACTCGCTTTGCACTTGCACGTCCCGTCCTTCTGCTTGACGCACATGGTTTCTTTAGGATCGACGCCGAAGGCAGTGGAGGCGAAGGCGAGCAGAGCGAGAACGGAAGGGAATTTTCATCTCTGCATCTTACAGCAACGCGATCAGTCCGTCCAAGTTTCCGATCATTTCCGGTGGAAATGAGTTTCCGAATAGGTCACGAAATCTTTGCCGGGCTCAGCGAGAGCAAAGGTCTCGACGAATTCGTCACGATTCGGAAAGCGGTAGGTTTCCCGGCCTCGCCAACCGGGCGCAATGTTCTCGATCGCTGTCGTGGTGAACACGAGGGTCTGACCGTCTTCGGAAATGCTTTCCTGGAGAAACTGGTTCACGAATCCCTCAATGTGAAATTGGCGCAGAACAAACTTCTTCGCCGCGCGATCGTAACTAAAGAAGCCGATATCTTCGTGCTTCTCGCCCTTCGGGTTCTTTTCCTGCGGAGGATAAACGGACGTGTTGCTGATCTGGATAAAGCGGTCGTGGAGCGTAAAGACATAGCTGCGTTTTGCCTTTCCCGCGCCCGGTTCGCCTGTAACGTCGCCTTCCCACTTGCCGATAAACATCCGGAGCGCGATCCACGGATCCGGTTTCGCATCTGGTCGCGGCGACTCGGCTCCCTTCATCGGGAGCGTTGCCGCGAGGAGTGAAAGCAATGCCAAAACGTTGCGCGAGACCGTGAGTTTTTTGGTTTTCATCGGCGCGAGAATACCGGCGCCGGGCCGGGGCGGATTGTAAAAATCGGACGCGCGTCAGAACCCAACGTGAGGGAAGGAGGAAAACTCTCCCGGGGTCATGCCGGCGAACTCGCGGAACTCGTGATTGAAGTGCGCTTGATCGAAGTAGCCGCAGTCGAGCGCCGTCTCCGTCAATGTGGTGGTAGTTCGCTCCGAGAGAGAGCGCACCGCATTGAGGAACCTGCTGACGCGGGCGAATTCCTTTGGCGGGAACCCTACGGCATTCTCGAACCTGCGGGCGAGATGCCGGTTGCTGATGCCGAGGTCGCTCGCCAATTCCGCGATGCTCAGCTGCCCGTGAGTTGAATTAATACGCTCAAGGCAGCGGTCGACCGTGCGGTCGTGGCGATCGTTTTCGCGCAAAGATTGGAGCAGGGATTCCTGAAGAATGCGGAGTCTGTCACGAGGACTGCACGCCGACGCGACGCGCTCAGTGCATTTGTCGCCCCGCTCCTTCCAAACGTTTCGCAAATCGACGACGCCATCGGCGATCTCGCGGAGTGACTGCGAGAAAAAACGGTAGGCTCCGCGGGCGTGGAACCGCACCGCGATGAAGCCGGTTCGTCCTGCCGGCTCGATCTCCAGGAAGTGTCGCATCTGCCCCACAACAAAGCTTCGGGGCTGCACGGCAGTGCCTCCGTCGGCGAAGTGATTCAGGAACGGGTCCTTGAAATGGATCACCAGTTCGACGCAACTGTCCGGCAGGATTCGTTCACGCGGGGCACCGTTGATAGGCCGGTCGCTCTCCAGCGACCAAATGCATTTTACAAACGGAGCCAGATCCTCCTGAACGGCGTATTCAGCATACCGAGTCGCGGCTGGCATGGTTCAATCATGCGTTTTCTTCGCACCGCAACTCAAGCGAAAGCGCGCCGGCGCAAGCAGACAAGCAGTCCTTGGTCTTGACTATATTCCTGAACAGGAATATAGAGTCGGCATGAAACTCTCTGATCTCCGCTCGGTCCTCGAAAAGCATCCGAACACGCTGCCGCGTTTTGTTTTGCCGGATGGCGATTTCATTCCGGCGCATGCGCACGTCACCGAAGTGGGCCACGTCCTGAAAAACTTCATCGATTGCGGCGGGGTGATGGGAAAGAGCGAGACCGTCCTGCTCCAGACCCACGTCGGCCAGGATACCGATCACCGGCTAAAGACCGACCGCTTCGCGAAAATCCTCCAGCTTGGGGGGAAGGTCCTGCCGCACGATCAGCTCGAGGTCGAAGTCGAATACGATTGCTGCGTCGTCGCGCAATATCCGGTCTCGGAAATAAAGCCGACTGGCAAGCATCTCGACGTGATCCTCGGCAAGCGGCGCACCCAGTGCCTCGCCCAGGAACGGCAGAAAGACGCGGGCGTGACGGTGGATGCTTGCTGCGCCCCGGCAGCGGCCTGCTGCTAACCCAGATGGACTTGGTTCAAATCTATCAATGTTTTTGCGATCGGACGCGGCTTCGCATTCTCAATCTGCTAACGCGCTCGCCGCTTTGTGTCTGTCATTTTCAAAGCGTCCTCGAGGAGCCTCAGGTCAAGGTCTCCAAGCATCTCGCTTATCTGCGCGACAAGGGAATGGTCGAAGTGGAGCGCGACCAGAACTGGATGGTTTACGCGCTGCCGCAAAAGCGCGCGCCCGAGCTGCAAACGAATCTGAAATGCCTTCAGGATTGCGTGCAATCGGACAAAGTTTTCGCGCGCGATCTAAAAAAGTTGGCTCTGATCCAAGAGAATTGTTGCGAGCCCAGGACCGCGTTTCACAAATCCGCTCGCGACCGGAGGCGATATGGCAAAGCAAAACGTTCTGTTCATCTGCGTTCATAACAGCGCCCGAAGCCAGATGGCCGAAGCCTGGCTGAACCAGACTTGCGGCGATTACTTCATCGTGCAGAGCGCTGGTCTGGAGCCCGGCACTATCAATCCGCTGGTGGTGGAGGTGATGGAGGAAGCAGGGATCGATCTTTCGGAAAAGAAAACCCAGGCCGTGTTCGATGTCTGGAAGTCCGGTAACATATTCGCGTACGTCATCACCGTTTGTGCGGACGCCGAGGCGAAAGGATGCCCGATATTTCCCGGAATCACGACGCGGCTACGCTGGCCTTTCCCCGATCCATCGCAGGCGACCGGCACTCATGAGGAGAAACTCACGCAAGTTCGCCGGGTTCGTGACGACATCCGCGCCAGGATTGAGGAGTGGTGCGAGACGGTCTGCATCGGTGAACCCGAGGGCGCAGACGCTTGAATCGGAAGTTGGCAGCGGAATTCATCGGCACGTTCGCGCTCGTCTTCGCCGGAACGGGCGCCATCGTGATCGACGAAGTGAGCCATGGCGCGATAACTCACGTCGGCATCGCGCTGACTTTCGGCCTGATCGTTCTCGTCATGATCTATGCGCTCGGGGACATTTCCGGCGCGCATCTCAATCCCGCGGTTACAATCGGTTTCTGGTTCTCGCGGAGGCTGCCCGGTCGCGAAGTGTTTCCTTACATCGTCAGCCAATGCGCCGGGGGCCTCGCAGCGAGCGGCCTCATGCGCCTTCTCTTCCCCGATAACCGCCTGCTCGGCGCGACCCAGCCGGCCGGTTCTGAGCTGCAATCCTTCATCCTCGAATTCCTCCTCACTGCGTTGCTGATGTTTGTCATCCTCGGCGTGTCCACAGGCGCGAGCGAAAAGGGGATAACAGCCGGCATCGTCGTCGGCTCCGTCATCGCCCTCGAAGCCATGTTCGCCGGCCCAATCACCGGCGCTTCTATGAATCCCGCGCGCTCGCTCGGCCCAGCGATGGTCTCAGGACGCTTCGTCAGCCTTTGGCTTTATCTTGCCGGTCCAGTTCTTGGCGCCGCTCTGGGCGTCATCGGGTGCCGGTGTGTTCGCGACGCGGAATGCTGCAGCAGCGCGAAACATCTCGCGCCGTCGCCCGATTAAAATGGGGGTAAGGGGTCTTACCTCAGCAACTGCGGACCGGTCCTCCTCGACTCCCCGCTTTCGTCCCTGACGGGACTTTGTTTATTTTACAACTGTTTGTCCCAGCGCTGAAGCGCTGGGCTATTCCCCTTATATAAAACTCGCCCCTTCTCTCGGATAAGCGGCGATGACGCTTGCCTTCGGCTGGGCGAACGGGCAGAAAGCACCCGGCTCCTATTGTATGAAGAAACTAAAACAATCCTTCGCGACCGCCTTGCTCCACCTTTCTATTTTCCTGGTCACCATTTCGTCAGGTGGCGGGGCGTTGCGCGCGGCCAGCCCCGCGGATGGTCCGGCTGCTTCCAACGATCCCGCGGCCGATATCGGTAGTGTCTATCTCTTCCTCGATCCGGCCGATAATACTCGTGTCGTCCTTGCCATGACCGTGCGCGGATTCATCGTCCCGGCCCAGGCAGTAAATCAAGGCGCCTTCGATCCGAACGTTCGCTACCAATTTCAAATCGAGGGAACCGGCGACGCGGCACCGGACGCACTGATTAACGTAACCTTTTCCAAGCGCTCTGATCCCGCCTCCCCGCAGCTCGGGAGCGTGAAAATGATTCAGGGAACGGCGACGGTTTTCGATTTCATCGCGCCGGCGACTAATCCCACGCTCAATGCCGCCCCCTCCGCGCAGGTCATTACAACCGATGGACCCTCGGGAGTGAAATTCTTTGCGGGCGAGGTGGATGATCCATTCTACTTCGATCTCCCCGCGTTTTCCCGCTACGTCGAGTCTTTCTCCGGCTCACCGACCACTGCCTCTTTCAGCCGGGCCCGGGATTCGTTTGCCGGCTACAACACCCTGGCCATTGCCCTAAGCATTCCGAAAGCGCTCCTGCCTGCATCCAATAATGTGGTGGGTGCTTCGGCGGCGACGTTCCGGCTGCTTCCGGCGCTGGCGAATATCGCTACGCGCGGGGTGGTCCAAGGCGGCGATAATGTTCTGATCGCAGGCACCATCGTTACAGGCAACGTCTCCAAACGAGTGGCGTTCCGCGCGATTGGGCCAACCCTGGCTGCCAGTGGCGTGCCCAATGCGCTTTCGGATCCTATTCTCACGGTCCGCACCAGCCAGGGGCAAGTCGTTGCCACGAACGACAATTGGCAGCAAACCCAGGGGTCGGAAATTTCCGCCGCGGGACTTGCACCGGGCGACGCGAGGGAATCAGCGATCATTGCTACCCTTGCGCCGGGTGCTTACACCGCGGTCGTGGAAGGAGCTGGCGGCGCAACCGGCAATGCCCTGGTGGAGGTTTACGATTTGCAGAGCGCGCCACAAATCGATCGCATGGGTGTGCCGTTGATTAGCTTTGCCCTGGTCCCTTTCTCGCGGAAGGACGAATATAACAGCGCCACCACGCAAGATGACGCTGCGGGGCGTTTTGACAGCGATATCGTCGCCACCCTCACGGCCCTCCAGACAGGCAACGCCTCGATAACAACTTTGAGGTCGATGGCTGTCACCAAGGGCAACATCCTGCGGCTGAGTCTGACTGTGCCCAATACCGGTCCTTCCGGCGGCACCAACGGGCCGGCTGCTGCGTTCCCGAACGGACGGCGGCTGGCGGACGACGTCATCGATACCTTGTTGACCTTGATCAACAACGGGACCCCGCTGTCAGACAACGTGAATGCCAACGATGTCCCGCTGCAAAACAACTTCCCGTTCTTCCCCCTCCCGCAGCAACCGCGTAATTCCGGGGTCCTCGACGACAATACGCGGAACTAGGTTTCTTACTCGTTAGGTGAAAAGAATCATTCCTGTCGTACTCGTCTTGGTGCTGGCGAGCATTTGTGTTCACTCCGCGCGGGGGACAACAAAGGGGCTGAGCCAAATCGTGACGCCCGATCTGGAGCCGGAGGGAGACCTTTCCCTGAGCCTGCAAGTCCAGGACAAGCGCATCGCCAACCCTTATCAATTCCAAACCGAACTCGGCCTGACGAAATGGGCCGAGGTGGCCGTCTTCCAGGGTTTCAAGCCTAACGAGCAGATTATCGGGACGGAGTTCGGTCTCCTGCGGACGGAACCGTGCCTCTTATCGATCGGGTTCATCAATTGGTCGCCGCGCAGCCACGTCGATCCCCAGCCTTACATCGAAGCCGGTTACTACACCGAGCACCACAAGGTCATAGTCGGCGCCATCCATGCCGGTTATAAGAACGAAGCCATCCTTGGTTACGCCTACGATTTCAACAAGCAGTGGCGGGCGCAGATTGATTTCCAAAGCGGACGGGAGAATTCATCCACGATTGGCTTTACCTGGAACATGACCCCGGACTTCCAGATGAATCCCGCCGTTTACATCACGAACGACCACCATCACAACCTGATGGGTTACGTTGTCTTCACCTACACGTTTCATCTTTGGGCGAAGGACAAGGATCAAAGCGTCCCCGGCGGCTGATCCCTGCCAAGTGATGCGACGATTCGCGCCGCTGGGATGAACCGGATAAGGACGGCAAGACCTGTATCTCATCTAGATTCGACACCCCCCTTTGAGAAACATACCGGTGCTCCGCAACCAGCGGCGAATCCAACAGAAGAAAACGAAGGTAACGAAGCGGGCGGTCCCAATCTTTGTTTCCTTCGTTGCCTTCTGTTTTAGTCGGGCGACCGGTTTTCTAGCGCACAAATCGCCAGGAAGTCGCACCAGCGTTTTAGGGCCGCGGACCAATGTCGAGAGTGAGGGTGGTGAAATTGCTTTGCCACTCATGGTCAGCGCGCGGGCGAAGGTGAACCGCGAAGATCAGAGTTCGCCCGAATTTATTGAAAGCGACCGTGGCGTGGCCGGTCTTGTCGGTCGCAACGAAGATCCGTTTGTTGTTTCCCTCTGTGATCAGGCCAAGCGCAATGTCCGCCAACGGTTCTCCTTCTTCCAGCAATTGAAACTCCGCTTTGTCGCCGACTTTCAAATTTGTCGGATTGGCTGAGGGCAGGATTTCCATGGGGAGCCCGACGGCTGCTTTCCACGACTCGTCGTTTCCGCCGTCACCAACTCGAAGGAAGGTCTTGGCGCATTTGGTATAGGTCTCTTTCCAAGGCCCAAAGTTTTTCCAAGCCTTCCAGGTGTCGCGGACCGCCGGTGTCGCGTCGATCTCGGTGAAATATTCGGCGACTTTGGCTGGGGAAAGTTTCAGGGTCTTGGGCAACAGCCGGATCCAGGCAGTGACTATGCCGGGAGGCGGAGATGAGATCTGAAAATGGAGGGAATGCGCCTCACGCCCGAGCACCTTGAAGACCAATGGCTGTCCGGCTACCCGCGCGTGAGCTTCCGCGATTCGCTTTGGCAGGATGGCGTAATCAGGTTTTGGGAATTCCATCCCGCTGGTGAGATCGAATCGGCTGGGATCTGCGGCCGAGCGCGCGGACGAGAAAGGCGAAAGCCAGGTCTCGTGCGCGAGGAGACGAGCCGCACTGAGAAAGGGAATAAGGAGGATGAGAGATTGGCGCTTCACAAAAGGATAATTCTCTGCCTCAGAACCTCACGGCGAAACTGGCTCGCAGACGATAATCGGGCACGGCCTGGAGCGCGGTGTTGTCGATGGAGACTGGCAACTCGGCGGCGAACTCGGCGCTGAGTTTTGCCGTGGGAAACGATCACGCGGGGACCGAGGAAGACGGAGGTAATGCCGGTATCTTCGGCCGGCTGGCCGCGGAAACGATCGACGTCCTTATGTTCGCCGGAGCAGGCGAACTGGAGGCCGACGATCGTTTGGCGATTCCGCACGAAGTAGTAACCGGGGCCGCCGCTCCAGGAAAGATCGTTCGCGAAGTTGTAGTGGTGTGCTCCGTCGCCGCGCACCGTGAACTGGATGTCCGCCTGGAAGAAAAACGATTTGTAACGCAGAGAAGTTTGTCCGCCGATGATCCCATCGTAGGAGCCGGTGCCGAGGGTGAGATCGTGGCCGTGAATCCCGCTCTCGGGTGCGCCCGGCACTTCCATTTCATTGAACTCCTCCTTGATTCGGCTCGTCCCGCCGGTCGGAAATTTTACGCCGCCGATTAGCACCGCCGAGAAAGTGAAGTCGGGATCCTGCTTTTCGAAGTGTGGGCTTTTCGGATCGTCAAACTTCAGCGAGCTGCTTCCTCCCATCTCGTGGTGGAACAGAACGAATTTCCCGAGCAACGATATATCGCCAAGACCGGACTCGGTTCCGCGATCGATGGCGAACCCTTCGGGACGCTCGAACGAGCGATAGATGAGCGGGAGGTTGATTTGGAGTGCGAACCGCGAGTTGAAACTGTAACCGGCGATGAGCTGTGTGATGGAACTATCGAGATATTGGCCGGTTGGATTGGCGACCTCGTTGCCGTCGAGCTGAAGCGTCCCGAAGTGGGTGAATTGTTCCGCGATCGCGACATAGACACGGCTGAGCCAGCCGGCGTCCTGCCCATTTGACGTGATCGGCTGCCCGGAAGCAGAGAACTCTTGCGCCGTCATAGCCTCGATCTGCGGCGTGTAGCATCCGCACAGATCACAACCATGCGCTTTTTGCGCAGCGGCAGTGAGTGCGAGCAGAAACAACAGGTAACGAAAGTTCTTGGACATGGAACTCCTCCAGAAAGGGAGAGGCAGCGTTTGTGTGGCAGGCCAAACCCGGTGGAAATGCGGAGAGGCTGCGGATCGTGCACACGCACGGCGCGACCTCTTTTTCGCCTGAGCTAGCTAAGCTCGGAACGCGGCGGAGGAGTGGGCGGAGAATGCGGCAGAAGCGAGGCGTCCATCTTCAGCCTGGCAAAAAGGAAATCAACGTAGCGCGGCAACAGGATGATCCTGCGCGTCGCGCAGATTAGATCGGGCTTGGCCGTCACAGTCTGGGTGTCGCCCTTCTTCTCAGAATGCCGCGCTGCGGAGATGTCTTTGCAAAGGTTGCACGGATGGTTGCCATCGAAAGTCTGCGCCACAGCTTCGGCCAGCGGGACCCGCTGCGAGTATTCCACAACCATCCTCCCCCAGGCGACGGACTGCAGGACCACCCAATGCGCGCCGATCGACAGGCACAATGCCGGGACCACCACTGCGCGCGCGATGCGTGACGTCACGCTGGAACCTTGGTGAGCTGTTTGAACGTCGTCAAGGGTTTCGCGTTTGTGAGTCGTGCGAAGTAGCACGGCTGTTACCGCTTCGCGTGGCGTATGATCTTCAGCCCTTTGCTTCCCAGTTTATGGTGGCCGGCAGAATCGCTTGCGACGGACGCGCAGCCGCAGGCCAGGTCGTAGAGGCGGTTCAGATTATTTCCAGCTTTCAACGCAGCATCCACTTCAGTGGCGTTGAAATCGGGGAAAGCGATTCTGTTTAACTTCAGTTGCCGTTCGGGCAGACCAAGACCGTAGGTGACGATCCGTTTCCACAGGCGTGGATCGAGTTGGAAACGAGGCCAGGCCCGCTCCGCGCCTTCGATGCTGCCGAAGGCGCGGAGGTTCGCGACGATCTCCCGGTGGAGTCGCGCTTTGGGATGATTGGCGATTTCAGCCGCCGTTTTCATGGAGGAAGCGCGCTGGAGATGGGGATCGGACCCGGCTCCAGTTGGCTGACGAGGCCTTCGCTAAAACGCGGTGCGGAATCCGACGGCGACGCCGCGGCCGGCGAGCGGCAGCACCTCCTTGAGAAACGAGAGATGATCGCGCGCTTCTTCGTTCGTCAGGTTGGTGCCCTTTACATACAGATAGTTGTAGGTCGGACCGGCCCGAAATTTGTAGCCGATGCTCGCGTTCAGGAACGTGTACCCCGGCGTGGAAGTTTCGAACGGGGCGATCCGATCCTGGGCGTCGACCCGCTGGCCTTCGATATTGGCATTCCATTTTTCGCTCTCGTAATTGAGCGACACGCTGTAACGCATGGGCGTGATCCGCGGCAACGGCTCGCCGGTATCGACATCGGTGGCGTGCACGTAATCGGCCTGGACGCGGAGGAAGAAATCGTTTGGATTTTTTTCCGACGTGGACGTTTCGTTCTTCGTGATGACCGATTTCGCGTCCTTCGGTTCCTGATTCCGCATCCTGGTGATGTTCAAAGGCAGGAAGTGGAAGTCGACCTTCGCTTCGCCTCCGTAGAACTCCGCGGTCTTCGGTGTGTAAACAAAGACCTGGAGCCCGTCTTCAAAGGCGCCTGTCGGCGCGAAGTCGATGAAGCCGTCGTAGCGATTGTAAAAACCGCTGATGGTGCCAGTGACAAATCCGGCCGTCCTCCGCAGACTCACGTCGACGCCCACATTCTTTTCTTCGCTGAGCGTTGGATTGCCAATGATGAATTGAAACGTCGCGTCGTGCGGACCGCGGGCGAAAAGTTCTTCGGCCGTCGGCGCTCGCTGGGAGTAGGTGCCGTTGATCGCAATCTGCCAGCCTTCGGCGAAATCATAGAGGATCCCCGCCGCCCCGCTTATCGGTAGAAAATCCTGATCTTTCTGGTTGGGCGACGTCAGCGAGGTAAGATCCGGGTCGTCACTATCGATGTGCACCGACTGATGCTCGACGCGCGCACCAAGTTGGAGCCGCACCTGATTGCTCAGTTTCAATTCCTCGAAAAGGAATCCCGCGATCTGGGTAGTTTGAGTAGGCTGCAAGAATGCTTCGCCGCCGAGGACCGACAGTTCCTTGTAGAAGAACTGCCCGCCGATCGAGCCTTCCAACGGGCCGATTGGCTTATGGACAAGCTCGAGACGCGAATCGACACCGTTGGTCTTGAAGGTGGCGCCGACCTCGTTGTCATCGAGCTCGTCGTGTTTGTAATCGGTGTAAACGAACTTGGCGTTCATGGTCGAAAACCACGGGAAAGGATCAACGATGGAACTGCGGGCGTTGATCTGGCGCTTGTCCACTTCGAGCCGGACATGCGCCGGCGGCATGGTGGGATCGTCCACCTCCGGATCATCAGGCACGCCATATTCCGAGAGGAACTGGGTGAAGGACGCGCCGATGTATCCCTTGTCCCAAACGTAGGAAGCGCCGAACGCGTAATCCTTGGTTTTGACGAACGTGTTCGGCACTTCGTCTTCCGGGTTGCCGCCAAATTCCCGGCTCGCGGCCTGCGCCGGAGTGAGTCCGGCGCGGATCCGTTCGTCGAGCGCGAAGCCCGGGATTCGCCGATCGTCGGTGCGCGTGTAGGCGAACTGCCCATGGAGGACGATGTGTTTCATCGGCGAAAGGGT
>Ga0193716_1001370_pt1 | contig 14225 bp, 13 predicted proteins | sample U2c1metaG_FD_145901 | JGI IMG/M metagenome (GOLD analysis project Ga0193716, IMG submission 145901) | Soil microbial communities from a riparian zone of the East river system, Colorado, United States - U2c1 | ecosystem: Environmental > Terrestrial > Soil > Riparian zone | place: USA: East River...
GGCGATAGTTGACATGTCAACAGCATCTCGCTAGTTTAGTTGACGTGCCAACAACATGGCTGCCGTCGCAACACGGACGGGAGTCGCAGGAAGTCGGGAGCAACCGTCTACGACTCGTGAAGAACGTAGGCAGCATCGGAAAGCGTTGACCCTAAACAGGAAAGGAAATCGCATGTCTTTCGAGAGCATCGTCGTCGCCCACATGGAGGCATGGAATGCCCCCGCGGGTCCTGCGCGGGAGAAAGCGATCGCGGAGGTGTACACCGCCGACGTGTTCGTAGGCGAGCCGGATGCGGGTCTGACGGGCCACGCCGGCGTCGAGCAGGCCATCGCGGGACTGCAAGCGCAATTGCCCGGTATGGCGATCACGCGCGGCGGTCCCCTCCGGGAGGTCCAGGACCTCGTGACCTACCCGTGGACGATGGGCGCGGACGGCGCACCGCCGGTTGTCTCTGGTCACGACGTCCTGATCATCCGTGACGGAAAGGTATCGAGTCTGTATGTGCTCATAGATCCCTAACATTCGCGTCTACGTGTCGAATGTCGTGGGCATGTCGACCTTCACATTGAAGCGCTGATCGCGCTTCGCAAACCATTCAGCAACAGGAGTGAGTACATGAGTATTGGCATCATCGGTTCCGGGGACCTTGGCTCCAGCGTCGCACGTGCGCTTGGCAGCAAGGGCATAGCGGCCACGATCTCGAACAGCCGTGGGCCGGCGTCGCTGGCGGCACTGGTCGAGGAGGTAGGTCCGTCCCTCGTGGCCGGCACCGTACAAGAGGCGGCGAGCGCCGATATCGTTCTGCTCGCGGTGCGCTGGGTTGACACGGGCGCGGTGCTCGGCGGGCTGCCGTCCTGGGACGGCCGCATCTTGATCGACGGCACCAATCCGGTGGAGTTCATCGATCCCGATTCCGCTGAGGCGAAGGATCCGAACAATCCGGTCGGTCAGTACGGCATCAAGGCCGCGACTCTGGATGGCACCTCTCCAAGCGCGGTCATCAGCAAGCTGGCGCCCGGCGCGCAGGTCGTCAAGGCGTTCAACCATCTTGACGTTCGCGTTCTGCCCCAGCCGGAAGTGGCAGGCGGCCGTCGCGTCCTGTTCTATTCCGGCGATGACGCTGGTGCCAAGGCCGAGGTCCGCAAGATCATCGAAGTCGCCGGCTTCTTGCCGGTAGACCTTGGGGCGCTCGACGTCGGTGGACCGCTGGCATCGATGCCGTTTGGTGCGCTCTCGGCGATCAACTTCGTTTCCATCTAGATCCCCGCGACCCATCAGGTTATTATCGATCTACTATAGAGCGATTTTATCTGAGGAGGCGCGATGCGGTTCACGGTCCAGTACCCGATCGCGCATTCCGGTTACGACAGGGCCTACCTCGAACCCGCAGTGATGACGCGATTCGCGCAGGCCGCTGAGGAGGCAGGCTTCTCGGCGATCGCGTTCACCGACCATCCCGCGCCGTCGGAGAAATGGATGCGCGGGGGCGGGCACGACGCACTCGACCCGTTCGCCGCGTTGGGCTTTTGCGCGGCGGTGACCCAACGCCTGCTGCTCATGACGATGCTGCTGGTTCTGCCCTACCGGAACCCGTTGGTGGCGGCGAAGGGCGCCGCCACGGTGGACGTGTTGTCAGGCGGACGCCTCGTCCTCGGCGTGGGCAGCGGGTACCTGCGCTCTGAGTTCGCGGCGCTCGGGGTCGAATTCACCGAACGGGGAGCGTTGTTCACCGAGGCCGTCGACGTGATGCGGGGGATCTGGTCGACGGACGACTTCCGACACGAGGGGCGGCACTTCACCGCGTACGGACAGACGGCGGCGCCCCGCCCCGTGCAACGACCCCATCCGCCGTTCTGGATGGGCGGCAACGGTCCCGCCGTGCGTCGCAGGGTGGCGCAGTCCGCCCAGGGGTGGAGCCCGCTCCTCAACGACCACACCTCGGCGGCCACCACGCGCACCGCGCTGATCGATACGCCGACCAAGCTTGCGTTGGCGGTGGCCGAGATGCGGCAAATGGCCGCGGATGCCGGTCGTGACCCGGACCAGATCGCGGTGCAGGTCGAGACCTCCAGCAGCAGGTCGTGGGCCGACGACGCGGACCTGGAACAGCACCTCGACCGGATCGGTGAGCTCGCCACTGCGGGCGCGACATGGTTCGTCGTGGACCCGCCTGGCGACGACGCGGAGAAGGGCATCGACGCGCTGCACCGCTACGGCGCCGAAGTCATCGCGCGGGCCACCGCCGACCGCTCAACGTAAGGAGAACCAGTCATGGCCGTGCCGACCCTGGAGGGCGTCGCCACCTCGCTTCGGCAAAACCTGGGGATCGCGGTGACGTCCATCAACCGGCAGACCCGTTGGCGTCCATGCTGGTTCGTGGTCGGCGAACGCGACGGCGTGGCGATCGACATCGTGGTGCGGGGCGACCGGATCGAGACTTCGGTACAGCCGTTGGCCCGTGAGTTCGCCTTCCATCGACTTCTTGAAGACAACGGGATCGCGGTGCCGAAGATCCTCGGCCGCCTCGACGACATCGGCGCCTTCGCGATGGAGCGGGTACCGGGCCGCCCCGACTTCGACGGTGTGTCCGACGCCGATCGCGACACCGTCGTCGACGAGTACCTGCAGCAGCTCACCCGCTTGCATGCCCTTGACGTCGGGCCCTTCGTCGAGGCGGGGATGATGCGCGCGAGCACGCCCGAGGAGTCGGGTGTGCTCATGCACTTCGAACTCGAGCGGCTGTGGCGGCTGCGCAAGCGCAGGCCCAACCCGTTCCTCGAGTTCGCCCTTGGCTGGTTGCACCGCAACCCGCCACTCAGCCACGGCCGCGAAACCCCGATCTTGTGGGATAGCGGCCAGTTTCACCACGAGAACGGCCATCTGACGGCGATTCTCGACCTCGAGTTCGGCCACATCGGCGACCCGATCGCCGATCTCACCGTGTGGCGCATGCGTGACACCCTGATCCCGTTCGGCGACTTCAGGAAGATCTACGCACGCTACGAAGAACTCTCGGGTCGAGCGGTGGACGTCGAGGCGGCACGGAGTCACCACCTGGCCGCCGCCCTGAGCAACGAGATGATCTTCGGTGCGGCGAACGTCGATCCGGTGCCCGGCATGGATCTGATGAACAACCTGCAATGGAGCAGCGAGACCAACCTGCATGCCACCGAGGCGCTTGCCGAGTACATGGAGATCGAACTGCCGACCGTCGATCTTCCGGCCGCCACTCGGCGGCGCAGCGACACCACGTTCTCGCACCTGGTGGGGGAGCTGCAGGTGCTGCGTGACGAGGATCCGTTCGTCACCCACGCCGTGCGCCTGGCGTTCCGCACGACGCGGCACCTCGCCCGGGTGGCCGAGATCGGCGACCCGATCGTCGAGGCGGACCTCGACGATCTGCGCACCGTGCTGGATCACCGGCCTGTGACGTGGTGGGAGGGTGACGAGGAATTGGAGCGGTTCGTCCTCGCCGACGCCGCGACGGGGCGCCACGACGAAAAGCTCGTCTGGCTCTTCCATCGCCGAAACCTGCGCAACCACATGCAGATGGGCCCGCCCGGCTCGAAGATGGTGGAGCACTTTCCGGTGCAGCGCTTCGACGGTCGCGAGCCCGTCAACACCGCAACGTTCTGAGGGCTGCGGGCCCTCAGTCGCCCTCCAACAGCAAGGCCAGTTCGGGGCACGCGGCCACGCCGTCGCGGACCACCGCTTCGTCCTCGGCTGCTACCTGGTGTTCCTGAAGCGTGCTGTATCCATCGTCGTCGATCGGGAACGCGTCGGGATCGACGGCGTGGCACTGGGCGTGGCCGACGCACTTGTCTTGTTGCAGGCGAACTCTCATGCCGGGACCCCATACACCGCAACGACGACGGTGCGGTCCAGGCTGTTCACCGACCACACGCCGATCTGGCTGTTGGCGCAATTGGACATGATGGCCATGTAGTCAGGTCGGTAGTACCACTGATTCATGATCTCGATTCCACTGATCGCGAGCGCCGGATTGATCGCGACGGTCTCCGTGACCGCTCCACGGTAGCCCGCGCCGTTGGCCCGATCCTGCACGGTCGATCCGTCCGATCCGATGTCGCCGTCGAGGGCGCGATTGTTGAGCACGTCGTCGGCGTGCCATTGGGCAGCAAGCGTCAGCGCGTCGTTGCGCCTGACTTCGGTCGAGCAGCCGGCCTGGTACTGGATGGTGTAGATGTTGGCGATGACGCTGTTGTTCAGCCGCGAGTTGTCGGCATGGGCGACAGCACAATTCGCGACGGCACCCACAACCATCACCACCGCGGCGAGGGGGAGTACGAGCTTCATGATGCCGGTCAGCTCCCTGGCGGGAGAAGCATTTGTTGCCACGTCTTGTCCTTGTTGGCGGATTCCGAGAGGTTTGACTGCGTGTACATGCGGCCGTCCGGTCCGACGTACGAGCCCGTGGCAGGGTCGTACTGGGCGACTGCGATGGGAGGCACGGCCGGCGGTGGCACGGCCGCCGCGGGCGCAGTGCCTGGTGGCAGCTGCGGGACTCCCTGGCCCGACAGCGTGGCATTCGGGTCGCCCTTCCAAGCCAGCCCGTCGTTGAGCGGCACGTAGTTCTCGTCGCTCTCACACATCTTCACGGTCGGCGCCCGCTTACCTGGCCGTGTCTCACACGGAATGTTGCGTGCACCGCGAACATTGAACGGGGAGTCCTGCGGGACGCGGCAGTAGAGGTCACCCTCTGGTCGATCCGGGTAGTCCTCCAATGACGCCACCCGCTGTTGCTGGACGGGCAGGAAGCCGGTGGTGCACGGTGGCGGCAGGTTGGTGTTCAGGTTGAAGCTCAAGTAGCCGCCCTTGTAGGCCTGCCTGGTTCCCCGGTTGGCGAGACTGATGGCTTGCACGCTCGCGACGCCCTGGGGCAGCAGCACCAACAGTTGTTCCAGGTCGGCCCGGTAGGTGACGAGTACCGGCGCGATGCTGGCGAGGTTGGCCGCCAGCACGGGCACCGTGAGTTGAAGCCGATCGAACAGGCCCGTCAGCTCGTCGGCCGCCCCTGCCCCGTCGGTGATCACGCCCTTCACGGCTTGGTCGTGGTTCTGCAGTGACGTGGTGATCGTGGCCAGATGCGCTGCCCATGCCTGAATCGAATCCGAGGTGTCGGCCTGGGTGTCCAAGATTGGGCCGACGTTGTCGATGACGTTCAGTTGTTCCGGCAGCGCGGCTCTCGAGTCGGTGGCTAGCTTGCTCGAGTTCCTGACGAGACGGCCGATGTCGGGACCGAGCCCACCGAAGGCGGTGTAGGCCTCATCGATCGCGGTCTTCAGATCGTCACCGGGAATCGCCTCCAACCCTCGGTTGGCGGCGTTGAGCAATGAGTTGATGTCCGGCGGGACTTGGGTATTCGCGACATCGATGGTGTCGCCGTCTTTGAGGTCCGGTCCGTCCGCGCTGCGGGGCAACAACGCGACGTACTGCTCGCCCACCGCCGAGGTGCTGTGAACCTGCGCGTCGAGATTGGCCGGGATCGCGACGTCCGATCGCAGCGAAAGGACGGCGTCCACGCCGGTGTCGGTCAGGTCGACGGTCTCGACTTCACCGACCTCGGTGCCCTGGTAGGTGACATTGGCACGCTCGTAGAGGCCGGCCGCCTCGTGCAACTGCAGCGTCACCTTGTAGTGGCCGATGCCGAACAACAGGTTCGGCAGACGCATCATGCCGAAGACCATGTACGCGAAGGTCGTCACCGCGATCACGGAGAGGACCGCCAACTGGATCCACGTCTGTCTGGTCAAGTGCATGGTCATGGCCCCTGATTGAGGTGATACGGGGCGATCAGTGGGTTACCCGCGGTGTATGGGCTGGGGAGTTGACCGATGGTTCGGCCCCATTGCATCTCGAGTTCGGTCATGTTGCCCTCCCATCGGGTTCCGGTGAGGAAGGACGTATCCAACCGACTCAGGGTGAGATCGATGACGGCCGTGAGGTTCGCGTAGTCACCGCGTAGCCACTTGGTCAGCGATTCCTTGGCGTACGGGTAGGTGGTGTAGATGCTCAACGACCTGGTCAGCGCGGGACCCGCATCGGCAAGCGACTGGACGACCGGGCCAAGCGCCTTGAGTTCCTTGACGAGGTTCTCCTTGGTCTGGTTGACCGTATCGGCCGTCAGCGCTCCGAATCGTCCGAACTGGTCGAGGGCGTCCGCCAGATCGTTGCGGTCGTCCTTGAGCACGGCCAGCGCATCGGGGATCGTCTGGAGCGCCTTGTCCACCACCGGCTGCTGGGCTGCGACCTGGCTGCTCAGGTTGTTGAGGCTGTCGGTGGCGGCGATGATGTCGTCGCTCTGATCGTTGAGGTAGCCGACGAACTTGTCCAGCTGGGTGATGAGGCTGCGGAGGTCGTCTTCTCGACCGGCGAACGCGGACGACAAGACCTGCGTGATCTCTTGGATCTGGCCGATGCCGCCACCGTTGAGGACCAGCGACAGTGCCGCCAACGTCTGCTCGGTGGTCGGGTACGCGCCGCCGGAGGACAGTGGGATCACTGAGCCGTCGTGCAGTTTCCCCTCGGGTGGTGCCGTCGTGGGTGGCGCCAATTCGATGTGCTTGGAACCCAATAGGCTCGTCTGCCCCATCTTCGCCGTGGCGTTGGCAGGCAGGTTGACCCCGCCGTCGAGGGTCATCGTCACCAGCGCGTGCCAACCCTGCCGTTGGATGTCGGTGACGGAGCCGACCGTGACGTCGCCGACGCGAACACGGGAGTTGCGCTCGATGTTGTCCACGTCGGGCAGCTGCGCTTGCACCGTGTAGGAGCCGGCGCCGTGCCCTGCGGTTCCTGGCAGCGGTAGGGAGTTCGGTCCCTGCCAGCCGCAGCCTGCGAGCCCGATCGCGAGAAGCGCTGCGGCCGTTGCGCGTGCGGTTGATCCGATCGGCTTCACGAGCCCGCTCCTGTGGGAACCATCATTCCTTGTAGGCCATTGGCGGGGTCGGTCGGCTGCGGGTCGCCAGGGACTGCTGGAGGTTGCACGGCACCGTCCGTCGGTGCTGGCGCCTCGGCGGCCAGCGGCGCGCCGTCGCCCGGTGGCGCGGGAGCGGGAACACCTTGTGGCGGAACGTAATCCGGGCGCAGCCAATCCTCGGAGTAGGTGAGCTCGTTGGGACGGGCGCTTGCACCCACGACGAGGTTCTCGCCAAGGGGCGGGAAGTTGAACTGGCGGTTCTTGATGATCGGCGCCAGGTACTGGACGCAGAGCTTGGAGGATTGCTCGGCGTTGAGCCGCGACGCGGCCTGGATGGCACCGCAGAGGAAGCTGATCGGGTTGGCGAAGTTGTTGATCGCCAGCGCACCCGTGAGCGTGCCTTGTGCCGGCTGGTAGATGTTCAGGAAGTTGGAGAACGTCGTCGGCGTGATGTGCAGTGTCTGCTTGATGTCATCCAGGCTCTCGTTCAGCGCGGTGCTGACCGAGGCCAGCTTGTCCGACGTCGTACCGATGGTGTCCTTGTTGTCCGCCACGAAGCTCTTCACGTCGCCGACGACGTCGTTGATGTCCTGCACCGCACGACCGACTTCGTCAGGGCCGTTGGCGAGCAGGCCGGTGACGCCGGCCAGGTTCTGGTTGAGCTGCCGCATCAGATCCCTGCTCGACTCCAGTGCCGACACCAGGACCGAGATGTTCTTGATCGTGCTGAACAGGTCCTGGCTGTGGTCGCCGAGTGCGGAGAACGCCTGGGACAGCTTGATCAACGTGTCGCGGATGTTGGCGCCCTGCCCCCGCAGGTTGTCGGCAGCGGTGCTGACGAACTGGCCGAGTGTGCTGACACCGCCTGGTTGGGTCGGCTGCAGGGTGTCGGTGAGTCGCTGCAGCTGTTCGCGTAGGTCATCCCACTCGACGGGAACGGCGGTGCGTTGCAACGGAATCACGGCGTTGTCCCCGACTGCCGGGCCGCTGCTATAGGCCGGCGTCAGCTGAATGGCCCGAACGGATACGAGCGAGGGCGAGATGATCGCCGCGTTGACGTCCGCGGGGATCTTGTACTCGTCGTCCACCCAGAACGAGATCTTGGATTGGCCGGGCTGCGGCTCGATGCGGTCGATCTTGCCCACCGGGATGCCGAGGATGCGGATCTCGTCGCCGGGGTACAACCCGTTGCTGTTGGCGAAGTACGCGGTCAAGTGAGTCCGCGACTGCTGGCCCGTCGCGCGGACGAGGACGAGCGTCCCGCCGACCAAGCAGATGGCCAGAACGGCGGCGCATGCGAGTTTCCAGCGCTTCGACATCATTGGCCCCCTGCCGGCGAAGGTGGTGCGTCGCTCGGAGGAACCTCGCCGGGCGCGGGCACGTACAAGGGAGGCGTTGTGAGAGGGCCGACTTGAGCGCCTGCACCAGGAACGAGCGGCAGGGCGGGTGGACCGGGCGGGGGACCGCCGGGCGGTGGTGCGGGCAACGGCTCGCGGTACGGATAGCAGCCGGTGGGCCCGGGCAGCGGCAAGCCGGGCGGGCCGCACCCCTGATCGCCGGGTTTGCCGGTGATGGCGTCCGGCAGGTTGAGACGAGGTTCACCGCCCTGCCCGGTACGCGGATAGGGCACGGGCAGCGCCGGAGTCCCTGGCTGGCCCACCTGCGGGTCCGTGCGCTGTGATGGCGCAAGCGTATTGGGGTCCAGACCCAAGTCGGAGAACGCCGCATCGATGAACGGCTGAACGAACTGACCCGGCATCAGATTGGCCAGGTAAGCCTTGAAGAACGGGCCGGACGATACGGATTCGCCAAGCGACATCGCATAGGCATTGAGTCTCTTGATCGACAGCTGCACCTGTTCCTTGCGGTTGTCGATGATGGTGAGGACGCCGTTGAGCTTCTCCAGGGCGGGTTTCAGCGTCTGCTTGTTCTCGCCGATGAAGGCCTTGACCTGTTCGGCGAGGGCGCCGATGTTGCCCGAGATGTGGTCCAGCGCCGAACTCTGGCTTTGCAACTGGATCAACAGCGCGTTCGTGTCGGCGATCAGGCTCACCACCTGATCGCTTCGTTGGGCGAGCACTCCGGTGGCCTTGCTGGCGTTGGCGAGGAGCTTGCGCAACTGGGTGTCGCGCTTGTCGAGGGTGTCCGAGAACCGCGAGATCCCCTGCACCGCAATCCTCAGCGTCTCGGGGGTGTCCTTGAACGTGTCGGAGAGCACGGTCAAAGACTGCGACAGTTGGTCGGTGTTGAGGCCGCTTATCGCGGCGGTGACGTCGCCGAGGGCATCGGGCAACTGGTAGGCCGACGTGGTGCGCTCCAACGGGATGGTCCCGCTCTGCGGTTGATCGCCCCGAGGAGTCACCTCCAGGAACTTGGCGCCGAGAAGGCTTTTCGTCCGCACCGCCACCTCGGTGCGATCACCGATGTGGACGTCGTCGTCGAGATTGAACCTGACGAGGACGCGGGGCCCATCGAGCGACAGGCTCCGAACCTGGCCGACGTCGAGCCCGGAGACCTGAACCGGATCGCCCGAGTTCAGACCGCTCGCGTCCGCGAGATACGCCGTGTAGTCAGCCTTTTGATTCACCAGAGGCAACGACTTGTAGTTCAGGGCACCGAGGGCGACGGCGGCAGTCAGGACGACCCCAACGGCTCCGATGACAAGGAGATTGCGTTCCGCGAACGACTTCATCTGGGCGTGCACCTCCCGGATGCCTGACCGGCGATCTTGACATACACGGGCTGGCCGCCCTTTCCGTTGAGCTTCAGGACCAGTGCGCACAGATAGAAACTGAAGAAGTCGCCGTAGAGCCCTTGCCTGCTGAGCACCTGATACGCATCGGGCAGTGTCGCCAACAGGTTGTCGACGTAGTCGTGGTCCGCGACGACGATGCCTGCCGCCCGGTCGGTCTCGGACACGACCTTGGTAAACGGTTGTCGCGCTTGGACGAGAAGGTCGGTGATCGAGCCGCTGGCGGCGTTGACGCTGTCGACCGCGTCGGAGATCTGGTTCTTGCGACTCGCCAGCGTCGAGACCAACGACGACAACGAGTCCACGGCCTTCGCGAACTGCGTGCTCTGGTCGCCCAGCGAGCCAAGCACGGTGCTCAGATTCACGATGACCTGCCCGATCAGCTGGTCGCGGTCGGCCAGCTTGTTGGTGAGTGCTGCGGCCTGGGTGAAGAAGGAACCGATCGTGTCGCCCTGACCCTCGAAGGCCTTGATCAGCTGACTGGTCAATTGGTTTGTCTGATCGGGGTCCAACGCACGGAACAGCGGACGGAAGCCACCGATCAGCGCGTCGAGGTCGAGGGCCGGCGACGTGTTCGAAGGGGGAATCGTTTCACCGGGGTTGAGTCTCTTGACGGAGCCGGCGCCTTCCTCCAGCGCGAGATACCGGCCCCCGATCAAGTCGTCGTAGCGGATCACCGCTCGGGTGCCCTCGGTGAGAACGACCGAAGGATCCGCCGTGAAGCTCACCTTCACGGAGGTATCGGGTTGCAAGGTCAGGCTTTTGACCTGCCCGACCTCGACACCGGCGATGCGGACGAACTGGCCGCTCTTGAGGCCCGATACGTTGGTGAACGTCGCGTTGTACCCCGTCTCCGGGGCGAACCGTAGTTTGCCGAACACGGCGAACAACGCGAAGCTGAAGAAGGCGCACACGACGATGAAGACGGTGAGGCGTCGCATCGCGCGGCCAAGGTTGGTTCTCACGGTCTCTGTGGCCTTTCGTCGTTCACGGGGCCGGCTGGGCGGGTATTGGGAGCGGCGGCACTGGAGTTGGCTGCAGCTCCATGGGATTCGGCACGACGAACGGTTCCGTGCCCGGTGTCGGTCCCGGCTCGGGCGGGGCACCCGGCGGTGGCGCCGGAGGCTCGTTCGGATACAGAGGTGCGCCGTCCGGTCCGTACATCGGAGCGCCGTACGGCGGGCCACCAGGGCCCGGGAAGGGTCCTGGAGCCGGGCCTCCCGGGTATCGGACGCTGGGTGCCTCGGGCACCCCCCGCGTCACCGGGAAGAAGTTGGCGTAACCGGGGAACCCGATACCGGGATTGGGCCGAAGGTCCATGCCCGTGCCCCAACCCGTGTTGGCGACGAGGTAGCGGAGCGGGAAGTTCTTGCCCACGTCGGGAAGTGATCCGCAGCTGGGGCTGCCGCCGGGCCCGCCCTTTGCCCCGACGACCGGCAGGTTGTCCGGGTACTTGTAGCTGTCGTCGCCAAGCAGCAACGCAACGTCCAACACGTCGGTCGCGCCGTCGTGGCCGCCGGTCACCCCCGCGTACCCGTAGCCGCCCTCGCTTTCGGGCTTCAGAAGAAGGTAGGCACCGGTGAGCATGCACGTCAGTTGGGGGTTGTACTTCAGCAGTAGTGACGTCGTCGGCTCCACGGCGTTGATCCCCGTGATCAGGTTGTCCTTGCTCGGGCCAACCACGGCCGAACCCGATCGCGCGAAGCCGGTGACGCTGAGCAGCAGGTGGTCAAGCGCCTTCGCGTTGGCGGTGATGGTCGTGCTCGTGGTGCTCGCAGCATTCAGGACGGCGAGAATGTTCTGCGCCGCGTCGCTGTACGCGTCGCCGAAACCCTTGAGCGACTGCCAGTCACGCCGGATCGTGTCCGCACGTGGATTGATTTCGAGCAGTACGGCGTTCGCGTCGGTGATTCCCTGCCCGATCGCTTGACCCTGTCCACGAAGGCCATCGGCCGTCGCCGTCAGCACGGCGTTGAGCTTGGCGGGGTCGATCTGATGCAGCAGGCCAGTCAAGTTCTGGAACACGGTGTTGACCTCGGTCGCCACATTGCGGGACTGGATGACCTCGCCCCTTCTCAGCCGATTCGGGGTGGGGTCGTCAGGGGGGACGAGGTCGACGAACTTGGCTCCGAATGCTGTCGTCGCACGAATCTCGGCGCCGACGTTGGCAGGGATGAAGCGAATCTGATCGGGATAGATCTCGAGCTTCAGCCTGACCGGCGAACTGCCACCTTCGATCCCGGCGACGCGACCCACCTCGACCCCGCGCATCTTCACCTTGCCGCCGGCCTCCATCACCAGCCCGGCCCGGTCCGAGGTCAGGGTCACGGGTACGACGTCACGGAACGTGCCCTCGAACATCGCGGCAGTGATGAAGACCAAGACGCCGATCACGGCGATCAGGATCAGCGCCCACCACGTCGGGTTCATGCCCTCGTCGCGTCGTCGCGGCGTCTTCATGCGCGCGTGAACCGATGATCGGAGGTCATGGGGAGGCCGACACCGACGCGGGATGAACGCGTTCGGCTCGCGACGACCGTTGCGTAGATACTGATCACCACCATGGCCAATCTCGATAACTTAGCTAACGATATTTTCTGGGGCCTGCGCACCGCTTTGCTGGGATCTTCGTAAGCGATATCACACTATGATAGAGCGACTTGGCTTTCAAGAAGCTAAATTCGACATATGATTGAGCGAGTTATTTGGTCGAGCGTTCTCCCGGCACGGGGATCCGTGTGGGGGTGCCCGTCGGGCTGGTGAACGCAACCGCGAAAACGCCAGTGGCCTGGGGTGCAGGGCTTCATTGACCCGTGAAAGCGGTTATCCGCCATCGCAAAGACGACGCCAAGGGCGGCGGCCGGCTTCAGGCCGCCATCGATCAGTGGCCGTCGGCCTCGTCGCGGTCGCGGGCCAACGTGAGCAACAGGTCCTGATGGAGCTCCATCCAGACACAGTGGTACGACGCCGACATCGGTGTTGCGAACGCTGCCGTGTCGCCTGCGGTCAGCCGCTCGAGTGCATCGCCCAGCCGGTGGCGATAGGCACCCAGCCGGGGGAGGCCGAGGCCGAGTTGGTCGAACATCGAGTCGCATCGGTCGTGATGTGTGGTCAGCCGGCCGATCACTTCGTCGTCGTAGCGCTTGTCGCCGTGGTCGTTCATCGTCGACGTACCGTCGGGCTGCGTGCGCAATTGCCAGGCGGTGCAGACCTCTTTGAGCTCGCGATTGCGTTCGAGGAAGTCCTGGTAACCCGATTCGACGAGCCGTTTGGAATCGTCGTCGGTGAGGTCGCCCGCGACCTGTTCGGCGTGCCGTTGCCGCCCCGCGTCGGTGAGCAACCACCCGCGCACCCTGCCGTCGCGGAAACGGACGAACCCGGCGCGCTCGCATTCGTCGAGTGCGGCGTCGATCTGGTCGGCCGTGAGCGAGCTGTGGCCGGCGAGTCGGGCGGTGTCGGCGAACCCGCACACCCGCAGGGCGTGCATGACGGCGCCGTCGGCGGTCGCGGTACCCACAGTCGCTACCCTCCTTCTAGCCAGAGCCTCTAAATCAATTTATCATGTACCGAGTTATTGATCGAAAGGGATTCATGTCCGATCTGCCTGGGCCCGGCGTTCTCGGCTTCCGCGAAGCGCAGGGGCTGGGCGCCGACCTACTCGGCGGCAAAGGCGCCGGCCTGGCCGCGATGCTCGCCAGAGGGTTGCGCGTTCCGCCGGGATTCATCGTCCCGACGACGACGTGCAATGCGTTCCGCCACGTAGGCGACCTGTCGCAAGAGGTCAAGGATCAAGTGCGCCATGCGCTGTCCGAACTCGAGCTGCAGCGCGACCGCAGGCTCGGCGACGTCGGTGCTCCGCTCCTCGTTGCGGTTCGCTCCGGTGCGCCGGTATCGATGCCGGGGATGATGGACACGGTTCTGAACCTGGGCATCAATGACCAGACGGTGCAGTCTCTGGCCCAAGAGTGTGGACAGGACTTCGCCTACGACTGCTACGCGCGCTTTCTCGAGGGTTTCGCGACGGTGGTCCTTGGCGTCGACGCCGACCGGTTCAAGTCGGTGCAGGAGCCCTCCTCGAGAGCACGCGTCGACGCCTACCACGCCGTGATCGACGATGCGTACGGACCCTTGCCTGCAGATCCTCTCGTCCAGTTGGAGTTGGCGATTGCCGCCGTACTCCGATCGTGGGACAACCCCCGTGCGGCTGCCTATCGACGCATCGAGGGCATTGACGACGCCATGGGAACGGCAGTGGTCGTGCAATCGATGGTGTTCGGCAACCTGAACGCGGCGAGTGGCACCGGGGTGGTGTTCACCAGAAACCCCAACACGGGCGAACGAGAGTTGTACGGCGATTTCCTCTTCCGTGCTCAAGGTGAGGACGTCGTCTCGGGAACACGCCAAACCCTGCCCATCGGCGTTCTCGCCGATCGGCTTCCACACGTATGGAGCGAACTGGGTAGTCGGCTGCTGGCGCTCGAGGAATGGAAGCGCGACATGCTCGACATCGAGTTCACCGTCGAGGACCGCGAGCT